>Ga0194111_10001330_pt1 | contig 30481 bp, 25 predicted proteins | sample TA2KigC300mmetaG_FD_146194 | JGI IMG/M metagenome (GOLD analysis project Ga0194111, IMG submission 146194) | Freshwater microbial communities from Lake Tanganyika, Tanzania - TA2015033 Kigoma Deep Cast 300m | ecosystem: Environmental > Aquatic > Freshwater > Lake | place: Tanzania: Lake... | reverse complement strand
TCGGGAGAGAAGCCAGGAAACTGAAAAAGGTCCCAGAGTCGTTTATGTTTTCGCATGAGAAATTCATAGCATTATTTTTACACCCTTTACAAGTCATAAAAACCGCATAAATAAAGGGCTATTTGATATTTTTAGGCTTATTTTTACCCACACGATTTGGAGAAGACCCTTTTTTTAAAACTTGCGCCCCTCACTTTTACGCCACCGCTATAGTCCTGGCCAAGCCGGAAGGGAGATGAGTGCCGGCAGCATCGGCTGGGAAGAAACCTTTCCCATAAATTCAGACCTTATCTCCACAGAGTGAGGCGGGGAGCCGTTTCCCGCCCCATCAATGAAACTACCAGCGCCTTATGATGCCAAGCGAATCTACCTTTCGACTTGGCTTCCGTACTCCTTAATTAAAATAGATTACTGTTCAAGTTGAAGGAGAGCAAGTTTTTAAAAATTCTATGGCTTCCTCCCGGCTTCGAACCATGCCGGCCAGCTCTGCCTCCCGGAGTTGGGCCAGAAGGTTCCCCACTGCCTTGCCCTGGTTTAAGCCGAAGACCTCCATGATCTCCCGGCCATCGAGCAATGGCTTTTGCGGCTTCCGGGAAAATTCTTCATGGTAAAAGCATATAAGCTCCCCGGCAACTTCCTTGATTTTTCCGAGGTCCCCGGGGAGGTCCTGAAACTTAGTCCAAAGGAAGTCTATTTTTTTCGAAGCCAGCCCATCAGCCAGGGCTAAGAGCGCCTGGTCAATTCCCTCCTTTCCTAAATCCCGGAAGAAACGATACTTCGCCCGCGGCGTTAACCGTTGCCCTTTGGATAAACTTAGTATTCGCATATGGTGGCGGGTGATCCCGGATAGGATGCGTATAGATCTCCGGCTGAGCTTGATTCTCCGGGCAATCGCCGCATTAATCTTTTGACCTTTAAGATCGTGGTCCAAAAAACGGCAGGATGGGCCATCAGGGTCAACGCTCCTTGTTCCGGGCTTGCCGGAATCATGTAAATAGGCCGCGAACTTAAATAGCGCTTGCCTGTTTATTCCTTCTTCCATGACCTCGGTAAAGTGATTAGAGAGGGGCGAGGCATAGGCCGGATAGATGTCCGCGAGATGAGCCAGGATGAATTCTGCCGCCTCTACTGTTTTGAAAGCATGCTCCAGGAGGGGAAAGTCATGATGTGTCCCCTGGTCCAGGGTTTCCCATCCTTGAACCTCAGGGATGATCTGAGTAAGGAGTCCGGACCTGTAAAGGTCTCTTAGAAAACGGCCGGCCTGGGTTTGATTCAAAGCCGCAAACAATTCGCTCCGTATCCTTTCTCCGGCTGACCGGAGAATTAATTCTTTATTCTCCTGGATCATACGCAAGGTCTTTTCCTCTAGCTTTAATCCGAGGGTGGAAGAAAACCGGAAAGCCCTGAGCATTCTCAATGGATCCTGACGCAGGGATTCTTCAGAGTTTGCCCGGATGATCTTTTGCCGCAGGTCGGAAACACCTCTCAGAGGGTCGATAAGGGAAGGAGAGCCTTCATGAAAGAGCTTTTCCAGAGGGATAGCCATGGAGTTGATTGTAAAATCCCTTTGTCTTAGGTCTTCGAAAATATTTTTCCCCTGCATGGAAGAAAAATCAATCTCAAATTTTCTTTTTCCCTTCCTCAGAACCACCCGCCAGGCGCCCAAAGTTTCATCCAGGGGGAAAACATGCCCTCTCATCTCCCCGGCCATGGCTTTGGCCAGGACACCGGCATCTGCCTGGGCCACAAAATCGAAGTCCTTACCCAGCGGTTTTCCCAGCAGAAGATCCCGTATCGCTCCGCCTACCAGATGGACTTCTTCTCCCCGCTTTTCAGCTATCCGGCAGGCCGCCTGAAGGATCTTAGATTTTTTCAGGAGTTTTTCTTCTAAGTTGTCCATACTCTCTTCACTTGCTATAATGCCTTAAGAATATACCACAAGAAGGCGAGTTAAAACCAATGCGCCTTTTTCCAGGGAGGAGAAAAAAATGAATATCGCCGATATCCTGAATAAAACCAGCGAGCGTTTGCCGAACAAACCGGCTTTTTATTTTGACGACCAGGGAACGACATATCAAACCCTTCAGGAATTGAGCGAGTCATTTACTTTAGGACTACAAAAGATGGGTGTGCAGAAGGGCGACCGGGTGGCTGTTTTTTCCCCCAGCAGCCTGGAGTTCATCATCTCCTGGTTTTCCGCAGTTAAATTGGGAGCTGTAGTCATTCCCATCAACATCATGTTAAAGGCCCGGGAGTCCAGGCATATTCTGGAAAATGCCAAGGTGAACACGCTGATCGTTCATCACAGCCAGATGGAGATGGTTCGTTCCCTACGCCCGGGACTCACTTTTCTAAAAAATTTAGTGGTCATCGGAAAACAACCCTTGCCCGAATCCCGTCTTTTTTCCGACCTTCTTTCCGAAAAGCCTTCGAGGCCGATGACTAATGACTGCGCGCCTGATGATACAGCCACCATGATTTACACTTCTGGAACGACCGGGTTTCCCAAAGGTGCGATGATCACCCACGCCAATTTCTACTCCAATGTGCCCGGCCTTGTAAAAGCTCTGGCCCTGGATGAAGACATGGTGCGCGTATCTGTAACGCCCCTCTTTCACGCCATGGGCCTGACAGTCAACATGCTGGCGGTTGTGTATTTGGGAGCGACGGCAGTCATCCAGGCCAAGCTAGATTTTGCAGAATTCCTCAAAGCCAACGAAAAATATCGGGCCACCATGATCAGCGGAGCTCCGGCCCTCCATTACATGCTCGTCCATGACCCCCGGACGAAAAATTATGACCTCTCATCATGGAAAGTGGCCATGTCCGGAAGCGCGCCCCTGCCCGTGGAGGTTTTGCGCAAGTTTGAAGAGAAGTTCAAGATTCCCATGGTCGAGGCTTACGGGTTGACCGAGGTTACTACTGCGGCTACGGCCAATCCTGTTTTCGGGACGCGCAAACCTGGCTCTGTAGGCCTTCCTCTTCCGGAACTGGAAGTAAAAATATTTGACGAACAGGATCGGGAAGCGCCTGCCGGGGAGGTCGGCGAGGTGGTCATTCGTGGACCGGCCGTTATGAAGGGATATTACAACAACCCGGAGGCAACGGCAGAAACCCTGAAAAGAGGCTGGCTGTACACGGGTGATTTGGGTAAGATGGACGAAGATGGGTATCTTTATATCCTGGACAGGAAAAAAGACATGATCATCTGCAGCGGCTACAACGTATACCCGCGGGAGATCGAAGAGTTCCTGCATACTCATCCGGCAGTCCTGGAAGCCGCGGTCATCGGCATACCCGACCCTAAACGCGGGGAAAGCCCGATGGCCTTCGTCATCCCCAAACCCGGTCAGAAGCCCACTGAGGAAGAGTTGGTCCAGTTCTGCAAAGAAAATTTAGCTGCTTATAAGGCTATCAAAGGAGTGAAGTTCATTGAGGAATTTCCCAGGAATCCCAACCGCAAAGTCTTAAAGCGGGAGCTGCGGGAGATGTTAAAAGAATGACCCTAACCTTTTCCTTGCAAATTTTCCTTCAACTGGGTAAACTCGGATACTGCCCGGGTTATGCGGAGAAATTGGAATTTGCCAATCTATTTCTGAGACGCGACGCCTGGATAATAGTGCCAACTTTGGAAAGGAGGGGATGGAAACAGAGAGGGAAAAATCATAAGAAAAAAATATTCAGGAGGTAAACCATGATTACAGCAGCAAGAAGAAAGAAGAATCAAATCAAAAGTCTCGTTATTTTAACCTGTTTTACGGTTGCGTTAATAGCTTTCTCCGCGGGGGTATCCTCAGCCTCCACCCAGCGTCTGGTCATTGGCACGGCCAGCACAGGGGGAACCTGGTATCCCTTAGGGGGTGGAATCGCCAAGATTATCAATAAACATGTCCCCAACGTCGATGCCACGGCTCAACCTTCGGGAGCCTCCATCGAGAACATCCGGGCCATAGGCGACAAGAAGATGGATTTTGCTCTGTTGATGCCCGACGCCGCTTTTTTTGGGTTCAAAGGGGCAGAAACATTCAAAGCCAAGCGCCCCCATGAAGAGCTGCGCGGGGTTTTTTCTACCTACCCTATTGAGCAGCAAATCTTCGTCCTGGCCGATTCGCCGGTGAAGAGGATTCAGGATCTGAAAGGCAAGAAGATCGGCCTGGGAGCGCCGGGCAGCGGAACCGAAGTAATGTCCCGTCTGATCCTGGCCGAATACGGGATCGAATACAAAGATATTACTCCCCAATTCCTTCACCATCCGGAGACCGTTTCGGCCCTGAAAGATAAGACCATCGAGGCCGGCATGACCCTGTTAGGAACGCCAGCTCCGGCTTTGATGGAGCTGACGACGACCCATAAAGTAAGGTTCCTGGATCAGGACCCAAAGATTGCCGACAAGATCATCGAAAAATACCCCTTCTATTTTAAGAGCATCATTCCGGGCAACACTTACAAGGGGCAGGAAAAAGATTATCATACCCTGTCGTACGTGGGAATTCTGGCCACCCACAAGGATTTACCAGAAAAGCTGGTTTATGACGTCGTCAAAGCAGTATTTGAAAACATCGGCGAACTCCATCAGATTCACGTAGCCTTTAAACAGATTGTCCTGAAGGACGCGGTAAAAGGGATGCCCATTCCCTGGCATCCAGGGGCCCATAAATATTTCAAGGAAAAAGGCCTCCTCAAATAGATGGGAATTCGAGCGAGGCGTACGTGGTGGGTTCTTGGCGGGCTGATTCTCTTAACCACCACGATCTATCTGTTTCAGCAAGTCCCTTGCCTGGTGGTGGGGAGCCAGGGATCTTCCCGGGAGCTCCTCATCCTCCCTCTTGAACCACCCCAGGAATTTACCCTGCAATTTCTCCATTCCTACGACCGGGGATTTGTCTGGGAGCATTATACCATTGAACCGGATCTGAGAATTTATCTCACCGGAATGACCCTTCAGTCCTTCCTGGGTGGGCAGGGATTCGTGGAGGGGGATCTGACGATAGAAGATGGCCTGGGAAAGATCCGCCGGATCCGTCGCCTGTTGGACAAGTTATCTTTTTTCCTGGGGGATATTGCCGATCATCGGCTTGTTCTACCGCAAGGTGCGTATCCCTTACAGCAATTTGCTTCTTCCGGCGAGATCATCGAAATCCGCGGAGAGAAAAAAGTTCGGGGGCAAATCCTCTTTAATCAGTATTTAAAATGGATTCAAAGGAGCTGGAAAATCAATGAAAGACCCCAAAGCTGATTTCTTAAAACCTTTGCGGGAACAATTTGGCAGAGGATTTAACCAGGCTTTAATCACGCTTCTGGCCATCTCCATGTCCCTCTTTCATTTATATACCGCGCAGTTTGGCTTGCTCACGGCCATGAAACAAAGAGGGGTGCATTTGCTCTTTGGTTTTCTTCTGGTTTTTCTGCGGTATTCGTTCAGGAAAAATGGATCAACCCGCTCATCGGCCTCCCTGTTTTTGGACTGGACCTTAATTTCCCTGTCCGTGATAGCCATCCTTAATCTCACCCTGGGCTTTGAAGAGTTCATGATGCGCGGAGGGGAGCCGACGGAACGGGACATCTGGCTGGGGATCATTCTGGTTATCCTGGTTCTGGAGGCGACCCGCAAGACCCTGGGATTGGCGCTTCCTTTGATTGCTGTCGTTTTCATCCTTTACGCCTTTTTTGGAAAATACATCCCCGGGGTTTGGGGCCACCGCGGCATTGATCTTAGTTCTTTTGCTTCCTACCAATATCTAACGACCGAAGGAATTTTCGGCGTCCCCTTGGGGGTATCCTCCAGTTTCATATTCATTTTCGTTTTATTTGGAGCGTTCCTGGTTCGGTCGGGCATGGGTGAATTTTTCATTGATCTGGCCAATACCATTGCCGGTCATCTCCGGGGAGGGCCGGCCAAAGTGGCCGTGCTAAGCAGCTCGGTTTTCGGGACAATCTCCGGAAGCGCTGTGGCCAATGTCGTAGGAACAGGGTCTTTCACCATTCCCCTGATGAAGCGGATCGGTTACCGCCCGGCTTTCGCCGGAGCAGTGGAAGCCGTGGCCTCGACCGGCGGCCAGATCATGCCCCCCATCATGGGAGCTGCCGCCTTCATCATGGCCGACATGTTAGGAATCTCTTATCTCAGCGTATGTATTGCCGCGGTGATCCCGGCCATTCTCTATTACTGGAGCCTGCTCTGGATGGTTCACCTGGAAGCTTTGAAGGTGGGTCTTTCCGGAATTCCCAAAGAAGAGCTTCCCCGGCTCAAACCGATTCTGAAAGCCAGGGGGTTTCTCATTTTGCCGGCCATCATCCTGGTTATCCTCCTGGTCATGGGCTATTCGCCGATGAAAGCCGGATTCTGGTCGATCATCTCCGTCATTCTTATAAGTTTTCTGAAGAAAGAGACCCGGATAAACCTTCCGGCCTTCCTACAGGCCCTGGAGAAGGGAGCGCTGGGCTCGCTGGAAGTGGTAATGGCCTGTGCCTGCGCCGGAATCGTCATCGGCATCATTACCCAAACCGGCCTGGGCCTTAAACTTTCCGGAATGATCATTGATGCTTCGGGCGGGATTCTCATTATTACCCTGATTTTTATTATGGCGGTATCTTTGATTCTGGGCATGGGCCTAACCACTTCAGCCGCTTATATCCTTACGGTTATCCTGGGAGCTCCGGCCCTGATTAAACTGGGAGTCTTGCCCCTGGCCGCTCATATGTTTGTTTTTTATTACGCCTGTCTTTCCACCATCACCCCGCCGGTAGCGCTGGCAGCTTATGCCGGAGCAGGGATTGCCCAGGCTAACCCCTTTCGGGTTGGTTTTGAAGCAATGCGCCTGGCCGCGGTCGCTTATTTCGTTCCTTTCCTTTTCATCTTCGCTCCCGTCCTTCTTTTTCAGGGGGCCCCACTGGAAATTTTAACGGCTTTTTTCACGGCAGTGATCGGATGCATGGCTTTGGGTGGAGGGCTTCAGGGTTTTTTCCTCATCCCGACTTATTTTTTCGAAAGGGTCTTGCTCATTGCTTCCGGGGTCTTATTGATCAAACCTGGTTGGATTACCGATGGTTTGGGAATTGGCTTTCTCCTCCTAATTTTTGTGGTTCAATGGTTCCGTAAAGCACGGTCCAAGTTGAAAAAATAAAGTTGGGGAGAATCGCCTTTTTATCTTTGTCCGATTATTCATTTTTAACCTCAGGCTATCGCTGCAAAATTATCAATGGTCAATGAGCATTGGCAAATTAGCAATGAAAAAAGACTTTGTTACGGAAACTGTTTATTGGTAACCCTTCAGTCACGAGTGGCTATGACAGGAATATCGGAGGAAATAACCATGGAAAAGATTATGTTTTGGCCGGGGGGCCAGGCCGGTACGCGCCGGAAGCATCGGCTGGGATATCCCTGTTCATGGTGCACTCACTGAACCTCCGCCGGAGGAGGCGGAAGGCGTCAGCCCCGCCCCATCCACGGAGAAATCAGCGCCTCATGGTTCCAAGCGGACTGGACTGGCCCCCCGGCCATGGGCGCCCTTGGCCTTTACGCCGAACCTTTCCTCATCCGACCTTGGCCACCCACCCGTGACTGAAGGGTTACGTTTATTGCTAAATTCTCATTGAACATTTTTCAATGATTTTTAATGCTCATCCCTTAATAGGGTTTTTAAAACCTTTCCCGAGGGGTTGCGCGGGAGGGCCGCTAAAAATTCAACCGATTTGGGCTTTTTATAACTGGCCAGAAGGCTTTTGCAGTATTCCACCACTTCTTCTGCGCTCATGGCCGCGCCTTCTTTTAAGACCACAAAAGCCTTCACCGACTCCCCCCAGAGCGGGTCCGGGGCGCCGATTACCGCGGCCTCTTGAATTTTGGGATGGCGGTAAAGAACTTCTTCAATCTCCCGGGGGTAAATATTCTCTCCCCCGCTGATGATCATATCTTTCTTCCGGTCGACGATGTAGACAAAGCCTTCCTCGTCCAGGCGCGCCAGATCGCCCGTGTGCAGCCATCCCCCCTTAAGCGCCTCCCTGGTCGCCTGGGCATCTTTGTAATACCCCTTCATGACGTTGGGGCCTTGACAGATTAATTCGCCAACCTCTCCCACGGGAACTTCCCTGTCCTTCTCATCCACAACCTTCACCTGCACAAAAGGGAGAGGGGGACCGACGCTCTCTCTTTTTCGGAGAGAATCCTCCGCCTTAAGAATAGTCACGCTGGGCGATGCTTCTGTGCAGCCATATACGTCGTAAATGCCCTTAATGTTGGGGAAGAGTTTTAATAGCCTGGCTTTGCTCTCGTCGGGAAGGATAGAGGCGCCGGTGGTGCACTTGGTGATGGACCGGGTGTCGTATTTTTCTATATCGGGCAGGGCGAGTAAAAGGTGAAACACAGCCGGCGCACCAGAAATCACGGTTGCCTGCTCCCTGGCGATGATTTCCATTATCTGCCCGGGGTCGAAAGTTTTAATCAGAATGCTCGTTCCGGGCAAGGCGACACGTAGCGTGAAATGGTTATTCAGAGCGGCCGTGTGATAAAGCGGGCCGATGACCAGCGAAACTTCTCCTTCTTTTTCCTCCCGTCCGATAATGGTATTGAACAGATTCCAGAGAACGTTTCCATGGGTAATCACAGCCCCCTTGGGCTTTCCCGTAGTCCCGGAGGTATACATCAACTGGCATTCGTCTTCTTCGGAAACCAGGATATTGGGCTCGTCGTTTCCCGATTCAGCCAAAAGCGTTTCGTAATGAAGATCTCGGCCGCATGGATCCTTGCCGGTAGAAAGGTAATATTCGATTTTCGCGATCCTGGACCGGATGGATTGGACGAGAGGGATAAAGTCCTCTCCGTAGACAAAAAAGCGGGCATCAGAGTGATCGAGGATGTAAAGGACCTCTTCGGCCGCAAGACGAAAGTTGATCGGGGTAAAGACTCCGCCGGCCTTGGCCGTTCCCAAATAGGTCTCGACAAAGTGATTTGAATTGTAAAGCAGGACCGCTACTTTTTCCCCTTTTTGCAAACCCAACCGCAGGAGGGATTGAGCGAATTGGTTGGATCGCTGATTGAATTCCTTGAAGGTATGCTTTTTATCTTCAAAAAGAAGGGCAGCCCGTTCGGGAAACTTATTGGCCGCGAGAGTCAGGATCTGGCCTACATTCATTTAAATCTCCTCTTCTTCACCCTGATATCCAATCCGCAAAAGTCAAACAATGAAGATTTTCTACCGCATATTTAATTTAATATCAAGATGAAAGACCTATTCCCATTGCCCCGAAAAATCATGAAAAGCCTATTGCAATTTGTATACATGAAAAGATAAATGGGGCTTGAAAATAGAGCTAAGAAAGATATTGTCTTCTTATCATTAGACGTTGATGGAAAGAGGAACATTCGTATTTTTGTTGACTGACAACGATTTCTTCCTTATACTCTCAACCGCAAAGATGAGTTCTTATCATCCATCTAAAATTGGCCTGACGGCCACTCATTCCCTTCGTCGAAAGTATCGATAACGATTGCTGGCCCAGCGCCAGGACATGATATGGGCTTTTGGCAAAATGATGCCTTGGCCGGGCAGGCCGGATAAACCGGCCAAGTCCTGTCAATTCTGAGGAGAAATACCTGTGATTAAAATCGCATCCATGGTTGGCACGCCGGATTTGGAAACCCCCACCCTGGCCGCTTACAGCGGCGACCTGCCAGCGGCCCTGGCGAAAATCGCCAAGCTGGGCTACGACGGCGTGGAGTTGATGACCAAAAAGCCTTCCAAGTTAGACGGAGCTGCCATCCGGCGCCTACTGGATGAGCACAACCTGAAGTTGGCCCAGTTGTGCACCGGGCACGTATGGGGCGAAGACAAATTGGGCTTGGTCAACGCCGACGCCACCCTCAGCCGCGAGGCCATGGAGCGGCTCAAGGAATTCGTGGACTTTGCCGCGGCGTATTTTGAGCCAGGGCTCCCCGTCAATATCGGGCGATCGCGCGGGCAAGGCGACCCGGCCCAGATAGAGAAGAGCCTGGAGGCGTTTGAGGCCGCCTTCGGCGAACTGGCTGACTATGCGTTGCCCAAAAGCGTGCGCCTGACCCTGGAGCCCATCACAGCGACCTTAGTTAAGTTCATCATCACCACCCAGGACGGAGTAGCCATGTGCCAGCGGGTGAACCGGCCCAATTTTGGGTTGATGCTGGACGTGTATCACATGAACATTGAGGACGTGGACATCTACCAGAGTTTTCATGACGCAAAGGACTGCTGCTGGCTTGTCCACGTTTGCGATAATAACCGCAAGTGGCCGGGAAGCGCCCACCTGGATTTTGCCAAAATCATTGCCACGCTGAATGAAATCGGCTACGATGGCTTCATTTCGACGGAGATGCTGCCCTGGCCTGACCCGGACACGGCCGCCCGTTCGGCGATCGAATCTCTGCGGCGGTTTATCCCCAAGCGATAATCGAAGGGGGGCTTTTCTGACGGTCTATCATTCATGATGGCTCAGGCGAGGATCGGTAAAAAATCATCTCTCTTTTTAAGAATACTGCGGATGGCCCGAACGGCATATACCGGGGAAGCGTACACCTTATCACGCTTATTCGCTTTAACGTACTCCCATCCAGGAGCCATGGAAACCTGGGTAATGATGACTGCTTGACACACCTCGGCAGCCTGGGTAGCGGCTTCCCCTACCGCCCGATAAAAAGCTGATGGATCTTGCTGAAGAAGGGGCCATATATCCCCTTTTATAAATCGCCGAATGGAAATCTCGCGGTTTAACTGGCGGGCTTTGCCCAGAACGAGGGGCTCAACAGATTTTAGAACCGAATCCGCTGTGGCCAGCAGGGCAATGCTCTTGGCTGATTGGACCACCCATTCCACCACTGGCTCGTCAATCTTGATTATCGGGATGGTGACGAATGGCGCAAAGTCATCGACCGCAGGCGACAAGGTTGAACAAGTCACCAGGATTCCATCGACACCGGCATCCTGGGCTACCATGGTCATCTGCAGCGCTTTGCACCGTGAACGGGGGGACAGGCCACCCTCCTGCCGGAAGTCATCAAGGAGGGTTTCATCGAGGAGATGGATCGCTTGGGCCTTGGGAAACTCATCCTGGAAGGCCGCTTCCATGGGGCTAAAAACTGCCCGGGTGCTCGAAAGAAGGGCCACCCTGGGCGCTTTTCCGGGAACGTCAGTTATAATATTCATTCCTTCATCCCGTTGGTTTCTCGAATGAATCTTGCAAGGCGGCCCCGTCATTCTTATTCGATGCAAATTCCTGCATTAATACTTTTTCCGCCTTGGGCTATGCTCTCTGCGTTAAGCGATTTTCACAACACCCCTTCAATGGCCAAGGCCCGAATGGGCCAAGCGTCGCACCCCTTTACCCGATAAGGCAATCCGATGAAGAAGAACCTTTCGGTTTTGAGCTGGTCCAGGTGAGCAAGCCCTTCGATCAAGGGGATGCCTCGGCTCAACAACTCCACATGCGCCGTCATCCGGCCGAGTTCGGAAAAATTCTCCTCGATGTTATAGGAAAAATCCATGGCCAGGAGTTTTATCCCCACCTCTGCCAGCCATCGGGCGGCTGCGTCGGTCATGGAAATTTTCTCGTCGTCTTTGTAGGGGCAATTTCCAATGACGACAATATCTCCTTGTCGAACGCCCTTTCCCTTTAGATATTCAGGGGAAATTTTTGCTTTTGCAGGAAGTTTAGCCAGATTGATAAATACCGCCTCTCCCCACCAGGCTTCTGCAGGGATGTCGGCAATGTCTGCCGCCTCTTTGCCCTCATAAAGGGCGGGGATAAAGTGGGAAGGGGCTTCGGCATGGGTTCCGATGTGCGACATGGTGTCGATGTCATGCATGAACTCGCCGGCAAATATTTTAAAGCGGCGAATTTCCAGCCTCCGTGCCTCCTTTCCCGGTTCCAACACCTTATTCAGCTCCACGATCCGGCCCTTGCTGAGTATTTCAACGATACCCATTTCCTATCCTTTCCGCCCGCCAATTCCCAGGTAGATTTGGCAGGCCTGATTATGATGAATCCGTTTTTCTAAGATTACGTTTATATTGTTTTTTTGTAATATCCGTGAACGTAATATAGTGGCCCAGACAAGTCAAGAAAAAATGAAAAATTTGAGTAACCCTTCCGGCACGAGTGGCTATGACAGGAATATCGGAGGAACTAACCCTGGTAAAGATTCTGTTTTGGCCGGGGGGCCAGGCCGGTACGCGCCGGAAGCATCGGCTGGGATATCCCTGTTCATGGTGTACTCGCTGAACCTCCGCCGGAGGAGACGCCCCATCCACGGAGAAATCAGCGCCTCATGCTGCCAAGTGAAGCGTCCTGAACCCTGGTTTTGGGAAGGATCATCCGGCATCAGTTAAATAACGAATCATTCGCGACCACAAAATGTGAAGGGGGGCGAGGGTTTTTTTCCCCTTGACGGCTTGATTGTCAATGGCGATAATTAAAGGAGTTTAAAATTTAATCAACTTTAAAAAGGAGGAGAATATGAGCCAAAAAGTCATTGATCTTTTGAATTCCGCCCGGGCCAGAGAATTGGCCGCCATCAGCCAATATATGATTCAGCACTACGAGCTGGAAGATAAGGATTTCGGCAAGCTGGCCAAGAAAATGAAAGAAGTTGGCATCCAGGAGATGAAACATGCCGAAGCGCTGGCCGAGAGGATTTTATTCCTGAAGGGGACGCCCACCTCCAAACCTGAGATGGAAGCCAAGAAGGGGCAGGAAATTGAGGCTATGCTGGCCACGAACATGGACCTGGAAAGCCAGGCAATCAAGATGTACAATGAAGCTGCGGTAGTCTGCGCTCAGGAGAAAGATCAAATCTCCAAACAATTATTCGAAAAACTCCTTGGTGAAGAAGAAGATCACTTCAGTTTCTTCGAAAACACCAAAGAGCATATCGCCAAACTGGGCAACGTTTATCTATCCAGCCTTACAGGCGAATAAAAAACGGAAACGTCTCCCGCCTCTGGTGGGAGACATATTTCATCAAAGAAGATGGCTTCGTAAAAAGTCCATCTGCGGCGTACCTTGTATGTACGCCTCACTCCTCAGGTTTTGCGCGCCTTGCATATGGAGCTTTTTACTTTGCCATCCCAATTTTGACTTTTTGTAACACTTTAGCCCTTTGAAAAGAGGTGAGGCTTAAGGTCAGAGGGAATCCATGGTCCGGGGGCCTGGGCGGCCCGCTTGGAATCATAAGGCGCTGATTTCTTCGCGGGTGGGGCGGGGAAAACGCCCCCCGCCTCCTCCGGCGGAAACAAGCGGGGTTCTTCGTGGCCAAGCGGAAACCCGGCCGATGCTTCCGGCGCGTTCCACCCAGGCCCCCGGACCTCAACAAAGGCGGTAAAACCACTTTTTCAAAACGCTAAATTGTTGCGACTTTTTAAGAGATCATCAAAGAAGGGTGGCTACTTTTTTAATCGCGCAAAGTTCCCCGCACATCGTACAAACATCGCTTTCCTTGGGCAGGCAGGATTCGCGGAGTTTTTGCGCTCTCTCTGGGTCAATGGAAAGCCGGATCTGCTCAGGCCAGTTTAGGGCTTTGCGCGCCCGGGCCATGCTGTTGTCCTTATCCATCGCCCCTTTTAAACCCCGGGCGATGTCGGCGGCATGGCCGGCGATTTTTGAGGCGATGACCCCTTGGCGCACATCGTCAACCGTAGGCAGGCGAAGGTGTTCCGAAGGGGTTACGTAACAGAGGAAGTCGGCTCCCGCCCAGGCAGCGATTGCCCCGCCAATGGCTCCGGTAATATGATCATAACCCGGAGCGATGTCTGTGACCAAAGGGCCCAGAACATAAAAAGGCGCACCGTGGCAGATGCGTTTTTGCAGAAGGACATTGGCTTCGATCTGTTGCAAAGGGACGTGGCCCGGGCCTTCGATCATGACCTGGACTCCCTTGGCCCAGGCCCGTTCGGTGAGTTCCCCCAGAATAAGAAGTTCCTGTATCTGACCGCGGTCCGTGGCATCGGCCAGGCATCCGGGGCGGAGGCCATCGCCCAGGCTCAGGGTCATATCGAAGCCCTTGGCTATTTCCAGGAGACGGTCATATGACTCAAAGAGGGGATTTTCTTTTTTATTGTAATGCATCCACTCCACTAAAATAGCTCCCCCGCGGCTGACCACTCCCATCAGGCGGCCTTCTTTTTTAATTCTTTGCACTGAGTTCAGGGTTACGCCGCAATGCACGGTGATGAAGTCCACGCCGTCTTCTCCATGGCGCTCAATCACGTGGAAAAGATCATCCCCAGTCATCTCCACCATGGCCCGCCCTTTCTTCTCGGGCATCTCCACAGCAGCCTGATAGATAGGCACTGTCCCCACAGGAACCGTTGAGGCTTTAATTACTGCTTTGCGGGTTTCATCGATGTTCGGGCCGGTGGATAGATCCATGATGGTGTCTGCTCCGGCCTCGGTGGCCGCGCCTACTTTGGCCAGCTCTTCTTCAATGTTCGTGCGGTCTTTGGAAGTCCCTACGTTGGCGTTGACTTTGGTGCGCAATCCCTTGCCGATGGCCAGGGGAGATATCGTTTGATGCCTTAAGTTTTGCGTGATAACGATCGTCCCTTCGGCTAGACCCTGACGGATGGTTTCCGCGGAGACTCCTTCGGATACGGCTGTCTTTTCCATGGCCTCGGTGACCGTCCCTTGCCTGGCATATTCTAACTGGGTCATGATCTTTTCTCCCGTTGGCTTGTTAAGTCTTTTTATTAAGTCCATCGTAACCCCGCCGGCTCTCATCCAGGGCCACTTATTTCCTCCGCTGATAGAAAAAATTAAAAAGCCGTCGATTTTTAATGAACCGGCGGCTGGAAACCTTCCCTGGATTTACTTCCCTCCGCTGGTATTATCCAACAGGTTCGAGGGGTCATCCCGAACGACTCTTTCAGGATCTCTCAGCCGGTTCAGCTCCCCCAGTAAATCTTATTATTATTCTACGCTTATTGGAGGATTTGTCAAGAGGGCTTGAAATTTGCCTTGCAATTCAGACACTATTGATGTCTGTGGTTGGGGTGGCGAGGCGGTTTTGGGTGCCAAGAGCTTTTGCCGTGCTGAGCATGAGCGTGGGTTATGACACCAGAAGTATATCGCGGCCTCTTTTGCGATTCGCTAATGGATGATCCTTCCCAGGCACGGGGTTCAAAGCGCTTCGCTTGACAGCAGGAGGCGCTGGTTGTTTCATTGACGGGGCGGGAAAAGGCACCCCGCCTCATTTGGCGGAGACACGGTTTAAAACTTTTGGAAGGGCTTTTCCCAACCGATGCTGCCCGCGCTCATTGCCCCGAACCCCGTCCCAGGAATAGAGATTTTGTAAAGTGAATGGGGGCGAGGTCAATTCATCTATTGCCTGGAAAAGGACAGTATTTTAAAATGAGACAGGCGGGTAAAAATAGGCAGGAGCTGCCCATGAAATCAGACGAAAAAACTTCAGGAATTCTGTACATCGTCTCCACCCCCATCGGCAACCTGGAGGACATAACCCTGCGGGCACTTAGAGTGCTCAAGGAAGTGGACCTGATCGCGGCCGAGGACACCCGGCGCACGCGACAGATCCTTTCTCACTATGGAATTCATAAACCTCTAATCAGCTACCATGAACACAACCGCAGGATGCGGGAGGAATCCCTTCTCGCTGAAATTAGGGAAGGAAGGAACGTGGCTCTGGTCACCGATGCTGGAACACCGGGGATATCAGATCCGGGCGAGCATTTGGTGAAACGGGCAATCCAGGAGTCCATCCCTCTTGTTCCTATTCCCGGACCATCCGCCCTTGTCGCCGCTCTTAGTGTTTCCGGGTTGCCCACCGAAAGTTTTCTTTTTTATGGTTTTCTTCCGGCGAAGGCTGCCGCCAGAAAAAAACTATTACTTTCCTTAAAGGAGCGCGCCGAAACCCTCATCCTTTACGAATCTCCCAAACGCCTGAGCGCCTTCCTGGAAGATGCGGCCCAGATTCTTAATGAACGGCAGGTGGTTGTGGCGAGAGAGATGACCAAAGTTTATGAAGAAGTTTACCGGGGAACGGCCGGTGAAATTTTAAGGACGCTCGGAGAAGAAGAGGTTAAGGGAGAGGTGACTATCGTCATCGAGGGATGCACCCGTCCGGTCAAGGTCGAGTCTTCAGCCATAGCCGAAATGCTCGATGTCTATTTCCGGGAGATGGGTCTTTCTATGAAGGAAGCGGTTGAGCGAGTGTCCGCAGAGCTTGAGGTTTCCAAGCGGGAAGTATACAGGGAAAGTTTGAAGATCAAAAAGAGATATGGAGAGGAAAACGGAGCGGGGATAAACGAGGATTAAGCGGCCAGCAAAGCTTATAAGCCCCCGCCCCTAAAGTAACAACCAGCCGCCTCATTTTGGCAAGCAGGTGGCCCTCCCGCCTGGATTAGGGCACATTCTCCGATGCGGGAGGGAAATAACCTGGTTTCCGGATGAGCCGGAGAGTTATTTCTTCGGGCGTAACACTTTAGCTCTTTGAAAAGAGGTGGAGCGTAACGGCCGAGGGAATCCATGGCCCGGGGGCCTGGGCGGCCCGCTTGGAATCATGAGGCGCTGATTTCTTCGCGGGTGGGGCGGGGAAAACGCCCCCGGCCTCCTCCGGCGGAAACGCGCGGGGTTCCTCGTGGCCAAGCGGAAACCCAGCCGATGCTTCCGGCGCGTTCCGCCTAGACCCCCGGGCCTCGACAAAGGTGGTCAAACCATTTTTTTAAACCGCTAAACTGATACCTTCGGGCCTTTCTTCTGCATGGGCGCTTGGCAGCAGATGATATCGCAGGCCTCGATACAGCCGCAAACCTCATCGACCGTAACAGCCAGCCCGCAGACTTGGCAAGCGTAAACATCACCTGGGTTTGTTTTTCCCTTGGCTACCGCCTTTTTTGCCGGCGCTTTCTTCGGTGCAGCTTTTTTAACGGCCATCTTCCTTTCCTCCTTTCCCTGGTTTTAATTAATGAGCGCCCTGGCTCATTCCCTTATTTCCACCGGACCCAATTGCGCGAACTCCTCCCGGAATTTTTCGGCGCGGCCCACGATAACAATCAGCATTATTTCCGGATGAAGATGTTTCCGGGCCGAGCGGCCCATCTCCTCGAGAGTAATTGCTGATACCTTTGCGGGATACACCGAAAGATATTCCAGGCCCAGCCCATTAACCTCGGCCTGGATGATCCTCTGGCCGATCTGCGATAGCGTTTCAAATTTCATGGGGTAGCTGCCTGTTAAAAAATTAATGGCTTCCGCCCTTTCCTGGTCCGTGGCCCCCTGATCGATGAATGACCGCTTAACCGTTAGGATTTCCCGGACGCAGGGGAAAGTCGTTTCCGTAGGGGTAAAGGTGGAAATGAGGAAAGGCCCTGCTTTTTTTCGGGGTTCCAGGGATGCGCGAATGCCGTAAGTATACCCTAATTCCGAACGGACCCGCTGCATCAAACGGGAGGAAAATCCTCCGGCTCCCAGGACGTAGTTCATGGCCTCGAAGGAAAGGTAATCCGGGTGGGCATGCTGGATTCCTACATGGCCCAGCCGAATCTGGCTCTGGGTCAGATCCGGGCGGTCGATTAAAATCGTCCTCACTGCGGAGGGAGGAAGAGGAGAGAAATCCTTCTCCCTTACAGTTTTCCCCCGGTTCGCCGATGGAAAGTTGGTTTCGACCCAGCGGAAACAGGCCTCGACCGGGAAATCACCGGCCACTACCAAAAAACACCCATCCTTTAGGTAAAGGCTCTGGTAGAATTGGGCAACTTCCTCGCAGGAAAGATGCGGGAGTGATTTTAAGGTTCCGTAAACAGGGTGATCATAAACCGTTCCCTGGAAGAGAATTTCCTGAAAGCGCTCGTCGGCTACGAGCGAAGATTCATCCCTCTGCTGGACGAGCGCCGCAATCCGGCGCCTTTGCAAATGCTCAAATTCTGCGGGGGAGAAGGCGGGCTGGGTGCAAATTTCCAGGAGCAGGTCCATTAGTTTTGCAAAATCTTCCCTAAGACCCGAGATATGCAAAATAGTGGCGTCCCAGCCGGAATGGGCGGAAAGGGTAGCTCCCAGGGCATCCACTTCCGCAGCTAATTGAGCGGCCGAACGCTTTTTTGTTCCCAGAGTGAGCATTTCCGCGGTTAGATCAGACAGGCCCGCTTTCCCGGGAGGGTCGGCCTCGGCGCCCAAAGGAAGGACGAGGTGAAAGCTCACCAGCGGAAGTTCGGGCTTGGGGACGGCGTAAATTTTCAGGCCGTTCGGCGTAAGGGCTGAAGTAATTTTCGGAAGGGAAAATGTTTTCAATCGGCTCCTCTCGTTCAGGCCAATTCCCCCAGCTCTTCGTGTTCGCTTTGGCTGACCATCTTAAGGGACACCACGGTCCGGTTTTCCGGCTTAAGATATTTCTGGGCTACCCGCAGAACATCTTCGGCGGCAATGCTTTCATACCGCGGGAGGACGGAATAGAGAAGACGAACATCGCCGGCGCGCACCTGGTAGAGGCCGCCCAGCAGTCCTTTGAAGAAAAACGTCTGCAGACTGCGCAGGAACTGCGAACGCGCCTGTTTTTTGATTTTGCTTAGTTCTTCCCCGGAAATGAGTCTCTGGCGAAGGTCTTCTACCTCCGCCCAGACTTCTTGTTCGAGGCTTTCCAGGGAAACTGCCGGCGCGGCAATGGCGTAAATCTGCAAAAGACCCGGATCCATGGAAAAGAAAGGAGGATATCCCATCTCCGCTCGAGCTTCCACGGCCTTCCCAGGTTTTTCCAATTTTTCATAAAAGCGGGAAGACCGGCCTGTGGAGAGAACTCCGCATAGAATCTGCAAAGGCAAAAGGTCAGGGTGAGAGATCCCCGGGATATGGAAGCCGGCAAAAAAAGCGCCTACCCGGGAAACTTTTTTGAAGGTGGCGCGCTTCTCTCCCCGTTGGGGTTTTTCCGGGGTTATGGCCACCCGGGGAGATGTTTGCGGTGGTAATTGCCCGTAATGCCGCTCCACAATTTTAAAAGCTTCCCCAGCAGAGACATCTCCTACAATCACAACGACAGCATTGTTGGGGTCGTAATAAAGCCGGTAGTACTCCTGGCAATCTTTTAGGGTTAAATTTTGCAGATCATGATCCCAGCCGATGACCGGGAAGCGATAAGGATGTTGTTCGTAGGCCAGGGCAAAAAGCTGTTCAATGAGTAACCCGAAGGGGGTATTCACCGAGCGCAGCTTGCGTTCACTGCGCACTACCTCCCTCTCGGGTTCGAGGCTTTCGGGCGTAATCTGCAGATTGGCTAATCGATCCGCCTCCAGGCGTATGGCCAGTTCCAGCCTGTCAGCCGGGAGATTTTCGTAGTAAGAAGTGTTGTCGGTAGTGGTGAAGGCGTTTAGGGTGCCGCCGTTGGCCTGGATGATCCGGGAAAACTCTTCCGGACCAACTTCTTTGGTCCCCTTGAACATCATGTGCTCGAAGAGGTGGGTGATGCCGGTAATGCCTGGTTTTTCGTACCGGGAGCCGGCGGCGAAGTGAACCTGGTAAGAAACGATGGGCAATGAATGGTCTTCGGCCACCAGCACGCGCAATCCGTTTGCCAGGCGGTGTTCGTAAAATTCAGGAATCTCTTTCATGATTGGTTCATTGCTCACGGACAACCATGGTTCCGGCCACTCTATCATGTAAGGAGCGTTTGCTCCTGGTGAAGCCCACCCAGAAAAAGCCGAGAAAAATTGGCAACGCGGAGAGGATATAGGCTATGGACCGGGACAGAGCCCTGGAAAAAGTTAACGATTGCCCGTTGGTCTGGACAACCCGCAGCCCAAAGACCATTTTTCCGATGGTCTGGCCCCAGGCTGCATGGAAAAAAGAAAAATAGGCCAGCCCCAGGAGAATGGCTAAGGGAACGAGCGCAGGAAATATGGCGAGGATAAGGCTCAAAAAAGAAAAATCCCGACTCCCTGCGGGTGGCGCCAATCCTACCGCTAACAGACCGGCCACCACAAAAAAAATGAAAAGGAGTAAAAGAAAGAGCTGATCAATGGTAAAAGCCAGCAGGCGCAGCCAGAACCCTCCCCGCAAGGCGCGCTCCCAGGTAGAGGGCTTGGGGGTTTCGGCGAAAGGCTCCTCCGGGGAAAGCGCTTCCCCTAGAGAAAATCCAGCGCCATAATCGACGCCGTAATTCATCCCCCGGGAATCCAGGATTATCCTGGGGCCGGCGTCAATTTCCGACGGCCCTTTTCTTTCCGGAGAAAGGAGCCCATCGGGCTGGGGAGAAAGATGCCTTTGAACTTCCCGCTGGGCCGGCTCTTCTTCGCCGGAAATCTTCAAGAGCTGGCTAAGGGCCTTTAGATCTTGATGGCAGTGCGGGCAAAAAACGGCATCATCGGGAACTTGAGCAAGGCAACGTTTACACTTCATCTCTTTTCCTGTTATCGGAACTTGCAAGAATTATAGTGGCGGGGTGCGTAAGAGGCAAGAAAAAAATCTTCCTCAATTGTATCAATTTAGCGGTTTGGAAAAGTGGTTTGACCACCTTTGTTAAGGCCCCCGGGCCACGGATTCCCTTGGCCCTTACGCCCCGCCTCTTTTCACAGGGCTAAAGTGTTACTCTCAATTCAGGTCTCCCCAGATAAATTGCAGCAAGCTGACAATGGCGACTCCGGCGGTTTCGGCCCGTAAGACCCGTGGCCCAAGACGAATCGGACGGAAACCGGCTTGTTGGGCCTTAAGGGCTTCCCGTTCAGCAAAACCTCCTTCCGGTCCAACCAGAGCGTAGATGGAAGAACTCGGATCTCTTAAGGCATCCCTGAGCGTTCCATTTTTCTCCTTTTCCCAGAGAAAAATCCTAACTGCTCCCTCGAATTTTTTGTGCAAGGCTTCGGCGAAGGAGCAGGGGGAATGAATGCGCGGAACCCTTAGCCGCCCGCACTGTTTGGCCGCTTCGGCCACAATCTTCTCCCAGCGCGATTTCCTTGAACTGGCCTTTTCCCCTTCCCATTGGGGGACGGCATGCTCGGAAAAAAAGGGAACGATTTCGGAGACGCCTAATTCCGTGGTTTTCTGGACAAGCCAATCGAATTTGGCAGACTTCAGCAGACCCATTCCCAGGATGATTTGCAAAGGCGGCTCTGTAGTATTGGTGGGTGACTCCGATAGAAGTTTAAAAGAAATTTTTCCAGGAGAAATGTCAGAGATGGCCGCAGCATATTCTTTTCCTTCACCGTTAAAAAGAACCACGGCATCGCCGGTTCTCAGGCGCAGGACTTTGCGGATATGCCTGATTTCGTCCTGATCTTCAACGACCGTTTCCTGACCCTTAATATTTTCCTTGAGAACTTTGAATCGGAGGCGTTTCATTCCCTTCCGTTTATCCGGCCCATGACGAAACAGGCCCATCCTTTCCATACTCTGGATTGCCGGATTTGCAGTTTTAGTCCGGCGAAGACCCCGGCAATCTCTTTTCTTTGCCCGGGTAGAAACCCGGAAATTATTAAAACTCCTCCGGGGGCAATTTGGGCGGTAAGGAGAGAGACCATGCTCAAGATCTCTTGGGGCAAGAGGTTGGCCAGCACGATGTCAAAACCACGGCCCAAGCTGTTAAGTGTCCCAACACGAAAATCGATCTCCCTCCCGACCTTGTTCCCGGCCGCATTTTTCCGGGCTGAGGCTATAGCCACCGGATCGATGTCCAGGCCCAGAACCGGTTTTGCTCCCAGCTTTCTCGCGGCAATCGCCAATATTCCGGAGCCGGTCCCTACATCCAACACGGACGGCTGGCCGGGAAAAGATGCCATTTTTTCATCAAGAAATTTAAGACATAAGTGCGTACTGGGGTGGGTACCGGTGCCAAAGGCCATGCCCGGATAGATTTCAATGACTATTTCTTCTTTGGGAGCGGAATATTCTTCCCATGGGGGTTTAACAACAATTCGGGGAGTTATCCGGATAGGCTTAAAATTGGCCTTCCAGGCTTCCGCCCATTTCTCTTCTTGGATGATTCTGGGGCGCAGAATGGAAATGTCCCGGCGGGGCTGGCCAAGATTTAGCAGGTAGGCTTGAATTTTTTTCTTTTTTAACCCGGAGAACTTATCTTTGGGGAAGTAGGCGATGAGGCATTCCTTTTTCCCTTTTAATGAACTTAAAGCATTTTCCTGAATAACTCCCGGGGAACCCTCTTCGATTAAAAAATTGGAAACAACTTCCCCGAGATCAGGGTGAATCAGCACCCGTAATTCTATCCAACAATTCTTTTTAACAATTTTAGGCACTTTAGCCCACTTTAGGCGCTTGTAACACTTTAGCTGTTTGAAAACCATCCCGAACAGAGTGATTTTTAAGGGCGTCATCCTGCGAAAGCAGTCCGCCTCAGGCGGACAGGATTTTTCCTAATGGGTTCTGGATTCCCGTTTTCACGTAATGACAAAACGTAGACTTTTTTCAAAGGGCTAAAGTGATACAATTTATTAAGTTAACACTTGGATAGCACCCACCTCTCCCTGATTATCCTCCATTCGCTATCCCTATGTTCCCGTATAAGCTTAATGGTATCCTCAGTTAAATGTCGGAACCTTCTTTGTTTTATTAAATATTCCTCAACGGGTTTTAATGTTTTGGAAATAACGTTCATCCTGACTTTCCCGTTTTCATATTCAGCCAGATACCACATACCGGTTTCAACGGCAAGCTTTCCAATCTCTACCGTGAGATCGGAGGCAAATCCCCACCCTGTTGGGCATGGGCACATAATATGGATGAACCTGGGTCCTCTGATGCTCTTCGCTTTTTCCATCTTGTTCATAAAATCATAAGGGTAGGCTGAACTGGCTGTCGCGGCATAGGGTATGCGGTGGGCAATCATGATCTCAAATAGATTCTTCTTGGGTTTTTTCTCGCCGTAGGAGGCCGTACCGGATGGCGAATTGGTCGTGTTGGCTCCGATCGGGGTCAGGCTGCTCCTCTGGACTCCCGTATTCATATACGCTTCATTGTCGTAACAAATGTAAATGAAATCATCCCCGCGTTCTACAGCTCCGGACAGGGCCTGCAAACCGATGTCGGCAGTGCCGCCGTCGCCGGCCAACCCTAAAACATGAACATCGGTTATGCCCTGGGCTTTTAGCCCTGCTGACATGCCTGTCAATACCGCTCCCGTCCCGGCAAAAGCCATGGTAAGCGACGGCACGGAATAGTTCATCTGAGGATACTGGGTTGTAACTGTGGACATGCAACTGGCCGGAAGGGCAACAATGGTCCTTTCACCCAAAATTTTCAAGGCCAGCCGGCCGATGGTCCCGAGGCCGCATCCCGGGCAAGCCTTATGGCCGTATAGATACTCCTTATCCGTAAGGTTTTTTACCTTCACCATTTTTACCACCTCAATCCTATAAATTGTAATTCCTTCTCATCATGACCCTGGGTCAGGCTAAAAAGCTTGTTATACATTTTTTCGATATGTTCCTTGGTAATATCCCTCCCGGCGATACCGGCAATAAAGTTGATGACTTTTGAACAAAACCAGGAACTGGCCAGTGCAGACTTAATATCCGAGGCCACCGCCCCTTCATATCCAAACGATATATCCCGATCGATTATCCCCATCGCTTTCACCCTTGTGCTTAAGCCCTTAAAGTATTCTAAGGGAAACGGCCTGTAAAATCTCAGTTTCACCAGGCCGACTTTTAAACCCATATCCCTCATTTTATCCACGACAATCCTTATAGTGCCGATTATACTGCCCATCCCGACAAGTAGAACCTCAGCATCGGCACATCGATACTCTTCTACCAGGCCGCCATAATACCTGCCAAACTTGTCTCCGAACTTTTTATCAACTTCTTCGATAACTTTCTTGGCATTATCCATCGCCTGCTGCTGCTGGAACCTGAACTCCATATTCCATTCAGTGGAAGCCGTCATACAAAAGCTTCGCGGATGGTTGAAATCGATGGCGTTCCTGGATTTAAAAGGCGGCAGGAATTCATCCACATCCTTTTGTTGCGGAATGTCCACCAGCTCGTAGGTGTGGGTATTTACGAATCCATCTATATTGACCATGACCGGGGTGTACACCCGGTCATCTTCGGCGATGGCATAGGCCTGAATGATCATATCTAAGGCTTCCTGTCCATTTTCCACATAAACCTGGATCCATCCCGTATCCCTCTGGGCCAGTGAATCTCTCTGGTCTCCGAATATATTCCAGGGCGCCGCCAATGTCCGGTTGGCATTCATCATGACGATAGGAAACCTGCTTCCGCTAACATAGTGAAGCATCTCATGCATATAGGCCAACCCCTGGGATGAGGTTGCGGTAAACGCCCGCGCCCCCACTAAAGATGCGCCCATGGCCGCACACATGGCGCTGTGCTCGCTTTCCACATGTATGTACTCACAGTCCATTAGCTTATTGGCCACAAATTCTGATATTCGTTCAACAACGATCGTCTGAGGAGTAATGGGATAAACAGGGATGACATGGGGCCGGCATAATTTCGCACCGTAGGCTACAGCTTCATCTCCGTTTAGGAAGTCTAAATTTGAACTTTTGGATTTATTGATCATCCGCTTCGCCCTCCTGAACCATCGTTATTGCATCTTTCGGACACTCATGGGCGCATAATCCGCAGCCCTTGCAATAATTCATATCGATTGTAAGCTGCTCATTTTCTTTGCCGATCACCCCCTCAGGGCATAAAACCCAGCATAATAGGCACTTGGTGCATTTGGGATGATCGATAACGGGTCTTTGCACTCGCCAGCCGGCATTGGGTTCAGTCAATATGCCTGCCGCGGCGCTGGGCCCAAGAGGCATTTCTTCCAGGGACTCCGGAAATTTGAATTTGACGATCTGCGGTTTGGCCATTTATTCCACCCCCCGAATTACCTTATAGGCATGCTCAATCGCCTTTTTATTTGTTTGGCGCAAACTTTCAGACATTCCCTTATCAACCGCTTGCAAGATTGAATCGAGATCGATAAAGTCATGCACGGCCGCAAATGCTCCCAGCATGGCCGTGTTGGCAATGGGAGCGCCCAACTCCTCCATGGCGATCGTTGTCGCATCGACCGTGATCACCTTGAAGTTACCTTTGAATTTAAAACTATCAGGGTTTAACCTGGTATTTATTAGTATTTTTCCTCCGTCCTTTAAACCTTTGGTAACATCCACCGTTTCCATAAGAGTCTCATCGATAACCACTACACAATCACATATGTACACCTGGCTGTGGTCTGTTATTGGCTTGTTATCAATCCTGGTGAATCCCAGTACAGGGGCGCCTCTCCGTTCCGGGCCGAAGGATGGGAAAGCCTGCGCATAATTGTTGCCAAATACCGAAGCTGCCAGCCCCAGCAATCTGGCTGCGGTAAACCCTCCTTGTCCCCCTCGGGCATGCCATCTCACTTCAATCAATTCTAATACCTCCCGTATAGATAATTTGGTTCATCTCCAAATTATAGTGAACGGCTTAAATAAGTTGACATCCAGGGAAAGGGTCATTGCGAACGAAGTGAAGCAATCTCATGAGATTGCCGTGTCGTTTCGCTCCTCGCAATGACAACTTTCTTTTGACGTTTACTATAGTTGATCAAATTTTTAATGAAAGCCTGCCAAGGGCCCGGAAGGAAAGGCAGATTGCGCCGCAAGCATCGGCGGGATATCCACTTCCATAAACCCAGAGCTTACCTTCCGCAAAGCGCAGCGGGGACGGGGAAACAAAGCTTCGAAGAAATTGCAGACTCCCCCGCCAAAGCTTAGGAGAGATATGTGCCTCATGATTGCAAGCAAGCTGATTTTCCTTCCGGGCCCCTGAAATCACTGCCCATTTTAAATATGCCAGCTCTTTGACCTTCAACTAATTTGGAGATGACCCGATAATTATTCTATCAAGGTTTCAAGAGAAGCGAAGTTTTTTTATGTTCTTGAATGGTTTTGTCGCTGAACCACCAATACATCTTATCCCCATTGATGAAGGCCTGAATCTGATCCTTGGCGTGGGGATGAAAAAAACGTCCGGATACACCCCCAGGTAAAACAGCCAAGACTTTATCATCATCGCTCAAGTCAGCCACCATTCTTAGAGAAGCTGAATTCGTAACCTTGAATGGATCCTTAAACTCATAAATACCCCGGCAGAGGGTTTCACCGGAACCAAGGAAGGCGTGAGGGCCGTCGCCTAACAGCCCCTTGCCAAATCCTTCTCTCCGAATGGGGCTTACGAATTCGATGGTGTGCACCTTGCCCCACTTCCACTCCTTGGGATACTTGCCAAGGGAGGCGCGGAGTTTATCGGCCGCAGCCAATGCGGCTTGCTGGAAAAGGGCATTCCTCGTTTCCTTGAGGTCTTTGGTTAGGACATTGTCAAACCAGGGCGATGTTCCTTCAAGCACCATCTGCTTAAGCCTTTCCTGCCAGAAATACCAATTCTTCAACATGGTCAGGGCAAGATCTTGGCCCAGCTCATCCTGGAAGGTAAGGAAGGCAAATTCCCGATAGACCGCCTGGAATATAGTCGGGGCAGGCTGGTCGAGCGCATTCTTATCTTTGATGAAAAGCTTTTCGCAAAGGACCTCAAAAGGAAGCGATTTATCCCCCTCTAAATATCGGTTAGGATCTTTGGGGTCCAGAGTCTCAATGTAAAGATCCTGGGAATCGCCGCAGGCATTCGTGACGCCAATAGCAATATGTTCGTTCCGGCCAACCACAATGACGGGAATTCCGGGAATACTGACTCCGACCATCCGGAATTCGGAGGTGATGATGCCGCAGGGGTACCACGGTCCGGGCAAAATCCGGGAATCGAGATGAGGATCATTGGCTAAAATGGGCTTTCCTCCCGGGGAAAGCTTCGGCCCTGTCGTCCAGTTGTTACTTCCGATATGCAGGGGCCTATCTTGCAGATAAGCGAGGAGGCTTTGGTCAGAAGCGAGATTGATCCCGCTTGATTCATGGGCATGGGTTTTGGATAAAGCGGTTCCTGGAGCCAGATCATCCGGGTTAATGTTTAAAGGAAATATTTTTTTAGCCTTCTCCAGCCCGACTTTTTCAATAAGCATCTGGGCGATGAATTCAGTTTCAATGTTAGCCGCTGAATTCCAGCTCATGAGATACATAATCGCCAGCACGTCCGGGAAGTCCCAAAGTCCGGGCTTGATACCCGCCAGATTGAATTCCAGAGGATGTTCCTTCGAGCCGTTTTTGATGTAGGCATTGATTCCATCAATGTATTTCTGGGTAAAGAGTTTGGTTTGAGCATCCAGGATTCCCGCGTGCCGTTTGCCAAGGCGATGGAGCCCGATGGTTCTCATCCGGGTGTCGAGGGGTCCTCCTTTCTCCCCGATCATGTCGCTGATCCTCCCGGTGGCAAAGAGTCTGGTCAGCTCCATCTGGAAAAGCCTGTCCTGAGCAGTGATAAACCCCATAGCCATGAGGGCATCATCCGGGTTCTTGGCATAGATGTAAGCCATTCCTTTTTCGTCCCGCAGCACGGTAACCGCTTCTTTTAGCCCGGGGAGGGTCAAAGCCCCTTCCTGCTGATAACGATTCAGGCGGGATAAACCGAAGAGAACTGCGGCTATTATAATAACAAAGACCAAACCGAGAATAGGCCACTTTTTAGAAACTCACATCATTGCCCTCCTTTTTTGGTTGGCAAGCTTGATGGTTTCGTAAAAAGTCCATCTGCGGCTTTGCGCTTCACCTTCGTCGTTGCAGCGTACCTATAAGTACGCTTCACTCCTCAGGTTTTGCGCGCCTTGCATCTGGAGCTTTTTACGAAACCATAGTTCTGATGACTTTTTACGAAATCATCAAGCTTATTTTACAAATGTAAGCAAAATTAGCAACAGGAAATTCATATTGCAATTCAGACACTATTGACGGCTGTGGTTGGGGTGGCGAGGCGTTTGGGGGTGCCAAGAGCTTTTGCCGTGCTGAGCATGAGCGTGGGTTATGACACCAGAACTATATTGCGGCTTCTTTTGCGATGAGTTTTTTTAGCGAAGGCAAAAGGACAGGTAAGTGGGGCAGGCGACTGATGCTACCTCCCGTTGAAGGGATAATCGAATCGGTTATGGGCAGCGGAATGAATACTCTGAAACATTTTTTCACGGGGAATTAGAGGACAATCTCCGGGTCGCTCCAATAGCGATCTATGGCGGGGTTACGAGGGGCCGGAGGAATCCGCCTTGTTGGAATTCGCTACTGTCTGAATTGCAGGAAATTTGCCACCCCTCAGTTTATTCGCCCCCTATTTTATCGTGGCTCTGGCCCCTAACTAAAAACTGGGGGGAGACAATGGCTCTAAACCTCGCCCTAAGAGGGTTTATCCAAAATCTCACGCACCTTGCCCTCCAGGGCTTTGAAGGTGAAAGGTTTTTGCAGAAACTCGGTTCCTGGTTCCAACACGCCATGCTGGACGATGGAATTGTCCGGATACCCGGACATATAGAGGACTTTCATCTCCGGATGTTTCGGAGTTGCCTTTTCAGCCAACTCCTTACCGCTCATCCGAGGCATGACCACATCTGTTACCAGCAAATGAATCGGCCCGGAATACTGATCACAGATGTGCAGGGCCTCTTGGCCATGATGAGCCTCCAGCACGGTGTAACCGTTACTCTGCAAGGTTTTGCGAATCATTGTGCGCACTGCCTTTTCATCCTCCACAAGGAGGATGGTTTCCGCCCCTTGCCTTGCTGATATGCGGGTGGGTTCGATCGGCCTGTATTTTTCTTTGGCAGATTCAGCGGCTTTTGGCAGGTATATTTTGAATGAGGTCCCCCGACCCGGTTCGCTGTAAACCCAGATGTTTCCCCCGCTCTGTTTGACGATTCCATAGACCGTCGATAATCCCAACCCCGTTCCTTTGCCCTTTTCTTTGGTGGTAAAAAAGGGCTCAAAAAGGTGAGACTGAGTTTCTTTATCCATCCCGCAGCCGTTGTCGCTCACGGCCATCATCACGTAGGGGCCGGGTTTTACCGAAACATACTGCCTGGCATAGTTTTCGTCCAATACTACATTCTTAGTTTCGATCGTTAGTTTCCCTCCACGGGGCATGGCATCTCGGGCATTGACGGCCAGGTTCATGATGACCTGTTCAATCTGGCCGGGGTCAACCTTCACAGACCAAAGCTCCTGGTCCAGAGCAGTCAGCAACTGGATATCCTCGCCGATCAGGCGCCGGAGCATCTTATTCATATTGGTTACTATTCCATTGAGATCCAGCACTTGGGGGTGAAGCACCTGCCTGCGCCCGAAAGCAAGGAGCTGCCGGGTCAAGGACGTGGCCCTCTCCGCAGCCATCAGGATTTCTTCCACTTCTTCATGGCGGGGGTCGCCGGGGTCGAACTTTCCGAGTAAAATTTCGCTGTATCCCTTGATGGTCATTAACAAGTTGTTGAAATCGTGGGCCACCCCGCCGGCTAACTTGCCAATGGCCTCGACCTTTTGCCACTGGCGTAACTGCTCCTCGCTTTTGCTGAGCGCTTCTTCCGATTTTCTACGCTCAGTGATGTCTTCAAAGGTTGAACGGATGCCAATGATCTGTCCGCCTTTGTCGCGGATAACCCGATCCTTGACTAATACCGGCAACGTGGTTCCATCTTTGCGCCGGTAAGTGCGCTCGAAGGTTTCGTGGAAGGAAACATCCCCGGCGATTTTGGCCATGAGGATTTTGCGGGTCAATTCTTCCTCCACGACAAATTTCCAAACCGGCTGGCTCAGCATCTCCTCGGCCGTGTAACCCAGGATTTCGAGTTCGGCGCGGTTGACCTGGACAATATTCCCTTCGGAGTTTAGTTCATGGAAGCCAATGGGGGCCTCGTCGTAAATCTGGCGATATTTCTCTTTGCTTTCTTCCAGGGCCTCCTCTGCCTGTTGGTGTTTTCTTGCGGATTCCTCCAATTCCTTAACCCGCTGGCGCAACGCGGCCAATTCTTCAATAAGTTGGCTCTTTTTTTTGTACAGGCCTTTCATCTGATATGCCATTCCCAGGCAGCGCGAAATTTTATAAAAAAATCTTCATACGTTCTGAATATCCTCACCCGGCATAGGCGAAACCCAAAAGGATAGTGGCAAAAGCCAAAATCCGAATAACGAAATCCAAATTTCAAATGCGAAATTTCAAATTTCTTAAACAAACGACGTTTGGAATTTAGATTTTTGGTAACAGTTTAGCCATTTGAAAAGCTGTCAAATCCCCCTTCATCCCCCTTTTGCAAAGGGGGAAAAGGCTGAATCTTTAATCGAATTCCAATAAAAAACCTCTCCTCCCTTTGCCAAAGCCTGCCTGCGGCAGGCAGGGGAGGTCGGGAGGGATTTCTGGTCCGCCCGAGGCGGATCAAAGCGCTAAATTGTTACTTTTTTTTGGGTCTTCTCCAAATCGTGTGGGTAAAAATAAGCCTAAAAATATCAAATAGCCCTTTATTTATGCGGTTTTTATGACTTGTAAAGGGTGTAAAAATAATGCTATGAATTTCTCATGCGAAAACATAAACGACTCTGGGACCTTTTTCAGTTTCCTGGCTTCTCTCCCGA
>Ga0194111_10001329_pt1 | contig 30503 bp, 30 predicted proteins | sample TA2KigC300mmetaG_FD_146194 | JGI IMG/M metagenome (GOLD analysis project Ga0194111, IMG submission 146194) | Freshwater microbial communities from Lake Tanganyika, Tanzania - TA2015033 Kigoma Deep Cast 300m | ecosystem: Environmental > Aquatic > Freshwater > Lake | place: Tanzania: Lake... | reverse complement strand
TTTTCCTTTCTTTTGATTTTCCTCCACGCCCCCAACCATTATAAAATGCTGTTACAGCCCTTCTCCGCATCAAATTCCAGCATCTCGTTTCCAAAACCCGCCAGCCGGTTCCAAAGGAAACCAAACCATAAAAACCCCCAGATTTCCAAACGAAACCAAGCCCGAAGATCAGCAGACAAAACATAAACAAAACCAGTAAAGTTCCAAAAGAAATTCCTTTGGAAACCAGACAGGATAAATCAGACAAATATATTACTATACATAATTGAAATTCTAAAAATGGTCATGTCCTAAAACCTAAAAGCAAAAGTTTTATATATGGTGTTATATTAAACATCATTTGATGACTATTTTAACATCAATTACAATTCTGGAAACTAAGATAATTAAGTTCTTCTTAGGCAATATCACAGAACGATTTGGCATAAGGGAGATTTCCAGGCTGACTAAAACTGATTATAAGCTTGTTCACTCTACTATGCAAAAGCTTGTTAAGAAAGGCGTTGTCATCAAGGAAAGAAAAGCTAATTTAGACTTATGTTCTTTAAACCTTAAGGGCGATTTAGCTTACATCGGCTTTGTTGAGATGTTAAGAAAAAATGATTTTCTCTCAAAGCATAAAGATATCAATACATTTTTTGAAGATGCGCTGTATAAAGTTAAGGAACTATACTATACTATTGTTATTTTTGGTTCTTTTGCTAAAGGCAAAGAGCATAAAGAATCTGATATGGATTTATTAATCATCGCTCCAACTAGAGCCATTGCTGAAGAGATTCAAAGAGTTATCAATTCAGAATCTTTGTTTCTAAACAGAAAAGTCCAGTCAATCACATTAGATGAAAAAGAATTTATATCCAACTTAGCTGATAAAAAGCTTAATGTTGTCGTAGAAGCTTTTAAAAACCACATCATAATTACCGGTGTAGAATCTTTTTATAATGGGGCAAAACAGGTCGTATGATCACGAATAAAGAAGTTAACGAGTCGGAGCGCAATATTGCGCAATATTTATCTGAAGGTTTGATAACTAAGGATAAGCTTAGCATCCAACTTGTTGATTTTTACAAAGATATGGCTAAAAACTCATTCCAAGTAGCCCAACATTTATTCAATTTATCAACTGATAAAGAATTAAAGAAAAAGATAGGTTTTGCAGAAGAATTCGAATGCTTCTTATGGGCGGTGGTATCTTCATATTACAGTATGTTTTACATGGCAAACGCGGCACTGTCTAAAATCAGATTGAAAGTTGGTGACAAGATCCCACACAAGGTAACTCAAGATGCACTAATAGTTTATTTCATAAAAAACAATAAACTAGCCAAATATTTATTAGAGAACTATATAGAAACTAAAAATGAAGTCTTAAATGTCATGAGTATGGCAGAAGAAGATTTGTTAAAGCACTTCCAATTAAAAGCTAACGAATTAATCGCGACATTCGATTACCAAAGGAGAAAAAGAGGGGAATTCCAATATACAATAAAAAATCCAATTAAGCAAGCAGTAGCGCAAACATCATTAGACAGAGCCAAAGAGTTTATTCAAGAAATAAATAAGGTATTGGATAAGATAAACTAAAAAGAGCTATTCTAACACTTTGTATGCATCTTCCGAGAAGAACCAAAAACTTGTAAAGAAAAATTAGCAAATTTCGTAAGGAAATTCCTTTGGAAACCACCCAAGAAAAATACAACTAAGACCTCTTACAAACACCCTTAAAAAAATCCGGAAATCCTCCACTTTTTTCTAAGAAAAGCTTATAAAGAACATACGTTTTCTAATTCTTAGAAAATGAAAAAAGAAACAAAAGATATTTTTACTGCACTTTTGATATCGGCAGCAATAATAATAGTAATACTCTTGCTTATACTGCTGTTCACCAGAGGTTAAGCTGAAAAAGATGAAAATAAGGCTGGAAAACATAATAAAAATGGCATTATTCCTTTTTGCAATTTACATAATCTATCAGATATTGAGAAAAATCTTTGGAGGAAGCTGGAGCATAGAACAGATCATCCTATCATTGCTTATACTCAATATAGGATGGACTGCTCTTCTGCAAAGGCAGCTTTCTTCCCACATGGGAGAACATAAAGGGTATAGGCTTGGAAAGCTAGACTCAGAAAAGCAGAAATAATTCTAAATCTAATATTTCTAAAAAAAAATCCGGAAAATCTTCACTTTTTTCTAAGCAAAGCTTATAAAGAAAAAACGAAAAGCAAAAGCACGATGCAAGAAAACCAAGAACAAACAGCACATCTGAACTGCCCGCACTGCAATTCAAAATCAGTGACTAAACAAGGGATAAGAAAAATAAAACATGAAAACATCCAGATATACAAGTGCCTGTCATGCAAAAAATACTTCTCAAACAAGAAATTCAAGTACAAGAGCTACACGGCAAAAGCCATACTCAACACGATAACTCTCTACAACCTCGGCAACACTCTAGAAAAGACAGCAAAAGAGATGGCAAGAAGGCATCATGAGAGAATACCTGTAGCGACGATACACTCATGGCTCAAAACTTACAAGGAAACATGCACGTACCGCAGGCTGAGGGAAAAAGCAAAACAGCTTTACAGCCCGGACTTCCTGATATTCTCAAAAAAGTTCCACCACGAGCAGGTGTACAGCTTCAAAGTGCACAAGGCAAAATCAGAATTGCTGTTTGAAGATACGAAATTCATAAAACACAGAAAGTTTTCGCCTGTCAAAGAATATTTAGAAAAAGTGCCGACGGATAAGTTTCCTCACCATATATTCGGCCCGAAAAACAATGATTCAGGGCTTGAGCAAAGGGCATCCCAGCTGAAGATGAGGCGTTTGCAGATGGTAAAGCTGTCAAAAAACAATCTGGCAAACAGACTTGCAGGACTAGCGTTGCATATGGCAAAAACTAATAAAGAAAGGCACGAAAAAATTCAAGAGTTCATGCTCATAAACGATTCAAGCACGATAGCAGCAGAGATTCCTGTCTACCTCACGCATGATGACATCGAATATTTTAAAAAAAGAGGCTTCACGTTAAGTTTGGAAGATTACAGGACGCCTATAACGGGGCATATTGACGTATTGCAGGTGAGGAACAACATGGTGCATGTATTGGATTACAAGCCGGAAGCGAAGAAAGAAAGAAAAGCTGTAGAGCAGTTAACCATATACGCCTTGGCATTAGCGTCGAGGACTAAGCTCCCCCTGGGCTGTTTTAAATGCGCATGGTTTGACGAGAAAGACTATTACGAGTTCTTCCCGCTGCACTGCGTTTGCCCTAAAAGGTTGTGATGCAAGACAATAAATCTTATATATAACAAAATTGTTACATCATGTATCAAAAATGTTACTTGACAATGTTTTGGACTCGAAAAACAAAATGAATCTGGTAAGGGAGCTAAGCCTGCATGAGCTATGGGAGTACAGCATAAACGAGCTAGAAAAAGAAACAGGAATACATAGGGTCAGGATATCAAGCCTGATAAAAGAGCTATATGAAAATAAGGTAATAAAAATTAGAAAAAAAGGGAAAGTAAGCTTGATATCAATTAACAAAGATAACTTTTTCGTAAAAGAGTTATTGATAAAAACGTTCCATAAAGAAAAAAAGTTAGCAGAAGAGATAACAACAAGAATGGTAAAAGAATTAAAAACAAAAAAAAACATAATCTCAATAGTATTATACGGTTCAGCTGTTAAACCAAGTTTCACTTTCAAATCAGATATAGACTTAATGATAATTTATGAAAATAATCTAAACAAAGAAGAAATAGAAAGATTAATCAAAAAATATGTAGATAAAGGAATATTAATATCTTATGACTTCATAATGATTAAAGAGTTCAAAAAAATTTATTCAGAAAAAGAAGCAAGTGTAGTAACCTTGATGGAAAATCATAAAGTTTTATATGGGAAAAAATTATTAGAAATAATATAACAAAATGCAACCGATTCAGAAAGGAAATGCAAAAACAAGATTAGAAGACGCTCTAGAATTCATAGAGAGTGCAAAAGAAAATTTAAGAGAAAAAAGATTCAAAGCAAGCATAGATCATTCAATAACAAGCTGCATAGCGGCAAATGACGCTTTTACGATAAGCCACTTAGAAAAGATTGCCAACATAAGCCATTACGAAGCATTAGACCTGCACAGGGATGCGGCAAAAAAATTTGGAGAAAACAAACTTCACATTCTGAGACTGCTTCTTAACGAGAGGCATAGGATAACATACAGGCCTGTAAAGACAAACAAGCATGAATCAGAACTTAATTTAAAAAGAGCGGTAGACTTTATAACATGGGTAAAAGAGCATGTGTGAAATGAGTATGGCATCGTAGGCGTTCTACAGGCAAGGAATAATATGGTATATATGTTCTTGATTACAAGCCTAAAGCAGAAAAAGAAAAAAAAGCGGTAAAGCAATTAACAGTCTATGCCTTGGCATTAGCGTCGAGGACTAAGCTCCCCATGGGCTGTTTCAAGTGCGCATGGTTCGACGAGAAAGACTATTACGAGTTCTTTCCATTGCATGCCGTTTATCAAAAGCTTTGAAAGTTTCAGATGCAGTTTATATTTTTAAATCGTTCTATTATAGAACAGAAAACTTTAAAAACTGTTCTGTATTAAAACAATATATGGCAACGCATGATACGTTTGAGGAATGGAGTGCATACTCTAAGAAGAGAAGCCTGATTGAGCGAGATGTGAATATCAATTCCGTAATCAGCAATGCTAAATTTAAAATCTCAGCGGTCACAGGCATAAGGCGGGCAGGCAAGTCAAGCCTCCTCATCCTTATCTCCCAGAAACTGTCTTCTGACGGGAAAAAAAATGCCTACATAAACCTTGAGGACAGCAGGATAAAAGACGAGAAAGAAATACTGGATGAGACAATAAAATGGTTCGGCGACGAAGGATTCCTGCTCCTAGACGAGATAACAAGCGTGAAAGGCTGGGAAGGATGGCTTGCAAGAGTGCATGAGCTGTTAAAAGGCAAATTGCAGATAATAACAAGCTCGTCACGAAAAGGCCTGATGGTGCCTACAAAGCCGCTTAGGGGGAGGATAATCCAGTTCGAGATGTACCCGTTGTCATTTAAAGAATACTTAAAGTTTAAGGGCATAAAAATAGAGAAGACAACATCAGGTAAGGGGGCAATAGAAAAAGCACTTAAGGACTATCTTAAGTATGGCGGGTTTCCTGAAGTAGTCCTCACTCCAGAAGGAACTGACAAGATAAGGATATTAAACTCATATTTCAAGGACATCATAGGGCTTGACATAGCTGAAATCGCGCAAGAAGGCATATCCACAGTCGAGACATTTGGGAAGTATGTTATACAAAGCCCTTATTTTTCTGCGTCAAAATGCCTTAATTTTTTTAAAACTTTAGGCTATAAGATAGGGAAGGAGAAGCTGCTTACGCTAGAGCACTGCTCACAGGAAGGTTTTTTATTCTTTTTTATACCAATATTCTCTCACAACATAAAAGACAAGTCCCAATACCCTAGGAAGCCCTACCTTGGGGACACAGGATTCGCTTACAGCATTTCAGGAAGGATGAACCTCGGAAGAATATACGAAAATGCTGTCTTGCTCGAATTGAAAAGAAGATCACAGGGGCAGAAAGATATATGCTACTGGAAGAACAGAGAAGGCAAAGAGGTTGATTTTATAATAAAGCAAGGGACAAACATAAGCGAAGCTATACAAGTGGTTTATGACATGGAAGATGAGAAGACGAAAAAGCGAGAGATAGAGTCTATTGTCGAATGCGCAAAAGAACTCAAGCTCAGAGAAGGAACAGTGATAACCAGGGATGTAAAAGGCAAAGAAAAGTTTGGCAAAGTAAGAATAACGTTTATACCACTTATCGACTGGCTTCTGAAACAAGGCTAATTCGAAGCCCTTATCAAGCCCTGGTTCGACGAGAAAAACTATTACGAGTTTTACCCGCTGCATGCATTTTACCAAAAGCTTTAGAAGAACAGGACTTGCAATAAACTAAAGTTATGCATATTAGTAACTTTGGTTGGTTAGTACAATTACAGCACAATAATTTTTATAAACCTATTGTTATTCTGATTATCTTAATGAAAGAAGGGATAAACAAGGCTTTGGTAATATCTTTCGTGTTGATAGCAGGATTAGTAATCTTTAACTTCTTGGATTATACAGGGATGGTTGTTAAAGATGAAGAAGAATGGGTTTGCTCACAATATGCTTGCGACAAGGCGATAACAGCAGAAGAATGGGTGAACAAGAATTGTTATGTCTTGCCCAACACGGATAACGAGATAGTATGCAAGGTTGTATTAAACGATAAAGAGCAGCTTGTTCCTTTGAATTCGATAAACCAGCAATCATTGAACCAGTGCGTAGAAGCTAGATGCGTCCAAGAGGCAAGGGTAAGGGCTGTTGATTACAAGGTTGATTTAAAGACTGGAAAATCCCAGCAATAATTTTTTTTACCAAAGCGTTTAAGCATAGGATTATTCTTGTAATGATTTGTTTAGTGTTAGAAATTCTAAGCAGTGTTATTAGCAATTAGGCTATACTTACTATGTCAGTAAGACTGTAACTTACAGAATAAGAAAATATTTAAACAAGATAACCCTTACATAATAAGTAAAAAAGCTGGTGAACTGTTTTGAAAAAAGAGGCAAGTAAAACTTCTCAAGAAAGATTGAATCAGATAGCAGAAGAACTGAAAAGCCACAACGTCACAAAACAAGACTTGTTGCTAAACTTCCTGCAAGAAGAAGAAACAATATCAAAAGTATTCGACAACCAAACAATAGAAACACTAGAAAAAATAACAAAACATCTCAAAGAAATAAAAAAAATAAAAATACGACCTAACAAAACCATCGAAGGATACTCAATACCATTAACAATACTATCAGACAGAAAACTAAGCGTACTAGAACACGTAACAGCATACTTGAAAGAACACCACGACTTAAGCTACAAAGAAATATCAACATTGCTCAACAGGGACCAAAGAACAATCTGGACGACATACCAAAGGTCGAAGAAAAAAAGAGGATGAAAACCGTAAAAAAAGGAAAAACGATAACCAGTACGTCATTCTTACTAATACTGCTTTTCCTCTTAATAATCATAAGCACAACAGGAGACCTAACATGCTGGATAGAAGACTCACCAACCTGCACGATAGGAGAAGGTACAGAACTCTTACGAATGAAGAACGACACAGACGGCCATGACAACGCCCACGCGCAGGAAGTAAACTATACAACACCTTATAATCATGTTTTATGCTGCAACTCAACAGGCAATACTATAGGTAATACTAGCGGGACAACATTCCTAAACCTTTCAGCAGACACTAACGCTCACGTACAAGCCCCAAACGGAACTTCTGAAGCTTATTTTATTCCAGCTTACATATCCGGAGGGGGCACAAACCTTGAATGTAGTGTCTTTATCGATGGATGCCCTACAGGTTATATCTGTCTTGTAAGCATAGCATCTGACAAAACTGACAATACGACAAATGCCCACATAAGCTCTTGTGACGTATACGATACAGAAGTATGCTGCAACACTACAAGCATAAACTCACCGCCAAACACTGTAGAATTATTAGAACCTTTCAACGGCAACTCGACTTTGTTCAACAGGACGATAACGTTCCAATGGCTTAACACGACAGACCCTGACGGAGACTCATTAACTTACAACATACAGATAAAACAATGCGGGACAAGCGACCCAAGCACTTGCAACCCAGACACAGTAGACTTCACCAGTTTTACACAGGAAGGAGAAATAAACATCACTGACATACCAGAAGGGACTAACATCACAGAATACATATCCATGGCAGAAGTGACAGCAGACTGGAACTATACCTGGAGAGTGAGAGCTTTTGACGGGATAGCCTACGGAGAATGGAGCGAGAACTGGACTTTTATGGTGCCATCAACAGTCATGTTCACATTATTCGACGAAAACATGAGCTTCGGTGATATGGCACTTAACCAAGTCAATGACACCCTTGACAACAGCCCTTACCCATTCAGGATAAGAAACGACGGCAACGTACTAACAGACCTCAACATAACAGTAGACACTATAACTGACTGGTTATGGAACAGATACTCAGAATCATCGTCATACTTCCAGTACAGCATAGACAACGCAACAGCATACAGCACGTACAGCGAAGAAAACGCCTCCTTCAACTGGTCAGCCTCAGCAACAACGCCATCATGGTTCAACATACCAGAAGCTAACGAATCAGCAAACATAAGACAGCTGAACTATTCAGACATAACAGACGAGGTAGAAATAGACATAAGAGTACAAGTGCCAAGCGACGAACCACCAGGTGACAAAGGATCAACAATAAGAATAACAGGATGGGTGGCAAGATGAAAACAAAAACCATAATCATATCCAACATCATAATAATATTAGCATTCTTCATACTCACAACGACTATAACATTAAGCCCTGGAGGAGAAACTTTTGAACGAAGGCCTACCTTCGAATGGCTAGGCATGCCAACAGGCTATACGATAATGATAGATGACAATCCTGACTTTTCAACACCATGGACAGAAAAGGTTGAAGGAAAAACATACACGCCAGATAAAGACTTAGAACTAGGAGACTACTACTGGAAAGTAAAAGGGTTCAGGGAAAGCAATGTGCAAAAGTTCACGATAATCTCAAAAGTCTCGATAAAAAGGGAAGAAGATGAAAAACTAAGAAACGACGGCAACGCAAGGCTGAAACTAGACATGCAGCCCGGGATAACCGGGGCAGTAACACTAGGAATAAACCAGACGATAAAATTAGAAGAAAATGTTGAAGAGGTAATAGCGGAGCAAGATGAATAAAAAAACTTTCATACTAATCATAACGCTCCTACTGCTAGCAGGGGAAGCATCCGCCTTAGGAGTAACGCCAGGTAAGACGACGATAAACTTCAAACCAGGGCTGGAAAGAAATGTAGAACTAACAGTGTTGAACAACGAACAGAAAGACTTGTCACTAGCACTAAACGTCGAAGGGGAACTAAGCAAATACGTAACCTTAGAAGAAAAAGACATAAGACTAACACCTTCTGAAGGCTCGAAAACGATAAGGTACAAGGTAAAACTTCCGGAAAACATAGAAAAGCCAGGAATACAAGAATCAAAAATAATCATCAGAGAAGCGAAAAGCGTGACAGAAGCAGGAGTAATCGTAGGAGCGTCATTATCAGTAGCGTCAATACTCAACATAAACGTGCCTTACGAAGGCAAATACGCAGAAGCAAACCTTTTCATAACAAGCCAAGAAGGAGAGGCCATATTCGTAATACAAATAACGAATTACGGGAAAGAAGACATAGAAAAAGCAACAGCATCAATAGACATATTCGAAGGTGACAAAAAAATAATAACATTGCAAACAGATGAGAAGCCAATAGGGCAACAGATGAGAAAAGAACTGACAACAAAATGGGCTGATACGAAGCCAGGAACTTACAAAGCCAAAGCCAAAATAACATATGACGGTAAAAAAATAGAAACAGAAAAAGAATTCAAGACCATCGGCTTTTTAATCAAATTCATAGACGTCGCAGTAAAAAACTTCAACCTGGGGCAGATAGCCAAATTCCAGATCTTGCTGGAAAACGCTGCAAATGAAAAAGCAGAAGACGTCTACGCTAGAATGACACTAAACGACCAGACAGGCAGGAAAATAATGGACGTAGAAAGCCAAAGGATACAATTACAGCCTCAGGAAAGGAAAGAAGTCCAAGCCTACTGGGACACAGAAACAGTACAGAAAGGAAATTATGGCGGAAAAGCAGAACTTTACGCAAACAGTGAAATCTGGGAAGCGCCGATGAGCATGGAAGTGTTACAGAACGAGATAAAAACAAGAATAGGCCCTACAGCGATGGCAGTAACAGAAACAAAAACAGGCTACAAGACCACGCCATTAATAGGCATGCTAGTCATAGCCTTGATAATAGTAAACATAGCATGGTACTTGTATTACAAGAAAAAATCCAAAAATAAGAATAATAACCAGAAAGATGGAAAATTTTAAAAACAAACCATGCATGATAATAATAGACGATAAGCAAAAAAAGGTGAAAAATTGACATCTATAATAATGAAGAAGCTTTCTAATAATAGACTATTCATCGCAGCAGTAATATCCATAATAATATCCATGTTCAGCATATTCTTATCCTTCGGAGGGAACATAACCGGTTTCGGATCATACATGGAAGAAGGTTATGTTAACGTGACAGTATACTCTGCCGCTCAGATAACAGTACATACTAAGTCAATAAACTTTACAGGAGGAGCAGGAGGGGACACTAAGAACAGTTACGAAGCAGTCTATGTTGAAACAACAGACGGCCTGCCATGCAATACTGATAATCATTGCGGCATGAACATAAGCAACGACGGGTCAGTCTTTATCAACATATCCATTTATGAATCAGAGCAGTTATTTGACGCCGGGACTTACACTAACAGTAAACATTTCTTGTATAATGTTACGATGCAAGACCCTGGTTATACTACTAACTATGGGGCTAATGGCAATTGTTCAGTAGGATACGACATGGGCTTGCCAGGTGTTGGTGGTGTAGGTTATTGGAGGGCTGTGCCTGACGCGAATGAAGTAGCAATATGTTACTTGAACTATTCAGACACTTTAGGAGGTGCAGAGATTGAAAGCAGTAATACAAGGCCTGACATGGCAAGAGTAGAGTTCAACATCACAATACCAAATGATGAAATACCAGGAGATAAAGTCGGAACCGTAACATTCACCGCCGCATCAGCGGTTATTTAACAATATTTAAAAAAAGTATATATATACAGTCCAATAATAAACTTTAAATAATCATTTAGGTTTATATCATCTATTAGTTAGAATAAAAAAAGGTTGAGTGAAAGAAATTGGTATCCAAAACTGTCATAATAATCTTGTTGATAACCGCTTTGCTTCTTTCTTCCACAGCAGTTTATATCACAATAACTAAAATTGATGAGGCTTTGATAACAGGCAGTTTTAACAAGGCCGGCGTTGGAGTATACGTGAAGCCTGAAAGAGGCGCCAATGTTGGAATAACAGTAATACCCCCAGAAGAGCCACTAGCTTCAGAAGAAACAGGAAGTGAACAATGAAAGAATTATCAAACAACACGCTAATCCTAATAGCAGTAGCGTCTATTGTTATATCCTTATTCAACATATTCTTATCATTCGGAGGAGGAATCACAGGATGGGGAACAGTATCAGATGTTGGTTTTGTTAACGTAACAGTAATTTCAGCTGCTGAAATAACAGTACATACTAAGTCAATAAACTTTACATCAGCATCTGTAGGAGAATCTTTGACTAGTTATGCCGCAACTAATGTTAGTACTACTGATCTTTTACCATGCGATGCTGATAATCATTGCGGCATGAACATAACTAATGATGGAAACATAGTCATAAACATAACAATCCAAGAAAGTGAAAACTTATTCGATACAGGAGGTTATGTTGCAAATGCTCATTTCTTATACAACGTAACGATGCAGGACCCTGGTTATACTACTAATTACGGGGCTAATGGCAACTGCTCAGTAGGGTATGACATGGGCTTGCCAGGTGTTGGAGGTGTAGGTTATTGGAGAGGCGTCCCCAGGGGTGCTGCAGAAGTAGCAATATGTTACTTGAACGCTTCAAACACTTTAGGAGGTGCAGAGATTGGTCAAAGCAGTGATACAAGGCCTGACGTGGCAAGAGTAGAGTTCAACATCACAATACCCGGTGACGAACCACCAGGGGAAAAGGCAGGAACTATAACCTTTACAGCAATTGCTGCCTAACAATAAAAACCTAGTTTTTATTCCTTCTTAAAAGCATACAGAAATTATTTTATACTCCTTTTTATTAATACTAGTATAGTGTATAATATGTTAAAAAAAATATGCAAGGCATTGACTATACTGTTCGTTTTAACTATTCTAACATCATTCGTAACTGCTATTGGAATATCCCCTGCGTCTTTTGAAATCCCTTACAAACCAGGAGAAGAAGCTACTTTTGAATACGCTGTAAGGGTTGGAGATAGTGAGTCTAATAATGTTCAAGTTTATGCAAGCGGGGATTTTAAAGATATGATAATAATAGGAGAAAAAGAAAAAACTCTAAGCCCCGGGCAATGGACGAAATCCACTTTTAAAATAAAATTCCCTTTAACCCCCCAAATGCCAGGCCTTCACGAAAACAGATTAGGAATAGTAGAAAAAAGCAGCGCTAAAAGAGAAGGGGTTAGTGTTCTTGCAGGAGTAGAAACAAGGCTTCTTATCAGAGTGCCCTTTGAAGGCAGGTATTTAGAACTTAAAAAATTTGAAATACCGCCTGGAGAAGTGAACAAGCCGGTAAACTTTTACGCAACAGTCATCAGCAGAGGCAAAGAAGACATAGACTCGGCAGTAATGAACTTAGACATACTTGATTCGCAAGGGCAGCTGTTAGCTAAGATAAAATCAGATAGTGTGTCTATTAAAAAAGACCAAGAAGTGACGTTAACTGCCCAATGGCAGACTAGTGTTCCAGGACCATACAGTGCCAACGGGTTCATACTATACGACGAAAACTTTTTAGAACTAGGGCCTAAAAGTTTTAACGTAGGAGACGTTTTGCTAAAAATAGAAAACCTACTAGCACCAGAGGTCATTAAAGGGGAAATAGCAAAAATATCCTTTGACATAAAAAGCTTTTGGAACAACAATATAGGAAACGTATATGCAGAACTAACCGTTAAAGACCAGCAAGGGACTGTCCTAAGCCAAGAAAAAAGCCAGACATTAACAGTAAATGCGTGGAGCACTATACCCGTAGTCATGTATTGGGATTCTAGAAACCAAGAAATAGGCGAATATGAAGGAAAAATAATACTGCACTATCTTGACAAGACAGACGAAGCGACAGCGATGATAAGAATAAAAAAACCTTTTATACTAACAATCTTAAAACAAAGCCCGTTTTTGATAATAATACTGGTCATACTGTTAATAATCTTAATATTCAACATACTGCTCTTTATAAAAATGAGGAAGAGAAAAAAAGATGAAAACCAGAAATGAAAAGAATATTGCCGCGCTTATAACAATACTCTTCATAGCATCCGTAATGCTCTTCGCAGCATCCATAACTTTTATAATGCTAGTGCAAGAATTCAGGACGCTAGACATACGATTAACAGTCGGAAATCATATAGGATTTAACACAGACACAGACAAACTATACTTCGGCACCTTGCCAAGAGGCAATACAGCGTCAAGGAATATAGTAATAGAAAACAAAGAATACGAGAAAAGCGTCGTAAGGCTAAAAGTATACGGAGAGATTAAAGGCTGGGTGGCAGTGTCTGAAAACAATTTCATCCTTAAACAAGGCGAATCAAAAAAGGTTGTGATAGAAGCGATAGCTCCAGAAGATGCAGAGCTAAAATCTTACGACAGCAGGCTGATAGTCGTCTTTACGAGATTATAATCATATTTTGAAGAACAAAAATGTTTCAACAAAAAAAACCGGGAAGGAGTATTTTTAGATGAAAAAAAAGGTTTCAGACAACCAGTTGATATTAATAGTCATAATAGCAGTTGTTATGTCCTCTTTTAGCATATTAACGTCTTTTGTAAAACTAAACCTGACAGGCTCTTACATGGAGGAAGGAAACGTGACTGTAAAAGTGCTTGAAACCGTAGAATTACAGCTTCCAATCTCGCATGTATTGTTTGTAGCGTCTAAACCAGGATGGACTAGGAATAGTTATGAAATATCAGACGTAATAAACTGTAATACAGCTGCACATAATCCTACTGATGATCCTTGGACGGGTCCTGGGATGGAGGTAGCGAACATGTATGAAGCGTTTCATTCTTGCGGCATAATAATGGTTAATGAAGGATCAGTTTTTCTAAACGTAACAATAGAAGAATTCGACCCGTTGTTTAATGGTAATAGTTATGACGCGGCTACTCATTTCTTATACAACGTAACGATGAATGATCAGAATTATACTACTGAGTATGGCGATAAAGGCAACTGCTCAGTAGGGTACGACATGGGCTTGCCAGGAGTTAACGGATGGGGTGACTGGAGGCCTATGCCTAGAGGCAATACAGAAGTGGCAGTATGCTACTTAAACTTTGAAGACACTCCCCCTTGTGAGATGCTGGCAATGGGGGGATGGAATTTTTTTGGAGAGGACCGTTGTTACAGAGCAGACCATGCGATGCTAGAGATTAACATTACAGTACCCCTTGACGAATCATACGGCATAAAATATGGCACTTTAAGGCTTATAGCAACAGGGGAAGAAGGACAACCAGAAGCATAGTTCTAAGCTAAAAAAAGTGGTTTAGCTTATGATACGATTTTTCCCATTCTTGAAATCTTATATTGCTAAACCTTATTTTTTTAATCTAAAAATTTTTAAACATACTAGTCTTATTATTTATCACAAAAAATGAGGCTGAAGACAGGAAGTTTGTTTATAATAAGTTTAGCTTTTATAACTTTTATAATAATCAGCTTAAGAGTATATGCTGGCGTACATGCAGGTCTTGCAGAAGTATGCATAGGCACTCAGCCAGTCATCACACCTATAGGTAATCTTGGTAGAGCACCTTCACTTGTAAGATTCACCTATGATGTTGACTGTACTTTAAAAATATGGAACGAGACTAGCGGGCAGTTTTATTACATCCCATGCAATGACGGTTCAGTAATGTTTATGGATGATATTTGGTACGCAAACGGCACGACATCTCCTTTAGCTGACATATTCGACATAAACCCGAATACGGGTGTTATAGACTTTACACCAACATTATCTCAAGTGGATAATTACACAGTAAACATATCTGTCTTCAGCATATGCACAGAATTCGGCGGGGATGGAGAGGTAACAGATTTTGAAGTATTCCTCAACAGGGCACCAGTCTTTGATCCGATAGAAAACCAGACGGTCTGGGAAGACGGGTACTGTGACGCTAGTGTAATATGCAGTGAAAAAGGATGCTGCGGGACTGATCTTCCAGGGCTTTGTCCAGTAACCATAGACCTCAACGCTACAGAACTTGACGAAGATACTGTAACATATTCCTGCAATGATACTACTTATTTCACAGTTGACCCAACAACAGGCTTCGCAGAGTGGACGCCTACTAATGATGATGTAGGACTGCACTGGTTCACGTGTTACGCGACAGACAGCTACGGAACAAGAGGTTCACAAGAGTTTTACATATACGTGAACAACACTAACGACGAACCCATACTAGACCTAATACCTAACTTCACAGTGTCAAATAATAAAGAACTGTATGAAGATACAGAATTTGAATACGACGTGAACGCTACAGACCCAGACGGTGATGACATAACCTACTTAGATAACACGCCGCTTTTTGTTATAAATGAGGAGACAGGAGAAATCATCTTTACACCACAAGCATCACAAGTAGGAAATTATACTGTAAAAATAACAGCTGATGATGGAATATGTAGTGGCGTAACGGATCAACTGGTTTTATTTGAAATACTGCCAGTTAATGACGTCCCGCAATTCGTAGACCCTATAATATCCTTCAGCGTAACCAATGAATCCACGCTTTGCGTGGATGTTAACGTGACAGACGAGGAAGACGGTGATAACACAGTAGAAAACCTTAATTTTACGTTCACAGATGACACAGACTTTTTTGATATTAACTCTACAGGAGGCTTTTGTTTCACACCTAACGGGTCACAAGCAGGAGAGAGTTATATTATCAACATATCAGTGACAGACACTGGAATACCAGACTATGGGATAGGCAATGCTACGAATTCTTCACTAGTGACTCTTTACATAACAGCGCCACCATGGAATGATTTCGCACCAGTTATAGACAGTTACTCACCAGATCTTTACTATGAAAAAGCTAAGGTTGAAATGCCAAATTGTTTAAACTTTAGCTTAACCGCACATGATCCAGATAAGCCGGAAGAAATAAATCTAACAATTTATTGGTACGTAGACGGAAAACTTGTCAAAACGACTGGATCACCTCCTGGCTTAGCAGTAGATTCGTATGAAAAATGTGGCTGGCCATGCCCTTACGTGACTAACATAACAGCAGTAGTAACTGACGGATACTATGAAACGCCTTTAGAATGGACTATAAACGTGATCAGACCATGCGAGCTGGTAAAAGGTTCAGGCGGGGAATCACCAGGCGGCGGACGCGGAAGATACTATTGCAAGCCCGTATGGGTATGTACTGACTGGTCAACATGCATGATAAACGACTTACAATTAAGAGTATGCAAAGACCTCAAAGAATGCAGCACGACAACAGATAAGCCGCCAGAAGTAAGATCATGCATTTTCACCCCGATACCAACATGCTTTGACGGGATTAAAAACCAGGACGAAATACTGGCAGACTGCGGAGGAGTATGCAAGCCCTGCCCGACTTGTAGCGATGGAATATGCAACCAAGGAGAACTATGCTCAGTATGCGACGTCGACCCTAACAGGTGCCCACGCGACTTAAAAGGGAACATAATGGTGGACTGCGGAGGGCCATGCCCGTTATGCCCGAAAATAGTAGCGGTGTTACAGCCTAAAACCACTACATGGAAAACAACTGCAATAACAATAATCAAGATAAGCCTCATCATACTGCTCATACTATTAATACTCTTGATAATAATCCTCAGACTGATAAGATACTTAAGCAAGAAAGCAGTAACAACAGAAAAAGAAAAATCAGAACTAGTCCTTGTTAACGAAATAAACGCTTTAATCAAATACGCAGAGAAAGCAATAGACAAAAAAGATATGGAACAATTAAAACTTATCTGCACTAATATAGAACTTAGGTATAACCGCCTTACCAGCACTAAAAACAAGAAAAAGATATACCCTAAGCTAGAAAAGCTGCAAAAGGCTATAAAAGTAGGATTTTAAACACTCCTTCCAGGGTTTAGAAACGCTTATATAAAGGATTAACCCCTTCTTTTAATATAGTTGTACTACAAGTTTAAGGCTAAAAAGATGGTGAAATGAGTCATATAAGGTACATCAAAAAGAACGGTAAAACTTACGGCCCGTATACTTACAATTCTATCCGCACCAAAGACGGCAAAGTAAAGAATTTATACCTTGGCAAGCCTAAAACCAATAACCTAAAAAGTGTAGTACAAAAACTATTCCTCATATTCTTGATATGCTTAGCCATTGTTCTTTTAGGCAATAACACTCAAAACCCGACAGGATTATTTGTCTTAAACAACGAGCTCGGAGAACAAATAGGAAATTATGAAATAGGACAAACACAAACCGGGTATGATATTAAAATAACAGACACAACATCCGGACAAGATGCAAACCCAAAAGCAATAATACAAGATGTAAAGACACTATCAGACGGGATAACAGCCAGAACAGGAAACTCAGAAGATGGGAAAGTAACGACTGAAGTTTTTGCAATAAAAGAAGAGTTAAACTTTGAAAAAGCCACATTAAGGCTGTTGAAGCAAGGAGAAGTAACACAAATATTATACTGTAAAGACTTCAACTTTAAAAGTTTTAAATGCCCTGCTTGGGAGCAAACACAAATACCATTTAATGACCTAGGAGACTATATAGAATTTGAGGTGACACACTTCACAGCATACGCAGGAGGAGGAGACTGGGAAGGAGCGTCTAATCTAACAGTATGGGACGACACGGATGTTGAAGATGGCTCTAAAACTAGATATTCAGAAGGTCAACAAATCGTACTCAATGTGCCTCTAGAAACTGTATACTTTTTTGCAAACTACACAAACAACACTGGAATAGGCGAAGGTAGTCCTATAAATGACACAGGAACTAACTGTAGCATAAGCTTTAATCTAAACCTTACAGCAAGTGATGCTTGGACTACAGAAGTGAATATGACTTTCAATTCAACTACAGAACAATATGAACATAGCAGAAAGTTCAATTACGACGGGGTTTTCTATTATAATGTTAGTTGTTTAGGAGACGACAGTATGGATGACAATAGCACATTAGACACTTTTGAGATAACTAATTCTGCACCTTATGTACGCGATAGTATTGGTGCGCTAACATATACGTTACCTAAACTTACATGTTACGAAGACCAATGGTGTTATCTAAATTTTAGTGATAATTGTACAGATCCAGACTGGAACGATGCTGACAAACTTACTTACGGGAGCTCAGTAACCAACACGGATTATTCTTATGTTTGGTTTAACACAGCAACAGGAAATCTTTCAATTTACTCTACAAACAGCAGCGACATCTTTGAGGTCGATACATACCTTAACGTAACAGATCCTGATGGGCTTATACATACAGTGCTGATGACCATAAATATCTCCGCAGTGAATGATAAGCCAACATTAAACTTTTCACAATATGATATTTACGAAGATTCAAGCTATTCAATAAACTTATCAGACCACTATTTTGATGAAGAAAACACTCCTGTAGACTCATTCAGAGATAATTACACAGAAGGCGAAAAGATGTTTATCAACATTTCTATCACAGATACCAACCTTAATGGTGAGATGATATACGCTAGCCCTACAAATGATAATGTAGGCAATTATTCCTTGAACATAACAATAAATGATACTGATGGGGATGAAGTTGGGCAAGTAGTAGTCTTTAATGTAATAAACACAAACGACCCGCCATTCTTGGATTGGGTATGTATAGATAATGATACAAACTTCTCACTTGTAGAGGATGAATTGTTCACATGCGCGGTAAACGCTACAGACGATGACTTGAACGAGACATGGGGTACGGAAAATCTCACATACACTGCTAATGAGACTTGGTTCACTTTCTCCTGGCAGTCAAACAACGAAAGCAACGTAAGCTTCACACCATCAGACGCCCAGGTAGGATTCTGGTGGATAAACCTAACAGTAACAGACACTGGAGGATTAACAGACTCGAAACTGATAAACATCACAGTAACAGATGTCAGCGATGCTCCAGAATTATCAGAAATAGGAAACTTCACAGTATACGCGGGAGTACCTTACAGCTTCTCGATAAATGCTACAGATGGTGACTTAGCAATACCTGGAGGTGGGGAGTCACTCAATTTTACAATAAACGACACTAGCTTATTCACGCTTGATGATACGCAGGTGTATGTGTTAAACGATGCGTCAGGTAATGTAACCTATATTAACATCTCTTTCACACCACCAGATCCAGCACCAGAAACAATAAAGGATTGGTGGATAAATTTCAGCGTAAATGACACTGAAGGTTTTACAGTTTCTGAAGAGGTTAACATTTCTGTAAGGAGTAATGCAGTGCCGTCTCTTACCGCAGTAGAAAACAGCGCTACAGAAGACATAGAATTTCACATAGACTTAAACGATAGTATTACAAATACAGATGTTGATAGCGATGGTGATGCGATAACATGGTCTGACAACACAACATTATTTGACATAAACCCTGCAACGGGGAACATAACTTTCACAGCAAACGATTCTTATGTTGGGGAGCACTGGGTGAACATAACCTTAAGAGACACTCCAGGATCTGAAAACTCAACAGACTTAAACTTTACAGTATATAACGTAAATGACGTTCCTAATTTCACAGAGCCTATAGATAATCATACAGTGTATGAGGATTCTGAGTTTTATCTATTAATCAACGTATCTGATGAAGACTTTTACATACCGGAGGGGAACATTTTTGGAATATCAGAAAACATGACATTCGCAGTGAATGATACAACATTATTTGACATAATCCAGGATAGCACTGCAAACGCTACTATAAACTTCACAGCAGTCAACGATTCACAAGAAGGATTATACTGGTTTGAAATAAACGTTACAGACAAAACAGGGCTAGTGTTTAACGAAACCATAAACATAACAGTGATAAGAGTTAATGATGTCCCACAATTCATAGACTTTGATAACATAACCGCAGAAGAAAACATACTAGTTTATTACGACTTTAACGCTTCAGATGAAGAAAACGGGACGGATAGTATAGAATTCTCAGCGGATAGCAACTTAACATTTTGGATAGCTAACATAACCAACTCTACTGAAGGTTATCTGACTAGCGGAGGCGTGCAGATCTTGCCAACATTCTTTGACGATGCATACTTAGCGTTGAATGACACTACTGGAGAATTAAGCTTCACACCGAACTCTACACACGCCGGAACAGGAATAGGGTATAGGGATTATCTTATTAACATAAGCGTGAATGACAGCGAAGGCGCAACGGAATCAATTATTATAAACTTATCAATTAAAAACGTTAACGACCCGCCAGTTATAGACTGTAGTCTATTGACCGCTTCAGGATTCAGCAATGCACAAGATGTAGTCATGTATGAGAATGCTACAAACGTGACATTTAGTATAACAAATGTTAGAGATGATGATGGAGACGTTTTAAGATTCAACTGGACATTAAACGGTGTTGTGAATGAGTCAGATACTAAGTCTACTTATTCTTATGGGGGTTCTTTTATAACATCTGATGACTGGTATTTCCACCCTTGGTATGACCAAGCAGGAGAGCACAACCTTACACTCTTGGTAGAAGACGGAACAAACGAATCAGTAGATACTTGGCCTGGAGGAACTTATACAACATGTTATAGGAACATAACAGTATTAGACCTTAACTCACCCCCGGAGTTTACAGGCCCGATAAACAATATAACATTCAATCAAGACACATCATATTCAATCTTAGACTTAGACGACCATTTTTATGACGTTGAAAACCAGACAGAACTTGAGTTCACATACGATCAGTTTGACGAAGACTTAAGCCTATTATCAACTTCTAAAATAGCAGTGACTGTAAGCAATGAAACACATATAGTAACGTTCACACCAACTTTAGGATGGTACGGACTAGAATATATACAATTCCATGCGAATGACTCGATAGACAATGTCAGCAGCAACGCATTCTTCCTTAACGTAACACAAGCAGAAGCAACGCCTTCCCCCGCAAGCGGATCAGCTAGTGGCGGCGGAGGAGGCGGAGGAGGGTCAAGAAAAACACCAGTAACAATTGACATAATACACCCGGGAGTGCTCACGATATACGAAAAAGAATTCATAACCTCACCGATTATCATAAGGAACACTAATAAGGATATGACCTTAAGAGATATAAAACTAAGCGCAAAAGGCGGCGAAAACCTTGAACTAATCCTTTCCGAAACACACATAAACGAGCTAGAGCCTGGAAAAGAAAAAGAAGTGCAGCTCTTCATAAGGGGCCTTGGTGAAGGATTTGAAGAAATAATCATAGAAGCAAAAGTCAGCGATCCTCAAGTAACAGACACTGTAAAGATTTTCACGACGATAATCGAGACGCCAAGAGAGATAGAGGAAAAAATAAAATTCGTAAAAGACCTTTTCAAAGAAAACCCTGAATGCTTAGACCTTAACGAACTAATAACCAAGGCTGAAAATGACATAGCTGCAAAGAATTACGGTGCCGCCCTAGAAAACCTAAACACAGCCATAAGCAAATGCAAAGACTTGATAACAACGGTTTATAAGCCTTCAGAGAAAGCAGAGCAAAAGATTAACCTTAAAAGAATAACAACCTTATTATTAATAAACGCTGTCAGCATAGCAATAATGGTATTCATAGTAATGAAACTGATAAGAAAAAAAAGAGCGGCTAAAACGAAATGATACTTGACGATATGATCCGTTCAATAGTAGAAGGGGACATAGAACAGATACTAACCTATCTCCCAATACTAATAATCATAATAAGCACTTCAATATTAGCAGGATTTTACCTAACTAAATCATGGCCGAATCTTCTAGACATGATGTTAAGATTCGTAAGCAAGCATAAACAGGTAAGACCTAAAAAAATTATTGATGCAAAACAAGAAAAACAAAACGTTGATTACCCAAGAGAAGTTGATAACATCCTGAAAGAAAAAGACGCTTCAAAAGCCATGGACGGGCTGTCAGTCCTGATAAACCAGTACTTCTCCCAGCTTTTCAACCTTCATGGAACGTTCACATATGAAGAATTAATCAATGAAATGGAAAAAAGAAACAAAACAAACCTTAAAGAGTTCTGTGAAAATCTTATAAAAATAGAGTTCTCTAAAAATGAGATTTCAAGAAAAGAACTAGAAGAAGTAGCAGATGATTTCTTAAGCCTGATAAAAACACGTTCCCTAAGATTAATAATCTCCCCAAAAAGGCTTGTAAGGAAGTTTAAAACGATTGAAAGCTTTAAACGGTTTAAAAGAGAATTACAAAGAGACTTAGAAAAGGAAAAAACGATACAAGACAAGATAATCAGGTTTGTAGAAAAAATATCAAAGTCTTCCTGGAGTTCTGTTAAAGGATACTTCTCGCCCACTAAAGTGCCTAAAAAAATTTCATTCGAAGAAGTATTAGAAGATGTAATGCGGCAAAAAACTAAAAAAAGCCTTGGAACAATAATCGTAGAAGACAAGCCGACAGTCGAAGGATTGCTATACTTCATATACTTAGCGCTAAGGAAAAGATTAAGGGAAAACAAAAAACTAAACGAGATAAACCAGATCATCGAAAATGGGAAGCAAATCTTATCAGAAAAACAAGACGTTATCCAAGCAGAAACATTATACTATTCAATAATCCCAATTTACGCCTCACTGCCAGATAAAGAAAAGAAGAGGATACTAGCAAAAATAGTGCTTTTTTACGAGAGCATAAATGAGGTTATAAAACTTCAAGAAGCGACGAGATACCTCTTCCAGTTGAAACTAGCGTTAGAATCTAAAGAAAGAGAAAAAGCAGAACAGCTTTACCTCATAGTTTCAAAAATTTATGAACAACTCCCTGCAGAGTACAAGAATGAGATTTACGCACGATTTTTAGACCTCGAAAAAAGATTAAATATAAAAACTACTTAAAGATAAGATTAGGAGGAAGAAACAAGATGGTCGAAGCAAATGTTGAAAAGATAAAACAATACGGGTCATTAATAAATAATCTGAAAAAAGAATTATCCAAAGCTGTAGTCGGACAAGAAACACCGATGAACAGCCTGATCAGGGGCCTGCTCACAAACGCCCACGTACTGGTTGAAGGTGTTCCAGGTATCGCTAAAACTTTATTGCTAAAAACATTAGCAGTAGCTGTAGGATGTGACTTTAAAAGAGTCCAGTTCACAGTAGACTTATTGCCAACAGACATAACAGGCGTTACAACCTACAACCAAGAAAAAGGGTTTTATGTCATAAAAGGACCTGTTTTTACAAACTTCCTCTTAGCAGACGAAATAAACAGGTCTCCGCCAAAAACACAATCAGCACTCCTAGAAGCAATGCAGGAAAGGCAAGTGACTATTGGAAGAGAAACCTTCCCGATGATGAAGCCTTTCTTCGTAATGGCCACACAAAACCCTATAGAAACAGCAGGAGTTTACGAACTGCCAGAAGCGCAAGTAGACAGGTTCTTGTTCAAAGTCATAATGGGCTACCCCAAATTAGACGAAGAAAAAATAATCATAGACCAAAACATAGACGTGAAATCATTCGAGTCTTATAACATAAAACCTGTCACGAACGGCAAACAAATAATAGAAATGCAAGAATTCACAAAAACAATATTCCTCAGCGACAAATTAAAAACTTATATCACAAAAATAGTGGACTCTACAAGAAACCCCCAGAAATATGGCATAACACTAGGAAAATATATTGATTATGGCGGATCTCCAAGAGCTTCTATCGGATTAGCCATAGCCGCAAAATCAGAAGCGCTCATACGGGGAGACACTTTTGTTAAACCACAGCACATCCAAACAGTAGCATATGAAGTGTTAAGGCATAGGATAATCTTAAGTTACGAAGGGATGGCCAAAAAAATAAGCACTGATGATGTAATCACTGAGGTATTAAAAAAAATACCTGTAACACAATCTTAGGCAAACAAATATGAGAAGACTATTAATAGACGCAACACCGCTAATAAAAACTTTAGAACTGACAACAAAATCAGCACTAGGCGGAGAACTCCTCGGAAGCTACAGGAGCAGGTTTAAAGGAAGCGGTCTCGAGTTTGAAGGCTACAAAGACTACTTATCCGGTGATGACGCTAGCAGGATAGACTGGAAGGCGTCATTCAGAACCAACAAACTAATAGTTAAAGAATACGCTGAAGAAAGAAACCTTGACATATTCTTCTTAATAGACGTGAGCAACAGCATGATATACACTACAGGAAAAAAACTAAAAGCAGAATACGTAGGAGAACTAGTGATATCCTTATCCTACTTGATGATAAAAAACCAGGACCATGTAGGACTTGCCATGTTCACTGATAAGATAGTAAAACAAAAAGCGCCTAAAGGGGGAAATTTGCAGTATTATGAGATCATCGAATCATTGTTAAACCCTCAAAACTACGGCGGGGACAAAGACTTTAAGAAAGCATTAGAATTCACATTTGATTATATCAAGCCAAAATCTATGCTGATAATAATAACCGATTTTATAAGCATTAAACCTGACTGGCAGGAATTATTAAAGAATAATTCGAGAAGGTTTGATATAATAACTTTCATGATAAGAGACCCGGCAGACCTAGTAATTCCAAAAAGCCAAAGAGAAGTATTGTTAAAGGACCCGTTCTCAAACAAAAGAATATCTTTACGCGGCGAAAAAGTCAGAGAAAGATACGCGGAGCATGTTAAACAGCAAGAAAAAAACATTGCAACCTTTTTCACAGACTTAGGAATAAGCTTTTTAAGATTAGACACTAGTAAGTCATTCACTGAAGGGGTTATAACGCTGTTCAAAGAAAGGAGATTGGAGAGGAAATCAAAATGGAAATAACCTTTGATAATCCATATCTTTTATTATTCTTATTAGCTCTGCCTCTCATGGCCGCGGCCCATTATTACGACTGGAAGCATAAGAAAAAAGAATCACTCACGTTCTCAAATTTTGAAGCGGCGGCAAGGGTTTTTGAACCTTTCATCATCCCGTCTTACCCGTTACAACTCGTGCTCAGGATACTAATATTATTATGCCTGGTTTTCTCAGCAGCAGGGATGAACTTATGGTATAGGGGGCCGAGCACAGAACTAGATTTTGCACTAGCAATAGACGCTTCATCTAGCATGTCAGCGGAAGACTTAAGCCCGAGCAGGATTGGCGTTGCAAAAGAATTCGCATCATCATTCATAGATGCGTTACCGATAAATTCCAAAGTTGCAGTAATCTCATTCTCAGGCACCAGCTTTATAGACCAAACCTTAACAGATGATCATGAAAAAGCCATAATCGCTGTTAACAATATAGAACTAAAACCTATAGGGGGGACAGATTTAGGCTCTGCAATCATAACCGCAGCAAATGTGCTAACAACTGGTGGGAATCAATCAAAACTGATAATACTGCTAACTGACGGTCAAAGCACAGTAGGAACACCAGTCCAAGACGCTATAACTTACGCACAGAACTTATTCATAACAATCGACACTATCGGCATAGGCACAACAGAAGGGGGAGGTTACTTCGGTGAAAAAGACGTTACAACACAACTTGACAAAACGACACTAGAACAAATATCCACCTCTACAGGGGGCAAATACTACGAAATAAAAACTGCAGAAGAATTAAGAAACTTATACAAAGAAATAAGCAGAGAAGTGTACAAAAACGTTAAGATAACATTGACGCCTTATTTCATATCTCTAGTCTTATTATTATTAATAATGCACTGGTTGTTGTCTTTTACAAGATTCTCTTCGCTGCCTTAATCCTTCAAATAATCTTTAAACTTTTTCAAAGCCTTAAACCTGTGAGAAATGCTGTTTTTCTCTTCATTAGACATCTCAGCAAAAGTCTTATCATACCCTTCAGGCTGGAAGATAGGATCCCATCCAAATCCGGATTCACCTCTAGGGCTTACTATCAACCCTTCAGATTCTCCGACGAAAACTTTCAAGTCCTTGCCGTCTTTTGTAAAGCCTACTGCGCATTTAGCAACTACGCTCTTGTCATCAAACCCTTCTAAGACTTTAACAATGCCCTCTCTCCCTACCCTGCCAAGAAGATGTTTTATCAATGCTCCGGGAAAACCATTTAATGCATTAATGAATAATCCAGTGTCTTCTACCATGACAGGATTTTTTGTAAGCTTGTAAGCACTTCTTAGCTTGTTTTTAACAACTTCTTCTAAGTCAACATCCTGAATTTCCTTAATTTCAAGGTTTTTAGAAACAATCTCGATGCCAAGTATTTGTTGAGCTTCTCTTAACTTATTCTCATTTCCCGTAATAAAAATTATATCCTTCATTTTTTAAGAAGAGGATCTAATTCTGTTAAGTTCCTTATCTTCGGGCTGAAATCTCTATGGTCTCTCCTGTCTACAAGCACGGCATTTATACCTGCACTTTTTGCGCCGTTAATATCAGTCTCTAAGCTGTCGCCTACTACTAACGCGTCTGACTTGTCAATGTTAAGTTTTTCTAAGACTAAATGATACATCTTAGGGTCTGTTTTTAACATGTCAACTTTATAAGAAAGGATTATTTCATCAAAGTATTTCCTCAAGCCATACTTGTCCAATACCTCGTCAGTTGTGAAGCAGTCAGTATCAGAAACCAATGCTAACTTATAACCGTCTTTTTTCAATTTTTCCAAAACTGCAATGCTTTCCTCGAAAGGCTTGGCCAATAGCTTATGCTTGTTCCACATGCCGACTAACCTGTCAAGAATGAACCCGTCTGGTTCTATCTCGAATTCTTCGCACACTGCCCTGAAAGCAGAATATAAATCATCATACTTTTTCAGCATGAACACCTTTTCAAACTTTACAATATAGTCTGAGAAAGGCTCCTCAATCCTTAACAGATACTTAACCTGCCTTACCGGGCTTGGAAACACTCCATTCTCTACTAATGTCCCCCAAAAGTCAAAAATTATTGCTTTTACCATTTTTGAAATACCTCCTTGGATTATGAACTGGACTGGCTGGGATTTGAACCCAGATTTCTGCCTTGCGAAGGCAATGTCTTTCGGCAACACTTGAATTAGTGTTTTAGCCAGGTTGGACTACCAGCCCGATTGAGTGGACCCGTCGGGATTCGAACCCGAGATCTTTTGGGTTAACCTTTAAGGTTGATCTCCCATGCCAAGGGAACGATTTACCGGACTAATCTACGGGCCCAGTTGAAAATAATTATGAGATTAAGTCTTTTTAAAGATTCTTATTAAACAAAAATCTTAGTAATGCCTTCCGATTTCCCTTAAAGAATACCATGTGCCAAACTTAGCAACGATAGACTTTTCACCTCTGTTCTCTCTCCATTTCTGGTATTCCTCTCTTGTCATCTCTGCCAAAGTCTTAGTCTCTCCTTCAGGGATGAATATAAGTCCTAATTCTGACCATAAGTAGGACTTGCCTTCCATGCTGCCTCTTTTCTCCTCTGTAAGGTATCCCCAATTAATAGAGGTAAAACATGTAGGGTTTGACATTTCAGGTCCAGTATAAGCCAAGCATTGCTTAAAAGTACAGAACCTTCCCTTGTTTTTCAAACGTTCCAAAATACCATCGATACCATCTTCTTTTAACGCCTTATTAACTTTAGTTCCTGGATAACCATCGAGGCTTGGGATGAAAAATCCGGCGTCAACAGTTATAACCGGTTTTTCTACCAGCCGATAAGCTCTTAATACTTTATCTAAAGATACTTCTTCAACATGTTTGCTGTCAAGCTCTTCTTCAAACTTTATGTTCTTATGGATTAGTTTTATCTCGTATTTTTTCAACTCTTTACTCATAGAAATATACTTTCCTTTATTGCCGGTTGCAAAATAAACAGATTTCATTTCTCTAGACTAGGAACTTTTATCAATTTTCCTGCTTTTACAAACTTAGTCTCTTCTTCTAAAAGTTTTCTTATAACTTCCTTCAAGTCTTTTACTTTTACCCTTATCTGCTTTGCAGTATTCCTGTCCCTTATTGTAACATCTTTTTTCTTTAACGAGTCAAAATCTATTGTTATGCAGTAAGGAACTCCTAATTCTGTGCTTCTTAAATATCTTTTCCCTATGCTTCCTGCCTCGTCGTAAGTCGTTACGAATTCTTTTTCTAAATCAGATTTTATTTTCCTAGCGAATTTTACCAGATTAGGCTTTTTTAATAATGGGAATATCATGACTTCAATCGGAGCTAGCTTATAAGGGATGTTAAGCAAAGTTTTCCCTTCTTCTTTCTCTCTTTTCTCATAAAAAATATCTAACAATGCTAACGCTGGCCTGTCAATTCCGAAAGCGATTTCTAAAACATGAGGCGTTACTTTAGAACCATCTTCCCTAGTAGCTGTTAGGTTGACTTTTGAAAATTTGCTGTGCTGGGTAAGGTCATAATCAGTCCTGTCATGTATCCCGCAGCATTCAGTCCATCCGAAGCTTCTGAGCTTTACCTCTATATCCCAAGCATCCTCGGCATAGAAGGCTTTCTCATCAGGATTATGCTGTCTCAATCTTATATTCTCAGGAGGTATTCCCATACCTATGAATTGTGTATAAGCAAGCCATATGCACCAGGCGTAAGATTTTGTCTTGACCCATCCTTTCTTTACAGCAGTTTCTATGTTAATTAATGAAAGGTTTTCGTTTTTTTCTTGAGACTGCCAAGGCCAGAAAGGAAGCTTAACCTTTTTTATAGTTTCAAAACCTTCCCAATCGTTCTTCCTCTCAGGGTCTATGAATACTTGTGCTTCTGCCTGAGTAAATTCTCTTCCACGAATAACATGCTGCCTGGGGCTTATCTCATTCCTAAAAGCCTTGCCAATCTGAAACACTCCGATAGGTAGCTTGCTTCTAAAAAACTGATAGTAACGCTTGAAAGGCAAGTAAGTTACGGTAGCAGTCTCAGGCCTTAAACTTGCATCTTCACCAGCTACTTTAGTCTTCATCATCAAGCTCTGCTTATCAATCTCATACTCAAAATCACTACCACAAGAAGGGCATTTGATGTTATTCTCTTCTAACGTGTTTAACAACTGCTGGTCAGAATAATGGCTTACAGACTTATCAGTAACGTCTTCTATCAGCTTGTCAACTCTATAAACTGCCTTGCACTTAGAACACCTTATCATCTTGTCAGCGAAAGTTTCTAAATGCCCGGAAGCCTTCCATACTACATCTGGCAGGACTATAGGCGTTTCTAACTCCCAGAAGTCATAACTTTGAAATAATGCACGGACATGGTTCTCTATCTTGTTCTTCAACAGCTTACCCATAGGGCCGTAAGTGTAAAATCCTGCAAAACCTCCGTAAATCTCTGGGCTTGGACCCCAGATGAATCCTCTGTCCTGTAAGAAGCTTGTGAATTCCTTAAGGAATTGTTCCCTGTCTTTTTGCATCTTTTTAAACTAACCTTTTGAGGTTTATAAATTTTTTTAGAATGCATTCATTCTCGAAGGATAATCTTAAATACTTTAATCCTTCTAAGGTTATAAAACATGAAAAAAGTTTTGCTACTATTATTACTTCTTGTCCTAACAGGGTGTTCTGAACAAGTTTATCAAGAGTACACAGAGATTGAACAACAGGGGTACTTGAAGATATCACTTAATCAATATGAACTAACACCTGAATGTAAAGAGCTTGGAGAAAAAATAATAAGCCTACTCAAAGAATCAGATTATTGCACGACAGGCTTAGATTGTAAAATAATCTACCTAAACTGTCCGTTTGGATGCTATAACTTGGTTAATAAAAACATAGGTGTTTCAGAGATTGAACTGCTTAGTGAAAAGTTTGATAAAGAATGCAGAACATGCAAATATGATTGCTCGCCACCCCCTACACAAGATACTATCATATGTAAAGAGGGTAAGTGTGGAGCGATAAGAATTTTTTATATATAAAAACATAAAAGGTTTACAAACCAGTTTAAAGAGTTTTAATACTTTTTAACCATCTCTTCAAGTTCCATTAGGTTTATCACATTATCAAAATTTATCCTCGGACAGGCAGTGTTGATAAAAACGTCAATATCTTTATAGTTCTCCAACTCGTTTTCCTTGAAATTATTCGCTAAAAGTATGTAAGAAGGCTTTTCTAACTTTATCTGCAACGCTAAAGCCTTTTCTAAATTATACTGGCCTGGCTTTGTACTGACTAGTATGCCTATCTTTTTGGCGTTAAGGAATTTTAAGAATTTTCCTTTTACTTTTTTCTTATAATCTTCTATGTCTACTTTGGATATTTTCGAAACATTATTAGTCAGGGGATTAGCGATTATCACTTCTTTTCCAGTCTTCAAGGCTACACCTAAAGGGTGGAATTCTCCTGTGCCGATATAAATGAAAAAATCTATCTTGTCTTTTATCTTTTCAGCAGCGCTGACATCACAGCCAAGGACTGTACCGCCTATAACGCTGTTAGGGATGAT
>Ga0194111_10001326_pt1 | contig 30539 bp, 26 predicted proteins | sample TA2KigC300mmetaG_FD_146194 | JGI IMG/M metagenome (GOLD analysis project Ga0194111, IMG submission 146194) | Freshwater microbial communities from Lake Tanganyika, Tanzania - TA2015033 Kigoma Deep Cast 300m | ecosystem: Environmental > Aquatic > Freshwater > Lake | place: Tanzania: Lake... | reverse complement strand
ACATGCAGACTTTTTTCTTTATTAATGAAGGCCGGGATTGCACTGCAGATAATTAATAGCACAATATAAGGCATGAAACCCGTATCTGTATAGGGAGATAAAAATCCAATATCATTTGAAGGGGAAGTCATGTTTTTAATTAAAACCAGAAGACTCACAAGATAATAAAAAAAGCCCACACTAACCAATATTGATAATAATATCCTTAAATTGCTTTTTATATATCTTTTGGATGGAATATTTTTGCCTGTGTATGCGGCCAGCAATCCTCCAAATAATCCCGGTAAAAACAGCATTATTATGGTGCCATATACCAGATCCATGTATGTGTATTTAAAGAAATAAGTTTCTATGCCAGCCCCAATCATTGACAGGGGGATTATGGCTATGATTCCTAATATAATTCTTCTGTTGAAGGTGGTTTCTGGTATGGATGCTACAATGAAGCTTAAAATTCCCTGCAGTATAATAACGCCAACTAGAATAACTGAATAACTTGCATCTGAATAATCAAGATAAAAGAAGAGGATTTCCAGAACTGCAATAAATAGCCCAAAAATTATATATTTTTTATTTATTGAATCTGATTCTCGTGCATCAATATTTTCCTGATATGTTAACTTTCCTCCACATTCACATTCCTAAAAATCAGAGGGAGATTCGCCTTCACGCAGTTTATAGTACCCCCCACATTTTTCGCATTTAATGTAGGTCATAAAGTAGTATCGTTGATAAGTTGTATTAATATTTATCATTTTTGCAAAATTGAAGCGTGATTAACTGTTTTTTTATCAAGAAACATACAATAACTTCCTAAATTTTCTAAAAAATTAGTCATTGCTAAATAATTGAAAAAATTATTATATTTTAAGAAACATTGTTATGTAAATATTTATTAGTAATATTAATATAATATGTTTTTATGGTTGATGAATATTATAAAAAGTTTTCTTCTATTAATAATCTTGAATTAGCTTGGATGAGGCTAAAAACAGATAGTTCAAACGTTTTTTACAAAAATTATTACAGAAACTTATTTTCAGCTTATGAAACTACCTTCAAAGAAAATTTAAAAATTTTATCCGAAAGACTCCGAGGACACTCTTATAAACCTTTAGATATATTAAGATTTTATGTTCCAAAACAATCGGGACTACATAGGCCAATTACCTTTCTGCATCTAGATGATATGATTGTTTATCAAGCATTTGGAAACGTATTTCTAGAGGAGTATATAGACCAAAGGGAAGATTTAGAAAATATAAACGTATTTAGTAATATATTGAATAGGAATATTGAGAAGAAAATTTTTCTTTTTTTAAAATGGCAAGAGGGTTACGTAAAATTTCTTAAAAAAATAAAAAAATACTATTACAACGGCAATAAATGGGTTGCCCATTTTGATTTAGCTGCTTACTATGATACTATTGACCATGGCGTTTTAATTGACGATTTTTCAGAAGACTCTGAATTTAAAGATTTATTCCAAAAATGTTTAGGAGAATGGAGTACTCATAAAAAAACTAAATTAAAGCATGGCATTCCTCAAGGTCCAACAACTTCCAATCTTATGGCGGAGATTTATCTTTTGCCAATTGATAAAGCTCTTAGTGAAAACAATTTTAAATATCTTAGGTATATGGACGATATTAAAATTTATGGGAAATCCAGAGAAGAAGTTTTAAATGGTATTATTTTGTTGGAAAAAGAATGTAAAGAAAGGGGATTAATTCCTCAAACAACTAAATATGAAATAATTCAGGCTAAAAACATCAAAGAAGCTACTGGGAAATTTCCAAGTCTTAAAAAGCAGGAATTAAATGAAATTAAATTTAACGCGACAGAAACTTACAAACATTTTAAAAATGCTGTCAAATTAGAAAATTTTGATATTTCAAAGGTCAAGTATATTTTAAAAGCTGGAAAAAAACACAAATATGTGCGAAAATGGATTTTAAAGAACTTAAAAATGCGTCCTGAACTAGTGGATGAATTTTATCAATATTTATTAAAATATTCCAATGATCCTTCAATTGGAAAAGAAATTTATGATATGGTTTTATCTGAACCAACTTCCTATGAATATGCAGAAGGTAAGTATTGGGATTTGTTATCTTTTTTTGTATTTGATGATGAATATAAACAATTTCTTGTAGATTACGCAATAACTCGATTAGATAATGTTAACCAAGAATATTCATTAAAATTAGGTTTATATAAGTTCTTATGTTCTGAAAATAATGATTTGGTATTTAAATATCTAGAAAAGGAAAGTTCGGCTTTGATTCTAATGATGATTATCCCATCCCTTCCTATGATTGAAAAAGAGTATGAATCATTATTATCATCTTTAATGGACAATTCTTACTATGAACCTGGTTTAATGGCTGTTGTCAATGTAATATCTCAAAATAAATTTTACATGCTTACTAACATGGGTCTTCCAACAAATGATCCTTCTCGCGTAATTGAGAACTATTTAGGTAAACAGGGAAATATTGATAGCATTGGACAAATTATGAAACAAACATATGGAATTCCATATTGTGATAAATGGGAGAATTTATTGGATTCTGATTATGAACATGCGAATATTTTGCTATTTAACGCTTGTAAGTCTTATAATATTGATGGAAACGCCTGGATTAATTATACAGACACATTTAATGAGATTTTGATTCGTAAGTTCATTTTATTACTAAATTCTAAGCGTCCAAATATAAAATGGCCTAGTTTAAGTTCGAAAATTGGACAAAAAGTTGATTATGGAGTAATTTTAGATGAAGGAACACGATTATATAAAAATTATCATAAAATAATCGGACCTTTTAGAAATCTACATTTACGAAGAAATGAAACACCCACATCTCATGCATATTTTAAGAAATCTAATACACTAACAAGGTTTGTTAGCCCTGAAGAGAAGAAAAAACATTCTGATAAAATAAAAGAAGTTATAATTCATTGATTAAAGAAATTGAAAGATTTTATAGGTAATTAATAATTTCAGAATAAAAAAACTAGCTATCTATTGTCAAGCCCTTTTAAGGCTTAAACGCCGGGACTGGGATTTGAACCCCGACAGAGCACAGCTCCACAGGATGTCAAGTCCTGCGCCTTACCTAGCTAGGCTATTCAGGCAAAAAAGAGCATGAGATTAGTTATTTTTTTTTGTTTATATTTGAGCGTTTTTCAGCTCAAATTCCGTAATAATTTACCTATTTTTACAGTATTCAATTTTCATGCTCACATTGTTGGCATTTAGATTGAATAATTAAATTTAAATATTCATAAATTTATATTATTTTATAGTATTGTTATATTTTTTATGGGGGTTTTATCATGGAAGGTGTAATTAGGGGGATTGCCGAAACTGAAAAGGAAGATGCAGCAAGATTGTTGAAAAAATTTGGAGAAGCTAAAATGTATGGTTTTCTTCTATTACATGAAGAAGAAACAGATCTCTGGGAGTTCTTGGGAAATAATTTAAAGTATTTAGATGATTTATGTGGCAAAGAATGTCATATGGGTATAATTGAAAAGTCATATCCAGGGAATTTACCTGAATGGTATCAGTTTGAAATTGATGACCCGGATAATAGTGAATTTTTTGAAGCGCTTTCAGAGGCTCAACAAAAGTTTTTACCATACGATAAGTTTAATGCTCTCACTATAGCAAAAAATTTAGGAATTCCTTTAAACAAAATTCCGTGCATAGTTTTTTCTGACTCTATTCCCATAGAAGAGTTCATTTATCTGCCAATCATCGTTGATAAAGAATATTATAAAGAGTTTTTTAAAGATGTTTTCACTAGTGTCCAGTTAAGTTTAGATTCACCTCCTAAAAAACGGCTAAAAACTTTGAATTCAAAACTAAACTTTGATAGACTTAAATACAATGCACCAATACGTGCCGAAAAATTATCTGGAACTATTAAAAAATTAGTGAGTCCCGTTAGTCCCATTGTAGATGTACTATCACCTTTAATAGGGTTGATAAGATGAGTTTAATTAAAAAAACCTGCAAATATTATTTAAAGTTGCATGATACTGACGTTGACGATGATTCTTGGAGAGGTGGTGGATACGATGGCAATTTTGGGGATGAACTTGTATGTTTTGAAGAAGTTTGGGATGATTCCGATTATTGCATATTACATATGAATTTTCCAGAGGATGAAAAATCTGCGGATTTTCAGGTTTTATTGGAAGAAAAAAACAAAAAAATTGAGGAAAACATTAAAAATTATAAGGGTAATTTTAAAGGTGCTATACTTTCTGAAATAAATTTTAAAAACAGGAACATAGATGGCATTGATTTATCTTATTCAACAATCAAGGGGGATGTTGTTTTTACTGGTGCTACAATAAATGCTGATTTTAGTGACAGTACTATCAATGGAGACGTTTTTTTTAATGAGGCTATTATAAATGCTGGTTTTAATGGTAGTGTTATCACAGGTAATGTTTTTCTTAATGACGCTACGATAGAATCATTTGTAACTTTTGGGGGTGCTACAATAAAAGGAAATGTTGATTTAACTAATTTGACAATAGAAGGAGAATTAGACTTTGATTTCTATGGAAGCGCCATAATAGAAGGAGATGTTTTATTTAATGGTTCCAAAGCAGAAAAGTATGCTTTGTTAAAAGGAGCAATAATAAATGGAAAAAAAATTGGTGATTAGAAACTTTAGAATCATAAATTTATAAATTAGTAGTATATAAATGAAAAACATATTTTAATCTTTTGGAAAGGTTTAAGACGCCGGGACTGGGATTTGAACCCAGGCGGAGCACAGCTCCACGGGATCTCAAGTCCCGCGCCTTACCTGGCTAGGCTATCCCGGCATGTGATGAATGAAATGAAAATAAAAAAATCGTGGAAATATTCGTAAACATAAAAATAAGGTTTTAGCTAATAATTGTTAATTGTATTAGCTTCTAAGTTCAATCTCAATACTCACATTATCTGGAACATTTACTTTCATAACCTGTCTCATAGCCCTTTCATCTGCCTCAATTCCCACAAGTCTTTTGTGGATTCGAAGCTCCCATTTCTCCCATGTGGCTTTTCCCTCGCCATCTGGAGATTTTCGTGTGGGAACTACAAGCTTTTTGGTTGGCAATGGTATGGGTCCTGACAGATCAACACCAGTACGATCAGCAATTTTACGCAACTGTTCACATACATATGCTAATTTTTCCGGGTCTGTCCCTGTAAGCTTTATTCTGGCTTTGTGCATTCTAATCCTCCATAAAAATAAAAGAGGTAGGAAAATTTTCCCTATAATCCTACTTTGCTGGCACGAGGTCGATACACATTCCAGCTGCCACAGTCTGAGCCATATCACGGATAGCGAATCTTCCCATGTGTGGAATGTCTTTGATCCTCTCGATTACCATTGGTTTTGTTGGTTTCAGTTTAACCACTGCTGCATCACCAGTCTTAAGAAAGTCTGGGTTTTCCTCTTTAACCTCACCAGTTGCAGGGTCCATTTTCTTTTGGAGTTCCATGAATGTGCAGGCAACCTGAGCAGTGTGACAGTGGAATACTGGTGTGTAACCCACGGTGATTGCACCAGGGTGCTGGAGGACCACAATTTGAGCTGTGAATTCTTTTGCAACGGTTGGCGGGGTATCGGTGTGTCCTGCTACGTCTCCTCTTCTTATATCGTTTTTACCAACACCACGAACATTGAAACCAATGTTATCACCAGGCTCTGCCATCTCAAGCATTTCATGGTGCATTTCAATTGATTTTACTTCACCACCTACTCCTGGTGGTTCGAATATCACTTCATCTCCTCTTTTCATAATACCTGTTTCTACTCTACCAACGGGCACAGTTCCAACACCAGTAATGGAATAAACATCCTGTACTGGAACTCTTAGTGGTAGGTCGGTCGGTTTCTCAGGTGCAGATAATTTGTCAAGTGATTGTGTAAATACTGGACCTTTATACCAGGGAGTGTTTTCACTTGCTTTGGTGATGTTGTCCCCAACAAATGCAGACATAGGTATAAAGTCTATTTTAGATGGGTCATATCCAACAGTTTTTATAAGAGCTGATACATCTTCTTTAAGCTGGTTGAACTTCTCTTCATCGTATTTTACCAGATCCAGTTTATTGATAGAAATAATCAACTGACCGATTCCAAGAGTTCTTGCCAGGAAAACATGCTCCTTTGTCTGTGGCATGACACCGTCGTCAGCCGCCACAACCAGAACAGCAGCATCAGCCTGGGATGCTCCTGTAATCATGTTTTTTACAAAGTCCCGGTGTCCAGGACAGTCCACAATTGTGAATTCATATTTTGGTGTATCAAACCTGGCGTGTGCAAGGTCTATTGTAACTCCACGTTCCCTTTCTTCTTGAAGTTTGTCCATAACAAATCTAAACTTGTCTTCACCCTTGGCAAGTTGCTGTTCAGCTATAATTCCTGATTGGAGAAGTAAATGTCCAACGAGTGTTGATTTTCCATGGTCTACGTGTCCAATAAAAGCCAAGTTCATGTGTTCTTTTTCTTTAGCCATAAATATACCTCCATTTCTTGTTTGTATCTGTTTAGTTTTAATTACTTATTCGCTTAAAATTTGGTTAATCTAAATTTAGGATAATATTTTATCCTATATAATGATCCGGACCATAAGGCTCTGAGCTTAACCCTTTTCTTTCCCTGATTTCTCTTATTATCTTTTTTTGAAGCTCTGTAGGTAATTTTTCAAAACCTGCATTTTCTGTGGACCATAAACATCTGCCTTCAGCAGCAGATCTTATGTCTCCTGCGAATCCGAACATTTCAGCAACAGGTACCTTTGATTCGACAGTTACCATGTCTCCTTCTTGGGTCATGTTTCCTATTTGGCCTCTTCTATTTTGCATTTCCCTTGTTGATGCACCCATATAATCTTGAGGAACATTGATAAATACTTTTTGTATAGGTTCAAGTATGGTTGGATTTGCCATCATCATGGAACCATATATTGCTCTCCTTATGGCTGGTAGGACCTGTGCAGGGCCTCTGTGAACAGCGTCTTCGTGGATTTTTGCATCCATGAGTTTTATTTTAATTCCCGTGACTTTTTCTCTTGCTATGGGTCCATCATACATTGCACTTTCAAATCCATCCATAAGTAGCTCCTTTATCTCATCCAGATATTGAATACCCCGGGTCATATTCAGGAATAGACAGCGGTGGTATACATCCCAGACTCTTCTGGCTTCTTGTTTTTCCAGTCCGTGTTCTATGAATTTCGCAACAAGCTCTTTTCCTTTTACTCTGCCTTCTTTTATGGTTCCTTCCTGTATGGCATCATAAACTGATCTTTCCAGAGGTTCAATCACTATATAGAATCTGTTATGTTTGTTGGGTGATTTTCCTTCCACTGGACCGGCTTTACCTGCTATGGTTTCCCTGTATACTACTATAGGTTCAGATGTCTCTATTTCAACACCCTTCTCATCTATTCTGTAAGCTATGATCTCAAGGTGGAGTTCACCCATACCAGATATCAGATGTTCGCCTGTTTCTTCATTAATCTCGACTTTAACGGTTGGATCTTCTTTTCCGACCTGTCTTAAAACTTCGATAAGCTTTGGAAGGTCTTTTGTACTCTTAGCCTCAACTGCCACAGTGACAACAGGTTCTGATATGTGTTCCAGGCCTTCAAATGCGTCGATCTTCCTTCCATAATTGGTTAGGGTCTCTCCAGCTAAAGCATTCCTTGCGCCGGTTATGGCTACAATATTCCCTGCTGGAACTTTATCAGTGTTTATTCTCTCAGGGCCCATGTAAACTCCTACCTGCTGTGTTCTTGCTTTACCCATGGATCCTACAAAATAGATTTCAGTTCCTTTCTCAATTGTCCCACCATATACACGACCAGTGGCGATTTCACCAGCGTGTTTGTCAATACTTACGTCTGTAACCATGGCTGCAAGGGGTGCGTCTGGGTCAGTATTTATCATGCCCTGTCCTTCTTCACTTTCTATATCTCCTGACCAGATATGGGGGACCCTGTATTTCTGGGCAATTTCGGGACTGGGGAGATGTTCTACTACCATTCCAAGCAGGACATTGTGAATTGGGACCTTCTCTGCTAATTCTTTTTGTTTCTCTTCCCTGCAGTGTTCATAAATATCTTTAAAGGTTATTCCTGTTTTTTGCATAATTGGCACGTTTATAGCCCAATTATGGTATGCGGAACCAAATGCAACACTTCCATCATCAACCTTGGCTAGCCAGTCTTTCCTGAATTCTTCTGGAGCCATTGATTTTATCAATTTGTTTCCATTGGCTATTATTTTTATAAATCTTTCCTGCAATTCATCTGCAGACAATTTTAGCTCATTTATGAGACGATCTACTTTGTTTATGAAAAGTACAGGTCTCACTTTCTCTTTTAAAGCCTGTCTTAGGACGGTTTCAGTTTGTGGCATAATTCCTTCCACTGCACATACAACCACCACAGCACCATCCACAGCTCTCATAGCCCTTGTTACGTCTCCACCGAAATCTACGTGGCCCGGTGTATCTATGAGGTTGATAAGATATTCATCATCTTTATATTTGTGGACCATGGACACGTTTGCAGCGTCAATAGTTATACCTCGTTCACGCTCTTGCACATCAAAATCAAGGTATAGCTGATCCCCTGCAAGCTCAGCAGATATCATACCTGCCCCTGCTAACAGGTTGTCAGATAAAGTGGTTTTCCCATGGTCTATATGGGCCACTATTCCAATATTTCTAATGAACGGAGGTTGATACATCAGTTCCTTAATCTTCGCAATCATTTTAGTCCGTCTACTCAATACAATCACCTGATAAGTGCAAAAAAACTGTTCTGAATCTGTTTATTCCTCTATCAATACTTTATTCTTTATTCCAATATCTTGCTTTTATTCCTGAAAACTTGTTAATCCTTTAAAAATGAGGTTTTTAGTGGGCAGATCTGGCGATTCTCTCTTTTTCCTCTTTCTTTTGAATTGCAAAACTTTTGGTATCATATTCAGATGCAAATAAAACTTCGTCAGCAAGGCATTCTGCTATTGATTTTCTGCTTTTGAATGAGGATTGCATGGTACCTCTGGTTATAAATCCCAATGCTAAATCAACTCTTCTTTGAGGTGCGATATCCACAGCTACCTGATATCCAATTCCTCCATATTTTATTCTGGTTGTCTCTTCTCTTGGTGCTGTATTTTCAACAGCCTTTATGAGTATCTGCAGGGGGTTTTGTTTTGATCGTTTATTTATAATATCAAAAGCATCTCGCACCATATTATAGGCCTTGTTTTTTTTCCCTGAGTTTCTTTTTGTTCTCATGATCTTGTTGATCAATCTTTCAACAATAGATACTCTAGATTTTGCAAATTGTCTTTTTACATGTCTTCCCAATGTGTGGGGAACCAGGATTTCGTCTAGGCATATATAATTTAGGAGACCCCGGTCTTCTATTTTCACATCACCTAATTCCCACTTATCAAAAACCTTAAAACTCATTAAATTACCTCACTTTATCGTATTGGTTTTTCTATTTTACCTATTACCATTTGTTCTAGAGAAACGTTATTTACCTTGGTAACCTTCCATCTCACTCCAGGAATATCTCCCATGGATCTTCCGGCAGGTCCTCCGATCCCTTCTATTATAACCTCGTCGTGCTCATCTATAAAACCTATAGCACCATCTCCAGGGACAAAAGCAGTTAGTTGTTTCCCATTTTTTATAAGTTGAACTCTTACACATTTTCTTATAGCAGAGTTAGGCTGTTTTGCCTCTATACCTACTTTTTCAATTACAATTCCTCTGGCTTGAGGTGCACCTTCTAATGGATCAGCTTTAACATCTAATCTAAGAGCTCTCCTTTTATAATGAGGGTCTCTCCATCTGAAATTTTGTCTATTTTTTTTAAGCTTCTTTGCTGCGAAAAGTCCAGGCAAATTAATTCCTCCCTATTATCCTTACTTTAACTTGTTATAATTATTATTAAACCAGTATTGATCGTTATTTTTATTATTTTTTTTATTAATTATTGTTCTCATTTTATTACAATGTTGTTTATGTTATGCTGTCTCTTTGCTAACATCCTTGCTCTTTCAATGTTTTTACCGCCTCTCCCAATAGCAGTCCTTTTATTTCTTGGATCTGTTTCTATGGTGGCGATTTTTTCTCCATTTTCCCGTTGAAGTATTCTGATACTTCTAATTTTTGCAGGGGACATTAAATTAGAAATAAATTCCACCGGATCTTCGGAATGTTCTATGACCTCAATGCCTTTATCCACTGTTTTTTGAACTTTAGTGACTGTACTTCCTCTTTTTCCAATCGCAAGTCCCATGTCTCCTTTTTTTACCAGAAATGTTATTTTTCCGTTTTCATCGTCTACTATGCAGTCTTTGACCATTGCTCCAGTCATACTTTCAAAAAGGGCTATGTATCTTATTTCATTGGTTGTAAATTTTATAGTCACAGAAACTACCCCATAAATTCTAATATAGTAGAATCACCTGGATCCTTTATAACAAGTGTAGCCACTGTAAAGGGCTTACCACACACTGATCCCAGCTCAACACTTGTACCATCATAGTTATAAACAGGAACATTTGATAATTTTGAATAATAATTTACATCTTCTGCTATATCTTCAGGACTATTTTGGGCAATAATTACTAACTTTCCTTTACCTAGCTTTAAATCCTGAATTGATTTATCTGACCCTAATGTGACAGTTCCTGTGTCTACAGCAACTCTAATTCCTCTATCTACGTCCATTTACTGCCTCCTATTTCCTTGGTTTCATTATGACGCCAACAGACCCAGTTCCCAGGGGGATGGGTTGACCTATTATGATGTTTTCGATTATTCCACTGAGATGATCAATTTCACCTCTTATACTTGCTCTTAGGAGATGTTTTCCAGTCTCTTCAAAGGATGCTCTAGCCAGAACACTTGCTTTTTCTCCACTGACACCGTGTCTACCAATGGATTTAACTGAACCATCTGCAGTCATCATATCAGCGACAAGCATTATATGTCTTACGTCTACAGTGAGTCCCTGCTCGTCCATAGTGCTTTGAGCTTCTTTTATTATGGCATTTCTAGCAGCTTCTATTCCTAAAACCCTTTCTATTTCGTATATATCGTTGGTGGTGGTTCTGATCCTATCGATACCTTTCATCTTCAAAACAGCCCCAAGATTTGAACCTTCGGTATGTATTACCCATTCTTCTCCTTCTTTACTTATTACTACTTTTCCAATATTTTTGACCCCAGAGATCTGTAAGTCCCGAACTTTGTCAGCCAAAAGTCGAAGTTCTCGTATATTAGGAGTTGGAGGTTCAAAACTTAGTATATTTTTATTTATTTGTACCCTTTTAAAAGCTTTTTCTATTTTCTTTATAATGTCATCAAATTCTAATCTTTTATCATTTATTTTGTCATCATCTAACTCAACAACCACATTCATTTCAGCATAATTAATATTAAAATCCTTTAGGATATCTTTCATGGTGATTTTACCGATTTTATTGGCTATTTTCCTTATAAACTCCTCGTCAGTACGGTAGTCCTCTTGGAAGTATATGGCCATTGTAGGGGTGGATATCTTCTTTCTTGCATCCACGATCTCAATCAATCTTGGAAGCCCTAAGGTAACGTTTAATTCTGCGACACCTGCATAGTGAAAAGTTCTCATTGTCATCTGTGTTCCTGGCTCTCCAACAGACTGCGCTGCCACTGTACCTACTGCTTCACCGTCTTCGACCTTGGCACGCTCATATGCTTTTTTTATTTCATCTAATAATTTTCCAAGCTCTTTGCCAGTTAAATCATGCCTTTTTGTAGCGTCAACTATTTCATTAACAAGGCTTTTGGGGAAGTCGACTCCTTTTTTTTCTATAACACCCATGATCCTTTTTGTATCCTGCACAAAACCACCCTGAATATTTTACCTGAATATTTTAAAGTTAAATAAATACTCATTTTATTCTTATATTATATTTTTAATTCCTTTTAAATTCTTTTTTAACGGTAAAGCAAAATTCAGCCTATATGAGACTATTTACTGGATTTGATCCTGATTTCTTCGATTATTCTATCCAGATCCACCACTTTTCCATAATCACTTTTTGCTGGATCCACACCATCTTCACCATACATGGTCTGAATTATAATACCTCTGTTGTCCCTTACAGTTCTGTCTGGATTAACACTTAGGTCTTGTAGAGCATTTACCAGTCTACGTTGCATATAACCGCTTTGGGCAGTTCTTATAGCAGTGTCAACAAGACCTTCTCTACCACCCATTGCATGGAAAAAGAACTCAAGGGGATCAAGTCCTTGTTTATAGCTTGAATGTACAAAACCACGTGCCCTAGCACCCAGTTCTCCTTTTTGGAAGTGTGGAAGTGTTCTTTCAGAATAACCTCTCTTTATTCGCCCTCCACGAACTGATTGCTGTCCAACACAGGCTGCTATTTGAGTTAAGTTTAACATAGAACCTCTTGCACCGGTAACTGCCATTATAACTGCATGGTTTTCCATTCCAAAGTAAATTTCTGCTATTTCACCTGATTTGTCCCTCGCCTCACCAAGTACTTGCATTATCTTCATTTCTAGGGTTTCTTCCATGCTTCGCCCTGGAAGTGGTTCCAGTTCATCATTTTTGTAAGCTTCAATAAGTCGTTCTACGCGTGATTCAGCTTTATCTAATAGCTCTTCTATTCTTTCTCTGGCTTCTTGGGGTATTTCTTCATCATTAGTACTGGTCGTGAATCCTTTTTTCATTATCCCTGCAATTGCAAGCTTTGTTGCTGAATCCAAGAATTCTCTGGCTCTATCTGTACCATATTCTTTTACTATATGATCTAGGATTTTTCCTGAAAAAGCACCATATGCTTTATCGTCAATTACTCCACTTTTTAGGACACCGTCTTCTATTACTACATAAGAATCATTTTTACATTCTTTCTTGAGACATTCATCACATTTTCTGCATATCTCTGCTCGATAAACCACATTCAGGTCATCTGGAAGTAACAAACTAAATAATTGTTTACCTGTCCAATTTTTACCGGTTTTTTTAGGCAAAGGAACCTTTGCATGTTTTAACATCTGGAATATTTCCTCTTCTCTGAAAATGGAACCTTCTCTGGTTAGTAGATAGGCACCAGATATATGGTCGTGAATTCCTCCAATTATAGGCCCACCAAATCTGGGAGATAATATATGTTCTTGGACTCTCATCAATGATTTAGCCTCTGCACGTGATTCTTCTGTTTGGAATACGTGCATATTCATTTCATCACCGTCAAAATCTGCGTTGTAAGGAGGACATACACATAAATTAAGTCTGAAGGTCTTATATGGTAGTACTTTTACTTCATGAGCCATCATGGACATTCTGTGTAGTGAAGGCTGTCGGTTGAATAGAACAATGTCTCCGTCTTTTAAGTGTCTTTCTACAATGAAACCAGGCTCTAATTTTTCGATTACAGTGTCTTTGGTCTCTTCATATATTCTGATCTTTCTCTCATCAGGTCTTATAACATAGTTGGCACCTGGATGCACTTTAGGACCGTTTTGAATGTATTTTTTAATCTCTTCCATGTTCCATTCAGTTACATAAACGGGCACAGTAACCTCTTTAGCAATGATCTCTGGAACACCAACTTCATTTATACTTAAATTTGGATCTGGCGAGATTACAGTCCTTGCTGAGAAATTAACTCTTTTTCCAGAAAGATTACTTCTAAATCGTCCTTCTTTACCCTTCAAACGCTGTGCGAGCGTCTTTAGAGGTCTTCCTGATCTGTGTCTGGCTGGGGGTACTCCAGATGCTTCATTATCAAAGTAAGTAGTAACATGGTACTGTAAAAGTTCCCAGAGGTCCTCAACAATGAGCTGGGGAGCTCCGGCTTCCATATTTTCCTTAAGTCTCTGGTTGATTCTTAAAATATCAACGAGTTTGTGGGTTAGATCATCTTCTGATCTTTCTCCAGTTTCAAGTGTTATGGATGGTCTTACAGTAACTGGAGGAACGGGTAATACAGTTAAAATCGTCCATTCAGGTCTCGCAACTTTCGGATTCACACCTAAGATCAGAGAGTCCTCGTCAGGGATCTTCTCCAACCTTTCTCGAACTTCGCTAGGGGTGAGTTTGTAGTTACCCTCTACAATAGATACTGGTTTATCTATCTTGATATCTTCCTGTTCTTCCTCACAGTGGGGACATTTATCCTTTCTTGCAACGGTATATATCTCTTTTATAAGATTGTTTACGCTTTCCTCATTTTTGAACATTTTTTCAATTTTTTCGTGGTAATTTTTGATTTCATTATTGTCTAGGAGGACTCTTCCGCAACTTCTACATGTTGATCTTAATGTTTTATGAATTGTATCTGCGAATCCAACATGAATAACAGGTCTTGCTAGATTTATGCTACCAAAGTGTCCCTGACAGTCCCCTCCTTTTGATCCACAGGTTCTGCATTTAAGTCCAGGGTCAATTACTCCAAGCCTTGGATCCATGAGCCCTGCTTCTATTGGGTACCCATCTTCGTCATAAGTGTCGGGAGTTACTATTTTTGTAACTGACATCTTTCGAATATCCTCTGGGGACATCAAACCAAAATTGATTTGGGAAATTTTCTTTAAAATACCTTTCAAGAGTATTCTCTCCTTATAAACTATGCTTTGTCTTCAAGAACCAGTTTGGGGAATATACAAAGGCTTTTAAGCTCATCGAGTAGAAGTTTGAATGCATATGAGACTTCCACTGGGAAGGTATCAGTTTCACCACAAATGGCGCAATATTTTTTGTCTCTTATTCTGTCATAGATAGCGATCATACCACATTCTGAACAGACTAAGGCTTCGTATTTATCTGATTCGTCAAGAAGTCTTTCTTTCAAAGCCAGTGCTGCTCCATGGGCAATTAGACAGTCTCTTTCCATTTCTCCAAATCTTAAACCACCTTCCCTTGCCCTACCTTCTGTTGGCTGTCTGGTTAAGACTTGTACAGGTCCTCTAGACCTTGCGTAAACTTTATCAGATGTCATATGATGTAATTTTTGATAGTAAGCTACTCCTATGAATATTTCAGCTTCTATTTTTTCACCTGTTATTCCATCGTAGAGAGCTTCTAGCCCTGCAGTTTCAAATCCATTTTTCTTCAGTAGGCTTCTAATTTCAATCTCATGGTTTCCACTAAAAGGCGTTCCATCCATTCTTTTTGCTTCAAGTGTTCCTGCTTTACCAGCAAGCATTTCCAGAACCTGCCCTACAGACATTCTGGATGGAATGGCATGTGGATTTATAATCAGATCTGGTACTATACCTTCTTCTGTGAAGGGCATATCTTCCTGTGAAACTATTAGACCAACAACACCTTTCTGTCCATGTCTAGATGCAAATTTATCTCCAAATTCGGGTTGTCTCTGGTCACGCACCCTTATTTTGGCTAATTTACTACCTTCAACCGTCTCTGTAAGTAGCACGGCATCTACAACGCCCTTCTCACCATGTCTAACAGTAACCGAGGTTTCTCGCCTTCTTTCTGCAACAGTTCCAAATTCATCGATTTCTTCTAAAAATCGAGGCGGGGATGTTTTTCCAATTAAAACGTCACCTGAACTTACTTTTACTTCTGGGTTCACAATCCCGTCTTCGTCTAGATGTTTGTATACTTCTTCTGATCTGTATCCTCTTACACCCTTCTCTGGTATTTCGAATTTATCCTCCTGTCCACCAGGATATCTTCTTTCTGAAGCTTCATATGACCTGAAAAATGTTGATCTTGAAAGACCTCGCTCAATAGAGGCTTTGTTGAGAATTAATGCATCTTCCATGTTGTATCCTTCATAAGACATAACTGCAACCACAAAATTCTGACCGGAAGGTCTCTCATCATAAGATGTTGCATCTATAATCTTTGTTTTAACAAGAGGTAATTGGGGATGATGTAGAAGGTGTGCCCTGGTGTCGGTTCTCAGATCATAGTTGGAGACATATAGACCAAGAGCCTGTTTGGTCATTCCTGCCTCCATGGTGTTTCTTGGAGAAGAGTTATGGTTAGCGTATGGAATGATACCTGCACAAATTCCTAGCATTGTAGATGGATCTATTTCTAAATGGGTGTGGTCTTTTGTAACGTATTCAGGAAACATTGCAATGTATGCGTTTTCTTCCTCTTCTGCATCCAGGTATTCAATTATTCCATCACCAATTAAATCCTCCCATTTCTTTTCACCTTCTTCTAATTTGGTGAGATGTTCTTCTGTTAGGTTGGATTTTCCGTCTTTAATTATTATAAGTGGTCTTCTGGCTCTTCCAGGATCATTGAAAATGTAGATCTCCTCTGTATCAGGGTAATAAGTGATGTTCATCTCATCTGAAACTTCACCAGATCTTCTTTTTTCCCTCATTTGTGCTACAAAATCTTCTGGATCACTACAGGTACCTATAATTTTACCATTAATGTAAATTTTGCATTTTTTCAAGATTTTGCCTCCACCAATGAATCTAAAACTCCCATCTTCTTTATCAGATCTTCTATTTCTTGAGGTTCAGATCCTTCTGATATCTTAACTAAAAGGGCAAGGTTTTTTACCAGACCACAGTTTGGACCTTCAGGGGTTTCATTTGGACATATCTTTCCAAACTGGGTGGGATGAAGGTCTCTCGCTTCAAAATGGGGTTGACTTCGACTTAGGGGTGATACAACTCTTCTCAGGTGGGATAGTGTACCCATGTAACTTGTTCTATCAAGCAGTTGACTTACACCAGCTCTTCCACCTACCCAGTTTCCAGTGGCGATGGCGTGTTTGATGTTTTCTGTGAGTACGTCCGATCTTACAGCCTGCTTTACTGAAGGTTCTTTTCCTCTGGCAAGGCTTCTCTCCAGTTGATATGTCATGTCTCTAGTAAGACTGGTAAATGCGACTCTAAATAGGTCTTCCATAAGGTCGCCAGATACTCGAAGCCTTTTGTTGGTGTAATGGTCCTTGTCATGTGGTTCTCTCACTTCAAAGATAACTTGAAGTAACATTTCTGTCATTTCAGCCAGATAAATAGCCTTTTCTTCCCTTTTTTCAGGTTCAACACCGATATGAGGTAGTAGATATCTATCAATTACATCCTCTGCTCTTTTGATTCGGTATTCTTCTGTCATGCCTTTTGCAACTCTATTTCCAATGTATTTAACGGCTTTATGTATAAAATAGTCTCTTCTCTCTTTTAACGTCATTTCTTCCAGTTCTTTGGGTTCTATATTAAAGGCCTGATTGGAAGTTTCAATATCATCTATAAGAAGGAACTGCATGTCTTTTTCGTCTGAGACACTGGTTACTATTTCCTCATCTGTTCCCATTCCCAGTGCTCTTAACAAAACAACAAGTGGTATTTCACCAGGCACATAGGGGAATGATATTCTAAGAAATACTCCTTTTTTCCGCGGTTTTCGATATTCCAATGTTATTCTGGCTCTGAAACCGCTTTTTATCGAAGTTACTATAGCTCTGGCACGTCTGTCTTCTACTTCACCTATTCTTTCTAATATTATTTTATTGGGAGCTATCTCTTCCATGGTCACAATGGCTCTTTCAGAACCGTTTACAATAAAATAACCACCAGGGTCCTGTGGGTCTTCTCCTTTAGCAATTAATTCTCTCTCACTTAAACCGTTAAGATGGCAGATATCTGATTTTAGCATTAAGGGTAACTCCCCAATGTATACTTTTTCAGGGGGCTGTTCTTCATCCCCTTTTATAAGAGCCATATCAAGGTACATATGTGCAGAATATGTTAGATTTCGAAGTCTTGCCTCTGTTGGATAAACCATACTTTTTGATCCATCTGCTTCTTTTGTGAATGGTTTTCTAATCTCTAATTTACCGGTTTTTACAGAATATTCGCCTTGTTCAAGGACTATGGGTTCGGTTATATCAATTATATCTTGTATTCTGTTATTTACAAAGTCGTTATATGATTTTATATGGTGGTCTACTAAATTGTACTGATTAAAAAAGGCATCAACCAGTCCCCAAGCACTTTTCTTCATGGAATTCCTCCAAAAATAATCAATTACTCTAATACCAAACGATAGGTAACAAATTTCCCTGCTGTAGGACTCTTTCTCATTATTTTCAAAACATCTCCAGGCTTAGCTTCAATTTCTTTTACGACAGGATCATCGGGTTTTATCTTGGGAAGCTGCTCGAGATGGATATTTAGTTCTTTTATAACTTTTTGCACGTCAGATTTTGATAGAATAACATGATCTGGAACCAATTCGTGTTTTAATATATCCTTCTTCACACTTCATCCTCCACTTAAAAATCAGGAACGGGCCCGACGGGAATTGAACCCGCGACCACTTGGTTAAAAGCCAAGCGCTCTCCCAGACTGAGCTACGGGCCCCGGACGCCCTGGCCGGGATTTGAACCCGAGTCGCGGGCTCGACAGGCCCGCATGATAGCCCCTACACCACCAGGGCAGATTCTCAGAACTAGATTATGTAGGATATAATCATGCGCACTTAAATAGTTTTCTAATATTTTAATATTTATAGCTATTCCTCTTATAAATCTTTCTCTTTCAAATCATAATTTCATGTATAACTCAATAAAATAGTAAGATCCCGCCTGCCGGACTTGAACCAGCAACCCTCGGATCTACAGTCCGATGCTCTGCCAAATTGAGCTAAGGCGGGATACGATAATTCATGAATGGGACCACCCGGATTTGAACCGGAGTCTCAGGCTCCCAAAGCCCGAAGGATCGACCAAGCTACCCTATGGTCCCAGTTATAAATTAAGTTATAAATTATAATTATTAATTATAGATAAAGATTATATCCTTTAACTCATAAATTTACATAAATCTAAATTATATAATATTTTTGATTAGTTTATTTTCTTTACTTTATTTTTCTTTACATTTTTATATTATATTTGTTCTATTTGATTATAGCACCGACTTAGAGCCCCGGACGGGAATTGAACCCGCGACCACGAGATTACAAGTCTCGCGCTCCACCAGACTGAGCTACCGAGGCATTTTTGAGTATAGAGAATATTCATTTAAATAGTTTATGGTATTAAATGTTTTGATGATACTTCTTTTAGTACTTCAACTGCAGGGAGTTTTTCACCAGCCAACAAACTTATACAGGCCCCTCCACCGCTACTTATATGGTTTATGCCTGAAGAAACACCTATTTGTCCTGCCGCCGCCGCCAGGTGTCCTCCACCAACTATTGAAAATCCATTTGATGATGCGATGGCATTTAAAACATCTTCTGTTCCCATACCAAAACCTTCTTTTTCAAAAACCCCTGCAGGGCCATTAGCGAATATTGTATTAGCCTCTCTTATCATTTTAGCGTATTCTGTAATTGTTTCTGTTCCTATGTCATATATGGAGTAGTTAGGGATTTTTTTGGTGGGAAATTCAACTCTTTTATCGTCTATGCAGACTGCGACATCTATTGGTATTTTTATTTGATCCCTAAATTCTTTTTTTAGTTTTTTTGCTTTTTTTATCCATTCTTTATAACCCTTATTTACTATAAATTCTTTGTTTATTTTTCCTATTTTAATATCAGATGCAAGAAGGAAAATATTTGCAACCAACCCTGTTGTAAGTATATAATCAGCACTACCATTTTTTAGGACGTTTTCTGCGACCATTATAGAATCATCTATCTTTATGCCACCTAAAACATAAACACAAGGTTTTTTCACATTATCTAGAACACTATGCAACGATTTAAGTTCTTTTTCCATTACTCTACCAGCACAAGATGGCAGTATAAAGGCAAATCCAACCAGTGAAGGCTGGGATCTGTGAGCAGCTGCAAATGCATCGTTTATGAAATAATCAGCTATTGGTGATAGTTTCTGGACCATATGGGTTTCGGCCTGTAATTCAGGTTCTCTGTTTAGCACTTCTTCTGAATAAAATCGAACATTCTCTAGAAGGAGAATATCGCCATTTTTCATATTGGATATATCCTCTCTAGCTGCTCTACCAAATATATCATCGACGTAAGCAACATCATGATTTAAAATTTTTGAAAGTGATTGGGCATGCTGTTCTAAAGTGGTGAAATCATTTTTTCCGGGTCTACTCTGGTGAGCCAGCACAACTGTTTTTGCCCCGCTCTTAGATAGTTCACTTATGGTTTCTGCATGTAATTGTATTCGTGTTTCATCTAAAATTAAACCAGTTTTCGGATCTACTGGAGAATTTATATCCACTCTCACTAAGACAGTTTTACTTTCAACATCGAAGTTATCAAGGGTCAAAAATTGATGTGACATGTCTCATCTCCTTAGATTTTGCTTACCAGATCAAGAAGTGCCTTTTCAGGGTCATCAGCCAGTATAATTCCTGATGCAAGCAACACCCCTTCGGTGCCTAAATCTATTGCAGCCTTGAGATCATCACCAGTAGAGATACCAGCACCACAGAGAACCTTCACCTTTTGATTTATATTATGTATAAGCTCTACAGTTCCTTCCACTATCTCAGGCTCTGCCTTTGATACTGGTATTCCAGATCCTATAAGTTCTGGAGGTTCTACCGCTACAAAATCAGGATTCAAGGTTGCAGCAGCAACACTTGTTTCTATGTTGTTAGTACAAACAATGTTACCCATCCCCAGAGTGGATGTTTTCTTTATAATTTCATCAATTTCAAAGAGTTTCATTCGTCTTTCTGAATGATTTATCAATGTACCAACAGCTCCTGCTTCTTTTACACATTCAGTTAATATGCTGCCAGTGTGACCTCCAAAATCAATAGCATCAACATGTTGAGACAACACAGCAATGTCAACTTCTTTTGAAATTCTGTAGATGTCGGGATGCTGAGGCGCAACCACAATTTTAACACCGGTTTCTTTGGCCACTTTTTCACAAATTTTGGAAAGTTCCAGGGCATTTTCTCCTGTGGATTCTAAATATGTTTTAAAATTTAAAATTACAAGGGGTGTTTGGGAAATTTCTTTCATAATTGTCCTCCGAAGAAATAAATACCATAATATCCTTATATTTGTTCACAATTATATAAAAATACTTTTTATAAAAATATTTTGGTATTCTTTGTTATTTATAATGAACTTCAGGTAAATATGGTATTATAAAGGGAGTTAGTAAACTATGAAAATAATAATTCGATTTTTTTAGATAGGCCATTTCATTCGATGGTTAAAAATAGTATGTTACGTATTGGTAAAATCTGGAAGAAAAAATTAAAAAAATAAAAAAAGAAGCTCAGCAAGCATTAATTGTAGCTTGCCACAACTTTTTTTGGTTTTCAATAGTGTAGTTTAGAATGTTTAAACTCCGAAACTACTTGAAATACCGTATTTTCCGTAGGGAATTCTCACCCATGCACCGTTAATAAGTACGAATGCGTGTTTGTGATTTCCTCTACCTGAAGCATACATTACTTTCGCTTGGTACCCTGCTGCGTTAAGTTTTTTAACTAAATAGTCTGCCATAGCCCAGCAATCACCAGTACCGTATTTTTCCATTTCAGCACCAGTGTGGTACCTGCCACTGTATCTAAAGTGAGCCCCAGATCGGATAATAGAATCCATTGTAGGATCAGAACTCCATCCACTAGAGCTGTATGAACTGCTAGTTCTTTTGTATGTTTTTTTTGCTTTTGCTTTCTTGGTGGTTTTTTTAGTCTTTGCTTTTGCTTTCTTGGTGGTTTTTTTAGTCTTTGCTTTTACTTTCTTAGTTTTTGCTTTTACTTTATTCGTCGCTGCATTTACTTTTACAACGTCTTTTTCAGTTAAACCTATTTTTGTGTTTTCATTAATTATATTTTGGCTGTTTGTACCCTCAGCTACAGGTATAATATACACCGCTATGCATAATGCAAGTAGCAATGCATATGTCGATCGTCGCTTAATTGTACCGCCTCCGTGTCTAAATGTTTAATAAAGCCCATCCAGACCTTGTATAGTATTCACTTGTTACATACTTATAAAGGTTTCGTTTCAAAAAATAACAAAAAAGGTTATATATGCTTATTTTTTCATTTAAACGTCAATTATGGGGAATTGATAAATGTTCTTAAAATTCCCAATTAAGAATCATTTTAGGTTAAAAAAAGCATTGAACTATGATATTTTTAAGATTTGAGTTTGCATAGAATTTTTACATAGTTGAGATCATTAAACTACCATACATGTCTAAATACACCTAAATGTTTCATCTGAAGTTTTATAATTTAATTTGAACGTTTTTACCATGTTTAACTTCGATCGTTTTTTAATAAAATTATTATATTTGATATTACATTTCTTGAATTATAGAACAATTATTTGTCTTTAATTTTTGTAAAATGTTATTGAATTTTGAACAATATCAATCGTTCTTATTATCAATGTAAATCAATATCTATGTAACTTATCTATTAGATCAATTCTAAATAATAAAAGTTTCAGGATGACTATGGTTATTTCAAATAAAGATTCAGAAAAACTAGAGAAAGCAGGTTACAGATTTGTTGGAGATAGGAGGCATGCTGCAGCCAAAGTATGTCATTGGACTAAAAAAAGTCTCTTAGATCAGGGAGTATGCTACAAACAGAAATTCTACGGTATAGAAAGTCACAGATGTTTACAGATGTCTCCAAGCATACCTTATTGTCATCAAAAGTGTCTTTTCTGCTGGAGAGATGTTTCTTTTACAAAAACAAAATTTATGGAGGATTTTGATGAACCTTCCAATATAATAGATGGTTGTGTTGATGCACAGCGAAATCTCTTATGTGGTTTTTTTGGAAATGAAAATGCAAATCAGGAAAAACTTCAGGAAGCACAGGATCCAATCCATGCTGCAATTTCTCTTGCAGGGGAGCCAATGCTTTACCCTATGCTAGATGAACTCGTCCAGGAATTCCATAGAAAGCATTTCACCACGTTTTTGGTTACAAATGGTATGACACCTGCAAGACTTGAAAACCTGGCTGAGGAACCAACACAACTTTATATTTCACTGGATGCACCAAATAAGGAAATACACCAGCAGTTATGCAGGCCACAGGTAGATAATGTTTGGATGAACCTTAATAAATCCCTAGACCTTCTTTCTGCTTTTAATTGTCGAACTGTTATAAGAATGACCTGTGTTAAAGGTTATAATATGCAAAATCCCACAGAATACGCAGATCTAATCAAAAAAAGCAGTCCTGATTTTGTTGAGGTCAAGGCATACATGTATGTGGGTGATTCCAGAAGAAGACTTAAACTGGATAATATGCCATCATTCCAGGAGATTTATGATTTTGCAAGTTCTATAGCAGAGAATTGTGGTCTTGAGATTGTTAATGAATCATATGAGAGTAGGGTTGTGCTTTTGCGTTAAGAATGGATTTATTTCTATTTTTTAGATAGCCAGACCCGAAATATGCTCTTTTGTTTAAAAGATTTCTATATTTTAAATAAAAAAACAAATTAGGATATTATCGGATTTTTATTTTGGAGATTATCTTATTAAATATTTCAAGGTCTTATTCATCTTAAATCCTTTTTATCTTCAAATTTAAAAAACACAAATTAAACTCAAAAAGATTATCTTTAAATATACAGAACAAAAACTTTTTTAAACTTTTTTTAAGTTAAATATCTAGTCTATTATCCATATCTATATCGAAAAATTTAAATCAAGGTTAAATAAATTATTCTTCATAAAAATATAGGTGATCTCATGAGAAGATGGATAATTATAATCTTGTTGATATTGTTTATTGCTAATACTGTTTATGGGACTTCAGGATTTGCAATAACTTTGGGAGAGGCAACAGATGCTAATTCAGCTTGGAAAGATTCGATAATGAATTATTTCAAATCTCATACTGATAAAGATGTGAAAAGCGCTACTACAAAGATTATAACTGCTGCAGAAGTAAATTCAATCTCTAAAAACGTGACCGGGAAGACATATTCTTCAGATCAGGTTGTGTCATGTGCAATGGTGGATTTGGGATACGATCAGGGAATAAAGATAATAGTGGATAAAAATAAAATAAAAGTCGTTACAGCAAAGATGTATGCAAACGCATTAAAGTCTTCTGGAATTGAGAATGGTTATGTTGTTGTGTCATCACCAGTCGAATCATCTGGAGAGGCAGCTTTAGCTGGGGTATTAAAGTCCTATGAGATTGCTGTAGGCGCTAATATACCGGAAGAGGCCAAAAAAGCAGCCATAGAAGAACTATATGCCGAGACCCAAATTGTTAACCAAACAGGTCAAGATCCAGATAAAATAGCCGAATTATTTGAAAAAGTTAAAAATGAAACTCAAGCTAAGAATTTACAAGATGCAGCTCAGATAAAAATAATAGTTTTAAATATTGCTGCAAGCATGAATATCAACCTCACAGACCAACAAGCTCAGCAAATTGCGAATGCAGTTGCAAATTCACAGAAAGCACAGTCAAGTCTAACAGAATTTAAGACACAATTACAAAATGTAACTAAAGAGATGTTTCAGGCAGGGGATATCTGGACTCAGATAATGAACTATTTACAATGGATTGTAGATTACATAAAACAACTGATTTATGGACAGAAATAATTTTGTTTGATAAATTGTTTATAATTATTATTAAAAAGGGGATAAAATCAAGTACTTAGAGATAATTTTAAAAGTATATATGATATTTATATAAAGAGATTGCTTACATCAAACTTTAAGACAATAACTATATACTATCCAACGTTATAGGCCAAGTATTGAATTCAGAAATAGTTTAGGGGACAATCCAGGAGAAATACTGATAAAATGTTTATGGCTGAAAATCATGCTCAATTTATAATTGAGGTTGCACTTATCATACATGTGGGGGTTATGTTTTTTTTTAATATACTTCCCCTTCCCTTAAGTATGGTTCTTTTTTTGGGACTGGTTTTGACAGTAATTTTGGCACTGCTTTTTGGTCTGGATGCGTCTTTTCTTTTTCTTCCATATGTATCGCATTATGAATTCACTCATCCTTATGGTTCCATTGCCCTTTTTTCATGGATGACTATAATTGCATCTGCAAATTTGTTAAGCGAAATGGGAATCAGATCTACATCCATAAAAGCTTTGGCTGTAATTCTATTTATTGTGATGGCTATTTCAGGCGGGTTAATGCACAGATCTTTCTTGATTTTATGGTTTATTGGATTGGTGTTTGGGATGTTGCTCATGTCTAAAAGCTTCAAGAGAAGTTCGAGATTGACACCTAAAAGTATTATAACATTGATTGTTGCGGGGGTGGCTGGTTTCGGATTACTTGAGTTATTATCCAAGATTTTCAATGCTCCGGTTTTAAGTCCTCTTATGAGGGTTAGTAGAATTGAACAATTTGCCCTACCAAGCCTTAAAATGGTTATAAAAAATGTAGTTTTATGGGGACATATTCAGGGGTCATGTTTCTGGGCGTCTGAATGCCTAGGAGGCTCTTGTGGTTATATATCACTTCCAATGAATTTAATCCACTTTTTTAGTTTACCATATCCTTTATTTTATGGAGTTTTAGTAATTAAAAAGGATTATATAGATTACATGCTTCCAGGGATATTTGGATATGCATTTGATTTTGGATATGCTGGACTTTTCTTTATTCTGTCATGGAGTGTCATAGTAATATGTGCAGGTTTTGTTGTGCTTAGAAAATACAGAAGCAAGAGGAAAAACGGAAGTCGCATGTATCTGGGAAGAGAGGCCCTATTAATAGGGGCACTTTCCGCGTTTGCGGCACAAACAATAGTTGGGCTTTTTATATTCAACAGATCTATTAACGGGTCTGCTCTTCTGGCTTATATAGTCTTATCAGCACTGGTTATGGCTCATGTAGTGACTTTAAAAAGGAGAATCTAGAAAAAAAGGGATAATACACTAATAAAGCCATCTATTTTTCGTATATAGGATATTATAAATCATTCAGTTTTAGATTGAATACTAATCTGATAAATATAAAAATATAATTCAAAATGAATAAAAAATAATAAAAACTGTGATTTTCTTTTTTGGCTATTCCATACACAATTCAACAGCCTTCCGAGCAGCCGATTCCATAGATGTTTCAAAGGAAACCCCTGCTTCAGTCAAAATTCTCTGTCCTTCTTCTTCATTAGTCCCTGTGAGTCTAATGACCAGGGATACTTTACGTTTAGATGCATTCTGGACGTTTACAATTCCTCTGGCCACATCATCAGCCCTTGTGATCCCGCCGAGAACATTTAAAAATACAACCTTTACATCTCCATCAGAGATGACCAGATTAAGAGCTTTTTCAATATTTTCTTGGGATGCTCCACCACCTATATCAAGGAAAACTGCTGGTTCTCCTCCATAAAGTTTTAACATGTCCATACTGCTTAAAGTAAGACCAGCACCATTTCCAATAACTGCAATATCACCATCAAGTTTTACATAAGCAAATTCCTCTTTTTTATATTCTTCAAGTTCCCTAAGTTCTCTGTGTTTATAGAGCGCATCATCATCTACATCTAGCTTTGCATCTGCGGCTAGGATACTATCTTCTGTTAATACAAGTGGATTTATCTCTGCAAGTGTAGCATCGTATTTATTAAAAACCCCATAGAGCATCCAGATTATAGAACCCATCTTTGAAACAAGAGGGTTTTCAACTCCCATTTTTATGGCAATTTCTCGAGCCTGATATGGTAAAAATTCATCAAGAGGGTTTAAATGATATTTAACAATTCTTTCTGGATTTTTTTCGGCTAATTCCTCTATATCAACTCCACCTTCTTTACTTGCCATTATTAAAGGTTTTCTATTAGTTCTATCCATTATAACGCTCAAATAATACTCTTTTTTTATCTTGATCTTCTCTTCCACTAGGATAGTCTCGACAGTTTCTCCTTTTAGCTTGGTGGAAAAAAGCGCTTTTGAAACATTTAATGCTTCTTTGGGTGTTTCTGCAAATTTTATACCTCCTGCTTTACCTCTTCCACCTACCAGAACCTGTGATTTTAAGGCAACAGGTTTTTTTATTTTAGATGCAGCTTCCTGTGCTTCTTCTGGGTTTTTTGCTATGTAACCCTCACCTACAGGAATGCCGCCTTTTTTGAATATGTTTTTTGCGTTGTATTCATAAAGTTTCAAGTTTTAACCCCCCGATTATTCTCTATTCCATAGCCAGATCATTCGAAAATAAAAAATCATTATTTAATTCATGAAATATTATTCAAAAAGCGCTGCCCCAGCTTCAAATGCAGAAAGGTTTTTATTTTCAGTTCCTTTGGGTACACTTTCAGTTATTGCTTTTTTCATAGCTTTCTCTGATACGGCGTTTGTTATCCTTGTAAAAGCTCCAAGCATTACAATATTGGCTACTATACCAATTCCTATCTTTGAAACAGCGATATTTGTTGCGGGAGCCTTATAATAGTTTATATTATGTTTCTCGATAAATGGAAGTATCTCATCCTCAATGATCATGTCAGGATCTATTATTAGGGTTCCCTGTTCTTTGAGATCATCTATGTAGGCCATTAGTGCTTGATGTGACATGGCTACGAAAATATCTGCTTCCTGGACCTTTGGATAGTCTATTTCCTCGTCACTTATAACTACTTCGGTCCTTGAGGCTCCTCCTCTCGCTTCTGGACCATATGATTGTGTTTGAACAGCAAAAATATTATCATAAAGTGCTGCTCCTCTTCCAATGATTATCCCTGCAAGTATAATTCCCTGGCCACCGAATCCAGCAATTCTTATTTCTTTTCGCAATTCAATCCTCCATATAAGCTGATTTTAATTCGGATGAAGGTTTTTCATCCCATTCTTCTTTTATTAATTTATAAATCTCATCTGAAAGTTCTGGTTCCTCTTTATTTACAAATTCTCCAACAATTATTTTTCCTTCAAGCTTTTTCTCATCCATTTTGTCTGCTTTCTTTTTGACGATACTCACAGATTTCATCCATTTCATCATTTCAATTGAAGATCGCATCTGGTTTTTTCTTCCAAAATAGGTGGGGCACTGTGAGATTACCTCAATAAAAGAGAAGCCTTTATTGTTTAGGGCGTCTTTTATGCTCATTGAGAGCTGAAGGGGATGGGCTGTCGTCCATCTGGCAACATAGGTTGCACCTGCAGCAGATACCAGTTCTGATAAATCAAAAGGTTTTTCCATTGCTCCATATGGTGCTGTGCTTCCATAACTGCCCTTAGGGGATGTTGGGCTAATTTGACCTCCGGTCATTCCATATATGCTATTGTTTATACAGATAACTGTGAGATCTATGTTTCTTCTGGCTCCATGAATAAGATGGTTTCCCCCTATGGCTGCTGCGTCTCCGTCTCCTGTAAATACCACTACGTTAAGGTCTGATTTTGCTATTTTAATCCCGGTTGCAAATGAAATGGGACGTCCATGGGTGGTGTGTAAGGAGTCACATTTTACATATCCAGGTATTCTTGATGAGCATCCTATACCAGATACCATTACAATATCGGATAAATCAATTTCTGCAAGTTCCATCCCATTGAAAAAGGTGTTTATCACTATACCATTTCCACATCCGGCACAGAAAATATGTGGAAGTCTATCTTTCCTCAGGTACTTCATAAAACGACTTTCATGCGTTTTATCCATTTCTTCATCTCCTTTGAATAAAATTGGATGTTCAAATTACTTCTTTTTTTAGATAATTATTTGTATATTTTTTAAATTTGTATATTTTTTAAAATTATAATCAGTTTAATGATCATTTTCCTGATTTTATCGTAGCTAATATCTCTTCTGGTAGATGTATTTCACCACCAATCTTTGGAAGTAGTGTAACCTTCTTACGGTCTTCTACAACTCTTTCAACTTCATAGACAATTTGTCCCAAGTTCATCTCAACCACGATTATTTTTTCAGCGTTCTGGGTGGCGTTTTTAATTTTATCCTCTGGAAATGGCCATATAGTGTCTAATTTTATGTGCCCTGCTTTAATTCCTTCTTCTCGAGCTTTTTTCACCGCAGTTAAAGCAGATCTTGACGGAGCTCCATATGAAATCACTATTATGTCTGCGTCGTCTGTGAACATTTCATGTGTTCTCGTGATCTTATCTTTGTTTTTGAGAATCTTATCACAGAGCCTTTTTACCAGTTTTGCGTGGGCTTGTGGATTGGAAGCGTCAGGGTAGCCCCTTTCATCATGGGTTAGTCCAGTAACATGAAGATTATAGCCTTTTCCAAATGGCGCCATAGGCGATGTACCTTCATCGGCTGCATCAAATGGTAAAAATGTTTCCACTCCTTCTTCAGGCATTTGACGATAAATTGCTTCAACTTCCTCCGGTATTGAAATTTTCTCACGCATATGCCCCACAATCTCATCACTCATTAACATAACTGGTATTCTATATTTTTCAGCTAAATTAAAAGCTTCAATTGTAAAATCAAAACATTCCTGAACTGATGATGGCGAAAGAGCGATTATCTCGTAGTCACCATGTGATCCCCATCTTGCCTGCATCATGTCACTTTGAGATGCCATAGTAGGTTGTCCTGTAGATGGAGATCCTCTCTGCACATCCACAATCACGAGTGGAGTCTCGGTAATAGCTGCAAAGCCTATATGTTCCTGCATTAGAGAAAAACCCGGGCCTGATGTAGCCGTCATAGTCTTCACACCGCCCCAAACGGCCCCTATAACAGCTCCAAGGGCTCCGATTTCATCTTCCATTTGTATAAATGCTCCACCAGCTTTCGGAAGAATAATTGCTATTTCTTCTGCTATCTCAGTGGATGGGGTTATTGGATAACCAGCAAAGAATTTGCATCCTGCCTTAATGGCTCCACGAGCACATGCCACATTGCCTTGAATAAAATACTGTTCAACTTTCATCTTCTTCATCCACACTTATTGCTTGATCTGGACATAGTAAAGTACAAAGTTCACACTTTCGACATTCTTCTAAGTATTTAGGAATGGGTATAAGTACCCCTTTACTGTCTATGGTTTTTGATTCTTCATAGACTTGCCTTGGACAAAGTTCTATGCAAATATTGCATCCTTTACATAACTTCTCGTCTATGGTTATCATTTTCATTCCCTTTAGTTTTATGATGATTAATAATTTACAGAAATTCGTTATATGAACTTAGTTATACTCATATAAAAAAGGTTATGTTCTGGAAATCTGGGGGAATTATGTCTTAGAATATCATGGCCTAATACAATATAGAAAGTTAAAACATTATAAAATACCAGTAAATGCTTTATTATCCTTGAGATATAACAACAATACTCTATTTATTTATTGAGGAAAATTTAATGATCTATACTCTGAAGTTTTGGGAAATATCTTCGATAATTCTTTTTAATTAATATATAATTAACGAAAAAAAGTTTGAAATTTAATATAAAGATTTACGCTCATGCCTCCATATTAGTGCAAAGATTTAAGTAGTTTTAGTTACATATTATTTTGTATGAAAGCTGATAGTTTAGTGTTGGAATTGTTTATTCCAGATGAAGATAAAGCTATGAAGATTTTT
>Ga0194111_10001323_pt1 | contig 30590 bp, 24 predicted proteins | sample TA2KigC300mmetaG_FD_146194 | JGI IMG/M metagenome (GOLD analysis project Ga0194111, IMG submission 146194) | Freshwater microbial communities from Lake Tanganyika, Tanzania - TA2015033 Kigoma Deep Cast 300m | ecosystem: Environmental > Aquatic > Freshwater > Lake | place: Tanzania: Lake... | reverse complement strand
TGAAGCGAGTCACCCTCAAGAACGTGAAGTGCCTCTCCGACTTCACCCTCGAGTTCCCCGACCCGCCCACCGGCGAACGCTCCGGCGGCTGGTACGTCATCGTCGGCCCGAATGGCTTCGGGAAGACGACGATGCTCAAAGCGATTGCCTGGGCCGTGGAGGGAGGCAAGTGGTTCTCGTGGGCCCCCTGGACCGCCGGACTCAGGCGGGCGCGCGGCGTCCAAGAGCGGGTCTGGATCGAGGGGTGGTTCCGGGATGGCCGCCCAGCTTGCCCTGGGGGGGACAGGTATAGCATCGCCCTGATGCCCGGCCCGGCCTACAGAGATACAGGCACTCAGGCCAACTGGGACTGGCTCGGGCCGGAGCACCCCCTAGAACGGCACTTCGTCGCTGGTTACGGCGCATTCCGCAGGGAAGGGGGCCGCACCGGTCTCGGCCAGCGGCCCTTCTGGGCGGCCCGGTTCAACAGCCTCTTCGAGGACGACTTCGCTCTCGACTCCACGCGCTGGCTCGTAGAGGCTGAGGCCCGCGCCCGGTTGGACGAGGCCGAGGCTGCGCATCCCTACGAGACAGTTGTGGCGGAGGTCCCATCCCTCCTGCAGCCGGTCATCCCCTTCGGCTTCGCGATGCTGCCATTGTCGCCAGATGGCGTCCGCTTCCGGCACTTGCTCGGCAAGGGCGTGGGACTTGCTGAGTTGGGTGACGGCTACCGCAGCATTGTGGGGCTTGTCCTGCGGCTCCTGCGCGACCTGCTGCGGTGGCGGGCCGGAGACGAGGAGAGCGGCGCATTCGGCTCACTTGGCACCGATGGAGCCAGCGCTAACGAGGCAGCACAGACGCCCGGCGTCGTCCTCATCGACGAGCCCGACGCCCACCTCCACCCCTCCTGGCAGCGCGAGATCGGGTTCGCGTTGCAGCGGGTGTTCCCGAACATCCAGTTCATCGTGGCGACGCACAGCCCGTTCATCTGCCAGGCGGCGTCGCCGGGAGGCATCTTCCAGCTGCGGATGAACGAGGCGGAGAGGCGCATCGAGGCCGTGCAGCCCGTCGAAGACACGGTTCGGGGCTGGCACATCCAGGACATCTACCGCGAAGCCCTCGGCCTCGACAACTGGCTGGACGTCACCACGGCGGCAGACCTGGAGCGCTACCAGCAGCTTGCCGCAGCACAGCGGGCTGGCCCGCTACCGCCCCAGGATGCAGCCAGACTGGCAGACCTGGGAGCGAACCTCCGGGACGTGCTCACGGCACCGGGCCAGACTCCCGAAGCGCGAGAGGAGTACCGGCGGCTCCGCAAGCTGAGGGAGCGCCTGGAGGCCAAGGTCGAGGGCGGGGGCTCCTGATGGTGCGCCTTCGCCCTGTGCGGCAACTCCCCAAGGCTGCCCGGCGAACACTGGCACGATACCGAGGCAAGCCCTGCGCGACTGCCGCGGATGCCGGTCGTCTGTGGAAGTCCTTCAGCAAGCTCAAGGCCTACCAAGTGCTGCGGGAGGCATTGAGGCGCACCTCGGGTGGTCGCTGTGCCTACTGCGAGAAGCGCGAACCGGGCACGGTGGACCACTTCCGCCCCAAGCACTATGGGCGCCGTGTCTTCGCTCTGGCGAACCTCCTCCCGTGCTGCGGTGTCTGTCAGGGCCACAAGCTCGACCACTTCCCTGTCGCGGGTCCCAAGGCGCTCCTGCTGAACCCGTATGCGCCGGCCGACGACCCTGTGCTGTTCCTGGGCTATGACGACCTCGGCGCAGCCGTGCCCAGGGGGCCGGGGCTGACAGGGATGCGACCCAAGGCCACCATCGACACGCTCCGACTCGACAAGAGGTGGGAGTTGGGGCAGACGCGCCGGGAGACATGGGAGCGGCTCCTCTCCTGCTGCGTGGATTACAACCAGGAACCGAGCCCCGAGGCTGCAGAGGACATGGTGTTCGTGCTCACCTCAATCTCCTCCCATCGCGGCGTGGTCCGCTTCATGCTTGAGGAGGTCGGGCAGGTTCGTGACGCGGTGGAACATGCCACGCAGCACTACTCCGAAGTCCGCTCCGCCCTGTCCCGCCCTCCTTACACATGGCGGTAGCTTCGGTAGGACGGCAGGACATGGGCGCGCCAAGACGTAGGCGACGGCGGCGCGGGCTGGTCATCCTGGCAGTCTTGGCGGCGGGGCTGCTGGGCGACTGGGCCCTTTACCCCCTCTACGCCCGCGTCGGCGGGCGAGGCGCCAACACTGGACAGAACGGGCTCTGGCTGCGCTACACCTGGTACTTCGGGCAGCACTCCGAGGACGAGGTGCGCGACCTGGCCCGGTCGCTGCGCGCGCGCGGGATCAGGTTCGCGTACTTCCACGTACGCGACATGACCCGGGAGGGCAAGCTGCGCTTCCGCCGGCAGGAGGCGGCGCGGCGCCTGGTCAAGGCCCTGCACCGCGCAGACCCGGAGGTTGAGGCCATCGCGTGGATCTATGCGGGCAACCGAAGGGGGCGGGGGAACGTAGACCTGTCGGACCCGCGAGTGCGCCGGGCGATGGTGGATGAGGCTGTGTGGCTCGTGAAGGACTGCGGGTTCGACGGGGTGCAGTGGGACTACGAAGTGTGCGTCAGCGGCGACCCGCGTTTCCTCAGCCTGATGCGGGAGACGCGCAAGGCACTGCCGAGCGGCGCCTTCCTGTCAACGGCAGCCCCGGTATGGTCTCCGTGGCCCTTCACCAGGCGCTGGGGCTGGAGCGAGGAGTACTTTTCCGCGGTCGCCGCGACGTGTGACCAGATCGCGGTCATGGGCTACGACACGGGTCTGTGGCTGCCGAGGGCCTACGTGTGGCTGATGAGGCAGCAGGCGAGGCGCGTCCCTCGTGCAGTTGCCTCCGCCAACCCCAAGTGCTCGGTGCTCATCGGCCTGCCCACGTACGACACGGTTCTGCCGGCGCATTCGGCCTGGTCGGAGAACGTTCGGCTCGCCCTCAAAGGCGTCCGCGAGGGTCTCGGGGCCAGCGGACCGCCGCCCGGCGGCTTCGCGGGAGTCGCTCTGTTCGCCGATTACACAACGGACGCCGCTGAGTGGGACACGTACGAGTTTCTCTGGGCTGTGCGCCCAGCGCGGGAGGTGACGCCCTGATGCTTCTTCCGCCTCACACTCGCTACACCGACGGTCCGGCCGACCCCATCTCGCGCGAGGCGTGGGCGCGGGCGGCAGGCAACTACCTGGCGCACTGCGCGCGCGAGCGGAACTGGAACAAGCTCATCGAGATTCCCGCCATGCGCCGGCTGCTGGGCGACGTACGCGGCAAGCGCACGCTCGAGGTTGGGTGCGGGCCGGCCCACTACAGCGTGTGGCTGGCCCAGCAAGGGGCGGAGGCGTGGGGACTTGACCCCGTGGAGGCACTCCTCGATGCCGCGCGCCGCTCCGCCGAGGAGGCGGGTGTCGAGCTGCGGCTCAGGCAGGGCGGCGTGGAGTGCTTGCCCGAGTACCTCGATGGGCAGTTCGACATCGTGCTCTTCCCGATGGTGCTGGAGTACGTGGACGACATCGCGGGCACCTTCCGCGAGGCGCACCGGCTGCTCTCGCCGGAGGGCTTCGTGGCCATCAGTCTCGTGCACCCGATGCGGTCGTTCAGCGTGAAGCACGAGACGGAGGGCGGCGAGGAGCTGCGGATCGTCTCGGGCTACGTGGAGCGGGGCGTCATCGAGTGGTCGATGTGGATCATGGTGGACGAGGAGGGGAACGGCATCCCGTGCAAGTCGCACCGGCGGACCATTGAGGACTACGTGGAGGCACTCGTGGGTGCGGGCTTCCTCATCGAGGCCTTGCGGGAGCCGGACGCCTCACCCGAAGGCTGGGCCGTCGATCCGCGCAACTGCCGCGAGAACCACCACTGCCCGGACTTCCTGCTGCTGAAGGCCGTGAAGCGCTGAGGGTGACGCGCAACGGCACGGCGTGCGCGCAAGGGTGCGCGCGGTCCCAGGCGCGGCTATAGGCCCTTCCTGCCCGTCAGCCTCTCCTGCTCGACCGATCTCTGGATCATCTCCTCAGCTTCCTCGATCATCGGGGCCACCTGGTCGGTGGTCCAGGTTCTCTGCTCCCAGGAGCGCTTCTCGAGCGAGGCGAGGAAGCCCTCGAACTCCGCGAAGTCCTGCCCGTAGATGTGGAACGAGTCGGCGATGTGCGCATACTGGCCGGGGCGGATGGGGCGGCCGAGGCGCGCGGAGACCTGCTCGGCGATCGCGCGCTGCAGATCGGTGAAGGCGTACATGTTCATGAAGGCGGCCTTGAAGGCGTCGTTGCTGCGGATGTGGATGTGCATCACCAGCTCGTCACCGAAGATGCGGCACCAGATGCGCTGCAGGCAGGCGGGGTCGTGGATGCCGGCGTCCATCCACGGCTGCCAGGTGATCGCCTGCGCGCGGCGCGTATGTGGCGCGGCGGTGAGGGCCTCGACCATGTAGCCGAGCTGATCGATGGGTTGCTCGATCCCCGGCACCTTGTAGGCGGCGAGGCGCTCGTGATAGGTGTACTCCCACTTGCCGGCGGCGGGGTCGATCCAGTGGTCGTGAATCCCCTCGACGACCTCGCGGCGGTAGACCTCCAGCTCCACAATGCCCCCTGGGAACGCGCGATGCAGGCGCGGCTCGCCGAAGGCGTCGCGCACGACGAGGAATAGCGAGACGTCGCGGCTCGGCGGCGCATCAGGCGGGTCGTATTGCGTGCGAACGCGCGCGCCCTGCTCCCAGCAGGCGAGGACCGCCTTCTCCCAGCCCTCGGCGATGCTGTCGGCAACGAGATGGACGACGGGTAGTGTGAGATCGCTCATGGATGCCTCCGAGGATGAATGAGGAGGTTCGACGAAGAGTGTGGGTAGGCCTTTCATAGGTGACAGGCACCATTTTCCAGCGGACGTCACGCTGGAAAATGGTGCCTGTCACTGATCGGAGGTAGCAGATGGCGGAGGAACTGATCGAGGTTCGCGGTCAGCTATTCCAGCTCACCACGCTGGCGGATATCGTGAAGTGCGTGTCGATGCGCGGGCTCGATTTCGAGGTCGGTGACTTCGAGATTGCCAAGTCCACCGATCTGCCGAGCTGGGTTCAGTTGCGTTTGAGGGCGGAGTCGGAACAGGCGCTGAAGGACTGCCTGGCCCACATTACCCAGCTCGGTGCGCACGTCGTCGGCGCTCAGGATGCCCAGACTGAGCGGGTGGAGCAGGACGGAATCCTGCCGGCGGAGGCGTACGCGCTGACGGGGCTGCCGACGGAGGTGCGGGCGAACGGCCGCTGGCTGCCGGTGCCTGATCCCCTGCCGCTGGCGGTCATCCGCGTGGACCGCGGCGAGCGGGCGCTGGCCGTGCCGATGGAGCGCGTGAAGAAGGGCGACCGCATCGTCGTGCACAGCGAGGGGGTGCGGGTCTCGCCTGAGCCGCCGGAGCGCGCGAGCGAGCTGCTGGGCCTTCTGGGCGCGACCGTGTCGGTGGCCCGGCCGCGGGGGCCGGCGATCGTGAAGATCGCGCGGGAGCTCCAGCGGGTACGCGCGAGCGGGCGGAAAGTGGTCCTCGTCGCCGGCCCGGCGGTCATCCACAGCGGAGCAGGCTCGCACCTGGTGCAGCTCCTGCGCGGCAAGAGCATCGACGTACTCATCGCGAGCAACTCGCTGGCGGTGTACGATGCCGAGGTTGCGCTGTATGGCACCGCGCGCGGATTGTACCTTACCGAGAACATCCCCGCTTCCCAGGGCGCGCAGAACATGGTCCACGCCCTCAACGCGGTGCGCGCCGCCGGAGGGCTCAGGCCGGCGGTCGCGGGGGCCGTGCTTACGAGCGGAGTGCTGCACGCCTGCATCACCTCGGAGGTCCCGTTCATGCTGATCGGCTCGGTGCACGACGAGGCCGCTCTGCCGGACAGCCTGACCGACACCGCCCTGGCGCGGGAGAAGCTGCGCGACGCGCTGCCGGGGACGGGGCTGGCGATCATGGTAGCCGAAGCGGGCCTGGCGAAGGCGGTCATGCAGGCCTTGCCCGGACCGGTACCCAAGGTGTATGTTGACACCAGCGACTACGACGTGGCCAAGCTCGTGAACCGTGGCGAGCCCAACGTCCTGGGCCTCGTCGAGAGCGCGGAGTCCTTCCTGCGGGAGTTGGCCAGGAACCTGGGGGCGTGGTAGACTGCGGCTTCGTGCCTGCCGAACTACGGAGCCGGGAGGTGACCCATGCGATTCGTGACGATGGACGACCTCGGCCGCAAGGCCGCCAACCTCATGCGCGGGCTCGAGGATACGGGGCCGCTGATCGTGATGGATGAGGGGCGGCCAGCGGCGTTGGTGGTGGGACTGACCGACGATGAGCTGGAGGAGTACGCCATCGCCAGGAACGAGGACCTCCAGCGGGAACTCGACCAGGCCTACGCCGAATGCCTGGCAGGCGCAGGACGGCCGGCAAGCGAGCTGTTGGCCGAACTCTCGGCGCGAGATGAGTAGGGCATCCCGGCCGGCCTACGAGGTTATCGTCCACCCGAAGGCTGAGAGCGACCTGCGCGGTCTATCACCGGATGTGGCATGCCGCATCCTGCGCTCAGTGCTCGGCCTCGGCGACGACCCCTTCCCCGGCGGCAAGAAGGTGAAGAGGCTTGCGGGCGTGAGGCCCGTGACCCACAGGTTGCGGGTCGGTGACTACCGCGCACTCTACCGAGTTCAGGAACCGACCCGGCGCGTGTTCATCCTGCGGGTGGTCACCCGCGGCGATCTGGACCGAGCCATTGGCGGGCTGCCGGACACCCCGGCGTAGATCTCGGCCGTCCGAAAGAGCCTCCGGGAAGAACCCTACACGATTCCGCCGAGGCAGGAGGGGAAACCCCGTCCGCGAGGAATGCTCCACCCGTTGAGCGTGCCAGATGCATGTTGACCCGTCCCCGTGGGGCGGGCCTTGAGGTGCGTGCGGGGATGAGGGAGACGGCTCGCACGCACAGAGGACCTTCGCCAGGAAGTACGCCTTCCCCGGCCACGCTTCCGGTGCGCATCAGCAACGATTGGGTATGCTCGCGCGAGACGGCCTTGGCGCGCCCGCACCAGCGCGTGAGGCGACTTGCGCGATAGAGGCTGCCACATCGAGTCGTCCATACGAGAGGAGGACTTGCCCTATGCCGGACAAACCGGCCACCCAGGAGTACCCGGCGATCTGGTTGCAGGGCGCCGGCTGCTCGGGGTGCTCAGTGTCGGTGCTCAATGCCGTCAGCCCCACCATCGGTCAGTTGATCCTGGACGAGGCTGCGCCCGGAAAGCACGTGTCTCTGCGGTTCCATCCGACGGTGATGGCGGCGACCGGCCGCCTGGCCGTGGAGATCATGCTGGGCACGGAAGCAGGCGACGAGCCGTTCCTGCTCGTGCTCGAGGGCTCGGTCCCCACGACGATCAGCGAGATCGCCGGCTCTGGGCCGGATGGCAAGGAGCTGGACTTCACGGAGCACTTCGTGGAGCTGGCCAAGAAGGCGATGGCGGTGGTCGCCATCGGAGACTGCGCGGCATTCGGGGGCATCCCGGCCTCCGGCCCGAACCTCGCCGGCTGCAAGTCGGCCCGCGAGGTGATGGCCGAGCACGGGATCGCCACGCCGCTCATCAACCTCGGCGGCTGCCCGCCGCACCCGGACTGGTTCATGCAGACCGTGGCCACCGTGCTGCTGTACGGACTGCCGGACGCCTCGGCGCTGGATGCCGACCTGCGTCCGAAGTGGTTCTACGGCGCGCTGATCCACGAGCACTGCCCGCGCCGTCCGGACTTCGATGCGGGCAAGTTCGCCACGGCCTTCGGCGAACCCGGCTGCATGTACGAACTCGGCTGCAAGGGTCCGTACACGTATGCCGATTGCCCGCGCCGCAAGTTCAACGGAGGCGTCAACTGGTGCATCGACGCCGGCAGCCCGTGTCACGGCTGCGCTGAGACAGAGTTCCCGAATCTGGGCCCCGGTCTGTACCGCAAGATCGATGCCGGCTCCTTGCCGCGCATCGAGCTGACCGCCGACGGCACGCTCGCGCCGGTGGTGCCCGGACCGTACGGCTCGACGGAGGGAGCGTGAGGCCCATGCAGACGAACATCACGATCGATCCCCTCGTACGCGTCGAAGGGCACCTGAAGGTGGAGTGCATCGTCGAGGACGGCGTCGTGAAGGACGCCAACTGCTCGGGGCCGATGTTCCGCGGCTTCGAGCGCCTGCTGATCGGCCGCGACCCCCTCGACGCCCAGCAGATCGCCCAGCGAGTCTGCGGCGTTTGCCCGGCCGTCCACGGCATGGCGGCCACGCTGGCCCTGGATGAGGCGCTCGGCGTGAACACGTCGATCCCCGACAACGGTCGGATCATCCGCAACCTGATCCTGGGCTCGAACTACCTGCAGTCCCACATCCTCCATTTCTACCATCTGGCCGCGCTGGACTATGTGGACTGCACGAAGGTGGCGGGCTATGACGGCCCGGATGAGGACCTCAAGTCCGTGAAGGCCTTCATCGACCGTGGCGTGCTGGCGCCGTTCGTGCCGCGCTACGAGGGCGACTACCGCCTGCCCGCCGAGGTCGATCGGGCGGCGGTCAGCCACTACGTGAAGGCCCTCACGATGCGGCGCAAGGCGCACGAGATGCTCGCGATCTGGGGCGGCAAGATGCCGCACTACGTGGGCATCGTGCCCGGCGGCGCGACGGAGAGCGTTACGCCTGACAAGATCGCGAACTACATGAGTCGCCTGGCCGAGATCCGCACGTTCATCGAGAACGTGCTCATCCCGGATGCGCTCGCCGTGGCGGGCGCGTACAGCGACTACTTCGCGATCGGCAAGGGCCCGGGCGAGTTCCTGAGCTACAGCGCTTTCGACCAGGAGACCGCGCAGCCCGACCTCACGAAGCGGGCGCGCTTCTTCGCCACCGGCGTGGCGACCATCGGCGGCGCGCTGAGCGGCTTGCAGGCGAACAGGATCCGCGAGGATGTGAAGCACTCGCACTTCGCAGACGCCACCACTGGCAAGCACCCCTCCGAGGGCGAGACGGAGCCCGACACGGCTAAGGGCCACACGTGGCTGAAGGCCCCGCGCTACGACGGCCGGCCCGTCGAGGTCGGTCCGCTGGCCCGCGCGGTCGTCGGCTACCTGTCCGGCCACGCGCCGACCAAGGCCCTCGCCGATTCGGCGATCGCGGCCCTCGGCGTGGCGCCTGAGGCGATGGCTTCGACGATGGGCCGCCACGTCGCGCGTGTGCTCGAGGCGAAGATGCTCGGCGACGCGATGGTGGGCTGGGTGACACAACTCAAGCCCGGCGAGCCCACCGCCGTCCCGGTCAAGGTTCCCGAGGAGGGCAGCGGCATGGGCCTGGTCGAAGGCCCGCGCGGCTCGCTGCTCCACACCATCGACATCCAGGGGCACAAGATCGCGCGCTACCAGCTCGTGGTCCCGACCACGTGGAACTGCAGTCCGAAGGACGACAAGGACGTGCCCGGCCCGTGCGAGCAAGCCCTCATCGGCACGAAGGTCGCGGACGCCGAGAACCCGGTCGAGATCGTCCGCATCGTGCGCTCGTATGACCCGTGCCTGGCCTGCGCGGTCCACGTGGTGAACGTCAGGAGAGACACTGTTGCCAAGGTCCGAGCCGTCTAGTGGCACGGGCGGCCTCGCCCGTGACATGGCCACCCATGAGCGGGCCGCTCATGCCACGGTCATCCTGGGCATCGGCAACCTGCTCCGCGGGGACGATGGCGTCGGTGTCCACGCGGCGCACGAGCTGCTCGCGCGGGATGATCTCGGCGACGTGACCGTCCTCGACGGTGGCGTGGCGCCGCTGGACGCGCTGGCGAGCGTCGGACCCATGCAACGGCTGATCATCATCGATGCTGCGAACCTGGGGGAGACGCCTGGGACGATCCGGGCGCTGAGCCCGGAGGACCTCGCGCCAAACGACGGCGACAGCGTCTCCCTCCACGACCTCGACCTGCTGTGGGCGCTGAACGTCATGCGGGCCACCGGCGAAGAGCCGCCCGAGACGGTGGTCATCGGCGTGCAGCCGGCGTCCCTGGAGTGGAGCACCGAACTCTCCCCGGCCGTGGCGGCGCGGCTGGACGACATCACCCAGGCCGTACTCGCTGAAATCCCCGCTCGGAGCACCGGGCGTCAGAAGGTGAGACCATGATCGTGACCGAGCGCAAACCGCTGGAGGAACTCGCTGCGATGTTCGCGGGCGAGAAGGGCACGTACCTCGTGGCCTGCAGCGGCTGCCCCGTCGGCCACAAGACCGGCGATGAGGCCTCGCTCGCGCAGCTCGAAGCGGACCTGAAGGCACAGGGCGTCAACGTGCTGGGCCGAACCAGCATCGACTTCCTGTGCAACAAGGCCCTCGTCGCCCTCCGCCTGATGAAGGTCCTGGAGGACGTGCAGAGCGCCGACAGCCTGCTCGTCTCCTCCTGCGGAATCGGCGTGCAGGCGGTCGGCGCGACGGTGGACAAGCCTGTCCACCCCTCGATGAACACCATTTCGATGGGGGGCTTCCAGGGCCTGTGGCCCTCGGAGGAACGCTGCGCACAGTGCGGCGACTGCAGCCTCGACCTGACGGGCGGCATTTGCCCCGTGACCTTCTGCAGCAAGAGCCTGCTGAACGGGTCTTGCGGCGGATCGGACAAGGGCAACTGCGAGGTCCACAAGGACGTGCCGTGCGGCTGGACGCTGATCTACGAGCGTCTGAAGAAGACGGGCCGCCTCGACCAGCTCAGCAAGCTCAACCTGCTGAAGAATCGCGACCTCATGCGCGTGAAGCCCGAGGCGCGCAAGGGGAGCGTGTGGGCGCTGGAGCTGATCGAGCCCGAGCCGGAACCCCAACCCGAAGGGAAACCCGCGTGAGGCGGTCGCGGACGGAGCCGGCGCTCCGTCCTACGGCGACATACGTCTCGCGACGTTGAGGGAGGCTATCGCAACATGAAGCTCTCGGAGCTATTCGCACAAGGCAAGTTCGTGGTAACCGGGGAGATCGGGCCGCCGAAGGGCTGTCACCTCGGCCACCTGATGCACGAGGCCGAGGAGTACCTCTCGCGGGTGGACGGCATCAACGTGACCGATCTGCAGGCCGCCGCGATGCGCGTGGGGTCGCTGGTCACGTGCAAGCGCCTGCTCGAGCACGGACTGAACCCCGTCCTGCAGGTGGTCTGCCGCGACCGCAACCGCATCTCGCTGCAGTCCGAGCTGCTCGGCGCTGCGGAGTTCGGGGTCGATAACGTCCTCTGCCTCACGGGCGACCACAACATCCTCGGGGATCACCCCGACTCGATGCCCGTCTTTGACCTTGACTCCGTCAGCCTCATCCGGGCCGGCCAGACGCTCATGGCGGGTAAGGACATGGCGGGCAACGAGTTGGAGGGTGATCCGCCGAGCCTCTGCCTGGGTTGCGTGGTCAACCCCGGCGCCGATCCCGTCGAGCCGCAGATCATCAAGCTCAAGATGAAGCAGGACGCGGGCGCGCACTTCTGCCAGACCCAGGCGGTCTACGACGTGGACGTCTACAAACGGTTCAAGGACGCGGTGGACAAGGCGGGGATCACCATGCCCATCATGGGCGGCCTCGTGATGCTGAAGTCCGCCGGCATGGCCAAGTACATGAACCGCATGGTCGCCGGCGTCTTCGTGCCGCCGAACCTCGTCCAGCGCATGACCGACACCGACGACAAGCCGAAGACCAGCATCGAGATCACCGTCGAACTCATCAACGGTCTCAAGCCGTACTGCGAGGGCATCCACATCATGTCCCTCGGCTGGGACCAGTACGTGCCGGCCGTGCTCGAGGGCGCGGGGCTTGGGCGGTAGGGCACGGCAACAGCACCGCGTGACGGAGCGGGCGCTCCGTCCTACGACGACAGGGCCGCCCGGCGATCCGAGAGGATCGCCGGGCGGCGTCACATCTGCGAGAGCGCCTGAGGCGCGAGGACTGCTCACGCTACGACTCAGGCAACGTCGAAGCGGTCAAGGTCCATCACCTTGCTCCACGCCGCGACGAAGTCGTGCAGGAACTTCTCCTGCGAGTCCTCGCACGCATACGCTTCCGCGACAGCCCGGAGCTGGGAGTTTGAGCCGAACACCAGGTCCACTCGGGTGCCCGTCCACTTGAGTTCGCCCGTCGCGCGATCCCGTCCCTCGAACACGTCCCTGTCCTCGGAGGTGGGCTGCCACGCCGTGCGCATGTCCAGCAGATTCACGAGGAAGTCGTTGGTCAAGGTCTCCGGCCGGTTGGTGAGGACGCCGTGCGGGGACTGCCCGAAGTTGGCGCCGAGGACGCGCAGGCCCCCGATGAGCACCGTCATCTCCGGAGCGGTCAGCGTCAGGAGCTGCGCCTTATCCACCAGCAGATGCTCTGCCCCCACCGAGTACTTGGCCTTGAGGTAGTTACGGAAGCCGTCGGCGACCGGTTCGAGCACGGCGAATGACGCCGCGTCAGTCTGCTCCTGCGACGCATCCGTGCGTCCCGCCGTGAAGGGAACGGTCACCTCGTGACCGGCATTCCTCGCAGCCTGCTCGACCCCTGCGCACCCGCCCAGGACGATCAGGTCCGCGAGCGAGACCCTCTTGCCGCCCGACTGCGCGTCGTTGAACTCCTCCCGGACTCCCTCCAGGGTCTGCAGCACCGTCTGCAGCTGGGCCGGCTGGTTGACCGCCCAGTCCTTCTGGGGCGCAAGACGAAGTCGGGCTCCGTTCGCTCCGCCGCGCTTGTCGGAGCCGCGGAACGTGGAGGCCGACGCCCAGGCGGTCGAGACCAGTTGGGAGATCGAGAGCCCCGAAGCGAGGATCTTGGCCTTGAGCGCCGCGACGTCCCGATCGTCGATCGGCTCATGATCGACGGCGGGGACGGGGTCCTGCCAGACGAGGTCCTCGGTCGGGACTTCCGGGCCGAGGTAGCGTGAGCGGGGGCCCATGTCCCGGTGGGTCAGCTTGAACCACGCCCGGGCGAAGGCGCCCGCGAACTCCTCGGGGTTCTCCAGGTAGCGCCGCGCGATCGGCTCGTAGATCGGGTCCAAGCGCAGGGAGAGGTCCGCCGTGGTCATCATCGGGCGACGCCTCTTCGTCGGGTCGTGCGCGTCCACGACCATGTCCTCTTCGTCCACGTCCTTGGCCAGCCACTGATGCGCGCCTGCCGGGCTCTTGACGAGTTCCCACTCGTACTTGAACAGCACCTTCAGATAGCCCATGTCCCACTTGGTCGGGTCCGGCTTCCAGGCGCCTTCGAGGCCGCTGCCGATCGCGTCGCCGCCCTTGCCGCTGCCGAAGCTGCTCTTCCAGCCCAGTCCTTGTTCCTCGATGGGGGCGGCTTCAGGCTCCGGACCTACATGGGACGCAGGGCCGGCGCCATGGCACTTGCCGAACGTATGCCCGCCCGCGACGAGCGCGACGGTCTCCTCGTCGTTCATGGCCATGCGGGCGAAGGTCTCGCGCACGTCTCGGCCCGAGGCGACCGGATCGGGGTTGCCGTTCGGCCCTTCCGGGTTCACGTAGATCAGACCCATCTGCACGGCGGCGAGGGGGTTCTCCAGGTCTCGCTCACCCGAGTAGCGCTGGTCCCCCAGCCACTCGCTCTCGGCCCCCCAGTAGATGTCCTGTTCCGGCTCCCAGACGTCCTCCCGCCCGCCGCCGAAGCCGAAGGTCTTGAAGCCCATCGATTCGAGGGCGCAGTTGCCGGCGAGGATCATGAGATCGGCCCAGGAGATCTTCCGGCCGTACTTCTGCTTGATCGGCCAGAGCAGACGCCGCGCCTTGTCGAGGTTCACGTTGTCAGGCCAGCTGTTGACCGGCGCCAGGCGCTGACTGCCCGACCCCGCGCCCCCCCGGCCGTCGCCCATGCGGTAGGTACCGGCGCTGTGCCACGCCATCCGTATGAACAGCGGCCCGTAGTGGCCCCAGTCGGCCGGCCACCAGTCCTGCGAATCGGTCATCAGCGCGTACAGGTCCTGCTTCACGGCCGCCAGGTCGAGCGTCCCGAACTCCTCAGCGTAGTCGAAGCCCTCGCCCATCGGGTTGGACAGGGACGAGTGCTGGTGCAAGATGCCGAGGTTCAGCTGGGTCGGCCACCAGTCCCGGACCGACGTGCCGCCGCCGGCCACAGGTCCCCCGGATCTGCCTGTTACCGGGCACTTGCTCTCTTCCATTGGCCTTGCCTTCCTTTCCCGTTGCAGTTCGTGGAGTTGACGGCGGTCTGGGATGCGCACCGGCTTGGTGCTGCCCCTATCAGACAGCCTGTCGTTATTGCTACTCAATAGCAATAACACCGTAAGGTCACATGCACCTCCGGCCGTCAGTCAACTGCTGCGCAGCAGCCATCACGCAGGTCTGTCCGCCTTGCGACAGCGGCTGCAGACGCCAGAGATCTGGTACACGCGCAGTGCGGGCTCGAAGTCGTGCTGCTTCAGGAGGGTGCTGTCTTCGATGGGGCGATGGCACTGCTCGAGGGGCACATCGGTGATCGAGTTGCAGGCGAGGCAGATGAGGTGGCAGTGGTCGTCCGTGTTCGGATCGAAACGCGCGTGGGGAGCGGCCGGGGCGACCTCGACCGCCTCGCCGAGGTCCACGAGCGTGTGCAGCGTGTGGTACACGGTTGACGGGGCCACCATGGGGAAGTCCCCGCGGATCTGCTCGAGGATCGCCTCGGCCGTCGGGTGGTCCTCCCGTCCCAGGAAGGCCCGCACGATGGCCAGCCGCTGCGGCGTCAGGCGGTGGCCGCGTTCACGCAACGCCTGGATCACCGCGTTCACGCGGGTTTCGACGGGCGCCGTGACTGCCGGACCTGAGTCCATGAGTCCTCTCGCCTCAACCGTATTGCCGCACGCCGCGGCGGCGAGGGTACCATCCCCTCGGCATAAGGTCAAACCCCTGCCCAACGGTGCGAGGTTCCGCGCGGGGAGGGCGCCGGGTCGCCGGGGCGGAAGCCAACGTCTCGGAGGTGGCTTTCCATGTCTCTGCTGCTGTGCGCGCTGCTCCCCACTCTCGCGTTCGCCGCCCCCCAGCGCGGGCAGAACCTCGTCACCAATCCGTCCTTCGAGGCGATTGCCGACGCCCGTGCCTCCGGCTGGAGCTTCGCGGGCAAAGGGTACGCCCTCTCGAAGGATGCGAGGGAGGGCAAGACCGCCATCGTCTGCGAGTCGGAGACCTCCGACCAGACGATGGGGGCGGTGCAGGAGATCGTGTTCGATCCGCCGATCAGCCACCCGCTGAAGGTCAGCGGCTGGAGCAAGGCTGAGAACGCGCACGGGGCGGACTACTGCCTCTGGATGGACTGCTGGCTGGAGGGCGGCGGGAACCTGTGGGGCCAGCAGATGCACTTCGACGACGGCACGCATGGGTGGCAGAAGATCGAGTACGTGTTCCGCTCTGACAAGCCCATCACGAAGATCCAGTACTTCATCCTGTTTCGCCGCTGCACGGGCACGGCGTGGTTCGACGACGTGCGCCTGGAGCTGGCTCCCTTCGAGGTCACGCGCGAGCGGCTGACCCCCAGCCTCTATGCCGGCAACTCCATCGACTACTCGGCGGCCCTCTCACTCCCCGCGAAGTGGACGGCCTCCGTGATGAGGGGCGCCGAGGCGGTCTACTCAGCTTCCGGCGCAGGCACGGGTGTCGGCCTGTCGTGGGCGGGAACGGATGCGGCAGGGAAGCTGCTTCCGCGCGGCGACTACCGTGTGCGCATGGAGGCCAAGGACGACCTCATGAGCGAGACCCTGACGCACGAGGTCGTCACCAACACGAAGTCCGGGCCCGGAGTGGGGCACGTGTGGTGGACCGAGAGCAGCATGAACCGTGTCCTGGTCGATGCGATGCCGCCGTGGGTCGGCGAGTCTGGTGACTCGCCGGCACGGGACGGGAAGTCGGTTCGGATCGGGCTCGCGGGCAATGAGTACGAGAGCTTCCAGGTGGCGATTCGCGCGGCGCCGGGCGCCGACCTGAAGGGTTGTACGGTCGAGGTTAGCGATCTACGACCAACGGCGGGCCACAGCGCCACGCGCGAGCCGCGCGTGCCACAGGTAGAGTGGCACCAGGTGGGCTTCGTGGAGTGCAAGGAGCTGTGGAAGCACCCGAAGATGACGGAGGCAACGCCGGGCTGGTGGCCCGACCCGCTGCTCAAGGTGCGGAGCTTCGACGTGCCCGCCGGGACGACGCAGTCGATCTGGTTCACGGTCTACGCGCCGCCGGGGACGCCGAAGGGGGAGTATCGGGGGACGGTGACCATCCACGTGAACGGCGTCGAAGCTGGCGCTTCGACCTACAGGCCGATTGGGGTGCCGGTGAGGGTGACGGTCTATGGCTTCGACATCCCCACGCAGCCGCATCTGAAGACCGCGTTCGCGCTGATGGACGGCTACCTGGAGAGGCTGTACGGCAAGCCGCTGACGCCGGAGCTGCGCAGGAAGTACGGCGATTACGTACTCCGGCATCGGCTGAACCCCGACGACATCTCGCGCACGGACCCGCCGGACATCGAGGACATCGCCTACTACCATGACCGGGGGCTGAACGCCTTCAATGTCATGAACATGGTCGAGCCGCGCGGCGATCGGACCTGGGTCTGCTGGAGTCCGCTGGAGGTTTACACCGCGCGCTTCAAGGAGGACCTCATCCGCCGCCTCGACCCGTACGTGGCCGAACTCAAGAAGCGGGGCCTCGCCGACAAGGCCTACGTCTACACATTCGACGAGCGCGGCGAGGACTTCTACCCGACCATCCGCGAGTACTTCGGCCTCATCAAGGGGCGCTACGGCATCCCCACGCTGACGACCGCGAAGGTCGCCCAGACCCCCAAGGCGATGCGCGACCTCAACGTGGACTGGAACTGCCCGCTGTCGAGCATCTACCACTACGACGACGCCGCGAAGTGCCGCGCGCAGGGCCTGCAGACCTGGGCCTACGTGTGCCTCGGCCCGCGCTACCCCTATGCGAACTGGCTCGCGGACGATCCCCTCATCGAGGCGCGCGTGATCTGGTGGCAGGCGTACCACCAGCAGATGGATGGCTTCCTGTACTGGGGGCTGAACATCTGGGGCCGCGCGAACAACGACTATCTCATCGACCCCGAGACCGACGGCCCGCGCCTGCGCTGGAGCATCTCGACCGGCGGCGATTACGCGTGGCTGCAGGGCGACGGTGAGCTGCTGTACGCGGGCAAGGACGGCCCCATCGGCTGCATCCGCCTCGCCAACATCCGCGATGGACTCGAGGACTACGAGTATCTCTGGAAGTTCGCCGAACTCGAAGGCGTCGAGAAGGCGAAGGAGGCCTGCTCGCCGGTCACCACGAGCCTGACCGAGTTCACGCGCGACCCGGAGGAAGTGAGCAAGCGGAGGGAGAGGGTCGCGAGGAGGATTGAGGCGCTGTCGGGCCAGTGATGGTCAGGCGAACTCCTGCGCGATCTCGTCGTTCGTTACGACTGCGCCTCCCTTCGCGATCGTCCTGTCCACCACCCGCTTGACGGTCTCTCCGTGCGGGTCCCTCCCGGCCTGCACCGCGGGGTGCATGAGGATGCTGAAGGCGAGGTCGTCCCGCGCGGCGACCTCGACGCCGTGTTCGAGGAGGCGGGTGAATTCCCCGCGGTCGAGGTCGCGGACGCGGTAGGCGTGGATGTCGCTGATTCCCGCCATCGGGAGTTCGAGCAAGCCGTTGGGATAGCGATACGGCTGCAGGTTGCGGAGGCTCTCCCCCACTCCCTGTTCCATGACGCGCCACTCGAAGGGCTTCTCGGTTGGCAGCGGGCAATCGTAGTGTGAGGAGCAGTAGGCGAAGCCGTGCTGCTTCAGGAGGTCTTGGACCGCCGGCGCGTCCTGCAGGCCGTTGCCGAAGCCGCCCGGCGTGCGGAAGCCCTTCGGTCGCACGCCGAGGCGGTGCTCGATGAGGTCGCTGGTAGACGAGATCTCGTCGGCGATCACGTCGAACGGCGTCGCCGCCCCCTGAAGGCGGGCGGGGTCCTGGTTATACACGACCTGCAGGTCCTCGAAGCGCTGCGCCTTCACGTTGGCATGGTGGTAGGTGTGGTTGCCCACCGCATGTCCCTCAGCCACAAGGCGCTGTAGGTACTCGATGTCGTCCGCCTCGACCGCCGCCCCCAGCACGAACCACTGGAAGCGCACGCCCAGCGTCTGCGCGACATCCGCGAGCTTGCCGATGTGCAGCCTGGTCTGCTCATCGATTGCGCCCTTGCGGTGATCCCACACGTCGGTCCAGTACGGGAAGTTGGTGCACATCTCGATGTCGAACGTGAGGGATGTCAACATGCGGCCGACTCCTCGTTGTGCCTCATGCACTGAGGGTCAGATCGGCGTCTGACGCTCCGGCGACTGCCTTCCCTGTCGCGTTCGCGGCTCCTCCCTCAAGGGTACGCGCAGCCTCTACGCGACCGGCACCCCCGCCCCCGGCGGGGCCAAGCTGGACTGGATCGTCGTGCGGTAGCCGCTGACCGAGTGCGGCCTTCAGTCGCGTCGCTCTATTGGCGGCACAGCTCTTGGAGTACCCTTGACCGCAACGCTTCGAGGGCTTCCGGCGTCGGCTCGGCCAGCAGCCCAGCCACTCCTGCGTCGAGGAGTGGACTGCTCGGGCGAGCCCGTCTGAGCATCCAAAGGTACGTGTAGTCCTCCGTGCCCTCGCGCCACGCCTCCCAGCGCCGGCTGGGCACCAGCTCTGCCGGATCGCCGCCGTACACCACCGCGTAGTTGGTTCGGCCCGCCGCATACGGAGCCCAGTTGTCGCCGCCGCAGTCCGCGTAGTCCCAGAAGCCCTGTCCCGTGATCCCCTTCCGCCAGCAATCCCAGAAGGAGAGCCGGTAGGCGGCGAAGGCGTCGCTGTCCTTGCTGAGCACCTGGTACGTCCAGAGGATCTTGGACTTCCCCTGGAACCATGTCAGCAGGTCGCCCTGGGGCCAGTTCAGCGAGGGGCACCAGATGTCCACGACAGGAGCCATGAGATCGAGCAGCTCCTGGGTGGCGGCCGAGTAGGGGTTCTCGACGATGAGGGCCTGCGGGTCGGCCTTGTGAAGGGCCTCTCCGGCGAGTCGCACCGCCTCGGCACGGGGGCGGCTGCACGGCTCGTCGGCCAGATACCAGGCGATTCGGTCGTAGCCGAAGCCCCGCTCCTGCAGGCCGGCGATCAGCGCGCGAAACCAGGCAACGAAGCGCTGCTCCCACGCTTCCGAGCCGGGTTCGAGGCCCTGCCGCAGCCTCAGGTTGTCATCCCACTCGAACCCCGGCCAGAGCAGCAACCACTTCACCGGGCCATGGTCAGCAAGCGCCTTGTCGAAGCGCGTCCAGTCCAGGGGCTGCAGGGCGCCGGCGGCGTCGAACTGCGGCCAGGGGAGCGTGTCGGCGGGCCAGCAGTAGGAGTTGATGTGATGTGACGTGAGATCGTCTCGGGCCTGCTCCCAGCGTCCCTGCAGCAGCTCCCAAGACTGGTAGGAGTAGTTCCAGGTGGCGATGGGCGCCATGTCCGGGAACTGGACGGGGAACACGCGAAGGCTCAGCGCCCAGACGATGGGTTCCTGGCCCGGGGTCTCCATCCGCACCCGAGCCTCGTACCGCCCGGGCGGGCAGTCGGTTGTTGGGATGTCGCACCAGAGCTGCCGGAAGACGCCCGGCGGAAGCTCCATCAGGAACGCGCCCGGGCGGCGGTCATCGGGACGGAGCCTCGGCAACGGATCGGCGAGCAGGCGCCCGGGCTGGGTCTCGACGTGCACCGCCTCGCGGAGGGTCACGGCAGGCCCACCGTTGCCAAAGCCGCTGCACGACACACTCAGGCGCACGGTCTCGGGGCTGAGGTTGCACAGATTGAGGGTCGCCTGCTCGCGCTCGTTCGCGCCAGCCATGGGGGATGAGCTGAGCTTGCGCTCGATCGGCGCCAGCCCCAGCGGCGGCGGCGAGGCGAACGGCTCGACGACCCACGCCACCACAGGTGTACGGGTGTCGAGTCGTCGGGCGTTCAGTCGCGCCATGACGGCGAAGACCTCGCCCTCCAGCGGCGTGAACGGGGGGCCACGGCGGAAGTCGGTCGAGGGCGGCAGATCGAGGCCCGCCGCCTTCGTCCTGACGGCAGCCAGCTCGTTCAGGGCCGTCTGGTCGCCCGCCTCGCGCGCGGCATCCTCGGCCTGATGGAGGGTCGCCTCAAGGCCCTTCTGCAGTCGCAGCCGCTCCATCCCCCGCTCCCACTCGGGCGTGACCTTGAAGGCCTGCAGGTCATCGAACCAGGCGGTGCCTGAGGCCTGGTGCAGGTAGCACATGACGGTGATGCGGCCGCCGGCGCCGGAATCGTGGGGGCCCACGGTCAACTGCCGCCAGCCCGAGGTGCCGAAGGTGGCTTCCGTGGCGTGATCGCTCCCGCCAATGCCCTCGACGTACAGCCGCGCACCCATGCTGCCGTCGCCGGCGGTGACCCCCTCACTCTTCACCCACACCGTGAAGGCGTAGCGCTGATTGGGCTCCAGCGTGATCGCCTGCTGCCCACGGGTGTAGCTGCCCAGGTTGCTGTGCCGCAAGCGCAGGGAGCGCTGTCCACCATGGGCGACGGTGCTGTCAACGCTGACGGCCCCGGCCTCCGGGAGCTTCCCGGGCCAGATCTCCCAACCCACGGCCCAGCCGGCCTCGTCCAGGGCCTCGAAGCCGGGATTGGTCAGCAGGTTCGTCACGTCCTGGGCGGTCGTCGGTGTGGTCGCCAGGACCGCCAAGCCGGCCATGACCGCGTGACCCATGCGGCACCTCGGTGCGAGGGGAATGCCCCGAAAGCACCTGCGTCCCGTCGTTCCTCCGGGGCCGGACAGCCGTCCCTCTGCCATGCAGGTTCGCCCTTGGCCCGACGCGCCCTGCGTGGGGTAGGCTCGGCGCCCGGAGGCGAAGGTGGTCGGAGCAGCGAACCGGCACGTCGGGTGCCGGGCTGCCGGCCCCTCGAAAGGACGGAGGCCCATGAAGCCCGCGATCCGCAAGCTCGGGACGATTGACTGCGACCTCGTCGAGACGACCCCCATCGTCTTTCGCGATCGCGTCCATCGCTTCGAGTACGTCCGTACCGGTTACGCCGGTAACAAGACGGGGGACTCCTACTTCCGCTTCGTAGACCACGCCTCGGGGGAGGTGTCGGCGCCCTTCGCGCGCGGCTACCACCTCGGGAACGTGTTCGTCGAGCGCGACCTTCTTTACGTGACGGGCACGAACATCTGGGACGGGGAACGGGTGGACCTGTTCGTCTCCGCCGACATGGAATCGTGGGAGACGCGGAACGCGCTCAACCTGCCGGGCTACGGCATCTTCAACACCTCGATGTGCCGCGCGGAGGATCGGTACGTTCTGATGTTCGAGGTCGGCAGGCCCCCGGAAGTGGCGGGGGTTCCCTTCACGGCGCGCTTTGCTGTCTCGACGGACCTGCAGTCCTGGGAGCTGACGCCGCCGGAATGCACCTACGCGAAGGAGCGCTACACGGCGCCCCACTGTCTGCGCTACCTGGACGGGCACTACTACGACTTCTACCTGGAGGCGAACCCCGGCCCGTGGTACGACCAGCGGGTGGTGCGGTCGCGGGACCTGGTCACATGGGAGCCGAGCCCTCTCAACCCGGTGCTGGAGGCCTCGGACGAGGACCGGATCATCGCGACCTCCCGCCTCACCGACGAGGAGCGCGCCCGCATCGCCACGGCAGTCAACCTGAATAACTCGGACATCGACTTCTGCGAGCACGAAGGACGCGTCATCATCAACTACTCCTGGGGGAACCAGCAGGGCGTCGAGCACCTGGCGGAGGCCGTGTTCGAGGGGACGCTGCGGGAGTTCCTGCTCGGCTGGTATCCGTGACGGCGCAGCACCGCCGGGAACTCCGGCGTCAGGAGGCGTTCCCCATGTTCGCCTCAGCGAGCCTCCCGATGGCGCTGTTCGCCGCCGTGCCGACACAGCCCGCGTTGCCGCCGGGCGTCACCACCGTCCGCGCGCACGGGGCGCTGGGCGACGGCCGAACGGATGACACCGCCGCGTTCCAGGCCGCCATCGACGAGGCGGCGCAGGTCGGCGGCGCCGTGTTCGTCGATCCCGTCAAGCCCGGGGGCGGGTACGTCCTCACGCGCACCGTGGTGCTCAAGCAGGGCGTCTCTCTCATCGGCAGCCTCGCCGGCATGCCGTTCATCGCCTGGGAGGGCGTGCCGCGAGAGAAGCAGACCGGCCCGGTGATCCTGGCGCGCCCCGCGCCCGATCAGTACACCAACCCGCCGAAGCGCCCCCTCTTCCACCTGATGGGCGGCAACACGCTTCGGGGGCTCTACATCCTCTACGACCGGCAGCCGTGGCCCTCCGATGCGGAGTTCGACGACCCGCAGTCTCCCTACCACTACGCCTCCCTTGAGGAGCTGACGCGCCGATTCATCCCCGACCACGTCGCCCCGTGCGGCCCGACGGTCTACGTGCAGCCCGGCGTCGCCTCGACCACCATCGAGGACGTGACGTGCGGCCGGTACTACGACTTCTTCTACACCCCCGCCGGCGGCAAGATCATCATCCGGCGCTGCTACCTGTTCGGCTACCGCCGGGCGTTTGCGCTGCGGGAGGCCAAGGACGTCGTGCGTATCTCGGAGATCCACCTCGTCCCGAACGTGGAACTCCCCATCTCCTGGCAGCACGCGAAACTCCAGGCGGCCATCACCTCCGACCCGGGCAACATCGCCTTCGACTTCGGCAGCGTGGACGGCTACTCGGTTACGGATGTGGCGGCGTTCCTGATGCACACCGGGCTCAAACTCGGCGCGTCAGAGGACCGACCTTTCCTGGACCCCATGACCGGCGAGAAGGTCGCCTTCCCGTGGGGAGCGGGCCCGTGGGGCTCGGTGCAGAACGTGAAGCTCGACAACTGCGTGGTCGGCTTCGACTGCGTGACCGGCACTATCCTGCCCAACCAGCTCACCAACGTGATGATCCACGTCAGCCTTGCCGGTGACCGCAAAGTGCAGACCACCGACGGGGAAGTGTCGCGGCAGGCGGCCTTCGTCATCGAGCCCGGGTTCGCGGGCGCGACCCTCCAAGTCCAGAACCTCTCGCTCAGCTCCTTCGCCCCGCTGAACGTTGCCGCGAACGGGCGCATGGTCCAACAGGACAACGGTCGCGCGTTTCTGCTCGACTGCCCCGGAATCCCGGAGCGCAGGGACTACGCCGACCGCGCCCAGGCGCACCTGGAGATCTTCGGCCTGACCATCTCCAACATCCCTCAGACCCACTTCCTCGCGCGCACCCCCGGCACGACCTCCACCGTCCGTGCCCACGGCGTCACCCACAACGGGATCGCGCTCGGGGATCTCCTGCTGCCCAGCGGCGGCCAGTGACCCACCGGGCCTCTGACGCGACGTCGAGGGCGAGGACGGCGGGTCGGCTCCGGCGAACGACGTGCTGGTCACAGATCGCGGCAGGGCCGACCCCGCCGAAGGGAGCAGACCATGCGTCCGGGTCAGAGTGCCATGTGGGTCCTTGGGTTGACGGCCCTCTCGCTCAGTGGAACCGCGCACGCCGCCCTCCGCGCAGGCGCGAGTAAAGTCGCGATCACGCCGCCCGCCGACATCGGGCCGGTCTCGCTCGGGGGGTACGGAGACCGGCAGGGGGCGCAGTACGCGGGCGTTCACGATGATACCTTCGCCCGCGCTCTGGCTCTGCAGGGCGACACGGCGAGTTGCGTGATCGTGACACTCGACCGCCTGGAGGTGCCCCAGTACTTGCACGCCGACGTGTGTGCGGCGCTGGCTGCCGGGCCTGCCCTCGCGTTCCCGGTTGGGCCCGACAACCTGGTCATCACGGCCTCGCATACGCACTCCGCTCCCGAGAACCTGGCGCGCGAGGGTGATCTGTTCCCGCTCGCCTTCGGCCGCTTCAACCGGGCGCTGTACGACTGGATGGTCCGCCAGATCGACGCGGTCGTCCGGGATGCCGTCTCCCGCCTGCGACCGGCGGCCCTGGGCTCCGTGCAGGTCGAGCTGGAGGGACTCGTCGCGAACCGGCGCGGAGGCGCCACCATCCACCCCACGCTGACGGCGGTCTGGGTCACGGGAACGGATGGGCAGCCCATCGCAGTCCTCACGAACTTCGCCGCCCACCCGACCATGCTTGGCCCAGAGAACCTGCTGATCTCGGGTGAGTGGCCTGGCGAGATGGAGCGCCGGGTCGAGCAGACCCTCGGCGGCGACGCTGTGTGTCTCTTCACGAACGGCGCTCAGGGCGATCAGCGACCGGCCGGCGACTTCGGCGCAGGCTTCGAGCGCGTGGCGGCGTACGGGAAGCGCCTGGCCGACGCGGTTCTCGCCTCGCGCACGGAAGCCCGCCCGAGTGCCGACGCCGTCCTGCGAACCGCGAGCGAGGAGCTGGCTCTTCCCCAGCGTGTGGCTTCCCCGGCCTTTGCCGCCTCGGCGAGCGCAGAGTACCCGATCCCGCCCGAGCAGCTCACGGCGGTCCTCAGCGCGCTCTTCCCGGCCAAGGCGCGCGCGCACGCGGTGCGGCTGGGAGAGGCCCTGCTCGTCACGGCGCCGGGGGAGATGACGGCCGACCTGGGCGCCGATGTGCGGGCCCGCGCCGCCCCGGCGATCAAGCACCCCTTCATCGTCGGCCTGGCGAACACGTACTGCGGGTACATCCTGTCACCCGACGAGTACGACCGGGGTGGCTACGAGGCCGCCGTCTCGGTCTACGGCCGCGACTTCGGACCGTGGCTCGTGGACGCGCTGTCCAAGCTCATGTCAACGGCAGGCAAGCAATAGAACGTGGAATCCACCGGGGGGACGAACGATGTCTGCAGAACCTGCCATCGGCACCGTCGGGCTCGGGATCGGTCGGGTCCATCTCGAGGGCTACCGTCGCTACGACCTGACGGTCGCCGCCATCTGTGATCTCAACGAGACGCGCCTTGCGGACTGCGCCCGCGACTTCGGAATCGAGCGCACCTACACGTCCGCCGAGGCGCTCATCGACGACCCGGAGGTCGGGGTCATCGACCTGGCCGTACAGCCGTGGCAGCGCGAGGCGTTGGTTGAGTACGCTGCGGCGGCGGGGAAGCCGATCTTCTGCCAGAAGCCCCTCGCCATGGACCTGCGCCAGGCGGTCAGGATGGTTGAGACCTGCGAGCGCCGTGGTGTGCCGCTCATGGTCAACCACAACTCCTGCTTCGTACCCGGCTTTCTGGCCGTGGAGCCCTACCTGACGCCCGAGTATCTGGGCGCCATCTACCACGCCGAGATTCACAACTACGGGTTCTGGACCACCTTCCCGGAGCGCCACATCATCCCGGCGATGATGGTCCACCACCTGGCCCTGGTGCACAAGTGGTTTGGCCCGATCGAGACGGTCTACTGCCAGGCCCACGGGCATGACCATTCGCTGCAGGAGGGGGAGGTCATGGCGGTGGCCCAGCTGCGTCACGAGAGCGGAGTGCAGACGCTCCTGGTGAACGACTGGGCGTACCTGGAGGCCAGGCGGCGCGGACCCTCACACTCCAAGGAGGCGGTCCGCGTCCAGGGCACCCACGGCGCGATCTTCGGCCACAGCGAGGACATGACGGTCTACACGACGACTCCGCGTCCGGTGGAGATCAAGCCGGTCATCAGCGGGCCGTGGTTCCCGGACGCGTTCGGCCTCGGGATGCGGCACTTCATGGACTGCCTCGCCACCGGAGCGACGCCCATCACCGATGGGCGCGGCAACCTGCACGTCCTGCAAGCGGTCTTCGCCGCGTGGCAGTCCACCCTCGACAACCGCGTCGTCCGGGTGGACGAGATCAGCCTGGACGCCGACTACGACCTGAACCCTTGAGGGGGCGGAGATCCGGAGGCGGGTGGTCTCCTGCGGAGGAGCCCAAGCAGGCAGCGGAACACGTAGAGACCAGCACCGAAGAGGACAAACCAGCCTGCGGTTACGAAGGGCAACACACGGCCCTGTGACAGGCGGTGCATGGTGGCGGAGTGCCAGTCCATGTCCGCGTGTGGGAAGGCGCCCAGTGACCCCGCGGGGAGCATCATGGTGCTCGCGACCTCGGCCGACAGCGGCGGCTGGTCCTGCCCCAGGCCAAGCACCACGGCCGGCAGGGCAGAGACGATCACCATGCCGACGAGCACCAGCAGCACGAAGAACTTGCGGCCGTAGTCGGATCGCGGCCACCGACTCCGGCTGAGCTGTCCGGCGAGCGCCGACGCCGCCCAAACGGCGGCGAACACAGGTACGAAGGCCGCGGCCATGCTGCCGGCCCAACGCCCGGAGACTTCGCCGCCCCACAGCAACAGACCCAGCTCGCCCGCGATGAACGCCGCCACGACGAGCAGCAACGCGTACCGACGCCCACTCACGAGGGAGTAGCCGAAGAGCCGCTCCGGGAGGGCGTACTCGCCGGTGCTTCCGCCAGTCTCGCGCAGCCGGTCTAGCGGCGTCGGCAGACCCGCGCCGAAGAGGGGGACGAAGAGAAGTGCGATGACGAAGCCGACGGCCGTCACGTATGCGCCGAGCGCCGTCGCCGCCTGCTGCAGTTGCTCTGCGGAGCCCACCGCAGGAGGTCCGCTCCCTCACGTGGAGCCGGAAGACCAGACCCCCTCGGGCCGAACGGCGCCCATCGAGCCCACGGCCGCCAGACACATGACGAATGCCAGCGCGGCGAACAGACACCGCACGCGCCACTGCCGCCGCAACGGGGGCAGGACCAACCGCTCCTTCGCGCCCTCGCCGAGAGTGAGGATCGCCCCGAGCCAGAGCACGCCGGAGAGGACCCACGCGGGGAGCGCCGCCATGAACAGCGGCACGCCCTGCCCCACGACCGCGTAGCGGACGCTGGTCAGGGGACTGAAGGCTGCCAGCGCCGGCGACTCCTTCTGGAGCCCGCTGAAGACGAACGCGATCCCCGCCGCCCCCAGAACGGCGACGGGAACGGCCGCCGCCGTCCGGACCAGACGCGCCGAGCAGAACAGCCCCCACGCCGCTCCCAGCGCCACGGCGCCGTACAGCACCACGTAGGTCGCCACGGCGGGCCCGAGGGAAACGCCCCCGAGCACGAAGACGCCGGCCGCGATGGGCACGGACATGCTCAGCATCGCCGCGCCGACCAGGAAGCTGCTCAGCAGCTTGCTCCAGATGAGCCCCGTACTACTCAGCGGCGTCGTCGTCAGGATGTCCAGCGTCTTCTGCTCGGACTCGACCGTCATGGAAGGCGCTGCGATCGTGGCCCCCAGGACGACTCCGAGCACCGCCTGGATGATCACGAGCCAATAGAAGCCGCCCTCGCCCGCCACCCACCCCGGTCCCGTTCCTGCGCCGTAGGCAAACACGGCCACGACGGCGGCGACGACGATCCCGAGAAGGTACAGGTTCTCGAGCACGAGCGCCGCGGGGCCGCGGAGGTTCTGCCGTAGCTCCCTCCGCACTACTGAAACGCTGATGATCGGGTCCATGGTCGCCCTCTAGGCGAGCTCGCCGTGAGTGAGCCGTAGGTAGGCTTCCTCGAGGTCCGTCCTCTGCTCCGTGAGGCTGCCGATGCGCACGCCGCCGGCAACGAGGCGCTCGACGAGTTCGGCAACGACCTCATCGCGGTCTGCGACCTGCAGCTCGACCTCGTTGCCGCGCTCCGTGATCTGCCGGAGGGGAGCGAAGTCGTGCAGCACCTCGCGTACTCGTTCGACTTCGCCGCCCAGCGGACGCAGGTTCAGGATGCGCACCGGTTCGGCCTGACCGGAGATCGAGGCCACGGGCCCGCACGCCACGAGGTTCCCCCGCTCCATGATCGCCACGCTGTTGCAGACGTCCGCCAGCTCGGGGAGGATGTGGGACGACACCAGGATGGTCTTCCGCGCGGCCCCGAGCTGCGCGATCAGCTGGCGCAGTTCGTAGCGTCCCCGGGGATCGACGCCCGACGCCGGCTCGTCGAGCAGCAGCACATCGGGATCGTGGAGCAGACTCCGAGCGAGGCACAGCCGCTGCTTCATGCCGCGGCTGAGTCCGCCGACCTCGGCATCCACCTTCCCCGTGAGGTCGGTGAACTCCAGCACCTGCCGGATGCGGTCCGTGAGCCACGCCGGGTGGAGGTCGTAGAGCTGACCGAAGGACTCCAGGTACTCGTGCACGGTAAGGTGGTCGTACACGCCGAAGAAGTCGGGCATGTAGCCCAGGAAGCGGCGCACGGCCCGCGGGTTGCCCTGCACGTCAATGCCCCGGATCGACAGCCGACCGCGTTCCGGGACGAGCAAGCCGGCGAGGGCGCGGATTAGCGAGGTCTTGCCGGCGCCGTTGGGCCCCACGAGGCCATACACCGCGCCGGTCGGCACCTCGAGGCTTACCCCGCGGACAGCCACCAGATCGCCATAGCAGATGACGAGGTCGTCGATGCTGATCATGATGGCGTGAGCGCCTTGCCGCGATAGGTGAGATCGGCCCAGACGATGTCCGGATACTCCCGCGCCGCGGGCCCGCGGGCCTTGACCCGCACGAGGCCCATCGGCATCCGGATGAAGCGTTCGGGACGCGGCGCCGGCAGGCTGAAGCGGTCGCCCATCGCCTCACCGATCGCCACCCATTGCCGCCGGCTCCAATCGTAGAGCGATAGCGCGCAGGTGTGAGTGCGGCCCCCCTCGAGCCGAGGGCGCAGCTGCCCCTCCACGGTGAGGGCTTCGTGGCGGACCTTCGGCACCCCCAACGGCAAGCGGAACTCGTATGTCGGGGCGTAATCCAGAGAGGTACGCTCCGGCGAGCGACCGGTCAGCGGATCCACCGTGAGCCACCGCGACCACTTCTCCCCGTACGCGAACGGCGCCCCGCCGATGAGTATGGAGAGCGCCTGCCCCGAGGCCGAAAGAGGCAGCTGGACGACGTACAGGTGCTCGCCCTCCGCACGATAGCCCGGTCTGTCCCCGAGCCGGGGCCTCGCGATCGCCGGTGGCCCCCAACCGATGAGAACCGGTTCTGCGAGCCCGGACAGGCAGCCGCGGTCCGCGGCCGCCCACCACAGCTCCCAGCCTCGCCCCTTCAGCTCCCTGCCCCACAGCGCCCCATCGGTATATGCCGTCACATCGATCAGGGCTGGGAGCCCGGCCAGATCGTACTCCGACACCTTGGGCGGCCCCAAGCTCAGGGACAGCTCGCGCCGCCCTTGGGCGGGCAGGTCCCCGATCGAGGTGTGGTTCCACTTGTGGATGAGATAGCAGTCGTGCAGCGCTACGGGCAGCCCGCTCTGCACCCAGCCGACGAGCCGGTCGCCGGCGAACCGCAGTTCGCCCTCTGCCGAGGCGTCGCCGGCCATCGTGGTGTCGCAGAAGGCTCGCATGGCCCATTGCCGGATGGGGAGGAAGGGTAGGGAGACCTCGTTGCCCAGCCGGAACCACGTCCCCGGCTCGACCCCACGCTCGTAGGCCTGCTCGCGCTGCCGGAACTCGTAGACGGGCGCATCGGGGCGGGGGAAGACCACGTCTACCGTGCCCGAGGCGGGAACGTAGGCGCCCACCATCTCCAGGGTGCCCGCGCCGGGGTTCCCGGCGCGCAGGACATTGACGGTCTCGAACGCGAGCAGCGGCCGGCGGCCGTGCAGACCCAGGGCCGCGCCGCCGATCACGAGGAGGAAGGCGCCGGAGAGGACCGGAGCTGTGACGACGATCCACTCCTGGCGGCGACGGCGTGCAAGCAGCGCCCAACTGAGTGGACCGACCGCGAGGACGAAGAGCGAGAGGATGGCGACCAAGGCGGGCGCGAGTCGCGCAGGCCGAGCCTCGCTGGGGGCCAGGCTCATCGGGACCGACTGTGGCGGCCTGCCTTCGTAGCGCAAGCCGTAGAGGACTCGCCCCCAGAAGTAGCGGCTGAAGCTGATCTCGGCACGCTGGTCGGAGAAGCGCATCCACCGGGGGTCGAGAGCCAGACCGCGGACGGTGCCCAGGCCCAGCGGATGCTCGAAGGCGAGAGCCAGACCATCGGCCTCCACCGCCACCTCAGGCGGACTCACCCGCAGGCGTACGCAGTCGGCCGCCAGGGGCGTCGGCGCCTCCGGGCCACAGAGTGCGGCGACCGCCGCCTGAGGCTGCGGGCAGGCGGTAGCACCCGTCGCGGTCGCCCTGGTAAGGCTTGCCAGCAGCGAGGTCGCCGTGCGGTTCCCCCGGAGGCAGGGCGCCGTGAGCACCAGCGTGCCGCCGGTCAGCGTCCACTCGCGCAGACAGTCCCTTGCCTTGGGCGCCACGGTTCGGAGGTCGGCAACGTCGAGGCCGATGACCTGCAGGGCGTCGTAGGCTCGCACGTCCACAGGGAGCTGGTCGGGGCGAAGCGCGACGATGTCGTCGGCCTGAGGCAGGGTCAGCGCCCCGTCGAGGCCCTCACGGCTCGTGATGAGGAGCTTCAGCTTGCGGTAGCTAGCCGCATCGGGCTCGGCCTTCTCGTCGACGATCGCACGGCCCTGCACCATCAGGCGGTAGCGAACGCGGGGCGTCCACGGGGGAAGAAGAAGGGCGAAGTCGGTTCGGCTGGTCCCGTGGGGCACGGAGACGGGGATCTCGTAGGCCGAAGTCAGCGTGCTCTGGCCCCGATCCGGGTCCCCCTGGTACACCATGATGTGCCACGCGCCGTCCTGCCGGCCGTATGGGTTCGCGAGGGCCAGGGAGGCGGCGTTCCAGCACTCGCCC
>Ga0194111_10001313_pt1 | contig 30662 bp, 25 predicted proteins | sample TA2KigC300mmetaG_FD_146194 | JGI IMG/M metagenome (GOLD analysis project Ga0194111, IMG submission 146194) | Freshwater microbial communities from Lake Tanganyika, Tanzania - TA2015033 Kigoma Deep Cast 300m | ecosystem: Environmental > Aquatic > Freshwater > Lake | place: Tanzania: Lake... | reverse complement strand
GGTGAGCCACCGAGAGCATTTTCCATTACGGCTGACGGAGCGGTCACTTTGCACAAAGAGGCCGTCGCCGCCGCAAAGTCCGCGAAGCTCGAGTGGGAGGAGAACCCCATTGAACTCGTCCCACAGGCGAAGCTGGCGGAACTCGGCCGGCTGAGCCAGTTCGAAGCCTCTAAAGAAGACAACGAGGCAAAGTAACATGCTCACCCTCGGCATCCGCTACCTGACAGGCGTCGCCGTCGGCTCGCACGGTGAGCATGGACGCGTCGAGTGGCCGCCACATTCGGCCCGGGTTTTCATGGCGATGGTAGCGGCGCATTACCAGACTGGCGCGGAGGCGGCGGAGCGCGAGGCTCTCGAGTGGCTGGAGAAGCAGGCCCCGCCGGAAATCCACGCGCCCGACGCGGAGCCTTGCCGCGTGGTGACGCAATATGTGCCGGTGAACGACGATCGTTCGCAGTTCTTTCGCGATTCGAACACCAAGAAGTTCAAATTCTATCAGGAAATACCTGGCATCTCCTTGAGGCGAAACCGCCAGGACCGCACATTCGCCCGTGCCTCCCTTGCCGAGGATATTGTGATGCTCCACTGGCCGGCCGCTGAACCGACGCAACCGGTGCGCGATGCGCTGGCGGCCTTGTGCCGGAAGGTCACGCGCATCGGGCATTCGAGTTCGCTAGTCCAGATGTGGTTGGCGGATGCCATTCCTGCCGGACTCAAGCGATGGTTCGCCGATGATGAGCGCGGCACACATCTGTTCCGGGTGCCGAGGGAAGGAACGCTGAAGGAGGTTCTTGATGCCAGCTTCAACGGCGCGGCGGTGGCGCGATATTGCGAACTCAGAGTGGCGGAGGAAGAAGCCGAGACGGCTTCTGAGTTGGCAGCAAAGGCTCACGCAGTTGCCAAGGCCGAAGGTGCAACCAAGGAAGCAAAGAAGGCCGCGAGACTGGCTGCGGATGCTGCAAAGGTGGCCGCTTCTGCTGCCAAGCAAGCTCGCGAAGCCGAGTTCCCCGGTGACAGCAAACCGCGGCAGGACCGTCCGCGCATTTCCACCTACGCCAGCTACGTCAGGGCGGAGGAGGCCACTGACACGCCTGCAGCGGCGGGCAGCCTTTGCAGCCCGCACCTTGCCGTCTTCACACTGGAGCGCGAGGACGGGCCGTATCGTTCCCTCGACCTTACCTGCACGCTCGCGCTTACTGACCGCTGGCGCGAGGCAATGGCGAGCCACGCCTGCGACCTCAGCCCGGAAGCGCAATCGCTCCTCACCGGCCACGCGCCGGATAGATCACCGCTGCAGACCGCGCACGTCGCCTTCGTACCGCTCGGATTCGTGGGACATCCCCACGCCACAGGGCATCTCCCCGGCATCGCGCTTGCTCTTCCCGATGAAACGTTAATGCCGCCGGAGATTCGCCGAGACGTGCTCCGCGTCGCGTCGCGTGTCTGCAAGGAAGGGCTGAAGCTCGGCCGTCTCGGCGCGTGGAAGCTTGCGCCTTCCACGATGGCCCGTCCGCTCGACACTCTGCGCCCCGCGACGTGGACGGCGCATCCCGAAGGCGCGATGCAATGGAGCACCGTCACTCCCATCGCCTACGACCACCACCCGAAAGCGAAGGGCAAAGCCGAATACCTCGCCGAAGTCGCCGCGATGATCGCCGCCGGCTGCGAGCGCATCGGCTTGGCACACCCGCGCGAGGCCATTCCCACGCCCGTCTCCGCGCACCTGGGCACGCCACCTGCGCACGCGTTCCCCCGCTTGCGCCGCAAAGACGGCAGCGAGCGCCGGCACACGCACGCCATCCTCATCTTCGATGAACCGGTGCGCGGGCCGGTCATCATCGGCGCGGGCCGATACCGGGGCTACGGATTGTGCCGCCCGATGGAGGTCCACTGATGCACGCCTGCCCGACTCCGCATGCTGACTCGCTTCCGCTCGCCGACGCAGCCACGTTCTTCCAGTCATGAACAGTCACATAGACCCAAGACTTCACCATGAGGCCTTCCAGCGCGCTCTCGCTTTGGGCCGCGGCACCGATTCTGGCGCCTTGTCCGAGCTCACTCGAAGGCTACAGATGCCGTCCGCCGAGATTCGACGCCTCGCTGCGTCTGCGACCGGTAAGCTGGCTTCGTTCGGCGCCGATGCGACTGTCGCCGTGCAGGCCCTGTCTCCGATTGCCCTGCGCGACCCGCATCCGCAGACTCAGCAATACGCCTTGAAAGCGATCAAATGCTACGGTCCCGCTGGCCGGGCCTATCTCCACGATCTGGATGACCTCGCCGCCAATGAACGGGCGAAGGATTACGTGCGGCGTGCTGCCCACTCGGCTGCTGAGGCCATCCGTGAGGCTGTCCGTCTTGAACAAGAAGGCGCAAAGCACAAATGCGTTCGTTGCGGACGCGAAGCCACCGCCGAAGAGTACAGGCGCAGCCAGCAGGCTTTCCAGCGCACTTTTTGCGATGCGTGCTTCGACGAAGTGTTTCTCGATCGCCGCAACTCCGACACCAGAGTCGAACTCAACAAGACCATCGCTGCGAAGGCTGGCGCCTTGGTCCAATCGGAAGGAGAACGCCTAATCGCCGATTGGCTCACGACCCACAACCTCGCCTTCCGCTACGACGAGCGTTACCGCATTCTCAGCGGGCACGCCGTCCGCCCCGACTTCTATCTCCCTGAACTGGACCTCTACATCGAGTATTGGGGCATGGACACTGCCGACTACAAAATCGGCATGTTGAAGAAGCAGCAGCTCTACCAGCAGGAAGGCAAGCGGCTTGTTTCGCTTTATCCTGCCGACAAAGCGCGTCTGGACGCCATCCTGCGCGTCAAACTCGAACTTTTCGGTTATCGCATATCGACGCGCACTTCTCCGGCGTCGGCGAGCGATAGCGAGTCAGTTTCTCACGATGTTCCCTGATTTCTCCACATTCTTCCGCGCCCTTTGGGGCCGCGAGCCGTTTCCGTGGCAAGTCATGCTCGCCGACCGCGCCGCAACGGTAGGGTGGCCCGACGCTATTGCCCTGCCCACCGCCAGCGGCAAGACCGCGTGTCTCGACATCGCGGTGTGGGCGCTTGCCAAGCAGGCAGGTGAAGCAAGCCGCCCCACCCCACGCCGTATCTGGTAAGCGCGGCCTGCATGGCAGGGCCCGGACGGAGGCTTACACGTTTGACATCAAGCCGTTGGAAGCGGAACTGCATCTATGCCGCAAAGTGTTCCTGGAGAAACTGAACCTAGCGGTGCCGCGCTCGGAACTTTCCATTGGCAAGAAAGTTGACCTCAGTGGAACGGAATTTCGTACGAGAGCAGGACAGTTCTTGGACGACAGGACTTTCGATTTGCCAGCCGTCACAATGCTCGCCGCTCTCGCCATCGAAGGGGGCCCTGATGACCGCTCCCGCCGGACTGACTTCGATTTCGTTGACTCATCGGGACGCTTGTCTTTCTCGGGAACAGTCCGTCAACTCATGCTCTTGGTCACTCCCGAACGGCTGCATGCAACGCTTTTCAAGCCTTGGCAACGCGCCGATGAACGCTGGTCATTGCGATTTGATCCAGTGGAAGACCGCCGCTACGCGTTGCTGGATCGTGACCCCACCGCCAGTGACAACAAGAGTCGCAGCGAGTGGATGGCCAATCTGCTGGCGTACAGAGCCCTCAGTCTTTACCCGTGCGCGACCACCCGAGCGGGTGCGACCACAGCAGGTTGGAACACCAACCCGGATGACCCTTGGTTTACATGGCCGCTTTGGCAACCACCCCTTCGGATGGATGTGGTCCGCTCGTTGTTCGGCCAGCCTACGCTAATCAGGGATATGGCCCCTGCATGGCTGCGGCAGATGGGTGTTGTCGCAGTCTTCCGGTCGTCACGGATTGCGAATGGCGACTACGTCAACTTTACTCCGTCGCAAGGGATCCTTTGAACGCTCCGCGCAGATGAAGCCCTTCAACCGCGAACCCCCAAGCACCGAGCCTGCGACTTCTGAATGGCAGCTACCCCAACCTGAGCCCGGCCTCGGCCTGTTCATCCCCAATCCTTGATATGATTCCCTTCCATTCCGTCTTACCCGAAATCGCCCAGCGCGAGGTGCGCTGTATCCATCTTTTACCTGAGCCAGGCGTTGTGCCCACCTCCGGTCTGTCCGCCGGCGAGTATGCCTTCGTCGAGTTTTACTGCGAAGACCTTGGCTGCGATTGCCGGCGGCCCTTCATCGAGATGTTCGACCGCCACCGCCAGGACCAAGCGCTGGCTAGCATCAATTGCGGCTGGGAGCCGGAAGCGTTCTACCGCGAGCGGATGCCGTGGGACGCCGATGCCCCCAGGGAGATCGTTCAAGGGTCGCTGGACCCGCTCAACCCCCAGTCCGAACACGCCGAGGAACTGCTCGCCTTGTTCCAGAGGCACGTTTGGAGCGAGCAGTATCGCGAACGCCTGCGCCGGCATCATCGGTTGTTCCGGGAAGAACTCCAGCGACGCGGCAGCACGACCCACCGGAAGGAGTCTGAATCCGGTAGCCCGTCTGCTTCCAAGGACACGCCTCCGCGAATCCCTTCAGACCGCCAGGCGCGGTTTGCGGAAGTGGCCGCGCTGCTCGAACAATTCGGTCAGCAACACCTGGACGCGGAACTCACCGGGTTCACGGTCGAGCTCTGGCGACGGCTCTGTCGTCGCAAAGCCCCCGATTGTCTGGCGGGCAAGCCGACGGTTTGGGCTGCCGCCGTCACGCACCTCATCGCGCGGATGAATGTTTTGTTCGACCGCAAACAACCGGTGCATCTGACGTTTGACACGATCTGCGGCTTCTTTCAGGTCAACAAGACCACCGTCGGAAGCAAGGCGACGGGCGTCGAACGCACGCTGCGGCTCCGACAACACAACGAACCGGGTCTGTGCCGGCGGGAGTTCCTGGAAACGCTCACATTCGTCCGGGCGTCGAACGGCATGGTCATGTCGTGGAAGATGGCCCGCGACATGGGCTACCTGCCCGCTGACGCACGGCCCGAAGATTTGTTGTGAGAGGGGGAATGATGAACGACCTGGATGCCTCCACTGAGGCAGCGCACCCGCGCGCTCTACCTGAACACCCAGGGCCTGCGCATCGGCCACAAGGACGAAGTGCTCCAGGTCAAACAGGAGAAGCAAACCCTCGAGGAAGTGCGTCTGAACGATCTCTCGCACGTCGCCCTTTTCGGCAACATCCAGATCTCGACCCAGGCCATCCAGACATTGTGCGAGGCCGAGGTCCCCGTGACCTACTTCTCGATGGGCGATGACTTCGCTCCTCACGCACCCGGTCTTCGACTACAAAGTCAGCTGCCGCCGCGCCCTCGAACTCCAAGCGCGGATGCTGGCCAAAACCCTCACGGGCGAAATCCCGGAGCACGTGCCCCTGACGACGAGGTGAAAGGGGAAATGGAAAGGGGAGAAGGGAGAAGGGAAAATGAAGAATGGAGAAAGACCGAGGCGGGATTTGCGGGAGCGGACATTCAAGTTTGCCCGACAGATCATTAGGCTGTTCGCGTCGCTGGATCGTGGGGTGTTGGCTCAGACGCTTGGGCGGCAGTTGCTGCGAGCAGGCACTTCGGTGGGTGCAAACTACCGCGAGGCCGACCAGGCCCGGAGCAAGGCCGAGTTCGTGGCCAAGATCGGCGACTGCCTCAAGGAAGCCGACGAGACCGCCTACTGGCTCGAACTGATGTCAGCCGAGAACGTTGGCGCGCCGGCGGATCTGGCGCCAGCGTTCGACGAGGCCACCCAGCTCGTTGCCATCTTTACCACCATCAAACGCCGAGCCGAATCCAACGATTAACATCCCCAACGTCCTTTTCCATTCTCCCTTTTCCCTTTTTCATTTCCCATGCGCTCCACCTACCTGGTCTGCTACGACATCGCCGACGACAAGCGCCTCCGGCGTGTGTTCAAGGCCTGCAAGGGCTTTGGCGATCACCTCCAGTACTCGGTCTTCGAGTGCGATCTCAATCCGGCCGAGAAAGTCGAGATGGAGCGCACGCTCGACGAGTTGATCCATCACGACGAGGACCAGGTCCTCTTCGTCAGTCTCGGACCAGCGGAGGGCCGGGGCGATCGCGTCATCACCGCCCTGGGAATCCCCTATACCAAACTCGACGCTCCGTGCTACGTTTTCTGACCGGCATCGCCCCCGAGGCGTTTCCCAGACGGTCGTCGATCCGTGACAGTCTAATCCTGACAACTCCCTGCGAGCGGTCAGGTGGCGCGGAAGACGCCGTGCCCGCTCGCATGCGGCAAGTTCCACAGTTGCAACCACAAGCAGAATGCACCCTGACCTAACCTCGAAAACCCAGTTGCACTTCGACGCGGCGCTCGCAAACCGCCCGCGCAGGCCTTGGGAAACAAGAAGTTGGGTGCCCGCTCTCTCCGCGCTTCTCGGAGCGCGGCCCCGTTGAAGCGACGCCTTCTCCATTCTCCATTTTCCATTTTCCATTTCCCACCGCACTCCTCGGAGCAAGAACGGGGGCGAGGATTACCGCCAAGCGGCCCCCCTGCCTGGACTTGCTGACGCTGCTGCGAAAACGATGAGCCGATCAACCGCCCAAGCTCGCCACCGCCCAGGCCAAATCCGCCCGCCTTCGCGCCTGCACCGATCCTGGTAGGCCCATGGTGGCTTTGGGGACGATCGGAATCCAGCCGCTCGCGTCATTGGGCGGTCACTCGGACGCGATAGAAGCGCTGCGGGCCTGGCCTGGGTGTCGAGTCGGTCAAGGTGAGGACGTCGCCGGTGCCGGCCACGTCGGTTTGCTGGGGGAGACTCGTCCAGGCGCCGCCCTCCGACTCGGTGGCAAAGAACAGCGTGTACCGGCGCTTGGCTGATGACTGAAAGCGCGTCGAGAAACCCGTCTCGAGGGACACGCCTTGGATGCGGAAGAAGGAACGCGGGTCAGCGGGGTCGGTGTCGGCGGTGAATTCGTGGCGGTTGTTGACGCCGTCGCTGTCGGGATCTGCGTTAGGGGCCGCGTTGGGGTTGTCGAGGCCGAAGTGTTGGACCTGCCATGCGTCTTCAAGTCCGTCGCCCGCGTAAGGAGGGAAATCGTCCTGGCCCACGTTCAGCACCACGAAGGTGAGTGTGCCGGCGATCGACTGGTAGGAGGCGCGGACCGTGGCGGGCGAGTCCTGGTAGACCAGGGCGGCGGCGGCGATGCCGGGGGCGCCGATGGAGGCGATCGGGCCGCTGGTGACGCTCCAGGCGATCTGGGCGGGTGCGAGGGCCAACACGGTGGCGTCGTCCAGCACGGCGAATGCGGTGAGTTGGGCGGTCCCACCTTCGTTCAACACGGGAGGTGCCGCTTCGAGGGCGAGGCGGTGGAGATCGTAGAGTTGACCGGCGTAGCCGTGGCGCGCAACGACTGCCGGCGCGCTCGCCACAGCGGTGCCGGTGAGGCTGCCGAGGCTGCCGTCAACGGTGTAGCTAGGGCTGGCGGCCCGCCGTCCACCGCCATCCAGGGCGGCTGGTTGAGCGCGCGCAGTCAGCCAGGGGGCAGCGGCGAGAACGGCCAGCGGCAGCACGCCCCAGGCGGTTCGCTTCGGCCGAGACATCTGCGGCGAGGTCGGACAGGGGATCGATCCCGGGTCGGTCTTCATCATGGGAGGGGAAGCGATGAGGCGCCGGACGCGGCGGTGTCGGTCGGGGAGGGGACAGGCAGGGCTGCGGGCGCCCATCGCGTTTCGAGGGCCTCGAGTCGGCGTTCGAGGGCGGCGATGCGGGCGTCCTTCTCCTGGATGATCTCATAGAGGCCTTGGATGGCGGCGAAGGCGACCCCGTCGGCGTCGGTCGAGCTGATGTGGCGGTCGTCTTCGCCCAAGCCGAAGGCGGCATGGAAATCTTGGGCCATCGGGCCGAGGTGGCGGATGGCGGGATCTTGGGAGATGAGATTCCATTCGGTGATGGGTGTCGCCAGGAGTTGGGCCAGAATCGTGCGGACATCCACCGGCCTGAGATTCTCCTTGAGGTGGCGGTCGCTGGCGGCGCTCCAGGCGTTGGCGCCGGCGGCCAGTTGCACGCCAGTCGTGGCGGCGCTGTTCGAGTAGAAGCGCACGCCGCCCGCAGCGCGCGCGCTGAATTGGTGATTGGCGGTCGAACGCACCACGTTGGTCGTCGAGGCGTCGGCCCAGACAAAGGCGCCCGCGTGAGTCGCCATGGCGCCTGCGCCGGCGGCAAGGGCGTAGTCGCCACTGGCGAGGTTGGCGTACCCGCCGGGTATGGTGGCGGCCAGGCCGCTCGCCAGGTTGGCGTAGCCGCCGCCCACCGACGAGACCACGCCGGTGGCGCCGTTCAATTCGCCGCCCGCAACGGTGGCTTCGAAGCCCGAGGCGAGATTGGCGTACCCGCCGCCGACGGTTGCGACAGTGCCGCTGGCCACGTTGAGTTCACCCCCGCCGACCGTGGACTCGAAGCCCGAGGCACGGTTGGTCACACCGCCAGACACGGTGGCCGAACCGCCACTGGCGAGGTTGCCCAAGCCGCCGCCGATGGTGGTGTAATCGTTGGTGGCACTGTTTTGGGCGCCGCCGGCGATCGTGGCGGCAACACCGGTGAGGAGGTGGTCGGACCCAATCAGGAGCCGCCGGGCGCGCACGTCGGCGAGGGGATCGAGACTGGCCGCCACCAGGGCGTAACCGACTGGGGCAACGCGCTGGTCGGGGACCAATTGCTGGAAACCGGCCGCGCCATCGTTGAACCAGACGCGAAGTCGCACGTCGGCGTTGGTAAAGACGGTCGCAGGGATGGGGACGCTCATGCCCGAGACGCTCGGGTCGCCGAGCAAGACCGAGTAGAGACCTTGGGCGACGGGAACGGGGACGGCGAGATTGGGTTGGCCGGTCGCTCGGCCGTCGTTGCTCCAATGGTTGATGGTGCCGGCGGGGTTGACGAGGGCGAACTTGAACTGGGCCACGCCGTCGAAGTTGGTGCCGCCCACGGTGACCCGGCCCTGGTAATTGAGGAGCTGCGGCACCTGGGCCAGCAACCAACCTGGGGAAAACGGCGCGAGGCCCGCAACTAGAACGAGGAGTCTGATTCTTTTCATAAAGCGATCCTGCGGGCGACTCTCGCCCGAAGCGTGCCGCACAGACCTACTCATAAATCATGAACCGCCCAGACTGACTCCACGCCCTACCCACGGCCGAGATGCGGTAGGGCTCGCAGTCCCCTGCGAGCCGCAAACCAGAGTCGCCAAGTGCGTGCGGTTGGCCCCGAGCGGCGCGCACGGAGTGACGCGCCCTACCCACGGCCGAGATGCGGTAGGGCCGGTTCATGGGGATGAGCCCTCTCATGGCCGAGCGCTGAGTTGTTCTTTGGCGGTAACATTCTCGGGATCGAGGGTGAGGATGTCGGCGAAGATGCGGCGAGCGACCTCGGGCTTGGCTTGGCCGAGCTTGACCAAACCGAGTTCGGTGAGGAAAGCGACATCGGTGGGATAGAGTGCGAGCATCCGGTTCAGGATTTCCTCAGCCAGGTCGAACTTCTTTTGGTGGCGCAGCGCGAAGGCCAGCCGGAGGTTGCCGTAGTAGTTGGAGGGGTCCACGCGCGTGATTTGCCGGGCGACGGTTTCCGCCTCTTCAAATCGTTCCTGAGCCAGCACGGGCAGGAGATAGCCGAGTTTGGCCTCGAGCGACGCCGGGGCGACGCGTATGGCGGTCTGGTAGTAGGTCTTGGCGGTGGCGTAGTTGCCACTGAGGTAGTAGAGCCAACCCAGGCGCAGATTGGCGGTGTACCCTTGCGGATAAGCGCTCAGGACGGGCAGGAGCGCCTTGCGCGCGTCGTCGTAGGCTTGCGCCTTTTCGTAACGGTACGAGTCGTGATAAGCCTCGCGGATCTCGAGTTCCGTTAGGGCGGGCGCGCCGGCGAGTCGAGTGGCCGCGAGGGCGAGTCCCAGAGCGAACGCGAGCCAGATTGCGGTATTCATAGGGCCGTTCCTCGGAGGTTCAGAATCTGACCGTCAACAGCAGCAAGTAGGTGTCGGCATAAGAACGCACCGACGCACCCCAATCGGTGAACTGCTCGCGACTGGCTCGCAGGGTGAAGGCGCATTGGCTCGAGAGGGCCCGGCGGACTTCGGCGCCGTAGCCGCCTTGGTGTTCCTCGGCGAGGTTAAACAGCAGGAACCCGTCTTGGCGCAGGGCGAAGACTTGTTCGCCTACCCAGCCAAACGCCGAACAAGTCCAGCGTCGCCAATCCAGGGAAAGGCGGGGCTCGAGGGAGAAGAGGTCGCGCTGGCCGGTGAGGGCGCGGGTGGGGTGGATCCAGTAGGCTCGGAGCTCGGCGCGCAGGGCGGTTTGCGGGCTGCGCCAAAGGGCCACGCCGAGGCGAGGGTCGAGCTGCACGACATCGAGCCCTTCGGGGTAGTTAGGATACTTCGAGAAGGCGGCGTCCAGGCCGGCCTCCCAGCGGTCGCGGCCGTAGGAGTGTGCGCCGGCAAACGCCACCCAGCCCTGGTCAGTCCAGGGATCTTCGCTGGCGAGGTAATGGCCGCCGAGCCGGAGTTTGAGGTGGGGGACGCTGTAGTTTGCGTAGGCCAGGGTGGCATCCCACTGGCGCAGGGTTGGGAGGGCGTGATAATGGAGGTCCAAGCGGTCCACTTCGACTTCGAAGGCATGCGCGGACCCGATGCCGAGGTGGGCATGGAGGCCCGTCGAGTGGGCATGGGCCTTGTAGAGTGAGCGCTGGTAATCGGTGTAGGCGTAATACGCCGAGGCGGTGAGCCGGACGGAGCGGTGGATGTCTGGCGGTCGCAGGGCGGCAGTCGCGCCGGGCAAGGGGACGGCCGCATCCGGGCGAGGTTCATCGTGCGGCTCGTAGTAGAAGCGCGGCGAACCGAGTTGTTCCAGAGCCGTCTGGTTCTCCGGATCCGGCACCAGCACATCGGCAAAGAGACGGCGGGCGGCGGCGTTTTGGCCGCGGGCGATCTTGACCAGGCCCAACTCGGTCAGGGCGGCTGGGTCGCTCGGATAACGTTCCAGCAAACGCTCGAGCACGGACTCGGCTGGGGCAGACTTGCCTTGGCGTCGGAGCGCATAGGCGAGGCGCAGGTGGGCGTAGTAGTTGGCGGGGTGTTGCTCGAGGATGCGCCGGGCGCGGCTTTCGGCTTCGCGGAATCGTTCCAGAGCTAGCAAGGGCAGCAGGCAACCAAGGCTGGCCTCGAGGGATTCGGGGGCGCGCTCGAGGGCGGCTTGGTAATGCCCGAGCGCTGGTGGGTATTGGCCGCTGGCATAGTAGAGCCAGCCCAACCGCAGGTGCACAAGGTAGGACTCGGGCAGGTGGGCCAGGGCGGCGATGGCCGCGGGGTAATCCTGCGCCTGTTCGCTTTGCTGGGATTGCCGCCAGGCCGCCCGCAGCGGCTCATGGGCGGTGAGCTCGGCCAGGCCCGTAGCGCCACCAACCGCATCAGCCGCCCGGACGTGACCCCAGCCGAGCGAGCCGACCGCGAGCGCGACCGCCAGCCGGGCTAGACGCGCGGGTCGTACCGTTGCGAGGCGGCTAACGCTCCACATGGTCCACCCTCCGCAATTGGATGTCATCCATGGTCACACAGGCGAAACCCTTGCCCCGGTCCAGATCGACCTGGGCGGTTCGGCGCACGCGCAAGAGGCCTGCCTCGATCGCCGATTCGATCCGGGTCTCGCTCACGAAGCGTTGCGTGACTCGCACCGTGGCCAACCGCGGATAGAAGGAGCTGAGCAAGCCGACCGCCACCCGGCGCAGGCCCGAGGTGACCAAGCTTACCGGGACGTAATCGTGCCAGGTCAACCCCTCGCGGTAGCCCAGCGGCAAGCGCGGCAGAGCCAGGAACAGCAGGCGCAACCACGGGTCCTGACCGGTAACGCGGTAGAAATAGAAGGTGCCTTCGTGTTTGCCGAAGTAGAGCTGAGTACCGTCCGACTGCAAATAGAAGGTGCCGTCGCCCGCCATTTTGACCTCGAGCGTCAGGGTCCCCCGTTTCTGGCCTGCGCGCACCATGTCGTAGTGGAGGGTGTCGTCGAGCACGAAGGTGGTGAGGGTGTCGAGCCGTCGGTCGCGGTAGAGCGGTTCGACGACGCGTCGCTCGGCCGGTACTTGGTTGGACCGGAACTCACCGTCCTCGATGTAGCTGAGGAAGCTGAACGGCAACGACGCCGCGCCGATGGCGTCGGTGGCTTGGACCTGCACGTGGATATGGGGTTGGGGCGAGTAACCGCTGTTGCCGCAGAGGCCGAGCACGGCGCCGCGCTCGACCCAGTCGCCTCGCTGGACCCGCAGGGATTTCTCGGCGAAGTGAGATAGCTCGACAAAGAACCCGCGCGGATCTTGCAGGATGACCAGGTTACCCCAGTTGTTGGCGTGGTCGGCGCTGCCGGGGGGGCTGTCGGGCAGATCGTCCACCAACTGCACCACCCGCCCCCGCACGGGAGCAAGCACCGGTTTGCGGTAGCCGTGGTAGTCCTCGAGGCGAGTGCCTTCGCCGGTGTGCGTGCGCCCTTGGTCGTCGGCGATGACGAAATCGCAGGCGTAACGCCAACTGCCTTGGTGGGTCCAGGCCCCGTCGAACCCCTGCCAAACGGTCCAGCGGCCCGCGAACGGCAGGTAAAGGGTGCGGTCCTGGCCCGGGTACCGCAAACGGTTGGCCAAGTGGTTCTCGAGGGTGTCCTCGGGAGAGAGGCCGACGCTGGCGGGGACCATCGGATGCCGCAGCAGGCCCAGCACATAGATGAAGCCCAAGGTGACGACGTTGAAGGGCAGCGTGAAGGCCGGGATGCCGAAGGAGGCCCAAAAGCCGGTGATGGCGTCCAGGAACAGGGTCGAGACGACCACCGCGATCGCCGCCAGCAGGTAACTCGTCAGCGACGGAATCAGGAACACGCCCCCCACCGCCATCGCGATCAGGATGAAGTTGAAGTTGTTCAAGTCCTCATAGGCTTGCGGCACCGACCCGAGCAGCAGACTGCGCGTGCCCGCACCCACGTAGTAGCCAAAGAGGGCGAGCAGGAACAGAATGCGCGAGCTGCGCAGCAGCGCCAACCCGAGGACAAGCCCGACGACCACGTTGGGGGCAAACAGAATCGCCCCGAGCGCCTTGAAGAACCCGCCCAGCCACATCGGCAAACCGAAATCCGCGGTCAACAGAGGTGTGTCATGGCGGAGTCGCACCAGCAGGCTCGAATATCGCAACGAGGCCAGGTACGCCATCGAACTCACCAACACGAACGGCACGCTCAGGATCGGCAACCGGAAGTACGTGAGAAACACCTGCGCCAGAAACACCGTGACCAAGAATGTGAATACGCCGGCCGTGACGATGAAGAACAGCGTCAGCGGCGACAGCTTGAACAGGTAGCCCAGGGACAAACCGACCAGCAGCGGGTTGTAGGTGTAGTAACCCGACGCCAAGAACTGCCGCTCCATCCCAAGCAGACGCGCAAAGCCATACGCGGCCAGCACCGCCACCAACCCCGACACCGCCACGTTCGGGTTCACCATGGTGACGGCAAAGATGACCGCCCCAACGCCTCCTCCGTGGAGAAAGAAAATCTCCGCGTAACTGCAGAAGACGGTCTTGAGGTGTTGCTTCATCAACGCCCCTAAGCTTGGCGAACGGCCTGGCTCCCACCGCGTCGAGCCGCAGCCGGGTGCGTGGGGACGGTCGGCGGGGGCTGGGTCATGGGCCGGTTTGCGGCGGGCTGGCGAATCGCGTCGGCACTCGCTCCCGGCGCGTGATGTCCGAGAGATCTTCGGCCTCGCGGATGACATCGACTTGGCCACGCTCGCCCACGAGGACCGCCGCAGGGCGATACTCGATGAATTGCATGGACTGGGTTTGGTTGTAAGCGCCGACCGGCGAGAGGATGAGCCGAGTGCCGCGCGCGAGCGGCGGCAGGGCGACACCTTCATCGAGCGCGTCGATGTTCATGCACAGCGGTCCATAGACCACGCTGTGCTCGTTCATGCCCCCCACCTCGCGGTCCAACTCGATGTTGAACTTGTACCAGTACGAGGTGAAGAGGAGGTTCACGCCGGCATCCACCACGTACGCGCGGGTGCCATCGGCCAGGCGCTTGGCCGCGCCGACGGTGGCGATCAAGTAGCCAGCTTCGTCCACTAACGCCCGGCCGGCCTCGAGGATGAGACGCGGAAACTCGCCGGGCGGCAGTGTCTTGGATAAGGCCTGGGCAATGGTCTCGGCGTATTCATCCATTGAGGGCAGCGCGACTTCGGGCGGCAAGTATACGCCTTTGAGCCGGCTTTTCGATGGGAACCCGCCGCCGAGGTCGAGGTACTCGAGGGCGAAGCCGAACGTGCGCTCGAGGTCGGTGGCGAAGCCGACCAACTTCTCGACCTGGCGCTGGTAAGGCGCGGTTTCCATGAGGTAGGTGCCCAGGTGGCAATGGAGGCCATGGACACGGAGTTTGCCCCCGTTCTTGATGCGTTTGGCGGCCTCGAGGGCTTGACCAGACTCGAGGTTGAAGCCAAAGCGGGACCACTGGGGGTAGATGCCGGCGTCGAGATTGAGCCGCAGGCCGATGTGGATCGGTCGGCCGAGTTGCAGCGACACCTTCTCGAGGTCGTAGATCTCATCCAGATGATCCACGTTGATCGTCGCCCCTTCCGCCACCGCACGCTCGAGCGCCGCCCGCGGCTTATGCGGCCCGTTGAACACGATCTTCTCCCCAGGCACACCCAAGGCGCGCGCCTTTTGGTATTCCATCGCCGAGACCACCTCCGCCCACGAGCCCAACTGGTGCATCAGGGCGCAGATGGCGCCCAGGTAATTGGTCTTGTACGACCAGCCGAACACGACATTCGGATACCGCGTCGAGAAAGCGCTGTGCATCTGCCGGTAGAGCCGGCGCAGCGTGCGCTCGGAGTACACGAAGAGGGGCGAACCGAACTGGCCGACTAAGTCGTCGATGCCAACCCCGTCGATCTCGGTGCGCACCTTGCGGGCGTAAGCGAACGTCCGCCCGTACTTGTTCATCCAGCCGGTCTGCAGCTTGGTGACGATCGGTTTTTCGTAGGGCATTTTCATGGCACTTCCCCCCGGGTAATCGCCTTCTGAAACGACGCCATGTCCGTCACCAGTTCGTACGTGTACCTGATAAACAGTTTGCCCGCCTCATACTCGGGCAAAGCGGGCAATGGCATTCCGAACAGATGCCGCACCAGGCGCGCCGGCAGATTGACGCCCACGCCCGTGGCGAAATACGACCAGGCCGGAAACCGCGGGTTCACCTCGATCAAGTTCACCCGATCGCCCTGCACCATGCACTCGAACTCGAATGGCCCCCGCCACTGATAGGCGCGCACAAACCGGTCTGCCGCCTCGAGCACCGCCTCGTTCCGCACCGTCACGCCCGTCCAAATCTTGCCTTGGGCGGTCACTGACAGCTTCTTGATGCCCACCAAGCCGAGGTGGTGACCGGCGCCATCGCCGAGGCCGACCACATTGAGCTCGTCGCCGGAGACCACCTCTTGCACGATCACCGGGTACCCCCACTCGGCGACCAACTCGTGATACCGGGTGAGCGCTTCGGGCAGCGTATGGCAGCGATGCGCCTTGTAGTAACTGCCCTTGACCATCACCGGCAGTTCGAGGTCGTCGATGGCTTGCACCAGCCCTTCGAGGTTCGTGACCGCGCGCGTCTCCGGCAACGCCAGCTCGATCCGGTCCGCAATCTCGACGAGCCGGTCCTTTCCCCGCAGCCGGAACTGCTCCATGCTCGGCAGGAAGGTCTGAATCGAACGATCGGCCAAGGTCCGAGCCCACTTGATGTAATGCGGCAGTTCGGCGTCCAGATTCGGGATCACACAATCCAGCCCGTAGTGTTGTTGGATGTAGAGCAGCCGCTCGAGAAACGCGTCCCCGCCCCCCGAGGGGTAAGGCATGATGAAGGACTTGTCCACCACCCAATCCATGAACAGCCCCGGCTCCATGGCGTCGTAGGCTAAGCCCACCACCTGCACCTGCAGGTCCGGATCCTCCTTCAGACTGCGCGCGACGCCGATCCCCGGGCCGGGGTTATCGACCGCGTTGATGCCGGAGAGGCCGATCTTGAGTGGGCGCATGCGGTGCCTTAATCAGCAGTTACAGCTTGCCCAGGCTGGCCGGTAGGGCGCGCAGTCCTCTCCGCTGCGCGCCGCGGGCTACCGTGTCCGCCGCGGTCTGCGGCCCGCAGTGCACGGCGCGCACTGCCCGTACGTGGAAGTCTTGGGCGACGGTTCATCAGGAGGTCAGCCCGAAGGACTTGAGGGCGGCGCAGAACTCGGCTACATCGCGCCGGGCGTCTTCGAGTTCGACTTGGTAGGTTTCAGCCAGGCTGTGGGCGATCTGGTCTTCGGCTTGGCCTTCACGCAGGGCATTGAGCACCCGCAACCCGGTGGCGCTCACCTGGAAACTGTCGCCGCTGGCCGGGTTGAACACGAAGCCTTCAGCGCTGACAGCTAAACGGGAGAGCTTTTGCATCATGCGAATCCTCGTGGCACGGCAAATCCGGAGGTTCGGATGGTGGGGAGGGTGGTGGTGGACGGGCTGACCGACAAGACCGCGGCCCGCGCGGCGCGCACGGAGTGACCCGCCCTACGACCGACCTGTAGTAGTCTGTAAAGCGGGCTCATAGCCAGGAACTCGAGGGCCAGGAGGCCGTCAGCACACGGCGCGGACCGCAGCTCCGAGGCTGCGGTCGAACGTACCGATTGGTGTTGGCACGTGGTCATGTCGTAGCCGGCCCAATGAAACCCACCTTCGTTAAGCTATTATTCGGCCGCTGTCGAAGATTTGTTAAGCGGGTGTAAATCCCCCACCCACCCGCGACCAGGGTTTGGGGCGAAGCAAGGGGGCTCTGGCGTTACCCTTCGTAAGTCGCCTTCCACCAATGACCGTCATCGGTCGTTTCGACGGACTGGATGGTCACCGCGCCGTAGCGGGCCAGGTAGGTCATCCGCGCTTCGTCTTCACTGCGCACTTCCCCACCGAGGAAGGCGTACAAGGCCCCGGCCCTGCCGCGGTAACCCTGTTGGCCTGTGACCGTCAGCCAGTACTCCAGCACGAGCCAATCGCGAGTCAACAGCGCCACTTCGCCGCGGCCCACCAAAGTGGCCGACAATCGGCCGCCCCCGCGAACGATCCTCGCGCCGCCCACCCTCTGCTCGGCCACCACGCGCACCGCGTCGATCTGGGTGACCACCTCGGTCCCGTCTGCGGCCAGGCGCGTGATGGGGTGGGGCTCGACCTGGCAAGGCACCGGTTCGCGAGCGGACAGCGGCTGACCGATGCAATCGAGGTAGGCCGCCACGATCGCCGGCGCCAGCTCAGGATCGAAGCGGATCGAGCCCCCTCGCTCGGCAGCCGACGGATTGCGAATCTGCATTAAGCCACGGCCTTTGAGGTAGCTGACCCGGGTTTGGCCAGCCGCCCGCAGCCGCAGAGTCCAGGTCCTCGCCTCGGGACCGGTCGCACCCGGAAGAGTCTCGCACACGGCCACCCGTTCCGGCGCCCCCAGGCCCAGGGGTGTGGCCAGCGCGGCCACCAGATTTCCCTCGTCAGCCGGGGCAGCCAATCGGTACACATCCACGGACTCGTCGTAGGCCGGCATGGGAATGGGCCCGGCGCAGTGCCAATACACCGCCAAGCCATAGGCATTCTCGGCGCTGGTCACTAACGGTTCCCAACCGCTCGCCCAGTGCGTGTCCCGGCCAGGCACGGTTGGCAGGGCAGCGAAATCGGCCGATGGAGCCGGGCCTGACCAAGTTGGCGTTGCGGCTCTTTCGCCGGCCCAGTCGTCGTCCAGCGGTTCGGGCTGCCCGGGTGCAAGCGCGAGTTGACGTAAGTGTTCATCAGCTTGCGCGCCAAATACCATGGCCAAGCATCCCAAGGCGGCAGCGGTCCAGGCCAGGGAATTCAGCAAGGTCGTTTTCATGATGAGAGCCTTTCTCTTTCAAGCTGAGTTGAGTTACCTCTTCTAACCAACACTCCCCATGCCATGTGCCCGGCCTTCTCAGACTTGAGAGGTGCCCTGCGCGAGTGACCGGCTCAGCGCCTCGGGCGGCTAGGCGGGGGCGGCGTCCGAGCGATTAACTGCTTGGCGCGGAACCGCTTTTTCCCCTGGCGTCCTCAAAACCCGATCCAGGTCGTGGACAGGTCGTTCACGCCCTTTGAGACTCATGAGCGTGCTGTGGACAGGTCAAGTTCGGAGCGCTGGCGGCGGGTTTGCAGTACAGCGGGCCAGACGCCTGCTCTCCCTCCGTTGCGCCCGTTGCGGATGGGGGCGGGGCACCTTATACGCGTCGTGGCCTCGGGCCAGCCGTCCAAGCCAGGTTTTGAAGCCCTCTAACTTGCTGCCAGGGTTTTAATACTTGACACCGATAGTTGCTCTGCTGGCGGCCGGTGCAGCGTGGGGTATGGGTGTGGGCGGCTTGCCCGGCGGACGTTGGGCTAGCCGCCCGAGGAGCGCAGCCGGTACAGGTGGACATCCCACGGGCCAAACCGGTCGACGAAGGTGCCGTCTTGCACGGGGATCGAACGGTCCTCGCCCAACACCTCGGCGCGCGCGGCGCCGTCAAGTACCTTCACGCGAAATCGGGCCTGGGCGGAACCTGGCCGCATGGCCACAGCGAACAGGTAAACGTCGGGGCCGTGCCGCTTGGCCATGAGGGCGACGGGGACCTCGGGATCGTCTGTGGTCACCTGGGCTAGGCCCGGCACCGTCGGCTGATTCAGGACCGGGGCCAGGCTGTGGATTTGGCGGTTGATGGCGGTCACGGCGGCCAGCATCTCGGGATCGTCGAGCAGAGCAGATTCGTTGAAGCGCGGCTGCCACTCGTGAACGAAGTAGATCAAGCCGACCGAGCCATGCACCAGGGCCATCCAGGCTTCGGCCCGGACCTGGTGCGGCGTAGCCTTGGCCGTGGGGTGCGAGATCCGAGTGCATTCGAGGCAGTTCCAGACCGGCTTGTTGCCGCCGGTCCACTCGACCAGGCGCTCGACGCCCCGGGCCACGAGCCAGAGCTTGCCGCTCACGGCCGGTCGATCGTGCACGACCGGATAGATGTCGAACGAGACGATGTCAGCGCCTTGGACGTACTCGGGGTAGTCCTCGGGATGATTGGTGCGCACACCGCGGCCGTGCCAACCGTCCCAAGCCACCCCCTGGCCCAGATTCAACAAGACCGGCCGAGTCGGATCCAGCGCGCGGATGCGTTCGTAGTCGGCCACGATCTGGGTGGGGGCAATGGGCGGTCCGTAACCTTTGCCCGGACCGAGTGACTGAGCGTTGTCCGGTTCGTCTCCGTGCATCCAGCCGACGATCGTCGGGTCGTCGAGGTGCCGTCGCCCGACCTCATTCTGTGCGCAAATAACGCGCATGCCGGAAGCCTTGAGCGTGGCCAACTGCTCTTCAGTCGGGCCGCGCCACAGACCGACGTAGGTGTTAAACCCGGCACGCCGGTAGGCCGCGGCCTTGGCCGGCGGCTGCAGCCAGACGGCAATGGGGAAGAAGTCGGGTGCCGTCCCGGGCCCGTTCTTCCAAGCTTGGTAACGGCTAACGACAGAGGGGGCGCCCGCCTGGATCGAGGCGAGCACAAGCAGCGCGAGGGCGCCGCCCGCAACGATGCGAACAAGTGGAGACTTGCCAAACATGCTCATGCGACGTTGGGTCAGGCCACAGGTTGAGGGTAGGGCGCGCAGTCCTCTGCGCGCCGAATCCTCCACGGGCCCATAGCGGTTTGCGGCGCGGAGAGGACGGCGCGCCCTACCGCCAACCGCCAACCTGTAACGGTGAGGATGGCTTCTCGGCAAAGTGTTCACGCGGATGTGGAGTCGGTCACCGCGCCTCTTGCGCTGGGAATGCCAAGTCCTAAATCCTAGATGCCGAATCAGACCCTCCAGGGCCCGCGTTCGAGCCGGTGCAGCCAGGTGTTGGCCTCGGCGTCGTTGACGAACCGCTCGCGGGCGGGGTCCCAGGTGAGTTTGCGTTGGTGCCAGTAAGCGAGGTTGCCCAGATGACAGACCGTGACGGACCGGGCGCCGATCTCGACGTCGCAGATAGGCTTCTGTCGGCTGCGGATAGCGTCGACGAAGTCCTTGTAATGATTGCTGCTGCGATAGAGCTGGGTTGGCAGCGCCTCGAACTTCTCCTTCATCAGCGACTCGGGTTCGGCTTGGAACCGGCCACGATCGACGCAGACCTTGCCCTTCGTGCCCACAAACACCGCGCCGAACCGGTAACCCTCGAGGCCACCGTGATACAGGGTGACGCCGTTGGCATACTTGAACGTCAGGCGCTTCACCTCCTGGCCATCCGGAGGGACGATCTCGACCGGCCCGCTCTCATCCATGCCCAACCCCCATTGGGCGATGTCGAAGTGGTGGGCCCCCCAATCGGTCATACCGCCACCCGAGTACTCGCGGAAACCGCGCCAGTTCGGGAAGTGGTTGTGCACGCCCCGTGGGCTGAGAACCGAGTTGTACGGGCGCACCGGCGCCGGCCCGAGCCAGAGGTCCCAGTCCAAGCCCGGCTCGATCGGTTCTTCAGGTAGATCGCACCACTTGCTCGGGCCGCCGACCGACACGTAGACTTCCTTGATGTCGCCTATGGCGCCGTTGCGGACCAAGGTGCAACCCTTCCAGAAGGCGCTGTCGGAACGCTGCATCGAGCCGGTCTGGAACACGCGCTGGTTTTGGCGCACCGCCTCGACCATCGCCCGCGCCTCGTGAATCGTCAGCGAGAGGGGTTTCTCGCAGAAGATGTCTTTGCCGGCCTTGGCGGCGGCAACGGCCGGGTAAGCGTGCCAATGATCGGGGGTGGCGATGATAACGGCGTCGATGTCCTTGCGGGCTAACAACTCGCGAAAATCTCGGTACGCGGCACACCCCTTGAACGACTGGTCTTGTTTGGTGGCGTAGAACTCCTCGACGCGCTGCTTGTGATGCTCGCGCCGCGTGGTGTCGACGTCGCACACCGCCACAATCTGGACATTCTGGTGGGGCAAGAAGCTGTTCAGCAGATGGCGACCCTGCGTGCCCACGCCGATCGCGCCCATGGCGATCCGGTTATTGGGCTGAGCGTCGGCGGGCGCGCCCCAGACCCGAGCCGGCAGCAGGAGTGGCGCGGCGATGGAAGTGGCGGCGGTGCGGTTGAGGAACTGACGGCGGGTGAGTCGGTTTGAGTGAGCCATAGGAGCGGATGTCAAGGTGTCAAGGTGCAACGACGGGCAGCTTAGCGAACCCTCCGAGCGGTTCAACTCTGAATGTTCACCCTGAAAGTCCAATCCTGAATGCAGCGATGCAGCCAAGCCGTGCGCTTCGCGCTGGCAGGCGCGGTTCCGAGCTCGATCCTGGCAGGCAAGGTCGCGCAGATCTCTGGCTCGGGGCAGGCTGGGGACTTTTTTGCTGGCGTGCGTGGGTTGGCGGTTCAGAATTCAGGGGCGCAAGACATCTCCAATGGTTGTACATTCAAAGGTCATGAAGACATCGATTCACGGTTGCCTGTTTTGCCCGCCGCAGGTCGCGGTGTTGGGCGGTTTATCACTGGGCCTGCTCACGCTGATCTCGATCGGACGTGCCGATGCCGGCCCGCTGGCCGCCGGTTTGGACACCCCCCAGGCGCCGGCACAACGCGCGCCCGTTGCCTTCGAGTTGGCGGCGGCCACGGCTGCCGGGGAGGCCAAAGCGAGCGCGGCCTTACCTGCGCTCGAGGGGGCAGGGTGGAAACCGCTCTTCGACGGCCACTCGCTGGCGGGTTGGAAGGTCGTCGATTTCGCCGGACACGGCGAGGTCGAGGTCAAGGAGGGGAACCTCGTGCTCGAGATGGGGGCGATGCTGACGGGGGTGAACCTGGTCAAGACCAACGATTTGCCCAAGACCGATTACGAACTTGCCTTAGAGGTGATGCGCGTCGACGGGAGCGACTTCTTTTGCGGGCTGACGTTCGTGGTGGGGGATTCGTGCTGTTCGTTCATTGTTGGGGGTTGGGGAGGCGGCGTGGTGGGCATTTCGAGCATCGACGACAACGACGCCTCGCTCAACGAGACGACCAAGTACATGAACTTCGAGTCCAAGCGCTGGTACCGCATCCGGGTGCGCGTGACCCCGGCGAAGCTGGAGGCTTGGATCGATCGGGAGAAGATGGTGGACGTGAAACTGGAGGGCAAACGGATCGGCGTGCGCCTGGGCGAAATCGAGCTCAGCCAGCCGTTCGGGATCGCCACCTACCAGACGACTGCCGCTGTGCGCAACGTTCAGTGGCGTCGGCTCTGACGCGGCGCCGGCGCGTGCTTCGGCGGCGGGAGGCCACGCCTGGGCTAGGCGAGCGGGTTGTGCGTGCCGAAGGGTGCCGGACCGAGGTGCCAGCCGAGAGTGGTGCGGGGTGAGAAGCGCACTTGTTGTCGGTGGGCGAGTGGGTTAAGGTCCGCAAACGTCAACTGAAACTGAATCGGCAGACAGAAAGGTTTTTTATGCGCACGTCGATTAGCTCAGCCCAGCCGCGGGGCGGGCGTGGCGGTTTTACCCTCATCGAACTGCTGGTGGTTATTGCCATCATTGCGATCTTAGCCGGGATGCTCTTGCCGGCGCTTGGCCGAGCCAAGGCCAAAGGGCAAGGGATCGCGTGCATGAACAACACCAAGCATTTGATGTTGGCGTGGCGGATGTACGTGGACGACAACCAGGAGAAACTCCCCTTTGCCTACGCGGCCGAAGGCAACCCGAGCGATCCGAACTGGCCCTATGCCTGGGTGCACGGCATCCTCGACTTCAACAACGCCAACACGGAGAACTGGAATTGGACCAACACCCTGGCCAAAGGCGCCATCTTCTCGTACACGGGCAATTCACCGGCAATTTACAAGTGCCCGGCCGACCAATCCACGGTCAAGCCGACCAGCGGCCCGTGGGTCGGCCAGACCGTCAAACGAGTGCGAAGCAACTCGATGAACTCCTGGATGGGTATGAACGCCGGTGTGCACACGTGGTTCGGCGGCCCCGAGTTCCGCAAGTACCTCCGGATGTCCGACATCATCGACCCAGGCCCGGCGAAGACGTGGGTCTTGGTCGACGAGCACCCGGGGAGCATGAACGACGGCTTCTTCTGTGTCGACATGCGCGGGTACCCCAATCCAGCGGCCGCTGCCCTGCCGGACGTTCCTGCCAGCTTCCACAACAACGCCTGCGGATTCGCTTTCGCAGATGGCCACTCGGAGATTAAGAAGTGGATGGACCGCCGGACCATGCCGCCGTTCAAGGGCGCCACCCTCCCCAACGTCTCCCAGGCCAACAATCCCGATGTGGTGTGGCTGTGGGAACACACCACGCGCAAGTACTGACCCCAACAGGAGGCTCGCGTGTGAACTCATCCTCCCTTCGAAATCCGCTCTGGGCGGCGGTGGCGTTGGCTAGCTTGGCCATCTACATACTGGCCTGCACTTCGTTTAGCCCGGACGACTCGCGCGTGGCGTTCCCCGCCTTCCATCCGGACAGCGGCGAATTGGGCGTTTCCGTCTTCGACCGCGGGAGTGGACAGGTCGAGTCCGTGTTCACGCTCTCAGCCGCCTCGGGTCTGGAGGAGCCGAGCTACGAAGCGCGGGTGTTGCGGGCGCAATGGTTCGATGACCAGCGCTTGATCGTGGCTTGGCCAGGGATCTCGACGGAGGACACGGGCTTGAATGTGCTGACGCTGCCGGTAGGCAAGCCAGGTACGGTGCGGTATTGGCAGCTCGATGAGGTCGAGAAGGCAGACGAGCGCATGATCCGACCGCTGGCGGTGGCGGGTGCACACCTGTTCGTGGCCTCCGCCTCGAACCTAGTCGTGCGGCTGGACCTCGAGACTGGGCAAGTCGTCTCCCGGCAGGCCCGCGGCGAGGTGTCGGGGCTCTATCCCTCCGGCCAGCAGGACCACCTGTACTATGTCGGCGCCGTCCCCGGGGCCGAAGGCCGAGCCGAGTTTGGGCGATTGGAGGCGGGCGACTTCGCACAGACGCCATGGTTCGAGTCTACCTCGACTCATATGAGCCGCGAGGAGTTGGTCGCCTTCAGCCCCGCGGGTCCGGTCGTGGCGATAGCGGGTGACAAGGACGGGCGGGCGGCACTGACGCTGATCCGGGCTGGTGCCGCTCCGCAAACCCTGTCGGTTTCAGGTGAGGCTGAAACGCTGGCGCTGGGCGGCCTGAGCTTCTCGCATAAAGGAGATGCGGTCCTAGCCGCCTACGTCCGGACAGCGGCCTCGGAGACGAACACGAGCGTCGGCGTGGTCGAGATCCCGCTGGATGGCCAACCGCCGAAGCGGATCCAGCTCTTCACCGGTCCGGCGAATCTGGATAGCGACTTGGCGCTGTACCTGCAGCCGGCGGTCTCGCACGACGGCCGGACTTTGGCCCTGGTGAACACTTACCTGTGTGCCGAACCTGCCGCGGACGGCGAGGCCCAGATGCCGTGTGCCCTGTTCCTAGTGGAGCTGGACAAGAGCCCGCGCGGCATACGCCAGATCCCGTTGCCAGCGCCCAGGCCGGATCACCCGTTCGACTAGTCGCGTTGTGCAGGACTGGCTGAGCGCGCTCTTGGGTTCGGTTTGCGGCCAATACCCGAGCCATGTCTGGATGCCGGGCGGCTGGGCTTTGCCTTGCTGTCAGCGCTGCACGGGGCTTTACGTCGGTGCTGCCCTGGCCGTGCTCCTGCACGGGCGGTTCTGCCGGACGGTCACGAGCGCCTCGTCGTGGTGGCATGGGCTGTGTCTGCTGCAGATGGTGCCTTTCGGGTTCCACTGGGTGCCGCAGGGGCCAGTGCTGCGAACGGTCACGGGCTACCTGTTCGCGTGGGGCGTCGTCTTTTTCCTGTGGCCGGCCGCCGCAGCACGAATCGGAAAGGCGCGGCCGAACGGTCGCTCGAGCCGGGAGAGGGCGTCCGCGCCGGGTGCGGCGGAGGGTCCTCTGGGATGGCGCCCTGGGACTGCGGGTTACGTTGGGGGATTCGTCGCTGGGGTGGTGCTGGCGCCTGGGTTAGCCCGTTGGGGTGGTCAGGTCGGGGCTTACTTACTCGCGGGACTCGTGGTGCTGGGGGCCTTAGCCCTCGGTTGGCTGGCGCTGCTGAACCTGGTGGCCCTGTGTGCGACCGCAGCCCAGACCTGGCGCCGCCATTTCCGGCGCGTCGCCGCATGACCGACCGGTTCCTCTTCGTTCGCCCCCCCCGTCCACTCTGGCCGTTCAACGGTCCGGGCAGCGCATTTTGGCCGCCGTTGGCGTTCGCGTCGTTGGCCGCTGCGTTGCTCGAGCGCGTCCGAGGCCTGCGGGTCGAGATCCTGGACGCGCCCGCCCTCGAGCTGGGTTGGCGTACGCTGGCGAGCGAGTTGCGCCGGCGCCTCCCGACGTATGTTGGGTTGGGGGAAGAAGCGGTCGGTTGCGTCGAGTGTTTTCGGCTCGCTCGGCTGGCGCGCGAGTTGAAGGCGACGGTGATTGCAGGCGGCTGCTTTTTCGGTCACGTGGCAGAAGAGGCGTTGGGGACGGGGCTGATCGACGTGGTGGTGCACGGAGAAGGAGAGGAGACCATCGTCGAGTTGATCGAGGCTCTGCGTTCGGGGCGGGAGGACGATCTGGCGCGGGTGCGAGGGATTTCCTACGTGCTGGACGGCCGCGTGGTCCGCACGCCGGCTCGACCGCCACTGGCGGACTTGGACCGCCTGCCGTTTCCCGCCTATGACTTACTCGAGGTTGCGCGGTATGGGGCGCGGAGTCGAAACCACCCGCGTCTGGCGGCGATCGAGCTGGGTCGGGGCTGTGCGGCGGCGTGCGATTTTTGCGTGCTTTGGCGGCAGATGGGCCGGTTCGTGGGGGGACAGTTGACGCCGCTCTTACGGGTGAAAACGCCGGAGCGCTTGCGCGAAGAGATTCGTTGCCTGGTCCGTCGTTACGACCGTCGCTACCTTGGCTGGGTCGACCCGTGTTGGAACGCGCATCCAGTTGTGCCCGGTCAAGTCGCCGAAGGGCTCCTGCGCGACGGCCTGCGTGTGGGCCAGAGCGCGTGGGTGCGCGCGGACGCCCTCGTGCGCGACGAGGCCTCCGGGGCGCTGGGCGCGTGTGTCGCAGCGGGTCTGAACGAGGTCTACCTGGGTATCGAGCGGGGCGACGAGGCGGGGCTGCAGGCACTCCACAAGTCCGTTTCCCGCGCCCAGGTCGAAGAGGCGCTGGGTATTCTGCGCGCACGTTATCCGCAGGTGTTCGTGGTGGGGTCGTTGATTTACGGGCTGCCGGGCGACCAACCGGCCGATGCCCACCGCCTGCACCGATTCTCGCTCGAGTTGGGGCTGGACCAGGCGTTCTTCATCCCCCTGACACCTCTGCCGGGCACGCCGTCCTGGCGGCGCGACCTCTGGGATGCCACGGGCGAGCGGTTCCGGTCCTTCAGTTTCCTCCCGGGAATCGGCCAGGCTCGGGACCGAGCGCGGCTCGAGTGGGCTTTATTGTGCTCGTGGTTGTTTTACTGGACCCCCGCCCGAATACGAACCAATTGCCAATCCTGGTGCAGCCGAGATGCGCGCAAGCGGAGGTTGAGCCGCCGTTTGTTCGGGAGAGCGAGCTTGTACGCCGCGCGCGCTTTACTGAGGGGGCTCGGAGGCGCCGCACGGGGCCGTGGGATGTTGCTGCCCCGATGGTACCGGCGTTAGCCCGTGCGGAGCATCGCATTGGATATGTGGGCAAGTGGGCAAGGGTGTGGGCAAGGAGGATGGTTTGTTCTTATGCTAGAGCTTCGCTCGTGTTTTGTCTTGAACTACCTCGGCCGCTTGGGTGAGGTCCGCACAGCTCACCCAAACAAGCCCTCACACCTCACCATCGCCATCTCGTGCCGACGCCTTGTCATGGCATCGGCATTGGCCCTAGGGTGCCTGTCATCCGATCAGCGGAGGCCAATGGCGGTGAGGGCAGGCTCGTGGTCGCTGTCCCATCGCTATCGCTGGTGTAGGTAGGCTCGCCGGCGAGCTCGAGTCTCGGTCAGGGCGCTTCACGAACTCGAACCATGATGTGCATGGAATCCAAACACCAAGTCGCCTTCGTTCCTGCCGTTGGAGAGAAGGCAAACGCCCGCTGGGTGGCGCTGTGCGCCCTCTGCGCGGCACACGTTGTCGAGATGGTCTGCGCGACCGCGGCCGAAACGCTCTATGTCGCTCCAAACGGTCGCCATGTCAGCCCGTTCGCCACCTGGGCGGACGCGGCTACCAATATCCAGGCGGCGGTGGACGCGGCGCGCACGGGCGAACGGGTGCTGGTGTCGAACGGGGTCTACCGGTTGGCGGACGCCGTGCAGATCACCAACGCGATCGTGGTCGAGAGCCTCGAGGGCCCCGCGGCGACCACCGTGGACGGCGGCAACGCGACCTCGGTCTTCTGGATCTGGCACACCAACGCGGTGGTGAGCGGCTTCACCGTCGTGAATGGATACGCCGGAGACTACATGCTCTCGACCGCCGGCGGCATCCGCACGGAAGGGTTGGTCAGCAACTGCGTCGTTCGCTCCTGCGCGGCCGAGTGGGGCGGTGGCGCGTACGTTGTTTGGGGCGGGCGCGTGGTTGATTGCACTTTCGAGGGTAACGTCGCCATGCGCGGAGGGGCGGTCTACGTCTACAACGGTCGGGTAGAGAATTGTCGCCTCGAGGACAACGCCGCGGAAGAGTCGGGGGGCGGCGCCACGGGCGTGGCCGCGCGCGATCTGCTGTTGCGCTGGGACTTCGACGGTGACGGAGCCGTCGATCGCGAGGGGCCAGACCTGACCAACGAAGTCTTCGTCTTCACGAGCGAAGGGATCTACAGCCCGGCGTTCTCAGCCAGCAATGCCCTGGGCGAGGAGCTACGCTTGGTCTTGACCAACGGGATCAGGGCCTACGCCACAAACATCCACTACGTCAGGCTGGCAGGCTCCGATACGCCTCCCTACACGAATTGGGCCACCGCCGCCCACAGCCCACAGGCAGCCCTCGAGGCCGCCGACAACGGCGACACTGTGCTGGTCACGAACGGGGTATTCCATTTGCCTGAAACCCTCCTCGTCTGGAAGGCGGTCACCTTGCGCAGCGTCCATGGGGCAACGGCCACGATTCTTGACGGCGCAGGCGTGCGCCGTTGCCTGGCCTTGGCCAACGACGGGGCGGTAGTCGAGGGTTTCACCTTGGCGCACGGGGCGGCGGACGATGGCGCCGGTGCGTACCTGGAGGGTGGCATGCTGAGACGATGCATGGTCCGTGACTGCGAGGCGACGGGTTCGGGCGGCGGGCTGTTTCTCACGGGGACCGCGGTGGCGCAGGATTGCCTGGTGGTCAGGAATGCATCGCTTGGCGGCTCGGGCGGAGCCTATCTCCAACACTGGGCCATCCTGACCAACGTGACCCTCTCGCTGAACCGGAGCGGCAACTACCACGGAGGCGTCTACATGCGCAGCGAGGCCGCGGCGTACAACTGCATCAGTTGGGGCAACGTGTCCCGGCTCGGCCCGGACGACGCAGGCGACTTCTTCGCCTCCTGTTTTCCGGGCGCCATCGAAGGCATCGATCGTAACACACGCCGCGATCCCCTCTTCTTGGGTGCGGCCTTGGGCGATTTCCACCTGGCGGCCAATTCGCCGTGCGTCGATGCCGGCATCGCCTCCGCTGCCGCCGCCGAGCGCCTGGACCTGGCCGGCGAGTCGCGAGTGTCCGGCGCGGCCGTGGACATGGGCTGTTACGAACAGGGCCGGCTGCGCTGCGGGTTCGACGTCGAACCCGCTTACGGAATCGCACCCTTCGAGGTCGCCTTCACTCCGCGGTTCGCGGGCACAAACACAGCGGCGCTCTCCGGGTCGTGGGACTTCGACGGCGACGGCGTGTGGGACGCCGCATACACGGACGGCGCGATCGAGCGCTTCACCTATGCGCTGCCGGGCCGCTACGACGTGGAATTGGCCGTCGGCAATGCGGCGGGCGAAACCTACCGCGGCCGGGTTGACCAGGCGATTGCAGTCTACCGCATCCCCACACACTACGTGTCGTCCGCCGGCGCGCACGCCTGGCCGTACGATTCCTGGAGCGCGGGGGCGACCAATCTGGCGGCTGCGGTGGCCGCCGCGCGCGACGGCCATACCATCCACGTGACCCTTTCACGATAATGGCAGCTCCGCGTCCAACTGCCGCATCCTGAACAACTCGGCCTCCGAAAACGGAGGTGGGGTTTGCTTCTCGTACGGCGGTCTGGTCAAGGGCTCCCTCTTGCTCGGCAACCGCGCGGCGCGAGGCGGGGGGATCGCGGCCAACCGGACGGGTGGTGCGGCCTCGCACTGCACGGTCGTCCGGAACACGGCCTCGGAAACCGGCTGCGGCGTGTACGCCGCCGGCGGCACTTCCTCGAGGCGCCCCACGTTCACGAGCTGCATCATCCGCGCCAACGTTGCCAACGACTGGGCCGTGGACAGCGCTGTGGATCCGCGCTTCGTTCACTGCAACTTGAACCCAGATCCGGGCGGCGTGAACACCGTCACCGACGACCCGCGCCTCATCTTCCAATGGCGATTGCGCGCCGACTCGCCCTGCATCGACGCCGGAACAGCCGCCGACCACGACGACTTGGACGGCGAACCGGCCTGGGATCATCCCTCCTACGAACCCGCGGGCGGAACGACGCGCGACATCGGCGCCGACGAGTTCGTCGATGCCGATGCCGACCGCATGGCAGACGCGTGGGAGTCCGAGCACTTTGGCTCCGCCGCCAACCGCGACGGGACTGGCGATGGCGACGGCGACGGACTGGCCGATGCCGACGAATACCACTGGGGCACCCACCCCGGAGCCACCGATACGGACGGCGACCGCATGCGGGACGGCGACGAAGTGTTAGCCGATACCGATCCGGCCCACGAGGACTCGTTCCTTGGTTTCGTCAGCGTGACGGCAACCTCCAGCGCCGTTCAGCTCGTCTGGCGCGGCGGCACTCGCGTCGCGCAGTATCTCGAAGCTCGCTCCGCTCTGCTCGGACAGGAAGGCGGCTGGGTTCGCCTCTCGACTTACCTCCCTCCCACGCCCATCACCAACGTGTACACTGGCGATCTGGGCAGCACCCCCCACCGCTACTACCGCATTGCGATCGGCGAATAGCCCCACTCGGCATGGCACGAACTGCAAGTCGCTACTAAACTATATGACGAGTAAATAATACTTGACACGCATTAGCCCTTTGCCTATTCTCTCGCCCGATATGAGAAGAACCCGCATCAAAGTCAAAGGCCGACCGGCCGTCTACCACTGCGTCTCGCGCATCGTCGGCGCGCAACACCTCCTGGATGACCTCGGCAAGGAAACCTTGGTCCGCCTCCTCCGGCGCCTGGCCACCTTCTGCGGCCTCGAGGTCATTACCTATTGCATCATGTCCAATCACTTCCATGTCCTGGTCCGCGTCCCGGCCGAGCAGAACCCGACCGACGAGGAATTGGTCGAGCGCATGAAGGCCCTCTACGGGAAGGCCAAGCCCCGAGAGGCCGGCCTGCTCTATGAGGCCGAGAAGGGGTTGCACGACCATGGTCGGGTGGACGCAGACATCCGGAAACGGATGCTGGCGCGGATGGGGGATGTGTCGGAGTTCATGAAGGAGTTCAAGCAGCGGTTCAGCAAGTGGTACAACATACGGCATCAGCGGTTTGGGACGTTGTGGGCGGAACGGT
>Ga0194111_10001305_pt1 | contig 30761 bp, 29 predicted proteins | sample TA2KigC300mmetaG_FD_146194 | JGI IMG/M metagenome (GOLD analysis project Ga0194111, IMG submission 146194) | Freshwater microbial communities from Lake Tanganyika, Tanzania - TA2015033 Kigoma Deep Cast 300m | ecosystem: Environmental > Aquatic > Freshwater > Lake | place: Tanzania: Lake... | reverse complement strand
CATAAATCTGGGTGTCTCCGGTGGAATGGTCATAGACGAGCTCTGTGGATACGGACCGGTAGGGAAGGTGGCAGGTCTGGCAGGCGATTCTCCTCATGTGTTTTGGAGAGAAGGCATGCCTGGGTCTCGGCGCCCTGCGGTCTTTTCTCCGGTAATGACAGTCCTCACAGGAGTTCATCGTATTGTCAAGATCATCCCGGACGGTTTGTTGAAGTGAATTGCCTTTGGCAAAGTTATGCTCCTTGTCACCCGGATGGCATGAGAGACAATCCATTCCCTTGGCCTTATGAACATCTGTTTGGAGAGTCCAGTCATATCCCTTTTTTCTTTCACCATAGAGGGCATGGCAGGACCAGCAGTTTTCATCCGGCGGTCTCCTGATGATGTGAAGGTGAAGATTCTCAAAGTCGGCCACCTCTTTCTTTGTGTAATCCACTTCTATCTGATCAACGACAGGGGTTTGGGATTGGTCTTCCGAACTCTTCAGGGTGGCCCACCCAGACCCCACGGTGGGTCCGAATTTAAAGAAACCTCCCCTGATGGCTGCTCCCCTCTCTTTCCATTGATATCCTTTCAGATGGCAGAGGAGGCAATCGGCTTCACTCACCCCGCTCCGGTCCCAGGGGGCCCCGTATTTTTCATTGCCCGCGCTGAAGGATGTGTAATCACCATCAAAGGCTGGATCATCACCCGAAAGTTCATAACCAAATTTTTTTGTTTCCTCATTGTAGTAGAGATTTCCTTTGCGGTCGAACTCTGCCCATCCTCCTCCGGGATGGCAGATTCCGCAGTTCTGGGCAAAGAAGGAAGAGGATTTATCCATCTCAGATAAGCTTTGATTTATTTTTCGGGTCAACTGGCTCGAATCCATCGCTGCGAGTGAGTGCTTCCCATACAACCCTGATGATAGATTCCAGGGATATTTCTCATCATAGGTATCTCTCATCACGATTTTTCCGTATTTATCGGTTCGGCCCTGCTGGAAGTGATAACCCTTGGTGATGAGATCGTAATCATGGCAGGCCCCGCAGGTCTTTTTAGGGCTGTAAGGGGTTTTGCTCTCCAGGGTGAGGGGGTTTCCATCAAAACCCCTCAGGACGATCTTCTCATGCGATGGAGCCTGAGAAGGGATTGAGGAAGGGTAAAGGAATAGTAAAGCAAGGGTTACTAACGCCAAGATAATCAAAGGTCCAAATTTTTTCCGTTGAAGCACCCAGGGCATGGTACTCTCCAATGGCATTATAAGAATGATGGGTCTTCATTAGTATATTCTGAATGGAAATTTTGGACAAGGGGTTATTTCTGGTTTTCTGGTTTTTCCTTTAAATCTTCTGCTATTCCTTTCAAGCCCAATTGTTTCAATCGTTCAGGGGTGGGAATCCCGTTTTTATCGTAACCAAAAGAATCATAATATTCATTCAGGAGGGTATCCATATTTCGGATCATCTCTCCCGTTGCCCCTCCGGCATTGAGGAGGGGTTCTGTAAACATTCTTTGAGGTAAAGTATCATCTTTTCGGTCAAATCCCTCCCTTACATTGAAGCATCTTTCCATACAGATGATCCGTTCCCCCACCATTTCAATATAGCCTGGGTCTCGAAACTCATCATAACCCGTTCCGAAAGTTAGTAAACCGCTCAAAAGGGAATGGGTGAGGCCCGAGTTTCCAAATGCGCAGACGATGACCACCTCTTCGGCAGCCTGCTGTTTTTGGACGAGGGCGACAATATCGCCCTTTCCTTCCTCAGTAAAGCGATCCACAGGTCTTGGGTCCGATGTCCCGTAGATTTCCTGTCTCGGCCTTCCATACATATGGCTTCCCCCAATATTGGAAGTGGCATAACTGAGGCCATAGCCTTTGATGGCCCGGGGTTCATAGGCAGGAAGTTCCAGTCCCTTGGAATGCATGGCATAACGTTCTGCCCCTCCACCAATCTGCTCCGCCGCTCTCCTCACCCCTTCACCCAAAAGCCTTCCCAAGCCTTCTCTCCGTCCGATTTTCTCAACCAAACTGAGAATCGTTTCAGCGTTGCCCCAACGGAGATCGAGACCATCGCTTTCCTTTTCGGAAATAATCCCCTTCTCAAAAAGCTCCATGGCAAACCCGATAGCATTACCGGTGCTGATTGTGTCAAGTCCCAGGTGATCGCAGAGGCTGTCTGCCGTTACAATTGTTGCGAGATCGTTATTACCTACCTGACCTCCAAAAGCCCAGATGGTCTCATATTCCGGTCCTTCACTGTACGCCCCTTTAAGAACGCCTTCCTTAACTTCATGAACCTGTCCACAACGGGTCATGCAGCCATAGCATCCAAAATTTTTCAACTTGATCTTGGCAAATTCCTCCGGAGATAATTTATCCATTCCTTCCATCCGACCCGCCTGAAAATTTCGTGTGGGGTAACAGCCCAAATGATCTGCCAATTCTACCAAAAGGGTTGTTCCATAATCGGTCATCCGGACCCTTCTCGGGTGGGTTTTCAGAATGGAGACCTGTTTTTCAACCGCTTCTTTAAATGCCGAAGGATTTTTAGGAATGATTTTCCCCTTAGCATGGATGGCGATCGCCTTCAACTTTTTCGATCCCATCACTGTTCCCATGCCACATCGAGAGGCGGTCCTTCGGCCATGGGTGATCGTTGCGAAGCGGACCAATTTCTCTCCCGCTGGTCCGATGCAGGCAGACTGAGTGGCTGGGCCATGAATATCCACAATTCTTCTTTGTGTTCCTTGAGTATCAAGACCCCATAGCTCAGAGGCGTCGAGGAACTGGACACCGCTTTCATTTATAAAAAGATAAACAGGGTGTTCAGATGCCCCTTCTACTAAAAGGAAGTCAAACCTTGCGAATTTAATTGCTGCCCCAAAATTTCCTCCACCCACTGCCCTGCCGACACATCCGGTGGAAGGGCTTTTCCCCATGACAATATATCTGGAGAATCCCTGTGCCGTTGTCCCACCAAGGACGCCTGTTAAAAAGAGGAGTTTATTTTCCGGGCCCAAAGGATCGATGCCGGGTTTTATTTCATTATAAAGATATTGGATTCCAAAACCCCGCCCCCCTACCCAATCTTTTTTCACATTTTCCGGTACAAGTTCGATCTGAAAAGATTTATTTGTCAGATTGATTCGGAGAAGCCGACCTGCGTAAGTGGACATCATGGCCTTCCTTCCTGTTTTACAGGGATTATTTCCATTTTTTGCTTTTTCTCAGGAGGATCTCCTCTCTCGCTATTTTTTTGGCCATTGGAGTGAAAAACCATTGATTTATCGTTCCTTCCAGAAAGGAAAGATAAGTGGAACGTGGAATATGGAACCGCTTCGAATCAATGGCCACCCCTCTATGGGAGTAACGAAAAAGTTTATCCGCATCCTTAACAATTCGATCATCGCGAGAGATAGGTTTTTTTCTCGAATCGTGACCCCGGATGATCCGACAGATCTCTTTCACCATGTCAGAAGGGTAATGCAGATCATTCAAAATCTTTTCGGCTATCTTTGCCCCTTCGACTTCATGAACTTTTGTTAATTTAGGATTGGTTGGGTTCGGGCCAAAGGCGGTCAGATGGAGATGTTCCGGAACGCACTTCCAGCCGACATCGTGGAGGAGGATGGCGGGGATAACGACGGCTTCATCCCCTTTTCCCTCGTTTAAGAGGTTTAATGCATAACGGTATGCGATTTGAGTGTGGATGAGGTTTTTTCGGGTCCGAAGGAAGGGTTTGGCCTTTTCAAAAATCTTTTGATAAATCGGCTTTATCGCCATAATATCCCAATGATATGCCTTCGATCCGCAATCCGAAATTTAAAACCCCTTCATCATTTTCCCCAGAAGATAGGGGAGTTCAATCCGGCCAGTGGGAGCCAGGATACGACTGCTATAGTCCGTCACATATTTAGAGGTCAATATATTTGTAATTCGCTTGTATTCATCACTCTCAAGCGCTTTGGCAATAGCGACAATACTTGTGGCGGTTCCTTCTGCAACGATATAAGGGCCGGGTCCTACCACGACCTGCCATCCCCCTGTCATTTTGATCCCTATTTTTTCTATGGTTGGGAGATGATCCTTTGTGATAAACTCTGTATATTCCTTCTCTCTTCCAGGAATGACATTAAAGTATTGATTAAATTTCCATACTCTTAGTTGAATGGTATACTTATCAATTTTCACCCTACCTGTGGGTTTAAGAATTCTGCTACAATAGTTGACGACATAACATCGGATCTGAGCCGTTATCTTCTCATACTCTTCTGTTTCCATCGCCTTTTGGAGTTTTTGTAACGAATCGACTGTCCCCACAGAGATGACCCTAGGGCCTTCCCCTACCATTACATAAAATCCTCCCACAGGGGTGATACCAATCTTTGTCATGGTCGGGATATAATGATTGATGACAAATTTTGTGTATTCCTCCTCTCTTTCAGGGATAATGTCCCAGTGTTGATTAAATAAGAAGAACATTTTTCCTCTTCATGGTCCTTCGATGAGCTCAGGGTGACGCTTTGAGGTCATCCAAGGATGGTCATCTCTTCATTGTCTCATTCGGGGAGGAAAACCCTCGCCTTTAGGCGAAGACTTTAGTATGTACACCGTGTGCAGGTTTTTCAGGTTTTCCCTCGTGAGGATTTCTGTGCTGATTTGTTTTTCCTTTAGCCGACATCAGCCGGTAGAGAATCCATCAGCTTGTAGCTGGTGGTAGTTCAATTCTTGAAAAAAATTGGTGAGCCTGTCCAGCCATTAAAATATACGAAGGAGGATAGGATCGGAGCTCGCGGTCACCTCATAGGATTTGAGCAATGGTTCCTCAGCATACATATGCTTAAATTTTGCAACCAGGTTTTCGTAGTCTCCGCTTTTCTCATAGGCCTCAACATCTGCCTTGGTATCCCAGGCGGTGACAGAAATCCCTTCCTCTTTTTTGTCTAAAGACTCAAGGAGATGGACGAAACGAATTCCTTTGTGGCTTTTGTGAGCTGAAACAACCTCCCTATTGTAAAGGTTGCGCAGCTCTTGCATGCTTCCTTCTCTCAATTTGAAAAAGGTCATTCGTACATACATAAGTCACCTCCGATCCCCTCTCATGAACGAGAAGGGAGAAAAGTCCGCCTATCTTCTGAAAAGGGTGGACATCATATCGATAATGATATCCGTATTGCTTTGTCTTGGTTTCTTCGCACTTGTCACGGGTCGGGTTTGGACAAGAAAAACATTCTCAGGGAAGGGGAGGTCGATATCAATGGCCCACTCTAAATCCTGGGCCGATTGATAATGAGCCTCTGAAATCTTGCCCAGCCGAACAATTTCGACCAACTCTTCGTTATTTAAACAGATTTGATCCTGCTTTTCAAGGGAGGACGCCGTACAAACCACCTTATCCCCCACCAACTGATAGCAGACCAATTTTGGAGAAACACTCTTCTCCAAAATCTCGGATGTTTGTTTGTCCACGAGGAAGTGGTCCGGGGACACCTCTCCTTTGACGACACTTTCGCCTAATCCCCAATTGCCTTCCACAACAACCCTATTCTCATCTCCCGTGACCGGATCTATCGTGAAAATCACTCCAGCACATTTGGCATTGACCATTTTCTGAACCCCAACACTGATGGTCACTTTGTCATGGGGCCACCCGATCTGATTACGATAAGCGATGGCGCGATCTGTAAAAAGACTTGCCCAGCATTTCAATAGATGTCGGACCACCTCCTCTTCACCTCTTACCCAGAGGTAAGATTCATGCTGTCCGGCGAAACTGGCTGTTTTTAGATCTTCGGAGGTAGCGCTGGACCGGACAGCCACAGGGAGATTTGGGGTACCGCAGAGGTCGCCTAATTTTTGATAAGCTCGTTTGATCTCTTTTGAAATTGCTAAAGGGATCGGGGTGGATTCGATAAGGTCTCTAATTTGACGCCCCACTTTCTCAATGGCTTGGATGTCCTCAGGAGGGATTCGAGAGAGGGTTCTCAGAATCTTGTTTCGAACCCTCCCTCTTTCAAGAAAAATCTCGAAGGCGTGCGTGGTGACAGCAAATCCAGGTGGAACTCGAAGACCGAGTTGGAACATCTCCCCCAAGTTGGCATTTTTACCACCCACCAGAGGAAAGTCCTTGCTCGAACAACTTTTGAACCAAATGATATTCTGTGTCGTTCTGGTACGAGGCATATCATTTATCTAAAATGTAAACAGCACCCAAGTTTCCGTCTACCCGAATCCTCTGACCGGATTTGATCACCTGGGTGCCGGTAAAGACATTCATGACAACCGGAATTCCATACTCCCTTCCGACGATGGCAGCGTGTGAAAGGCTTGCCCCTCTATCCACCACGACCCCGCTGATCATACTAAAAACAGGCGTCCAGGCAGGAGAGGTGCTCATCGCAACAAGGATATCTCCTTTTTGAATGTTTGGTAAGTCCTCATCCCTAAGGACAACGCGGGCAATCCCTTCCGCCACACCTGAAGAACCGCATGTCCCCATGAGGTCCGCCTTGAGTTCAGGTTTCGGTACAGGCATGCTTCCCACTACCACTTTGAGGGCAATTGGATCAAGAGATTGAACCAATCCTCCGATAGCCATTTCTAAAGTGAACCCTTCTTTAAAAATGGCAGGAGGATTTCCCCTCTGATTCCACTCTTCCCATTCTTTTCGGCGACGCTGGACAATTGGTTTGAGATTAAATTTATCAGGATTGATTCCAGCCTTCCTCACCTCATCGGGCATAAGGAAGAAAATATCATCGGGTTGATTAATCGCTCCGCATTTGGCGAATCGATTCCCCAATCCCAAACAGGACCTTCTCATCAAAGCATGGGTGTAAAGATCAAGATAATGGTTGTGTTCCTCACTGAAACGGCTGCAGTTTTGAGCTACCTTCATCAACATGGAGAACCAACTCTTTTGCTCTGGCGCAATTTTAGCCAGAACCTCTTTTTCTGCATCTTTCCGCTCCTTTTCAATCTTCTTACGATCCTGGTCTAAGTCGAATTCCCCACCTTTCTTTAGGTACATTTTTACCGTTTCGTAACCGGGGGTTGGATCCTCCTGCCAGGTCGGGACATTGATCTCCGCCATTCGCTCCATTCGCCAACCGGCCTCTTTTTCAAGGAATTCATCGAACTCTTTCAAGAATTTCTTTCCTTTATCACTCTCCCCTAATTTAGCCTTCATCTGCTTTGAGGGTGTTTCCATAAAGAGACTTTCGAGCCCCATCTCCTTGGCCTTCTTTGAGAACTCCCAGAGTCTTCGATCGACTCGGAAACTTTCGTTATCAAAGCCGGCCACTAATTTGTGGAAAGTGGGATGGGTATCATCAATGCCGAGAAGCTGGTTGCATAGCTGTTCGAAAAGGACATAAGGGGTGTAAGTTCCATACATCATGTGCATGTGAATTTCCCACATTCTCCGGCAGGTATTGATCACCTCCTCGAAATTCTCAAGGAGTTCGATATTTGTGGCAGTATCAACATCGAGGGTTTTCAAGTTTTCATATCTTTGCAACATTTCCTTGACATACCCACTCCAGAGTCCATCATAGTTTTCAATAAAAGGTCTGATGGCCTCCCGGAACTTCTTCTCCCTGTCTGACTTTTCCTTATCTGAATCGACCATGAGGAGGCAGAGATAGGCCCCACCATCCTTAAACCGCCAGTCCCATCCTTTCACAGTGGGAAGAGAAAGGGTCTCAGCCCCATACTGCATTCCGTGTCGGCAGAAGTTTATCCAGAACCACCCAAACATAGGCGTCCAGGGCGGAACGGAGTGTGTTGCGTCGAGAAACCAAGCCGGTGATTGTTCTAAATCATGCTTCTCATCAAACTCAAATCCTGGAACCACATCATAAATTTTCATTCTCCCACCTCCTGTAAAAATATTTTAGAACACTGGAAAAGATTCCTCCCCCCACTCAAGGATTTCTCTAAAGAGACCTTTCTGTGATCCATCTCACCTCCTTTACCGTGATTCTTGTTGATCCTACCTGCTTTAACCGTTTGGTCTATAGTGAACGTCTTAAGTAATGTGACATGTTTATAGCGGTCATTCTGAGCCCTTCACCTATGTCATTCTGAGCGAAGCGAAGAATCTTGATGTTATGCTCAGGGTAAACTCCGCGAAGAATCTCAAGATGATGAGACCCTTCCCCCGGACTTGATACGGGGTCAGGGTGACCACTTTCTTAAGTCGTTCACTATAATAAGTCACCAGAATGGCTCCTATCCCTGATGACACTCTGCCCTTTCCTGGGTTTTCTTTTAATTAGTGTCTGTCCATAAACCAACGGTTTTCAAGAAGGTCGTCATTCCGGCGAAAGCCGGAATCCAGGGTTCCCGGTGGAAACCGGGACCCAGTCTTTGAGATGGTTCCCGACTTTCGTCGGGACGACGTCTGGATGCCGGATCAAGTCCGGCATGACGGAAAAGGGACATTTATAAACAGACTCTAATTAATAGGATCCTCAACAGAGAGGTTGTTTCCAGATCTGAATCCTCCATGAAAATGGGATCAGTGCATTGCCCGCCCACCATCCACCAAGAGGGTTTGGCCCGTGATGAAATCGCTTTCGTCTGAGGCAAAGAAGATGATGGCTCCAATGAGGTCGCCCGGTAGTTCCAGACGTTTTAAAGGGGTTCGGCTGACATCGTACTGGGTAACATTGGCAATCGTCCGGCTTGCTTCCGTATCCGTAAATCCAGGAGCGATGGAATTGATATTAATGTGATAAGGCCCCAATTCAATGGCAAGGGCTCGGGTCAGACCGATCACCCCACCCTTTGAGGCAACATAGTGAATAAAGCCGTGAGAGCCTGTAAAAAAGGTTTCGGAGGAAAGGTTGATGATTTTCCCTTTTCCCTGTTTCTTCATATAAGGGAAGACAGCCCGGGCGCAGAGCCAGACGCCTTTGAGGTTGACGGCCATCACCTGATCCCATTCTTTGGGGTCAATATCGGTGAATGATTTTCTGGCTAATCCATAATAGATGGCCGCACAATTGACCAAGATGTCAATCCTGCCAAAAGCGTTGTAGGTTTCTTCGGCAAGCTGGAGGGTTTCTGTTTCACTGGTGACATCGGCTTTGAAGTCCCTGGCTATCCCGCCTGAGTTTCCAATCTCTTCAAGGGTTTTTTTTAAACCAATAATATCGGTAGCCATGACCTTAGCCCCTTCTTTTGCCAAAGCAATGGCGAAAGTCTGCCCAAGGCCTCGCGCAGCCCCTGTGACAATGGCCACCTTGCCTTGAAGTCTCATCTGTCTCCCTTTCTATGAGTTCCAATTGATCATTGCTAATTGATCATTGGTTATTTTGCATCGGTCGGTTAATAGGGTCTCCCTTTCTTCTCCCAGATCTTTTCCAATCCAACGTCTTCTGCGATGACCTTGAAACAGTTATAACTGGAACCTCGGGCAATTCCGCCTCCGGAGTGCATATTGGAAGAACAGATATACATATTCTTGAGGAAGGGGAGACGATAGCTTGAGAGGTCGGGAATGGGTCTGAATCGATCATTCTGGGAAGCGATCATTGCCCCTTCGACCCAACCGCCATCGAGCATATCTATATTGCGCATCACCGTATCATAGGGTGTCGTGATGAAGGCATCAATCACATTCTCCCGGGTCATGTTGGGAGCGTAGATCTGCCATTGTTTTAGCATCAAGTCCTCCACGTCTTTCTTCATCTTGAGCCACTGCCTTTCGGAAAAGAGGTGCAGGGGAGGCGCGAATTCTTCAACCAAAATGGTATGTTTTCCCTCAGGGGCGCGGGTCTTGTCCCAAATGGAGTCTGGGGCAGCAAGCATATACCACTTTTCGGGAAATCCTTTTGTAAAGATGTCCGCCTGGTATTTCCAGGAGAGATATTCGGGGTCTTTTTCTCCCATGTAAAGCCGGGGTTGAGCGCCGATATCCGAGTTGAAAGAGGTGGCTCTATATTCGGGAAGCTCATGCATGGCCATATTCCCCCAATAGATCTGACCACGGTCATAACGAATATTTCTTATGCGCCGGGCTACTTTTGGCGTCACATAATTTTCGCCTAGGAGCCTGAAGATGGTCTGGGGCACTCCTAAATCACTGACCACAAGCTGTTTCGCCTCGACCTCCATCCCGTTCGAAAGTTTGACCCCTTTTGCCATTCCATTCGCAACGAGGACTTTATCCACTTCGGTTTCCACACAAAATTCCCCTCCCATGGCGCTGAAGGCCCTCTGGAGGGCATGGGTGATGGTGTGGGTTCCGCCGACGACAATGGAAGCAGATTCGAAAGAGAGGGTCAGGCCGATGACATGGACAAAGACATAGAGTCCGATCACATCGCCGGGGAAGCAGCCTGTAGAGGTCTCAATAGCCCTCATAAAGAGGCACTGAAGCTCGGGGCTTTCAAAAAGGTCTTTGGCAATCTGAGCTCCTGTCATGAATTGGTAAACGGGATCAATTCCATCCACAGGATCGTCGCAGAGCCTTTCAAGGGCATTCTTAACCCCCCAGGGTGTGGGAGGGGTGTAACGATATTCCCGGAAGGCAGCCCTCCACTTTCTCTGATATTTTCCGAGGAGATCGAGATAAGTCTCTGCATCTGTTTTGGAGAAACGAGCAATCTCGTTGTAAGTCTTCTTCACATTTTCATTTGAAAATTCTTCTTTTCCTGTTAAAGGATCGACGACTCGCCAAGCTGAATATCCGATGTAACAAGTTCCGTCCGGATAGACCATTCCTTCATTTTGGTCTGGAAAGACGTACTTAAGACCGTATTCTCTCAGGTTGAAATCGGTATAGGCGGGATGGGTCCAGAACCGTGTGAAATGGGCGCAAGTATTCTGGAGAAACCCAGGCAGGGGAAGTTCTTCCCCGCAGGCCCCTCCTCCCAATTCGTGTTGACGTTCGAACATCACCGTTTTTAACCCTGCATGTTGGAGGTAGCAGGCAAGGATCGTCCCGTGGTGTCCTCCTCCAATGACAATTGCATCATAACTGGTATCCGGCATGGGGTGTTTCCTCCTTTTCTATTTCTTTTTCATCATTAACGAAAGGGCGTAATAGAGGATGGAGGGTTTTAAGAGAAGCTTCATGAAGTTCCTCAGATCCGCTCCTTCCATGGTGGCGGTGATAACCCAATGGATGGGTTCAGAGGACTCGATTTTCAGTTTCAGGCTTTGTCCTCCATCTGGATCTTTAAAGAGCTGGGTAAAGGCCGCAACCATGGTTGTCTGGCCCAAACCTGTTGAATTGACTTTCATGGCGAACCTCCGTTAACAAAAAATCAATGCAAATTAAAAATTGTAAATTGCTTATTGCAAATTGTGAAATTACAATAGGCCACTTGCCTTTGCTTTTGTAACAATGTCAGGTTCTTTCCACCATCTTTGAATCCCGAGATCTTCCGCAATCCGGTTGGCTGCATTATATCCAGGGCCATAGGTGACTAACCCTCCCGGAAACGTACAGGCCCCGCAGAGGTAGAGGTTTTTAATCGGTGTGGCATATTGAGAGCATAATTCGTTAGGTCTCAGATACCCCATTTGAAGTGGGAAGTAACCCCCTTGCTTGATCGAACCTTCCACCATATCGGAAAACTTGTTTTCGATATCAAGAGGAGAAGCGATATAAGGCCACAGGATGTTTTCTTCGGTCATATTAGGCGCATACTTTCTGAGGATTTCGAGATTTTCCCGTGCATGATCATGACGAATCTTATACCATTTTTCAGGACCGCCGTTTTTCAGATGGTAAGGGGCATGTTCTGAGATCAACCCAATATGTCTTCCCGGAGGCGCTTCGGAAGGGTCGAAAAGAGTTGGGAAACAGCAGTTGAATCCGGAGGGTTTCAATTCACCGTTTTTAAGGGCCTTAAAGTGTTCGATCAGATTCTCTTCTGTCTCGAATCCGACGACATAGATGAAGGCCTTAGCAAGGTCAGGGTTTGAGGAGGCGGCGCTAAATTGGGGCGGATTGAAAAGGGCGAGATGGATGTCAAAGAGGGACCATTTCTCCCATTTCCAGTCTTTTGTCCGTATGACAAGATCCTTTGGAAGATCTTTCTCACCGATATATTTGAGAAAAGTCTGATGGTGATCGATGCTCGAAGCAACAAATTTCGTGGCCTCATAGACTGTCCCATCTTCCAGTTCCACTCCTTTGGCAGCCCCATTCTCCATAATGATTCTCTTAATGATCTGGCTTCCGAGTATCCTCCCTCCATGCCTGTAAAAGAATTTAGACATCAGGTTGGCCATGTGATGGGACCCTCCCACACAGAGGCGGTAGTTCGAAGCCCGATTAATCATGAGGGGAACCAGATAACCAAGCCCCTCAAGGTCATAATCCAATCCCCACATACAGGTGGCATAGAGCATCAATGTCCGGACCCGATCGTTTTCAAAAATGCCATGAATGATGTCAATCGGTTTCTTTTCGGAAAGAGCGCTGATTTCCTGACCCAATGGACTGGAATGGAGTTTCACCACCTGTTCGAAGGCTGGCTTCGCCATCACATAGGTAGCCGGAGCAAGAAATGCATCCGTATAGCGCTTGAAACGTTCGTAGGTTTCTCGATAGGCATCGGCATCTTTCTTCGAAAATTGCGCAAAGGAAGAACAGGTTTTTTCCACATCAGAGTAAATACAGAGGCTTCTTCCATCCAAGAAAGGCATGGCCATGACAACCTCAGGATGGATATATTTCAGATCATACGTTTGATCCAATTCGAGGTCAGAGAAGACCGGTGCATAGTCCACCATGGGATGGTAGATGGCATGGGTGTTATGGATAAACCCCGGGATGGTAATCATTTCCGAACAAAGGCCTCCTCCCATTTCGTATCTCTTCTCGAGGATCAGAATCTTGAGCCCTGCTTTGGCCAAGTAGCATCCCAGAGTCAGGCCGTTTGGCCCGCCACCAATGATAATGCCGTCATATCGGGGCATGGTTCCTTCTCCTTTCTACCATTAATAATTAAATTATTTTTGGAATTTGTAATAGGTGATTCGGGGTTGAGCCCATTCTATTCTTCTGGATTGACAAATCAATACAATTATTCTTATAATGGCATAAAAAAAACTTATAGACATTCATAAAGCGGCATTATTTCAATATGTTCTAATTCAAAAATATTGTGATTTTTTAAGCAAAAAGCTTTTAACAAAAGGCGAGGAGGTTTTTTTGAACCTTAAACAATTGGAAGCTTTTTATTTAGTCGTAAGAAGAGGAAGTTGTACCAGGGCGGCAGAGGAGTTAAATGTGACTCAGCCTGCTGTGACTATCCAGATTAAATCCTTAGAAAAATCTTTGAACATGAAACTGTTGGAATTTTTGGGCAGGAAAGTTCAATTAAGCGAAGCTGGCGAACTTCTCTATCAATATGCGGAAAAGATCTTTGACCTCGTGGGCGATGCGGATGAAAAAATGAAAGACTTCAAAAAATTGATGAGGGGAACGCTTCGAATTGGAACGACAAAAAACTATGCCCGGTACTTGATGCCTTCCTTACTGCCCACATTCCAGCGAAAATTCCCCCGCATCAAAGTCATTTTAGATGAAGGAAATTCCGAAGAGTTGGCCAGAAGTGTTCTCGAAGGAAAGAATGAACTGGCTTTTATCTCCCAACTGAACCTCGACCGAAGTATCAAACATCTGTTTTTCTCAACAGTGGAGTTTGTTCTGGTTGCTTCCCCCGAACACAGGTTTTCGAAGAGACAGAGCATCTCAATAAGGGAGTTGAATGGTGAGCCAGTGATTTTGAGGGAGAAGGGATCTGGTTCCAGGGCAGCCATTCTAAGAAAATTTCAGGAATATGGGATTTGGCCCTCGGTCATTCTTGAAGCAAGCAGTTTGGATTTTATTATGGGATATGTAAAACAGAACAGAGGGGTCTCCTTCATGTTTGAACCCGATATCAAAGAAGAATTGGAGAGGGGTACCTTAAAGGTCATCCCCATCGAAGAAGGCAATATTATTTTCTTTACAGATATCATTTATCATAGCGAGAAATCTCTTTCCCCTCCTGCCCAGGCCTTTCTTGAGATAGTGAAAGAGTTGAAAAAAGAGCTGCCCCTGCCGAAAGGGATTACCCCTTAACAACTCTTTTCCAATTTGTGGAGAGTGATGAATTGACGAACTGCCTCTTCGGCAAATTCACGGGTATTGAGATGCAGATCAACCTCTTGAACTACGATCTTAGGGCCAAGATGTCGCTTTAATTCGTCAATGAAAATTTTATCTGCTTCTGGGTCGTAGAGCGGCATCCCTTCCTTATCCAGTGAAGACCATCCCTTCAATGGGACCAGAAAGATAACAGGCCCCTTCGACCGGTTGAGTTTCCTGGCCGCCTCTCTCGCAATTTCTTTCAATTCCTGAGGATTGGTACGGGTTTGAACCCTGAAGGCATCAGGAATGAAGAGTTTCCTATTTTTTATGTCTCTTGAAACCCACAAGGGGTCTTTACGGTCTTTTCTCTCTAAAGGGCCGCAACTGAGCATGTCAAATCCACAAGGGGTGATGATTTGAGGAATGCCCTTTTCTCCAGCTTTTTCCAAACGCTTGGGTCCAGCCGCTCGATTTCCTCCCAGGAGTTCTTCGCTCACCCCAGCAGGGACGATATCCATCACCCCTCTGAAGAGTCCCTCCCCAATCAACTCTTCCATTGCTCTGTCACCAATCCCCTGGGCATGGAAGGCGATCACGTTAAACCCCATTTCTTCCAGAAGATGCCTTATGTGGAAACAGCATTCTTCCGAAAATTTAAACTCTGTTAAAGCGATTAACCCTTTTTTTTGAGTAGCCTCGGAAAGGAAAGTAAGACCTCCTCCCATTTCTACCATTCCACAGATCGCTCCGGCAGCCCTCTTCAATACATCCTTGACTAATGGATTCAATCCTGCAATGTCCACTACGGAATGAAGGATGGCAATGTCCTTTGTGCCAAAGTATCCTCCAGCATAGGCAGGGACGGCGGCCATGCTTGAAAGCATGACTTTGGGGACCCCAAAGGGGAGGGACTTCATAATGGCCGTGGCGATAGCCGTATTGCTTGCTCCTCCGAAAGAGATGATCCCATCGAGGTCTCCTTTTTCTAAAAGACTTTTTACTTTTTTGATAGCCCCTTCAATCATGATGGAGGAGACCTTCGCTGTATCTTTCGTTCTCCTCGCATCTTCAATGTTCCATCCCCCAGCCTCGGCCACTTCTTTTGCAGAAATGTCAGGAGGGATGGGAGGTTCACCGCCAGTATTGGTGTCCAGAAGAATAACCCGATGTCCTCTTTCTTGAATTAGGTTTTTTAAAAAAGCGGCTTCGGAGCCTTTCGTATCAAGGGTCGATACCATAACGATTGTTTTTTGTGCCACTTTCATCCCTCCATTGGATTCTCTCCCCCCATACTATCCCTCCCCCCTTGAAGGGGGAGGATGAAGGTGGGGGTGCCCATTGGGTTCTGTTTTGAGTTATGGTATGATAATTTTTAAAGGGTATCAAGATGAAAAAGATCTATCTGGACAAGAGGTTCTGGAGAGAGTCCAAAGACAACTGGGTCAGTTTTGAGAGCGATCCGAAACTCCGGGTCACCAAGGGGAATATTTATGGCCGGTGTGTGCCCTGTATTGCCAACCTCTATCAGCAATTGCAGGAGGGAAAGGAAGAGATCGAGTTAAAAGAGGCTTACCATTGCTGGAAGGTCGTGGCCGTCTTGAGGGATAGAGAGGAATGTCTTGAGGTTTTAAAGGAATATGAAGAGAATTTTTTACAGGACCACTTTGTGAAAGGGAAGTTTGGTTCCAGTCAACCGTCAAAATCTTCCAAAGTCCTGATGTTTCACACCGAAGACGAAGGGGAGAAAGACCGCTTCATGAGGGAGCTTGAAGCCTGTGTACAGAAAATTAACCCGGAGGGAAAGGTTTTCTGTCAAAAGGCGTGCGCCAACCTCTACTATGAACTCTTGGGAGATTGGAAAGAGTGGAAGGAAGTAACTGGGATCAAGAACCCGGATGTCCGGTCAGCTCTGTTAGAAAGGATCAAGCGACTGCTTTACTGGGAAAAAGGGGGCTGAAAGACTCTATCGACCTTCTCCGTTCTAAGCATCAGCGTATTTCAGGGCTACTTCACGGAAATTCTCTTTTACTTCCAAGAAAGCATCCACGACATCTGGGTCAAATTGTAGCCCCTTTGCTTCAGCAATGATTTGGACGGCTTGTTCATGGGAGAGTTGGGACTTGTAGACGCGTTCGCTTGTTATTGCATCGTAGGCATCAGCAAGAGCCATGAACCGGCCTGATATTGGAATTTGATCTCCCTTGAGGCCTTCCGGATATCCAGACCCATCCCATCTTTCATGGTGAGTGTAAGCAATATCTCTGGCAAAGCGAAGGAAAGATGTATTGCCGAGCTTTCTTTCCGCAGCCAGAATGGCATCGCGGCCGTAAATCGTATGTTTTTTCATTTCTTCAAATTCTTGTTCGGTCAGCTTGCCGGGTTTCAGTAAGATTCTGTCCGAAACTCCTACCTTGCCAATATCATGAAGCGGGGCAGACTTGCACAGAAGGTTAATGGTTTCATCATCCAAGAACGCGTTGAATTTAGGTTGATCTTTTAAGTACTCAGCAAGGAGCGAGACATAGGTCTGAGTCCGTTTGATATGCCCCCCTGTATCCGGGTCCCTTGTTTCGGTCAACGAGGACAGGCTCTCAATCGTGGCTTCCTGGACCATCGCAAGCTCGCGAGCACGCTCTTTCGCCCTTTGTTCCTCATGCCAGTATTTCAGAAAGGTTATGAGGGAGAAATTACACACCAGGGCAATCAAGGACAAGACCGGGGAAATAAAGATGCTTTCAGTTCGAAATATCCACACGGAGGCTTGCCAAACACTTACTCCCATGCCTCCCAGCAGGAGCGAACTCCAGCCGGCTCCGGTCCAAGCCAAAGCGAGCGTCGAGAGGAGACCTAATCCTAATACTAAGAGCGATTCTAATCCTGTAGCCCATTTCGGCCGGGAGAGGAAGTCCTTCTTGAGGATATTATCAACAACGGTTGCATGAATTTCAACACCCGGAAAGATAGGGTCTAAAGGGGTTGACCTCAACTCTTTCATTCCCGAGGCAGAGGTTCCGACAAACACTATTTTCCCTTGTATCTTCCTTTTCGGAACACGACTGGACAATATGTCTGCGGCTGATACATACTCAAAAGTTTTACTTTTGCCACGGAAGCGTATGAGCAAGTTTCCTTTAGAAGTAAGGGGAATCACTGTCTTGTTCACGCATAAGGACTCTCCAACGTTATGGTCCGTTTTCAGAAGAACGTCCTTTACGCCCAGAGACCGCATCAGTGTTGCCAGGGCTAAACTGGGATAAAATTTACCTTGGTGTTCAACAACAAGAGGAACGCGCCTCAGAATGCCGTCTGAGTCTGGCGAGACATTGAAAAAACCCGATCCCCCTGCAGCCTCGGAGAGCGTCTTCAGATTACAGGATACGCCAGAGGCTTGTATGAAGACTCTCTGGTTCTTTTCTTCACTGACATGTCCGAGTCGATTGACAGGCAAGGGATGCAGGAGGCAGTTTTTCGCATTTGGACCCTCTTCAAAGAGGAATTGATAACCTAATACAACATTTCCTTTTGAAAGGGAATCGGCAAACTTCCGATCACTGTTCCTGAAATCATGAGGAATCCCTTTGAATCCGATTTCGATTCCCAAGTCTTGGGAAAGCTCTTTCTCTATCCGTTCAATTGAAGTTCTATCTTCCTCTGCGAACATCATATCCAGGCCGATGCCCAAGGCTCCCAAACCTCTGAGTTTGTCTAACAGGATTGCAATCCGATAGCGTGGCCAAGGCCATTGGCCATATTGCAGAAGGCTTTTTTCATCTATGTCGACGATGATAGGGACAGGAGAGCGTTGCCCCGTGTTGCTGGACAGCAGGGCGTCGTAAACTCTATTGTGAAGGAAATCCGTCAGAGTGGGCTTGGCGAGGCTGACCAAAAAGAGAATGACTGAGAAAAGGATGCCATAGAAAAAAATGGACCGGCTGTTTTTCCAGTCTTTTCGGATAATCGGCTTTTTGATTTTCAAGTTCACCATTCATTTAAACTGCTTAAAAGGCTAAGAACAACTGCAAAAACAAATTGCCGCCAGTTATCTAACAATAACCTCGACCCTCCGGTTACGGGGTTCAGGGACTTCGTCTTTGGTAGACACCAGTGGTCTTGATTTGCCATAATACGATACAAACAAAGCGCCCGGTGTGATACTGTTAGATATGAGCCAATCTCTGACATGTCTTGCCCGTTTTGAAGAGAGGTCTATGTTATAGGCCTCTCTTCCGACCAGATCAGTATGGCCGACGATATAGACTTCATTTGATTTACGGCTCTTAATATTTTTTAAGACTTCTGATAGCAAGGCTTTGGATTCAGGGGTGAGTTTCGTTGTATCATTCTCGAAGTAGAGAATGAATAAGAGAAACCGATTCGACAGGTCCGGTTGCGCCGAGAGAGCCTGTCCGAAGACCTCCTTGATTTCATTCTCATGGATGGGCTTGGGAGCGGCGGGTGCCTTATTGGGGTCTTCTACTACGATGCCGTATCCGGGCTTGTCAATGACCTGAGAATCTGCGTTGGTGGTCACCGTGATGGCACCTACCTTGCCATCCGGGTCAGGCAAGAGGACGATCAGGTCTCGTTTTGTTCGATGTGTAGCACACCCGGTCAGGAAGCAAAAAACGATCCAGCCAACAACAAGACTACTCCACCTTTTCATCGGTCTCTCCAGGTCTCCTTTTTCTACTCCCCCTCGACTTTTATGACAAATTTGGTTCCTCTTATCCCGATGGAGGCGGTCGGAGTCTTAATGTATGTCGAATCCGGTGAGAGCTTTGAGATGAGGCCCGAAAGATAGGCAGCCGTTCCTTTTACCATTTTGATCACGATCGAAAATTTTCCTTGCTTTGGAGCGAATACAAATTCGTCTATGACCAGGACGCTTCCAGGTCCCATTGACAATAGAGTGTCATCGTTAAATAGAATGCCAATGGATCCGTTGCGGCCGGTACGAAGCATATCACTCTCCCAAACTTCCAAACCATGGGTAGCCCGTATGGTTTGCCCCTGCCTGACTATGGCCGCGCTGCCGCTCACCTTCTTGACAATTGCCACTGAAGTAGAGGCATCCGCAGGAGAAACCACTGCAACAGTAGATACGAGGAGGAAAATAATGGCCTTAGAAATGGACACTATTTTTAGACATACCCGTTTCATCTTTGATACCCTCAAAGATTCTTATATTCCTAAACACTTTTAACGCAAGAATTGAGCCAAAAAGGAGTTATTTAGAAAATTAATGATATCAAGTGGTTGAGCTAGGGGCATTGATTCCTGCCCTTATTGTTCTAACAAATTTTGTCAGGTGAAGGACATCTTGTCACGAAAAATGAACAAAGTTGTAAGCCCCCCTTAATCGCGATTTACAATATAACTTGAGAGATTTGAAAGAGGTGGCGAAGGTTAAGAATCCGGATGTATGGAAGGTAAAGGACTACACCCTATACGAATTTGTTCAACGTCAAGGGCTGATCCCGATTTCCAATTAAATACCCTTTTGATACTGTGAAGCATACCAATCAATAACGCGTCTAATCATCCTTTGATAGGAAGTCTGGTGCTTTTGCGCCTCTTTCTTGAAAAATTCCACACTTGACTTATTCAAGGAAATCGTTACCTTTACATTTTCCTCCTTTAAGACCAACTGATCGGGTGCCGGGAGAAAATCTTTTACAACCATCAGCTTACCCATCGGCTCTTCAGTATATTTTATTTTGCTCTTCATAAATCATCCTCCCATTCGAAGCAGCCCTTTTCCACACAAGAATTATACTACGATATGAAGGACGTTGCAATATAAAGATATGGTTTAGGATATGGTTGGGATAGGGTGGGCTCTCATCTGAATCCTGAAGGTTTTCCTATCGGGCTCCTTCAAGTTTTTTAACTAATCTAACACTGTTGCTACATCCAATGGGTCTCCCGGCTTTACGGAGAGAGCTTTTTGGATATTCTCGGGTGCGATTAACTCCATCTTATTTTCAGGATAGTCATCAACCAACGGAAAGACAATTGCTCCTTTTAATTGGCCATTGATGAGAACGGGGTAACACCGGGCGCTACAAAAAGAAGGATCCTCGGGCGTGATTTCTATTCCTGTCGTTGATTTTAGGTCTTTGAAAATATGGAGGGATTCAGGGTCAATGATCTCTAAATTGAGCGTTCCGGGGTAGGGATCAATGGATAGCTTTTCTATAAACTGCCTTTTCACCCAGGGGATCTGGGTAAAGTGGCCTGCTTCCCTGAGCCCTTCGACAATTTTCCCCTTGATCTTAATGATTCAACCCTTTCTTTCGAAGGTTATTTTTCACCTTTGCGCTTCCCCAGCGGGCAAAAAGGTCGTGCTCGATATGGAAGAGATCGAGGACTTTCCCGACGGTATGGTTGATCAGGTCGTCCATGGTCTTGGGATGGAAGTAGAAGGCGGGGATGGGTGGTAGAATGATCACCCCGAGGTCTGCAAGATTCATCATCAGGTTGAGGTGTCCCTTGTGAAGAGGTGTTTCCCGCACCGCGAGAACCAATTTCCTTCTTTCTTTGATTATCACATCTGCGGCGCGTATAAGAAGGTTGACATTAAATGAATTGGCAATGGCCGACAGGCTCTTGATGGAACAGGGCATCACCACCATTCCATCGGTGTGGAATGAGCCGCTGGCGATATCCGCTCCCACATCTTTGATATCATAAACGACCTTTGCCAAAGATTTTACTTTCTCTATGCTCCAATCGGTCTCCATACGAATCGTTCTTTCAGCGGCCTCGGTGATGACCAGATGGGTCTCCACATTCGATTTTGAGAGGACTTCGAGTAGCCTGATGCCATAGATGGCTCCGGTGGCACCGGAGATTCCAACGATTATTCTCTTCATCTCATCTCCTGAATCAATATAGGGCAAATGATAAAAATGTTATCCTGAACTTGGTTCAGGATCTAATTAATTCAACCCATGACGAGACCCTGAAATAAATTCAGGGTGACAAAATAGTAATTACGACGCAGTCTTCAAGGGGGAGGGAATCTATTTAGGTGTTTCAATATGGAAGCAACCCTTTTTCCCACCCCCTCAGGGACTCCCACCTTTTCAAATCCTTTAAGCCTGGGTTTTGTCGCATCCAATCCCATCTTTGCCGTTAAGAATCCATCCCCCGAAGAGGGATCAATGGGTTGTCCCCTCAGGTTGGTCATGACCATCAGGTCTTTGTCTGCCTGGAATCGGGTTGCCAGAGCCCATTCCAGTTCCTGATCGTCCTGTATGTTTATATCGGTATTGACGGCAATGACCTTTTTAATATTGGTAAAAGAGAGGGCAAGCGATAGGGCTCTTCGGATTTCGCCTCTATTCTCCGTATCAAGACTGATCACAGCGTGAGAACCGAATGTTCCGGGGATGAGGCGGACCTCTCTGATAGAAGGAATTTCCCTCTTCATCTTTGGAACAAAGTCGAGACCATGAACGAGATAGAGAAGGTTATCCACCTCGAGGCTCCAGGGAACAATGGCATGATAAAGAGGTTTTTTTCGGAAAGTGATGGCTATGACCTGGATGGTAGGGCTTTTTGAGAACCCCATATAGTATCCGCTCGATTCTCCAAGAACGCCATCCTCTTCCTTACCTTTGGGGTCGATAAAACCTTCGATCACGATTTCGGCAAAGGCAGGAATTTCAAGATCAATGTTTTCAGCCTTTGCCATTGGCACAGCTTTTCCTCTGATGCCTCCGGCTATGGAGAGTTTGTCCACCCCTGCAGGCGCTTTCAGGATTGAGGCAAGGAAGATGAGAGGGTCCATGCCGATGACCGTGGCGATCTCCATCCGCCGGCGCATCCTCTTATATTTTCCGTAGATTTCCGCAAGGGGAGGGTTGAGCAGTGATATGCCGAGTCGATTTTTTCCCCTCATCTCCATTCTGTGAAGGCCCCTTCCGATTCCACCGGTCTCTGGATCCCTGGCAGACGAGAAACCGGACGTGATGTAGGGGCCGGAATCTCCTGCATAGTGGGTCAGGACAGGGAGGAGCCTTGTAAGGTCCAGCCCTTTTCCTTTCTTGACCACCACCTTGGAAGAGGGATCTTTAGTGAGCGCTGGCGGAATACCTTTTCCCATCCGCTTTGGGAATTCTTCAAAGAGTTTGTCTGGTTCAATTCCAAGGGCGAGAGCAAGTCGTCTCCTCGTTCCGAGAAGATTTCCCACGACAGGTAAACGGTAGCCCTTCGCCTTTTCGAAGAGAATAGCGGGGGCGTCCTTTTTTCCGATTTCGGAGAGGAAGGCCGAGATTTCATATTTCGGGTCGAGAGGGGTTGAGATCGAAAGAAGGTCTCCTTCAGACCTCAACTCCTCAAGGAAACTTTTTATTCCTGTTGGCGCCATAAGATGATACTTTTGAAGTATTGAAGGTTTCGTAAAAGTCGTCTCACCGGTGAAAACCGGTGTCCAGAGTTTTCATAATGATCATAAAATACTGGATGTGCTCGCTCGCTTCGCTCACTCCGCCTCCCTTCGGTCGCCCGGCTGGAGTTTACCCCGTACTTGATACGGGGCCGGAATGACAATCAATAGCATTATTCGGTTTTTAAAAATTTCATCAGTATTAGCTAAATTTATTCACTTCTTTGATGATCTTTATTGACCAGGGCTTTTCCTGAAGCTGGCCCCTTCCCAGGCGGACCCAGAGGCGATCCGAATATTTGGACTCGTTTTTGGAGACCATCCCAAGGACATAGGCACTTCGGTATTTATATCTTCTGTCCGATGGCGTCAGATCCCGGACGATTATTTCCATCTCCTGGTCTTCAGCAACCAGCGCAAGGTCTGTTAAGATGAACGTATCATATTCTTTTTTAGCCATGCTATTCCTCCTCAATCTTTGAATCCATAGGATTTCCAGTTTTTCAGAACCATTTCCTGAATATCCTTGGGGTAGACATTGTTAAAGGAAACCTTAATGGGAATGGATGCCTTGGGCCAGTCAAGGGGGAAGGTGCAGTCGAAAAGCACCTGGGACCCGCGGCTCCATTTCCGCTCCTCCGGATCAGCGAAAGGATAGAGAGGGGTTCCTGGAGCCTGTTCATATTTACGTATTCCTCGGATGGGATGGCATTTGGTGCAGAGGGCATGGATGACCTCGTCTTTATTATAGATATCAGTTTCATTGTCCACAACCACGACCATGGTGAACCATGGGCTCAATTTGCTTCCGAAGACGAGGTTGGCAATCTGGCTTGCAATGCCGCTGTAAGCGGGCCTGACACCCACGACGACGAGGTGATGGGTTGATTCGGGAAGCATATAGACACCTGTGATGGGAATGCCCTGGCTCTCAAGAAGTTTTCGCATCTCAAGTCCGAGAGAGAAGGAGCGGAGGAGCTGACCTTCGTCGGTGGGGACGCCCATGTTGGAGACCGTCACTATGGGGTTATTTCGGAAGGTAATGGCGGTAACCCGGTAGACGGTTCTGGGTTCTCTCGGAGAGGTCCGGTAACCCGTGTATTCACCAAAAGGGGCTTCATCGATCTGGATGCCTGGAATCACCTCGCCTTCAATGATGATCTCGGCATGTGATGGAACGTAGAGATCGTTGGTCTCACACTTTACCAGTTCCACAGGAGCGCCCATTAACATTCCGGTAAACTCATCTTCAGGAATGGGTGAAGGAGCACAGGCCGCCACGCCGGACAGAGGATCGCAGCCGATGACTGTGGCGAAAGGCATGGGTTTGTTTCTCGGAACATACTTTCCGTAAAACATCTTTCCCATATCGGAAAAGGGAAGCACCGGGCCCACCATCGTCTTTTCGTCGAAGACCATCTGCCGGTACATCCCCCAGTTGACAAATTCTGTATCAAGATCTTTGGATACCACAAAATGCCATGTCGCCAGATACCTTCCTCCATCCCCGTCATGGACCATGGGGCCCGGGAGCTTAAAGAGGTCTGCATCTTTCCCTGTCCAGATGTTCTCTTTGCAGGGGGCTTTCTTTTTGTCCACGAGGATAGATTTAATGGGGTCGCCGGTGGTTCTCTTCACATATTCATTCGATATCTCCGGCACAGAGGCATCGGGCTTCATACCCATGGCAATGGCCAGCCTCTTATATGTTGCCAGTGGCGCGCCAAAGGCTTCAAAACCAGGATAGTCCTTGATCTTTTTGAAATAAGGAGAAGCCGATTTCTTCTCGCAGACCCTCCTCACAATAGCCCCCATCTCAAGGTCCCAGTCCACCTCCTGCTGGATGGTCACGAGGTCGTCGTTTGCTTCCAGTGCTTTGATAAATTCACGGTTGTCTTTATAAAATTTGTAGGGCATTCGATCTTCCGTCCTTTCTTTTTTATTGGCGCTAAGCATCAGTCTGGTTTGGATATCTTCTCCACTACGGCTTCCCACTTCCCCTGTGCCCTGAGGATAAATTCGGCAACCTCTCTGACCACTCCTTTTCCCCCGCTGGCAAGGGTGATGTAGTTGGCTACGGACTTTGCCTCGTTTGCTCCATCGGAAGGCGCTGCTGAAAATCCGACCCTTTTCATAACGCCTAAATCGATCATTTCATCTCCCACATAGCATAAGTCCTCATCTTTAAATCCAGATTCTTTCTCAAACTCATCAAGCTTTCCGATCTTGGCGGAAGTTCCCCAGAGCTTTTCGGGTGGGACACCATAGATATGGCCTACCTGTTCGTCCGCCCTTGAAATTTTACTGGTCAGAAATGCCACACCAATTCCGCCTTCCCGCAAGGCCATGCACCCCAATCGGTCCTTCAGGGAGAAACATTCCGACTTTTTTCCGTCATCCGTATAATAGAGGGTATTGTCAGTTAATATCCCATGAATGTCGAGGATAACGAATTTGACCTTTTTTGCCTTTTCAAGGGCTTTTTCCTTTTCGTTCATTTTAAAACCTCCACAATTTAAGGTTTTAGTTTTTGTAAGGGATTACGGTTACAAAAACCGTATAGCTTGATCATTAAACGGTTATGGGTGACGATGCTCGTATCGAAGCAGGAAGCTCGAAAAACGAACCTCGAGCATCCAGATTCACTTTACGAGTTTCGATATCAGCATCGACAACGACAAACGTCTTTTTCGATTTAACGAAACGGGCATCGATACCGTTACCAAAAGACGAACTTTTTAATGAACAACTTTTAGCTTTTTCTCGATATCTTCTCTTAGGAATTTTTTATCTATCTTTTCGGCCTTTGTAAAAGGCATGCTTTCAGTGAATTCGATCCTTTCCGGAAGTTGAAGCACCGAGGCTTTTTTCTCTTTGAGATGGGTGATGATCTTTTCAAAACTTAAGATTGCTCCGAGTTTGGGTTGAATGTAAGCACAGACCCTTTCTCCAAACACCGGATCCGGCATGGGGATCACCGCCACAAGAGCGACCTCAGGGTGGCCGCTGATCAGGTTCTCTATCTCTGCGGAGCTGATGCTCTCGCCACCGCGATTGATCATCTCTTTGATTCGACCGGTGAGGGTGACAACGCCATTTTCATCAATCATGGCCAGGTCACCCGTCCTGAAGAATCCTTCTTCGTTGAAAACCTTTGCGTTCTCATCCGGAGCCTTATAGTAACCGGTAAAGACTCCCGGTCCTTTGATCATCAATTCCCCGGGGGTATTGGGAGGCAGGTCTTTCCCGTCCGGGCTGACCACCTTATAGATATCGTAAGGGCAGGTAGGTTTGCCCACTGTATGGAGGATAGTCTCAAGGCTGTCGTTTGTCCGTGTTAAGGTGGTCTGGCCTTCCGTGCCCCCATAACCATTATAGAAGTTGCATCGGAGATCTTCTCTCACTCCTTTGACCATCTCCGGCAGACTTGTGCTGCCTCCGCAATGCATCGCCCTCAGAGAACTCAGATCATAATCCTTCAGCCCCTCAAAATCGAGCAACCTTTTGGCCAAGGTAGGAGTCCATACGATCGTTGTCACCCTCTCCCTTTGAATGGTTTCACAGACCTCTTTCATCTCCGTGGAATCGAGGAAAATGTTCTTCCCGAGTGTGAAGAGACCGCTGCAGAGCCCCTTGGTAAAGACGAGGTCATGGCCAACAGGGCCGGCCAGAAGGCACACATCATGAATGTTCACCTCCCATGCATAGGCCGCATATTCCATGGTGCATATGAGACTGTTATGGGTACGAGGGACAAGCTTGGGCAACCCGGTCGTCCCTCCTGTGGGTCCCATATGGGCCACCTCCATAGGGTCTGGCCTTCTTTGTGCAAGCCTCTGGAGGTTAACCGCATCCAACTTTGTTTCAAGAATCAACCTCTCCATGCTTTTGAAGGATCCATGTCCCTCGCTTCTTGTTAGGACGATGTTCTTGAGTTGCGGGTTTTCTTTTACCACATCCTCCACGATAGGCAGGTAATCTGTCTTCTTATACTTTTCCGCAACAATCCATAAGGTGGCCCCTGTCAGCTTAAGCAAGTGGCCAATCTCATACTGCCGGTATCTATCGATAAGCAACACAGCAATGCAACCAATTTTTTGAACAGCGAAATAGGCGAAAACGAACTCATTCCAGTTGGGAAGCTGGATCAGCACTCGATCCCGTGGGGCAATGCCGAGGTCCATCAGGCCAATGGCCAGTTTATTTGTCTTTTCCCGGGCCTCCTTATAGGTGAGCCTGTTCCTTCCGTCCACAAAGGCCTCTTTGTCCGGATAGACGTCTGCTGCCTTATCCAGAAGGTCGCCGAACGTCAAACCAGACCACCATCGAAGCCGATTGTATTTCTCTGCATCTTCTTTTCTGTAAGGGATTAATCCTTCAAGGAACCCCGCCATATACTTTTTCTTTCCTTTAACTTTGTTAGCAATCATGCCTCGCTGACCTTCAGACCACTATCGTGGGGCTATGATTTAGAACCATTACAACAAGATTCATCAACCCGTTTGGATTTAAATGGAGGATTATTTGTATCCCATCTTGGTTACTTTCTCGACCCACTCTTCCCATTTTCCCATGGCTCTAAGAATGAATTCACAGGTTTCCCTAATGGGGCCTCTTCCTCCGGGAGCAACGGTTATGTAATCTGCGATTTCCTTCACCTCGTCAATGGCATCGGCTGTTGCCACAGCAAACCCAACCCGCTTCATGAGAGCGATGTCGGTCACCTCGCAACCGATGTAGCCGACATTTTCGTCACCGATTCCCTGATCCTTTTTGAGTTCGTCAATCTTCACTATCTTGTCTTTGACTTTGTAGTAGAATTTGTCGAGTTTCAGCTCACGGGCGCGAAACAGGCCCTCCTCATCGATGGAGGTCGTATCGAGAAAAGCAATCTGGATTCCATTTGCCGTCAGGGAGAGGTCGCCAAACCCATCCATATGCCAGAACCCGTATTTTCGCCTTCCTTCGATATCACAGAGGAAGGTGTTTTGTGTCAGAACCCCGTGGACATCATGGCCAAAGAGTTTTACTTTCTTTGCCTTCTCTTGTGCCTTCTCCAGATTTTTCTCGAAAGCCATAGGTTTTCCTCCATTACAACCGAAGATCTAAATGTCATATGTCAAAGCCCAAATGGCAAATCAAATCCAAAGTTCAAAGGTCAATAATTCTTAGACTTTGTAATTTGGCATTCCTTTGACATTTGGATCTTGAAATTTGAACTTTATCACTTGCAATTATTCTTCCAACCCATATTCTTTCCAGCGGGATTTTACTTTTGCCAGCATACTCTCCGAGAGCTTGATCTCCGTGGGTTTGACTTTCCATTCATAGGGTATCGTTGCATCGAGGATGATACGGGAGGTGATGAACTTGTTGTCATCCGGTCCGAGGGATGGATCGAGCGGGGTTGATCTGCCTCTGTTGATCAACTGCGTCCCCCGCGCCGGATTGTAGCGAGTGCCGAGGGCCCACCATACCCTTGGAAGGTCGTCCGCATCGATATCGTCATCAACGATAATGACACATTTGATCCCATACATCCCTGTATTGCTGGCAATGACTGCTGCACCCACCTGGTCCGCATGACCCGGATACATCTGCTCTACAGAGACGACCACAATGAAGCGTCCGGATGCTTCCGGCAGGGTGTAGACCGACTTAATGCCAGGGATCTCCATCTTGACCAGATCCGTCCACAGGCTTGCGTTGCGTGTAAAGGCATAGAGGATATGCTGGTCTCCCACGGGCCGGCCCACGCTCGTCTCCCAGAGGACCGGGTTGTTTCTGCAGTAAATGCGCTTCACTTCAAGGGCGGGTTTGGGAATTGGCTTAATCAGTTCTTCGGTGTAGTAGCCCGTATATTCGCCAAAGGGGCCTTCATTTCTCAGGTTCTGGGGATCGACTTCACCTTCCAGCACGATCTCCGCAGCTGCAGGAATGGGGAGTCCGGTGAGCTGGCCTTTTACGGTTTCGACAGGTTCGCCGCGCAAAGAGCTGACGACATCGTATCCGCTTTTGGCCTTGATTGTTGCGGCACTTGCAAAGATATGCAGGGGATCGCCACCTATAATGGCGCATGCAGGCATCTTCTTACCGGCTTTCCCGTACTTCTTCATGATCCTGTCGCCTTTTTTCCCCTTAAGGATCTGGACGCCAACGGTTTTATCATCGAGGATGCCCATGCGGTAGGTGCCAAGGTTGATGTCCCCGGTCTCCGGGTCCTGCAACACCATGAATACGGCCGTGCCAAAGTAACGGCCGCCGTCCAGTTCATAGAACCTTGGGGATGGAAAGGCGAGCGTATCGACCTTATCACCCTCGAGGATATTCTCGAAGATGGGGCCATCTTTCTGTTCTTTTGCCCGAATGACCTCCTTAACGGCGACATTGACCCATTCCTTCGTAAGTTGGACCATGGAAAGGTCAGGACTCTTTCCGAGGATGATTGCCAGCCTTTTGGTTGTCCCGAATGCGCCGGTCAAGACAGGGCTCTTGTATCCCTTAATGTTCTCAAACAGCAACGCCGGGCCGCTTTTCTCTTCAACAAATTTCGCAATGTGAGAGATCTCAAGGTCCCAGTCCACTTCAGCCTTGATCCGTTTTAACTCCCCTTCTTTTTCACACCTATTGATGAAATCCCTGAGGTCCATAACATCCCCCTTTTTCATGCGATAAAGTTCTGCCATTATCCTTTTATAGGCCCCCCTTGTCAATTCATTTGTTTTTATGTTTAAATAACCTAAGGTTATAATCGAATGGAAAAGAGAAAACCTTTACGCGATTCGATCAATTCTTTGCTCGTCTTCCATGAGGTGGTAAGACACAGGAGTTTTACTAAGGCCGCGGAAGAATTGTTTGTCTCACAGCCCGCCGTAACCAAACACATCAAGGGACTTGAGCATAAGGTGGGAATGAGGCTCATTGAAAGGGGCAGAGGCGGATTTCATCTAAGCGAGGCGGGTAAGATCCTTTTTAAATCCGCTCATAAAATTTCCAACCATATCAGGGGGGTCGAGAGTCACCTCGGGCGCTTGAAAAAGGAACATCACGGTCTCTTGAGAATAGGGACGACCGAATCCTACTCGAGATGTCTGATGCCGACGCTTCTCTCCGGATTTCAGAACCTCTATCCCTCCATCAAGATCGCACTGGATGTCGGGAATTCCGAAGAGATTGAAAAAAGCCTAACGGCTTACCGGAATGATGTGGCGCTCATCGGAATGACAAAGATTCCCTCCAAACTTGAATCGATTCCGTTCTTAAGAGAGGATCTCGTCCTTATTGTTTCCCCCTCACATCCCATGGCAAAAAGGGAGAAAATCTCCCTAAAAGCCATCAGGAAATTCCCTTTTATCATTCGGGCGAAAGGATCGACGACCAGGAAAATCGTTCTTAAGGCATTTCAGGAGTTGGGGATTCGCCCCTTGCTGCTCATTGAAACAGGCAGTTCGGAATTTATCAAACAGTGGGTTTCAGAAGGGAAGGGTGTTTCAATAATTGTCAGGAGAATTGCAGAAGAAGAGGCCAAAAGAGGGCTGATCAAAATGGTCTCTCTGGATGAGAAGCTCAGCCTTCAGGTGGCCCTTCTCTTTTTGAAGGAAGAGCGGACTAACCCAACCATTAAAACCTTCACCCATTTCATCAAAGACAGGGGAAAGGAATGGGGCGCCTAAGGTATGGAAAATGAGCGTTTTTTTAAAAAATTCTCTTGACAAAGGAATTATATTTTGTTAAATATAATAAGTTCAAATTCATGTTGATCTTTGTTCCACTTATGTAACTCGTTGATTTCCCAGTCTTTTTCTTTGCCGGGAGGAATTTGCTCAATCCAAAAATAGTGGTTTTGATTCGGAGAGGTTCCCGAGCGGCCAAAGGGGACAGACTGTAAATCTGTTGGCGATGCCTTCGGAGGTTCGAATCCTCCCCTCTCCACCAGGTTTGTTTTTAAGTAATGGATGGCATGGAGGATGAGAACCTTTCCCCGACGAGAGGAGGGGAATTGGGTTCGGCGACCGGAGGGAGGCGGAGAGAGCGAAGCGATCGAGCACATCCTCCCCTCTCCACCAGGTTTGTTTTTAAGTAATGGATGGTATGGAGGATGAGAACCTTTCCCCGACGAGAGGAGGGGAATTGGGTTCGGCGACCGGGCGGTTTAATACTATTTCTGAAGTAACAATTTAGCCTTATGAAAAGAAGAGTTTCATGAGTCAATTGATCAAAAGAATCATCATAAAATCCCCCTTAATCCCCCTTTTCCAAAGGGGGAAACCTCTATCTCCTCCCTTTGG
>Ga0194111_10001302_pt1 | contig 30771 bp, 34 predicted proteins | sample TA2KigC300mmetaG_FD_146194 | JGI IMG/M metagenome (GOLD analysis project Ga0194111, IMG submission 146194) | Freshwater microbial communities from Lake Tanganyika, Tanzania - TA2015033 Kigoma Deep Cast 300m | ecosystem: Environmental > Aquatic > Freshwater > Lake | place: Tanzania: Lake... | reverse complement strand
TTGTTTTATTCATGTTAATAAGGTTAAACCCTGATTTTAAGTCTTTTATATTGTCTATGGTTTTATTTTTGTTTTCCGGGATAATGGGATGGACAATGCTCAATTCACACACACCATCAAGTGTTTCACTTTTATGCATGTTTACAGGGCTTTTCGGTGTGAGTACGCTGATTTACAGTTTATCCCAGAGATCAGTCATTCCCACACAAAACAGATTTCACCATTTTAGGATTAACAGAAGTATTTTGAGGGGGATCTTTGCAGGAGGTTTTGCAGGAAGCATTCTGGGATTCCTACCTGGACTTGGACCTGCGCAGGGAAGTTTAATTGCCCAGGAGCTGAGTGGTGGAGTAGATTCAGGGAATAATAAGGAGAGTTTTCTTGTAGCCATAAGTGGTTTGAACACTGCAGACGCCCTCTTCTCACTTGTAGCTATCTATCTCATTGGTAATCCTAGAAGTGGAATAGCAGTCTATATCTACAAGATTCTACAAAACTTCGAGTTCAACCATCTTCTATTCTTTATATTTGTCTCTTTAACAGCAGTTTCACTTTCTCTATTTCTATGTTTAAAATTGGGAGATATTGTAAGTGAATCCATAGAGAAAATTAATTATAAAAAGCTTTCATGGGGTGTAGTTATCTTTATGAGCTCTCTGGTGTTTATTTTTTCAATTTTACAACATGCAAATATTCCATTCATATTAATCAGCTATATAACAGCAATATCGCTGGGTTTACTCCCGCATTACCTTGGAGTGAACAAATCAAATCTCATGGGGGTGCTCATTGTCCCTGCAATTGTTATATATTTGAGTTTAAGTTAAAATTAACCCATTATAACTTAAAAAAAAGTTATATGAACCAAATAAGGTGAAATTAACTAAAAAATAGAAAAAAAGTGCAGATATGTAATCACAAAAAATAAAGTATTTATAGTTTTATCGCCATTGAATTGATGAATAAGATTTATTCATAAATATTCAATCAAGATCAAAACCAATTTATATAATACATTTAATTTGTTGTAATGATCTAAAAACCATATTTACCTTTATTAATATTTGAGTGATATCATGCATGAAGTAATAATATGTGAAAAGCCAAAGTCGTCTGAGAAGATATCGAACGCTCTTTCACCTAAAGCAACAAAAAAAAGCTATAAAAGAGTTCCATATTATGAATTTGAAGAAAATGGTAAAAAAACCACAGTATTATCTGCAGTGGGTCATCTATATTCACTTGTACCCATAAAATCAGAAAAAAACAGAAATAAGAACAGATTTTTTGAAGTTGATTGGGCTCCGCTTTATGAGATTGATAAAAAGAAAAAATATGTAAAAAATTATGTGGATGCACTAAAAAAATTCTCTAGGGATGCTGATAGATTTATTCATGCCTGTGATTATGATATTGAAGGAACATTAATTGGTTACAATGCATTAAAGTATGCTTGTGGCAATGATAGCGTAGATAGAACGGTTAGAATGAAATTTTCAACTTTAACCAAAGAAGACATCTTAGAAGCCTATGAAAATCCGATTTCGCTTGATTTTAAACAGATTGACAGTGGAATTGCGAGACACGTGCTTGATTTTCTTTTTGGAGTGAATATATCAAAACATCTCACTGAATCTGTTATGAAAGCCACTTCAAGGTATATACAGCTTTCTGCAGGAAGAGTTCAAACTCCCACACTTTCCATACTCGTTGATAGAGAAAAAGAAATAAAAAAGTTTATTCCAGTACCTTACTGGCTTATAAAAGCAGCTTTAGAGGGTGGAATAATTGCTGATAACAGTAGAGGGAAAATCTGGGAGAGAGAAGAAGCAGAAAGCATCCTAAATAAATGTAAGGATAAAGATGCCCTGGTAAAAAATGTTAATATAAAGAAAACTAAAAAATCTCCCCCTGTTCCCTTTGACCTTGGAACTTTACAATCAGAAGCTTATGGTGTGTTCGGATTCAACCCAAAAAGGACACAACAGATTGCTCAGAATCTATATATTGAAGGATACATATCTTATCCACGAACTTCATCTCAAAAGCTACCAAAAAGCATAAAATATGACGAGATATTGAAAAAACTGGCCAAAAATTCTGTTTTTAAAAAGCATATATCAAAACTCAAAAAACCATATAAACCTAGGGAAGGTAAAAAAAAGGATGAAGCACATCCAGCTATACATCCAACCGGAACCTTAACTAAGGGGCTGAACAAAGATGCTCAGCGATTGTATGAACTGATAGCATACAGGTTTATAAGTGTTTTCAACGAAGATGCTGTCATAGAGACTATGAAAGTGGATTTAGATATTGGTGAAGAGTTATTCAGCTTCAGTAGAAAGAGAACCTCTAAGATGGGATGGCTGAAACATTATCCGTTTAGAAAAATTGAAAATGAAGAGTTTCCATCAATTGGTGAAGGAGATATACTGAAGGTTCTAAAGATTTTATGCGAGGAAAAGGAGACTAAACCACCAGCAAGATACAACCAGGCTTCTTTAATCAGAGAACTTGAGAAGAGAGGGTTGGGTACAAAATCAACCAGAGCAAATATAATTTCGATTCTTTATGACAGAAAGTATGTAGAAGGCAAGCAAATAGAGGTCAACCAACTGGGAGAACATCTTATAGACACCTTAAAGAAGTATTGTAACAAAATAACGAGCGAAGAGCTCACACGACAATTTGAAAATGAACTTGAAGAGATCATTTCAGGTAATATCCAGAAAGATAAAGTTATACAAGAGGCTAAAGTTGAGGTCGGTTCAATTCTCGATGATATTGAAAAGAATAAGCTTAAAATTGGTGAAGAACTCTATGAAGCCTATAAAGAAAGTAGAATAGTCGGTAAATGTAAATGTGGAAATAATTTGATCCTTATAAGTTCACCAAGGACAGGAGGAACATTTGTTGGATGTTCAGGGTATCCTGAATGTAAGGTAACATATCCACTTCCTTATGGTTCTTCAATACTTAAAACTACTTGTGATAAATGTGGACTTCCCCTAATATCATTTGGTAAACCTCGTCAAAGGGCTTGTCTTGATCCAAAATGTGGTAGAGATGGTAAAGAACCTTCAAATGAAGTTGTTGGTATCTGTCCAGAGTGTGGAAATGAGCTGATAAAGAGATCTGGGAGATATGGGGAATTTATTGGCTGTAGAGGATTTCCAAAGTGTAGATTTACAAAATCCATAGAAGAATAGTCTTGATTTTGATTATAAAATTCAAAATAAGAAAAAAAACAACAAAAAATTTTCATTCATTTCTTTTAACAACTGTTCTAGGAAGAATAAAAAGAACATAAAGAACACATAGTACATTGGTTGTTTTAAGATGTAGCCTAATACTCCTAAAAATCCTAAACATCCCCCAAACCAGTTTAGTTTAATTTTAGACGATTCTTTTTCCATATTTCATACCTCCTTCTTTTTTATTTTCTTTTTTTAATTATTAGTTCATTTTAGCCATGTGCCAGAAATTAGAATAACACATTTTAATCCACGTTTTCAATGTTTCCGTTGTCAAATATAAAGATATCTTCGATTTTAGCCTTTAAAACTATAGATATATCATGAGCGAGCTTTAAAGAGGGATTATATTTTCCTTTCTCAAGAAAAACAATGGTTTCCCTCCGTACGCCCACTTTTTCTGCAAGTTCAGCCTGTGTTAAATTGTATCGGGCTCTGAATTCTTTTATTCTGGTCTTCATTCCACATCGCCCTTTAGATTTAAACATTCATTGATAACAAGCATTGTGGAGATCATGACAAAAATAACTAATCCAAACAATTCTGCTGGTTTAAATACTCTATGCGAATAATAACCGCTGAAAAGCAGGAAACACATGAACGCTAAAGTTATATACCATGAATAGGTAGCAGCTAGTGTTCCTATCTTTTTCAATCTTTCATCTTTAGGTTTTTCCATTCCAATATAAGATAGGAAATTCACGACTATAATCAGTATGCCAACGAGCACCATAATAGCTATGAAGTCGTCAACAGTCTTCCATATTATCATATAAACTGCTAATATAATTAATATGGCTGATCCCAGCCACATACTTACTCTGTAAGGATCTATTATCTTTTTGTCAATCATTTTATACCTCCATGTTGCTTATTTGTAACATTATGTTAGAAATTTACCACATTATGTTAGAACAATATAACTTAATTATATTTAAAGTTTATGCTCATGCAAAGATTAGGCAAAAATGATCATGAAAAAAATTGAATTTTTTTTATCATTAAGGGTTTAGTCATGTTAAAAAGTCAAAAATTGTAACTTACGTGACCCTTGGTAAATTATGATCAAAGACATTAAAATCTTATAATTTTAAATACCTTTAAAACAAATCTCCAAAAAATAATAAAAACAATTATTCATTTAAGAATTAATAATAAAAATCTATATATTAAACACTAAAAATATTGAATCATAATAAGAACATAAGCAAAATGCAGATTCTTATAAAACAAGGGGATATTATGGAGGCAAAAGATTTTTTATCCAAATGTAAACCAATTATAATCATTATCTTATTATTTTCTTTGGCTTTTTTCCTGAGAGCACAAGCATATTATCTACCTGGAATTTCTGAACCAGTGCAACCTTTTTTTCAGGATGATAAGGGACTTCCATATTTCAGTGAAATGGATTCTTATTACAACTATAGATTAACCCAGGACTATATTGATCATGGTTATCTGGGTGATCAGGTATTAAAAAATGGTACAAATTGGGATTTGCACTCCTATTATCCTCCAGGTAGGGCTGTAGATTATCCTCCACTGATCGTTTATTTCACTGCATTTGCTTATAAATTCATAAATCTGTTTGCTCAAGTGCCATTGAATGTTATATGTTACTGGATGCCTGCCTTTGTTGGATCACTTTGTGTTATCCCAGCTTATCTTTTTATTAGTCGGATTACAAACGATTATGGTGGGATAACCGCTGGAATTTTGGTGGGTACTGCTCCTTTCTACTTTTCTCACACATTTGCAGGATTTTTTGATACAGACATGTTTAACATGCTTCTTCCACTTATGGTGCTCTGGCTTTTTGTTGAAAGCGTACGTGCAGAAAAAATCCATTGGCGAACGGTTTTAGTGATTTTATCCGCCCTATTCTTGCTGCTCTTTTCAATGGCCTGGGTGGGTTGGTGGTACTTATTCTACCTAATAGTAGGTTCAGTTATACTATATCTATTAGTATCCATTTATATACCTAAAATTGATGTTTTAGAGCCTTTAAATAAGTATCCAAGTAAAATAAAATGGTTCATAAGCCAGAAAGAGCTTTTTTCTCTAGTAGTTTTCGCATTTACAAGTACCTTGGTTTTGGGCCTCTATTTAGGATTTCCTAAATTTTTAAATTCATTGACGGAACCTCTTGGATTTATAAAGCTCCAGGAACTTGTCCAAACAACCTCCTATCCAAATGTGTATGTTTCAGTATCAGAACTCCAGATACCGGGTCCATGGGAAGTTGCTGGATACGTGGGCGGAATAGTAGTACTTGTGCTGGGTATACTTGGTGTTTTCACTTTGATCTGGAATTTAAGAGAAAAAAAAGAAAAGGAAGCAGGAGAAGAATCAGAGGATAAAGTCAAGGTAAAAGAAAGAAAAACAAAAAGAACAGGAGGAAGAAGAGGTAAAAGGAGGAGATCCAAAAGGGAACAAACTAAAAAAGAGAGCACAAAGGATATAAAGGAAACTAAAATAATAAAAATTGATGAGAAAGAAATTAAGAAGAATTATCTCTTCTATGCCATACTGTTCTCCATTTGGCTTTTAATTACAGCATATTCTATGACTAAGGGTGTGAGATTTGCACTCACATTTTCACTTCCTGTAGCCCTGGGTGCCGGAATCTTTATGGGTTTGAATATAGAGAATTTCAAGACATATTTTAATAAACACCTAAATCGAGAATTCGCTGCTATAGTTGCCTTCATTTTAACTGCCATTACTGCGTACATCTTCTTCGGAGAAAGCTGGTTAATATTAATTGCAGGAGGAATTATTGTAGGATTAGGTGTAAGATCCATAAAAACTTCCAAATACCGAAATATGCTGATTATTGTCCTTTTAATCGCAGCGATAGTGTCTCCATCTGTATCTAATGCATACTACTATCCAGCAGGTCCCGGAACAAATGACTCTATGTGGAATTCACTGACCTGGATAAAAAGTAATACACCGAAAAATACAGTGTTAACCTCCTGGTGGGACTTTGGTCATCTTTTTGCCAGCACCGCAGATCGGCCAGTTACTTTTGATGGTGGGACTCAGAACACTCCAAGAGCATATTGGGTTGGAAGAGCATTGGTTACCAATAATGAGAGTCTATCTGCAGGGATAATGAGAATGCTAACAAGCAGTGGAGATACAGCGTATATGACACTAGATAGTTACACTAAAGATACAAGCAAAAGTGTGGAAATACTTAATAACATTTTAGGTGTTGATAAGGAGACTGCATTATCTATTATGACCATCAAATATAATTTGAGCCGGGCACAGGCACAAAATATCACAAAATACACCCACCCTGATGATCCAGTTCCCTTTTTATTTATAACCAGCGGGGATATGGTTGGAAAAGTATATTGGTGGTCTTACTTTGGAAACTGGAACTTCACAAAGAATAAAACTCAGCCTTATTATTATTCAGCTTCTCCAGGATTCCTTGAAAATGTCAACAATACAACTGTAATATATTCTCAAAATGGTATCATTATATACCAAAATGAGACTAACGTTACAGCAGCCATGATAAATGTAGAAGCAATTCAATCTGGAAAAGTAAACGCTTCAGATATAACATTAGATAAAATTTTAGCGGATATACAAAAGGAAAAGAGCGATTTAATTATAAAACCACATAAATTCGTAATAATGCAGGGCAATGAAACCCTAAAAAATGAAATGGTTTCTAATAATAGTTCTATAAGCATATTTCTAATAATAGATAACGGCGCATATCGGTCCATAGTTATGAACAAAGAACTTGAAGACTCCATGTTTACACGAATGTTCTTTATGAGAGGCGTGGATTTGAAAATATTTAAATTAGTGTATGAATCACCGGAAACTGCGATAAAACTTCCAGAAAATGTGTCTCCAGAAAATGTGATTCAATTAGAATATCAATTAAACTTCGAGAATAAGGTTATGGTCTGGAAAGGTAGTTAATCCTAAAAATCAACAGTTCTTATTGAGCTAACTTTACCTTGAAGAGATCAGTTGCACTTATCACACCTATAATCTCACCATCCTCTTCAACCAGCAATCTCCATACTACATGATTAACCATTTCCAGAGCAACCTCTTGTAATGTGGCTTCCGTAGAAATAGTGACGAGATCTTCCTCCATTACATCATGAATTGGAACCTCGGCCAGATCATCACCTTCTGCTAAAGCCTCCAAAACATCCCATGTGGTGACGATACCAACATTCTTTCCATTTTTTGTTACTATGAAACTCCCCTTTTCTCTTTCCACCGCATTTTCCAATACCTTTTGCAGAGTTTCATTTTCGTCCATCCTATCCATCTTCTGGATCATGATATCCTTAACCTTCATAAAATCGCCTCAACTAAATATAAGCATTATAGGATATAAAATTTTAGTTACCTGAAAGAATTTAGTAGGGAAAAAGTTAATTATTATTATATGCAGATCTAAATATGAGTATTTTAACAACCAAAATCTCCTTTTATACTTCTTAATCAATTTATGTGAGCTTTATGGACATTGAAAATAAAATCCGGAAAATCGAAGACGAAATCAAAAGCACTCCGTACAACAAGGCAACATCACACCATATAGGGAAGCTTAAAGCCAAATTATCAAAACTTAAAGAAGAATCGCTGCAAAGAAAAAGCTCTGCATCTAAAGGAAAAGGTTTCCACGTGAAAAAAAGTGGAGACGCAACTGCAGTTCTGGTGGGCTTTCCGTCAGTTGGAAAATCAACTCTTCTAAACGAGTTAACAAATGCAGACTCCAAAGTAGGTGACTATCTATTTACCACTCTGGAGATAACGCCGGGGATCATGGAATATGAAGGTGCTAAAATACAGATATTCGATATTCCCGGAATAATCACAGGTGCTTCAAAAGGTAAAGGGAGAGGGAGAGAAATTTTATCAGCAACAAGAAATGCGGACCTGATAATTCCTGTACTTGATGTTTTCAATATGGAACAGATTAATATCATACAAAAAGAGTTAAGAAATATTGGTATAAGGCCAAATGAATCAGTTCCTGATGTCAAAATAGAAAAAAAGAGACTTGGGGGCGTCAACATTGCATCAACGGTCAATCTTACCAGAATTGATGATATAACCATCCGATCAATACTGAACGAATATGGGATACACAATGCAGATGTCCTCATACGTGATGACGTCACCATAGATCAGTTTATTGATTGTATTGAAGGCAATTGTAGCTATGTTCCTTTATTAATAGTTTTAAATAAAATAGATCTCCTAGAAAATAAAGTTCTGGAGGATCTACGATCAAAAATACCTGAAGCCATCCCTGTATCAGCAGAAAAGCAGTTGAACATCAATATACTGAAAAAAGAAATATTTGAAAAATTAAAACTTATTCGTATATATCTTAAACCCCAGGGCAAGAAAGCCGATTATAATGAGCCTCTTATAATAAAAAAAGGATCTAATGTTAAAGATGTTTGTAGCCGGCTCCACAGAGACTTTCTTAAAAATTTTAGATACGCCAAGATCTGGGGAACGTCTGTAAAGTTCCATGGTCAAAAAGTCGGTTTTGATCATGTTTTAAATGATAAAGATGTCCTAAGAATAATTGTAAAAAAATAAATCCAGAAATATTACAAATATCTAAAAAAAATAATTTTCAATAAACATGTTAAAAATTTTGAAAAAGCGTTATAGATAATATTTTAAGAGGAACAGAATTTAATAACATGATATAATATTTAGAAGTTAATCTTCATAATTAATTCTAATATCAAAATAAAACGGTGTGAAAATGAAATTAGATGATATAACCATATCAAAAGCAATAGTTGAAGGTTTTATGGAAGATTTCGTGGATTATATGGACGTTGACGTTGCAATAGGTGGTGGAGGTCCCTCTGGACTTACAGCAGGATATTACCTAGCAAATGAAGGATTGAAAGTTGCACTTTTTGAAAGAAAGCTCTCCATTGGAGGTGGAATGTGGGGGGGAGGCATGATGTTTAACAAAATAGTAGTGCAGGAAGAAGGTAAACGGATTCTAGATGAATTCGCTATTGACTCCCAAAAATATGAAAATCAATACTATGTTGCTGATTCAATAGAAACTGTTTCAACGCTGTGTTCTAAGGCATGTAAAGCCGGTCTCCGCATATTCAACCTCATGAGCATTGAAGATGTAATGATAAGAGAAGAAGAGATCACTGGATTGGTCTTAAACTGGAGTGCAGTAGGATCAGCAGGCCTACATGTAGATCCTCTCACCATAAGATCAAAAGCAGTGATAGATGCAACAGGACATGATTGTGAAATAGTAAAGGTTGTAGAAAACAAAATAGGGCCTCGACTAAACACAAAAACTGGTAAAATCATGGGAGAAAAGCCAATGTGGGCAGAAATAGGAGAAAAATCTATTATGGACAATACCAGAGAAGTTTATCCAGGATTATATGTTGCTGGAATGGCTGGAAATGCTGTTTATGGATCTCCGAGAATGGGACCCATATTCGGTGGTATGCTTTTATCCGGTGAGAAAATCGCCAAGATGCTCATTGAAAAATTAAAATGAAAAATAAAAACTAACAAGCGAACAAAAGAAATGAAAAAAGTAATCCTCATTACAGGAACCCCGGGAGTGGGAAAAAGTACTGTTTCAACACTACTTAAAAAAAAGTTGAAATCTCATCTTATAAAAATAAATGAAGTTGTAGATGAGGAAGTACTCTATAGTGGGTATGACGAGAGAAGAAAATTTAAGATAGTTGATCTGGATGCCCTCTGTAACCACCTAAATGAGATGATCCAGAATTTGGATGGATTTATAATTATCGAAGGTCATCTTTCACATTATTTAAAAAATTCAGATGTCGTAATCGTTCTAAGGGCTAATCCAGATGTTCTAAAAGAACGTTTAGAGAAAAAAAGATTCTCTGAACTTAAAATTAATGAAAACATTGAAGCTGAAGCCCTTGCAATCTGTGCCTATGAAGCCTGGGAACTCCATAAAGAAAAGGTAAATGAGATCGACACAAGTGATATTTCACCTGAAAAAGTTACAGATACAATTATTGATGTAATAGAAGGTAATAAAAAGTTTCCTGTAGGTAATGTAGATTTTCTTGAAAGTTTTTATCAAGGGACATCATGATCTTGGGCTAATTTAAATAGAAAATGAAAACTGAAGGAATTTTGAATCAGGGAAAAGCTTTTTAAATAGGGGATACAAACCAGATACAATATTCTTCTTAAAGTAGGTTTATTGAGAATTTTGTGTTATAACCTGGATCCATAAATATACTCCCGTATAAATCCAAAACATATAGAAAGCTTCTAAAACCCTATATTTCTATATTCTCTCTTTACCACTGGAGAAAAGAGGCTTAACTTTGAGAAGAGGAAGAAGACCCAGATGGATGCTGAAAATAGCGAAGGAACGAATAGATATCCTATTCAAACTTGCGGATAAAGAGTTTTCAGAGCATCCAGAAAGGTCGCATCGTTACGTTGAAATAGCAAGAAACATTGCCACCAGGTACAATATAAGAATGCCAAGAATCTGGAGGAGAAGATTCTGTAAAAATTGCTACCTATTCCTGAAGCCTGGATACAACTCGCAGGTGAGGTTATCCAAATCCTGCGTAGTTATTAGATGTTTTGAATGCGGATCCACCATGCGAGTTCCATATATAAAAGAGAAAAAAGGAAAAAGGAGAGAAAGGATTGAATCTCACATTATCAAAAAAAGAACTGATGAATAGAGCACTTTCTACCATCACGATAAATGTAGGGAAATCCGGGGTTAATGAAAACGTTATAGCTGAGATAAAAAGGCAGCTTAAAGAAAGAGAAATTGTTAAGGTAAAATTTTCAAAAGCTATATCTTCCCAGAAACAAAATTATATTATCAAAATAATTGAAAAATCAAACTCTAAACTCATTGATTTAAGAGGAAACGTCGCAGTAATATTTAAAAAAAGACATAATTAGGAGGCTAAATATGACCACAATTTACGATGTACCTGCAGATTTACTTATAAAAGAAATAGCAAAGGAGTTAGATAAAGAAAAAAAGGTAACACCACCAGAGTGGGCAAAATTTGTTAAAACTGGAGTTCACAAAGAAAGAAGACCTGAAGATCCAGACTGGTGGTATACACGGTGCGCTTCCATCCTTAGAAGAGTCTATATAGATGGTCCTGTTGGGGTGGGAAGCCTTAGAAGTTACTATGGTGGAAAAAAAGATCGTGGCTCACGTCCAGAAAAATTCAGGAGAGGAAGTGGCGCTATAATAAGAGGTGCACTTCATCAGCTCGAAGATGTTGGATTCATTGAAAAAATTGAAGACGGAAGGATTATAACCCCTAAGGGAAGATCTTTTCTGGATAAAGTATCAAACATCGTGAAAAAAGAAGTTCCTGAACTTGCAAAGTACTAACTGGAGGTTAGATATTGAGCGAGATCGAAGAATTAAGACGAAGAAGAATGCAGGAATTACAGCAGAGAGCTGCAGAATCTGAATCCCAAGAACAGATGCGTCAAGAGCTTGAAGTACAGAAAAAACGTTTAATGCTGCAATTACTGACACCGAAAGCTAGAAGCAGGCTTGCAAATTTAAGACTCACCAAACCAGAATTTGTAGAACAAATCGAACTTCAACTCATTCAACTTGCCCAGATGGGTAGAATTCAGTCAAAAATAACAGATGAACAGCTCAAAGAACTTTTACGAAAACTTTCCAGTAAAAAAAGAGATATTAACATAACAAGAAAATGAAAACATGGAAAACATGTGTACTTTACAGTGGAGGAAAAGATAGCTCGCTAATAGCTGTAATTCTTGAAAAATTAGGATATGAAATTGAGCTTGTAACTGTAACTTTTGGAATATTTAATTCATGGAAACCTGCTGCAAAGTCTGCATCATCCCTGGGATTTAAACATCACGTTTTAAAGATTGACAGATCCATACTTGAGGATGCCATGGAAATTGTCCTTAAAGATAGGTTTCCAAACAACGGCATAAATCATCTTCACAAGAAAACCCTAAATTTCGTATCAAAAAGTTACAATGTCATAGCAGACGGTACAAGAAGAGATGATAAGGTTCCTAAACTAAAAGAACATGAAATAAGGAGTTTTGAAGATAAAAACGGTGTTGAATACATAAATCTAGGGGGACTTGGTCATAAGACCATAGATAATCTCTCGAAGAGACTTTTTGTCATAAAAAAAGAAGAAAACAACATCAAAAATAATTCTGATTATGAAATGGAAATGAGGTGCCTTATAGATGAGAGAGAAGGAGAAGGTACTTCAGATTCCATATTTCCAAAACATGTACAATCAAGAGTAATAGGGTGGAGATAATGAGTAGAAATAAACCATTAGGTAAAAAACTGAGACTTGCTAAAGCCAATAGACAGAACAGACGTGTACCCCTATGGGTGATGCTTAAAACCAATCGAAAGGTCAGGACTCACCCAAAAATGAGACACTGGAGAAGAAGTAAGATCAAGGCATAGGAGGGGTTAAATGGAAAGAGTTTTTATTATTCCGCTTAGAAAGGTAAAAAATGTTCCAAGAACTGTAAGAGCCCCCAGAGCAATCCGTTACATAAAAGAATTTATAAAAAAACATATGAAAGCTGATGAGATAAAAATTGACGCATCTCTTAACGAGAAAATATGGGAACGAGGAATCCAGAAGATACCTCCAAAGATCAAGGTGAAAGCAACCAAAGAAGAGGATGGTACCATAGCAGTCACTTTGGTTGAATAGGTGAGCTAATGATTAGAAGGATGAACCTTAATGGAAATCCCAACCTAGGTGTTTCCATATCAACCACTGATGAAATTGCCATAGTCCCCACACACATTTCAGAACCCATAATCACCAGTATAAAAGAAGTTTTGGATGTTTCAGTCGTCAAGACACCAATAGCTGGATGTAGCCTTACTGGTGCTCTGTCAGTTGGAAATTCAAATGGGTTTATAGTATCCAGGTATGCACTTGATAGTGAAATAGAAAGAATAAGGGAACACGGTGTGAATGTTGAAAGAATACCAGACAAACTATCAGCCGTTGGTAACATTATACTCACAAACAATTCTGGAGCACTGGTAAATCCATTACTTTCTGATGAGTCTTTGGAAGTAGTCAAGAATGTTTTAGATTTAGAAGTTGTAAGAGGAAGTATAGCAGGATTTAAGATCATAGGATCTGTTGCTGCAGCCACAGAAAAGGGAGTGCTAGCACATCCATCCACCCAACCAGATGAACTTGACTTCATAGAAAGTGTTTTGAAAATTCCGGCTGATATTGGCACTATAAACAATGGCGTCCCACTGGTTGGAGCATGTACAGCGGCAAACAGTAAAGGTGTGCTTGTGGGGCTGAATACAACCGGACCTGAACTTGCAAGAGTGGAGGAAGCATTAGGTTTTCTTGAGGGATAATTATGAAAACAAAAATATTTCGTGTTCAAGGAAAATTTATGATGGGTGGAAGTCTAAAATCTTTCACCAAGGAACTAAAAGCAATTAAAGAAGAAGATGTACTGGAAAAAATATATTCCGACTTCGGGAGCAAACACCGAATAGGCAGGAACAAAATAATAATAGAAAAGATTGTAGAAATTTCAAAAGATGAAGCACAGGACGCTTTAGTTAAGGCGTTGTCCTGAAGGTGATCTTATGGAAGATAGAAAAAGACTGGAAGAGATCGTGAATCAAATAAACCTCTATCAGGGTCAGGCAGATATTATACAACAGCAAATTGAAACCATCAGAGTCTCCATATCTGATTTAGAAGTTGTCGAGAGTACCTTAAACAACATAAAAGGAGCAGAAGGTGCAGAAACCCTTGTACCTGTAGGTGCTGGATCATTTTTAGTTGCAGAGCTTAAAAATACAGAAGAAGTTATAATGAGCATCGGGGCAGGAGTGGCCATAAAAAAGAAAATTAAAGATGCAAAAGAACTCGTAGCTGAAGATAAAGCAGAACTTCAAAATACAATGAATAAAATGGCAAATAACCTTCAGAAAATTTCAGAAATTTTAGTACAATTAAGTCCAGAGGCAGATGAACTTCTAAAGAGTGTAAAGGAGAGTGAAGGTTAATTGTTTGAATCACTCAAGAAGAAATTTAACAATACCATAGGAAAGATCTCTGAAAAAGTTTCCAAGGATGTAGAAGAAGAGGCTGAAACTGTTGCAGAAGAAGAAAAACTTGTAAAGCTTCCTGGAAATGAGAAAAAAAAGGAAAAAAAGGCTTCAGATAAAGAAGAAAAGGAATCTGTCCCTGTAGGGAAAACTAGCGAAGAAAAAGCTGAAGAAAAAGTTATCCCTGCAGAAAAGGAAGAAAAATCAGGAATATTATCCTTTATTCGTGAGAAGACCATATCTGAAAAAGACATTGAAGATATTCTATGGGAACTTGAAATGTCACTTCTTGAGAGTGATGTAGCCCTTGAAGTTGCTGAAAAGATTATAGACACTGTTAGGGAAGATCTTGTTGGCAAAAAGATTAAAAGAAGAAGTGATGTTACAGAATTCACAAAAAACGCTTTAAATAAGGCTATTTCTGAAATTCTGAATGTTCAAAGCCAGAATATTGATTCTCTAATCAAGGAAAAAAAGGCAAAGGGAGAACCCTTGATTATTATGTTCGTGGGAATAAATGGGACTGGTAAGACCACAACCATCGCTAAAATTTCTACTTATTTTATAAATAAAGGTTATACTCCTGTTATAGCAGCTTCAGACACATTCCGTGCCGGAGCTATAGAACAGATAACCCACCATGCCGATAAAATTGGTGTGAAGATCATAAAACATAAAAAAGGTGCAGATCCTGCTGCAGTAGCATATGACGCTGTTTCCCATGCCAAAGCCAAGGGAAAAGATGTGGTTCTGGTGGACACTGCAGGTAGAATGCAAACCAATGTGAATCTCATGGATGAGATGAAAAAAATAAAAAGGGTAATAGAACCTGATCTAATCATATTCGTTGGTGATGCCCTTACAGGAAATGATGCAGTGGATCAGGCCATCAAATTCAACGATGCTGTGGGTATAGATGGAATAATTCTTACAAAAGCTGATGCAGATGCTAAAGGCGGAGCTGCATTGTCCATTGGTTATGTTATCAACGAACCCATTCTGTTTTTGGGTACTGGCCAGTCCTATGAAGATATTATGGAATTTAATCCTGAATGGATGGTTGGGCAGCTTATATAAAATTTTATTAGTTATTCTATTGAAAAATGGAGGAATTAGTAAATATAAAATAAGAATAAATTTGAAAACAACTGTGCTAGTATTTCAAATATAAAAATATTCATCTTCATTATATCTTCATTATTTACCAAAAAAATCTAGATTATAGTTTAGTTCCTCCATAACCCGCAAAATTATAATATTTCCAGACCATATCAACATTTCTAAAGCCTATATTCTGTAACCAGTCTACCTGATTGATTAACTCATTTTATGTCCTTTAATCCATATTTAATGATTTTCTCTTGATATATTAAAAAAGCTCTTTAAAATCTTTATTCTTCAAGTTATCCAAGTATTTTTTGTAACTTGGGCTTCAATTTGGGTATTTCAATTTTTATAGCATCCCAAACAAGTTTATAATCAACTCCAAAATAAGCGTGAATCAATCTATCCCGCATACCAGACATGCTTTTCCATGGAATTTCAGGATGTTTTTCTATTAAAACTTCTGGAAGATGTTTAGTTGCTTCCCCAATAATTTCAAACTTTCTAATCACAGCACTTGATGTTTTGTCATCTTCTTTAAGTTCCCTAAAAGTCATATCTTCTATAAAAAGTTCTATGGAATCCATAGCTGAAATAATATCTATTAAAAAGAGTTTGTAATCTCTTTTCATACTGGTACAACCTCTTTAAGTATCTGATCTTTTAACTCATCTCTTATAGCTCTTTCTGATACAACATCTACTCGCAAATTGAGTTTTTCTTCAAGAAAATCTGCAAGACCTACAAAATCAAAGAGTGTAGCTCCTTCAATAAATCTCACCATAATATCAACATCACTACCTTCCTTCTGCTCTCCTCGTGCATAAGAACCAAATAAACCAACAATTTCTGCCTTATACTCCTTTTTTATGGGTTTTTCTAACTCTTTAAGGATTTTTATAATTTGTTCCGGTTTTTTATCCAATTTCAGAGTAATATCTTTTGATTTTTTTTCCATGAAATCACCTTAAAGATGTTAATACTTAATCTATGTGATTATCATCCTTAAACGTTTCCGAATATGGGTGACTGTACCACTGAATCTTATTTCAAACCACCATAAACTGCAAAATTATAGTACTTCCAGATTACATCAACATCCCTGAAACCAATATCCCGTAGCCAATCTAGTTGATCAACGAGTTTTGCAGGTATATCCTCCTCTTCATGTTTTGGAAGCCATTTACTTTCTATCTTCCCCATAGAAATGTTTCTATTCATGTATTCCTTCCATTTTTCCATATAAATATCATTAAGTCTGTCACTGGCCCCTAAAACACTATCTGCATTATAAAAAACGCCACCCGGTCGTAGGGCATGATAAATCTGTAAATAAAATCTTTTTTTATTTTCATTGGTTAAATGGTGCAGAGCTAAAGATGATACAACCGCATCAAAATCTTCATCAAACTTAAAATCACGAAAATCACCGACATGATAGGTTATGTTACCGTATTCTGAAAGTTTTATTTCAGCCATTTCAATCATTTTCTCTGCTAAATCAATGCAAACAATTTTCGCATTTGGAAATCTTTCTTTTATATTTTTTGAAACATTTCCAGTACCACAGCCAAGATCTGCCACTTTAATATGCATTGAATTATTAAAAGGAATTGCATATGCTATAGAACCTATCATATTATTGTAAAAGGGTACCAGACAATGTATGATTTTATCAAATTCCGCTGCTTCGTCTTGGAAATGTTTTTTCACGATTTCAGTTAGATCTTCATCTTTCTCAGGCAATATATACACCTCTAATACTCAATTTCAAATAATCAATTTTTTAATCAGGTCAATTAAGGAATAATTTGAAAAAATTTATATTTTTAAATGAATTTCAATTTATTTTAACTAAGGTAAATAATAACTAATTTATCAAACATAATTAAAACAGTTTCAGAACAAATTAAGTATAATAAATGTATTATATCAAGAATTTTCAAATCTGAGGTATTACATGAGTTCTCCCGAAAATAAAAACATCTCTGAAATTCCAGAACTTAGAGACCAGTATGGTGTTTTTAGAGACCGTGCACATGCTGGAAATGTTCTTGCAGACATGCTTATATCTTATAAAGGAACAGATGCAATTGTTTTTGCTATTCCTGCAGGTGGTGTGCCAGTGGCTGCAGCGCTTTCTTTAAAGCTTAATCTTCACATAGAAGTTGCAGTGGTAAGCAAAATAACCCTTCCATGGAATAGTGAGGCTGGATATGGTGCGGTTGCTTTTGATGGGTCAGTTCGTCTAAATGAAAAACTCATCTCACATTTCGGACTTAAAGAAAATGAAATACAAGAAGGTATCGAGAAAACTTCAAGCAAAGTCAAAAGACGTGTTAAAGAATTTATGGGCAAGCGTGCTTTCCCTCCAGTTGCTAAACATCCTGTAATTCTGGTGGATGATGGCATTGCTTCAGGTTTTACCATGTTGGTGGCGATAGAAGCTTTGAGAAATGTAGGAGCATATAAAATAATTGTTGCCGTCCCCACTGCTCACTTAGATGCCTTAAAACTCGTTGATTCCAATGTGGACCTGCTTTTTTGTGCAAATATTCGAAGTGGCTGGGGTTTTGCTGTTGCAGATGCCTACCAGTTTTGGACAGATGTTTCTGAGGAAGAAGCAATAAATGTATTAAAATCATTAAGATCTGAACATCTCAAGTGATATAGCAATTGCAGTGGCATTGCTATAAAAAACAGACGCTAATATCCCCACAACCTTTCCATCCTGAATTATGGGCGATCCACTATCACCTGGCAGTGGAATTGTACTATAAGAGAATGAAAGATAGTGATACGTTTTTCCAAGAGTTAAGATGTTGCAGGGATTTTCTTTAGCACGTTTTAGAGCATAGGCGGGCCCTATTTTAGGTTTTCCAATTGCTGAAAAATCCAGTTTTGATGATGGAGCATCAGCTTCTATAACAACCAAATCACAATCGACAAATATCTCAATAATACGTCCCTTATAACCATCAACCACTACAAAATCTCCTAAACCACATTCTCCCACCTTTATAAGATGATAAACAGTCAAAATACAATTTTTTCCTTTATATTTTATGACAGCCCCAATAACCGCATCTTTCCCTTTGCATACTACTGTTCTGCCGACTGATATTTTTTCATTTATTTTTTTCATTTATTTTCGTCCTTCAGTTTTTTATACATCAACATAACTCTCCAAACCATACATTTGATAAATTTTTATGTCTATGAATAAGACAATTATTTTTTATTGGATTTTTATGGATTTTTTAAAATTATATGGTTCAAAACTCTATACACTGGCTAATTGGCATTAAAAGTTCTAATAATTTCTATAACTTTTCGGAAAAAATTGATAAAATTAAGTATGAAACATTTTTATAATTAAACATATACTTCAAGTGTAATTTAATTCTCGAATATGGAACTGTTTATCAGATTAAAAGATACTCTCACCTCTATGAATCCCTATCACAAAGAAGAAGTCCTCCCACACCAACATCCTCTGAATCTATCTCTTTTATGAGTATTATAATCGACTCTTCAGGTAATTCCATTATTCTACTTGCAGTCTTGGTAAAAGATTCAACAAGATCTGATTTCTGCTTTTTTGTCAATCTCGGTGAATCTATTGTGATAACAGGCATTTTACCTCCCCTGGTTCATCCTATGCTTTAAAAAAATTTTCTTTAATTCCTTATCAAATTCTTTTTTTGTCAGATTTTCTATCAGAATTACCATCCATCATGGTGAACTCGTGAAGTATCATATCTTTCAACTTTAGGAACTTCCTCTGCTGGATAGCCCATTGGAATAAGACAGAAAGGCATGATATTTTCTGGAAGATCGAAAAATTCTCCTACATCCCTTACCCTATCTTCTAGAGGATATATACCAGCCCAAACTGATCCCAGGCCTTCTGCGGTGGCTGCAAGCAGTATATTCTCTGCAGCTGCAGATCAATCTTGAACCCAGAATCCTGGATATTTTTCCATATTTTTATCAGCACATACAAGGATGGCCAATGCAGCATCCTTTGTATAAGTAGCAGTTGGATGGATCTTTGATATCCCTTCAAGAAGTTTTTTATCTTTTATCACGACAAAATGCCATGGTTGCTCATTTCCAGCAGACGGAGCGTTCATTGCAGCTTTTAGGATTTCCTCCACAACATCATCTGGTACTGGATCTTTTTTATATCTACGCACACTTCTTCTTGACATAATATCTTCCATAGCATCCATTTTTTTCACCCCCAATTATCAATTTACATTTTTAATTATATGATGGAAAATATTAAAAATTTTGGATTTATAAAAATAATGGGGTGTATAAAAATAATGGGGTGATTAAATGAGTAAAATCGCAGTATTAATAGATGATTTGTTTGAAGATTCAGAATATACCAAACCTGCGCAGGCATTTAAAAAAGAAGGACATAAACTGTTTCATGTAGGATTAAAAAAGGGCAAAATAGTGAGAGGAAAAAAAGAAAACCGCCCCATAAAAATCGAAAAATCAGTCAAAGAAGTATCTGTGGACGATTTTGATGCCCTCCTAATTCCTGGTGGTTATTCTCCTGATAGATTGAGAGCTGATGAAGACACTGTGAGATTTGTTAAAGAGTTTGTAGAAAGTGGTAAACCCATATTTGCAATCTGTCATGCCCCACAGCTGCTTATAACTGCCCAAGTTTTAGAAGGTCGAAAAATAACAGGTTGGAAATCCATAATTCAGGATATAAAAAATGCAGGAGCAGAATTCATTGACAAAAAGGTGGTAGAGGATGGAAATCTAATTTCAAGTCGTCATCCAGGTGATCTTCCGGCTTTCATTGGAGCGTCCCTTAAAAAATTAAAATAGTAAATAGACAATGGTTTCATCATCACGCTCAAAAATTTGAATGTTTTTTGAGAAATTTTGCCGCCTTTAATTTTGTAGCATTTCTAGGGTTATTCTGGTTTCTTTTTACAAAAGAGATTATTTCATCTTTATTTTTACTTTGATCAAAGTATTTATCGAAAGCTAGAATAGCTTTACCTAAATGAATATTCTTACAATCTTCGTCTCTGGGAATTTCTTCCAGCCTCAAAAGTTTGGCTGTGATTCTTCCCTGCAGTTCGGGTTTAGCTTTGGCAATTTTTCCACTGTTATCAATAACGTGCGCTGCAGTAACCATTGACTCATCTGAGAGCAGATTGTAATACTCCTCAAAGATTTCATTAAATTTATTTTTAGAATCTATGGACGTCATATTTGCTATCACATCCATGGTATTCCACATAATAATTTTATTCTCACTATCAAAGAGTTTTATAAAAAAATCCATTTTAGGATATAATATCTCAGATTTCTTTTCACTTATAATTCTTAGAATTTTCGCACAGCGGAATCTAATTCTTGCTTTTTTCAAAAAAATTCCATCTAAAATTTCAGGAAGTAGCTGCGGATTATCTATAATCTTGCTGGCCACATCTTCAGAAAAGTCCTCTTTTTGATCAATTAAATTCAAAGTATTTGATTCTGAAACCATGCTTTAATTATGGCTTAGCTATTATTTAATTATTTTCAATTGATTTATGCAATATTAGCGATTTTATCTACAATTCACACTTCTAAATTCAATACCAATCGATCTTTGAAATAAATTTCATGTGAACATTCTATGAATCAGGGCTAGGAATATTCATAACGTTAATTATCATTTTTTTTTAATTGATTTTTAGTATAATTTCGAACTATAAATTATTTTCAAGAACTTCTTAAGTTCTATATCTAATTTTTATTGTTTTAAATTTATTTAAAATCTAAAAAGGATATTAAAGAGGTTTTTAAGAATAAATTAGTGAAAAAAACATGATATAAAAATAATTTAGGAATCTACTCTGCAGATAATAATAATTTAAAATTTTAAAAATCACAATCTAAGTACAGATATCTCACAATATCTTCACAACATTCTTAAAATCAGTAAAATTAGCTAAAGCTTTTAAAAATCAAAGAGCTATATTCGAAATAATTCATTCGAAAAATTTATATGTTTTATTTTAAGAACATTTAAATGACTCAAGTATGAGGCTGGTGAAAATATGAGAAGAAGATCAAGAAGAAGAAAAACTATTTTAGATAGGAAGGGACTTATTGAGAAGATGTTGGAAGATACTGCAAATACTATTGACAACATCAAACAGGATATTGAGAAATCAATCGTCAATTATACCTTTGTTCCTGGAAAGGATATAATTGAAACGGATGACAGCGTCATAGTACATGTGGACCTACCAGATATCAAAAAAGAGGATATAGAATTGAATCTCACAGATTCAAAGATGAAAGTTAAAGCAAATTTTGATATTGAACGCGAAAAAGAAAGAGGAAGTTATATAACACTTTCCGACAAGAAAAGCGGCGTCATGAGAAGAACTGTAAGATTCCCTAGAAAAGTGATTCCTGAAGAAGCAGAAGCAACATTCGAACAAGATGTCCTGACAGTCGAAGTTCCAAAGTTAGAAAGGACTCAGAGCTTCAAAGTGGAAATCAAATAGAACCAGATTTTCACCAATTCATATTTTCTCTAAAGATCAAAAATTTTTTTCTAGCTTATTTAAAAGATATGGATTGGTTTTTTTCTTAACAAGTCAGATTTCCACTAGAGGACTGGAAGAAAGATTCTTAAATTTTTAGGGCGTATAATAATAAGATATATGACTTATTATTATATTCTCTAGCTTTTCTTCCCTTATCGTCCAATTAAAATTTCAAGGTTAGATATGACTATTATCTTTGATTTATTTTTCATAATTAGTACCATCCCACTTTTAGCACATATAAATAAATAAAATAGTAATGCGTAAAAAATATCTTGACAAATCTTAAAAATTAATTTTAGTTAAAAATAAATTCTAATTAAAATTCTAATTAAAAATTTTTTTAATAGTGTTCGAATGATTCAAATGATATATATAAAAATTTAAACCTATTTAAAGGAGATATCATCTTATGTTAGGTGAAAAAAAGTTATTAAAAATCTTTCCAGAATTTAAAGAGGATATACAGCCTGCAGGGATTGATTTAAGGTTAAATGAAGTTTTTATCCAAAAAAGTCCAGCATCGCTGGTTAATGATGAAAAAGAACTGCCAGATTTAGAGAAACTTGAACCTCCACTTTATACGTTAAAAGCAAAAAATGCTTATACTGTCACCACATCCCCCAAGGTCAAAATCCCTGAAGGATGTTCCATGATTTTCCTACCGCGTTCTACCCTTTTAAGATCCTTTATTTCGATCCATACAGCTCTTGGAGATCCTGGATTCTATGGAACACTGAAATTTCTGCTTTATAATTATGGTAAATTTGATTACACCATAAAAAGAGGAGAAAGAATTGTACAGGCCGTGGTATTCGATGTTAAAGGTTCTGGTATTTACAATGGAAGTTACCAGGAGGAAAAGTGAGTTATACTTTTTAGTATTCAATCATCTCCCTGTTTTTTAGGATTTTTTGATCAACCTTTTTCTAAAAGGTTGTAAGGTTGCTATATTGCCTTATCCAGACCATCAACTGCTTCAGGATTGGCAAGTGTGCTTATATCACCAACCGGCTCCCCTCTCACCTTAGCTTTAATCACTCTACGCATGATCTTTCCTGAACGAGTCTTTGGAAGGTCTTCAACACAACTTAAATATGCAGGTTGTGCAATTGGACCGATCTCAGTTCTAACATGCTTTTTAAGAACAGCCTTTAAATTGTCTGTGGCTTTAAAACCTTGTTTTAGTATCACAAAAGCACTTATTTCCTCACCTTTTATAGCATCAGGTTTTCCAACCACAGCTGCTTCTGCAACCGAATCGTGACTTACAAGGGCTGATTCCACTTCTGCAGTACTTATTCTGTGACCTGCTACATTGAGAACATCGTCTTCTCTACCTTGAACCCAAAAATAACCGTCCTTATCTTTTCTTGCCACATCTCCACTTAAATAGATGTTCTCAAACATGCTCCAGTAGGTATCAATATATCTCTGAGGATCTTTATACAAAGTCCTGAACATGGATGGCCAGGGAGTTTTTAGGACCAGGTGCCCACCTTTTTCAGTGAGAGATTTGCAATCGTCACTTAGGACATCTGCCTGTACTGTTGGGAATGGTTTAACTGCTGAACCTGGTTTAAGTTTTGCTATTGGAAGAGGGGTAATTAAAAACATTCCTGTTTCTGTCTGCCACCAGGTGTCCATTATTGGACATCTATCATTTCCAATGTTTTTATAATACCATATCCATGCTTCAGGGTTTATGGGCTCACCTACACTTCCTAAAAGTCTTAATGAACTTAAATCGCATTTTTGAGGCCAAACTTCCCCAAATTTCATAAACATCCTTATGGTAGTTGGGGCTGTGTAGAAGACTGTTACACCATATTTTTCAATCATCCTCCAGAATCTACCAGGATCTGGATAATCAGGTGTGCCCTCATACATGATAGAAGTCACTCCCAGTATTAGGGGAGCATAAACTATGTAACTGTGGCCTGTGACCCATCCAATGTCAGCAGCACACCACCATATATCATCATCCTTAAGATCAAAAACGAATTTGAGGGTGGTTGAGGTTCCAACAGCATATCCTCCATGAATGTGTAGGACTCCTTTTGGTTTTCCTGTGGTTCCAGAGGTGTATAAAATATATAAGGTGTCCTCAGAGTCCATTATTTCTGTTTCACACTCATCATCCATATTTTCTATTATCTCATGCCACCAGATATCCCTTCCTTCATGCATATTGACATCATTTTCAGCATGCTTCACCACAATAAGCTTTTCAACTGTTGGTGCATCTTTCATAGCCTCATCAGCATTCGCTTTAAGGTTGATGATTTTGCCTCTTCTTTGAAATCCATCGGCTGTAATAGCTACCTTGGATTCTGCGTCATTTGATCTCTCCTGGAAAGCTTTTGCAGAGAATCCTGAGAATACAACAGAGTGAATAGCACCAATCTTAGCGCATGCAAGCATTGCTATTGGAAGTTCAAGGATCATTGGAAGATATATACTAACTCTATCTCCTTTTCCAACTCCCCAACTTTTTAGAGCATTGGCAAACTTGTTAACTTCCCTGTAAAGGTCGTGATAGGTCAATTTTCTTACTTTGCCTGCTTCTCCTTCCCATATATAAGCAAATTTATCCTTTTTAGCTGTTTTTACGTGTCTGTCAAGAGCGTTGTGGACTATGTTAAATTTACCATTTAAAAACCATTTTACATGGGGAGGTTTCCACTTGTATACAATGTTATAAGGTTCAAACCATTCGAGGTCCTTTGCCATCTCATCCCAGAACCATTCAACATCATTTTTGGATCTCTCCAGCAGTTGATCATAACTCTCTATATCATGTTTTCTCATCCATTTTTTTATGTTGCTATTTTCTACAATCTCTTCTGAAGGTTCAAAGACTCTTTCTTCTCTAAGAAGTGCATCTAAATCTTTTGGCAATTTTAAAACCTCCTAATTTATATAATGACCTGTTCATCAACACACAAAACACAGATCCTAAGTTTTTTTAATTGAGAATTTTATTTCTATTATTCATTCAATCATATTTAATCATTAATATTCAATTTAATCATTACTATTTAATCCTGATAACCCATCATTCTATTGATCAATTTTATTAGATGTAAAGACAATATAATCATCTGATGAAATCCTCTGAAAGATTTATAAGATGTTCAGACGCTTTAGTTAGAATTTTAGAATCTGAAGGCGTAAAATTTATTTTTGGACATCCAGGAGAACAGATTCTGCCTTTTTACGATGCACTTAAAAATTCCCCAATAAAACACATATTAATGCGCCATGAACAGGGTGCTGCCCATGCAGCAGATGGATATGCAAGAGTATCTGGAAATTTTGGAGTTTGTGTGGCATCAGCAGGTCCTGGAGCGTTAAATTTAGTTATGGGGATTGCTACTGCATATAAAGACTCAATACCACTTATTGTAATAACAGGAGATGTACCAACTCAATTGGAAGGAGATAATGTATTTCAAGAAATAGATACTGTTGATATATTCAAACCAATAACTCTAAAAACATTTAATATTCAAAATGGTGAAGATGGTATTTTAAAACTGAAAGAAGCAGTTAAAATGATAAAATATGGGAAGAAAGGACCAGTATATTTAAATTTTCCAAAGGATATCCTTAACAGTCACATTAATGAATCATTACTAAATTATGATGTGAGATATCAACCAAAAACAGACTTTCGGGAAATAAATGATGCAATTGAACTCATAAAAAGTTCTAAAAGACCTCTTATTCTAGCTGGAGCTGGCATTATCTGGTCAGGTGGTGTAGAAAAATTTAGAAGCTTTGTTGAGAAAGTTAGGATCCCGGTGGTTACAACTTATCATGCAAGGGGGGTTCTCTCAGAGGACAATCCACTTTCTTTGGGAATGGTTGGACTTCGAGGAACTGAAGCTGCGAATTTCGCTGGACGAAACTGTGATGTCTTAATTGCACTTGGATCCAGATTTTCAGAGCGAACAACTGTGGGACTAGGAGATTGTAAAATAATACATGTAAATATTGACGAAAATGTCCTAATGGGTGATATCAAAATCCTTGGCAATATAGGAGCATTTCTAAAGGAAATAGAAAATATAGAAACTCAAAAATGGATTGATAATTTGCAAAATTACCCTAAATACCATGAAATAAATATAGATTATGCAGAAATTCCAATAAAGCCGCAAAAAGCAGTAGCTGAAATTTTAGATGCATCAGAGGATTCTACAATTGTAAACGATGCTGGATCCCATACTACATGGGTAACTCTTTTAAAAAAGGTTCTAAGACCATCTTCACTTATCTTTTCTGGAGGATTTGGACCTATGGGCTATGGTGTTCCTGCAGCAGTGGGTGCATCTCTTGCAAATCTGAAAAAGAGCGTTGTAGTAATAACTGGGGATGGTGGATTCCAGATGACCTCCCAGGAACTTGCAACCGTTGCACAGGAAAAACTCCCCATAGTGATCTGCATTATAAATAATGAATCACTAGGGATAATAAAACAATGGCAGGAAACATTCTATAAAGGTGGATTCCAGGTTGAACTTGAAAATCCTGACTTCCTACAGCTTGCAAAATCATATCATATAAATGCAGAAAGGGTTGATTCACCAGGAGATGTGTTTAAAGCTGTAAAAGAAGCTTTAAAGTTGAAAAAACCTTATTTAATTGATGTGATGGTGGATAAAGAAGAAATGATACCTCTTCCCAAGGTGGTTCCATGAAGGTTTTGTTGATAAATCCTCCTCATATGTCATCAAAATATAAATTTATAGGGTTAGTGGCACCGCCATTAGGTATAGCTTACATAGCAGCAGTTCTTGAAGAAAATGGTGTCGATGTTCGGATAATTGATGCTTCAGCCCTTGAAATGGACTGGCCTACCCTAAAGAGGGAGATTTCGAAATATTCTCCTGATTTAGTAGCCATCACTGCATTAACCCCTACCATAGATAAAGCAGTAAAAACAGCTGAAATTTCAAAAAAGACTTGTCCCGAAGCTGTGGTTGTTTTAGGTGGTTATCATCCTACCTTCACATACCCCAAACTTTTAGAAAACGACTTTATTGATATCATTGTAATGGGGGAAGGGGAATACACCATGTTAGAACTGGTAAATGCCCTCAAAAAAGGTCGTGGCCTAATAGAAGTTAAGGGAATAGTTTCTAAAAACTTTAAAACCGATTCAAGGCCTGTTATAGATGATTTAGACAGTCTTCCATTCCCAGCCAGACATCTCCTCCCCATGGACCACTATAGAATCCTTAATATTAAACTTCCCACAGGAACACTCATATCAGGCCGTGGATGTCCATTTAACTGTTCTTTTTGCGCTTCTTCTGCCATGCATGGTCATAAACTCAGATTAAGGTCAGCGAAAAATGTGGTTGATGAAATGGAACATTTAATATCAGACCATGACGCTGAAATGATCGCATTTATGGACGATAACTTTACCCTTAACAAGAAAAGGGTGGATGAAATATGTGAAGATATCAAAGGAAGGCATATGGATGTATATTGGGGTTGCACCGCTCGTGTGGACACACTATCAAAGAATATGTTAGAGAAAATGAAGGATGCCGGGTGCATAACTCTGTTTTTAGGTGTTGAATCTGGAGATCAACAAGTTCTAAATAAAGTGAACAAAAAAATAACCATTGAAAAGATAAAAACCACTTTCAAGCTTACTAAAAAGTTGGATATAAGAACCATAGCCTCTGTTGTGCTGGGTATGCCTGGAGATACCAGAGAGAGCATTGAAAATACTATAAAGTTTGTTAAAAACCTTGATCCATCTTATGCCATATTTTCTCTGGCCACACCTTATCCTGGCACGGCCTTTTACAGGGAAGCTACCCAAAATAACCAGATTAAGATAGATGACTGGTCAAAATATACCCTTTTGACCCCTGTATTAGAAACAGTAGATTGCTCCTTAGATGAGCTCAAAAAATTGCAAAAAAAAGCTTTCAGAAAATTTTATTTGCGTCCCACTTACCTCTTGCGTCAAGCATGGGCAGATGGTTTCATACTTTTAAAGACTGCTGCAGCTATTTTAAAAGAGGTTTAAATCATGTTCACGAAATAAAGTTAACTGATTAAGAAAGAAAATATACACCTCTATTTTAAACTTCTATTTTTTTTAAAAAAAAATTTAACTTCTGCTTTGTCAAAAATAAATATTTAAATAATTTAAAGTTGTTTTTAGATTATAATTAAAGAAATTTGATCATATTGATTAAAAAATTAAGATAAAAAAAATAGTGAAAATAGAAAAATTAGAGAAATTAGAGATCTTCTGGAAGATATGTATCTGCCACTGCTGCTACTCCTTCTCCCATCTCCACATCAAAGTCAAGCTCTCTTAGAGTCATTTCCATGGCAGATATTGTGGTTATAAGCTCTCTATGGGTTATGTTACCCATGTGCCCTATTCTGAAAACGTTGCCTTTCAGATGATCCTGTCCTCCAGCAAGTTCAACATGATATTTGTCTCGCATAATGCCACGGAACTCCCTGTCAGTAACTCCTTCTGGAATATTTACGGCAGTTACTGTGGTGGATGAAACCTCTTCTTTAGGGAATAATTCCAGATCAAGGGATTTTATAGCATTTCTAGTGGCCTTTGCAGCTAATTTATGCCTTTTTATCCTGTTTCTAAGTCCTTCCTCCATGACAACTTTTAAGGCCTCGTTCAAAGCATATGTCAATGACACAGCTGGGGTGTAAGGAGTCTCTGGAGGCTCAGCATCTCCACTTTTTCTGTACTTTTTAAGGTCGAAATAGTAGGTCTGTGAATCTGTCCTCTCAACAACTTCCCAGGCATCATTACTAAGTGTTAAGGCTGCTAAACCTGGTGGAGCGGCCAAACACTTCTGTGAACCAGTTACACATATATCAATGCCATAATCATCCACATAAACCTCATCTCCACCAAGTGATGATACTGTGTCAACAATATAAAGTGCATCGTAATCTGTGAGAATCTTACCAACTTCTTTTATAGGATTGGCAACACCTGTTGAAGTTTCATTGTGAACCAAGGTCACGGCTTTAATATCCTCATTTTCTTCGAGCGCATTTTTTACATCATCTGGATTTACAGCATCTCCCCATTCGACCATAAGTGGGAGGGAATTAACGCCGTGTGATTTTACTATGTTCATGAACCGTTCACCGAACTTTCCACCAACAATATTTAAAATTTTATCTCCCGTCTCCAGAATATTTTCCACAGCTGCCTCCATTGCAGCTGTCCCAGATCCTGTTATCATGTATGAATGGTTCTCAGTCTGGAAAACCTCTGACATCATCTCGGTGGTTTCACTTAAGATTTTACCGAAAATAGCGCTTCTATGATTTACAATGTTCTCTGACATGGCTTTAAGAACCCTCGGAGAAACCCGGGTAGGTCCTGGTATCATCAACAATGTTTCGTTCATTCTAAAAAACCTCCAAGTTTTATGGTTATCTGTAAACAATTTTATTTATATCATTGCAATATATCCTCTTTTATATGAATCTTGATATATGGATGTCTTGGTATGAACTCATATTAGAAGAATTTGGTTTCAGTAGAGTTGATGATGAGAGGTCAGCAGAAATATTAAGCAAAATTTTAAAGGAGAAAAATGGTCTATCTCCACATGATATCAACATTAAAAAAGATGTCATTGTTTTCGGTGCTGGACCTTCTCTTAAAAAAAATATATCAGAGATTAAAGAATTAAAGCTGGATAAAATGGATAAATTTACCATAATTGCTGCAGATGGTGCCACTTCTGCTCTCCTAGAAGAGGATATAATTCCAGACATTATAGTCACTGATCTTGATGGAAAGATGGATGACATAACCAAGGCCAATAAAAAAGGCTCATTTCTGGTTGTACATGCTCATGGAGATAATATTGATAAAATAAAAAGATATGTTCCCATGCTTTCGAGGGTGCTGGGAACAACCCAGAGCACGCCCCCGGATAATGTCTACAACTTCGGTGGATTTACAGATGGAGATAGAGGAGTTTTCCTAGCCATTGCCTTTGGAGCTCGTTTTATAATTCTGGCAGGTATGGACTTTGGGGACAGAATAACAAGATATTCCCGTCCAGATTTAGAAGAATTAGAAGGTAAAGCCGATGAAATAAAATATCTAAAGCTTGAATTTGCAAAGAAACTTATAGAATGGGCAGGAAGACATGAAAACGTAAGAATAGTCAATATATCCAAAGGGGAAGAGATAGAAGGTGTTGTTGATTTTAAAAACCAGGATGTTAGGCAAATAGAGAATTATTTAAAATGATAGTGATACCGATCAAATTATGGAAACTCTTTTTAGATAAACCACATTTTTTATATCTCAAATACTAAATTAAATAACATGGCCATTGACGATATTTTACTCCACGATGAAACCCTATTCAGAAATGAGGATGTTTTCAATCCTGATTACATTCCTGAAAACTTCAAATACCGGGAATCTCAGATGGAAGCTCTGGCTGTCTGTTTAAGACCCACGCTCAGAATGGGGAGACCTATAAATGCAGTTATCCTGGGACCATGCGCAACAGGGAAGACCACAGCAGTAAAAAAAATGTTCAATAAGGTGGAGGACAGATCTGACCAAGTAATATGTGTATATATAAACTGCCAACTCCAGACCACCCGATTTAACATATTCGCCCAGATCTACCATAAGATCTTCAAT
>Ga0194111_10001301_pt1 | contig 30780 bp, 21 predicted proteins | sample TA2KigC300mmetaG_FD_146194 | JGI IMG/M metagenome (GOLD analysis project Ga0194111, IMG submission 146194) | Freshwater microbial communities from Lake Tanganyika, Tanzania - TA2015033 Kigoma Deep Cast 300m | ecosystem: Environmental > Aquatic > Freshwater > Lake | place: Tanzania: Lake... | reverse complement strand
CGCCGGGTTCATTATCGGGACCCGGAAACCGCCAAAGAATACGTGTTCTTAACCAGCCGCTTGGATTTGTCTGCCTTGGAAGTCGCGGCTCTCTACAAACGGCGCTGGCAAATTGAATTGTTTTGCAGATGGGTCAAGCAAAACCTGAAAATCAAGGCGTTCTATGGTGCCTCCAAAAATGCCGTGCTCATTCAAATTTGGACCGCCTTGATCGCCTATCTCCTGTTAATCTTGCTGAAGTTGCGGAGCACCGTAGGCTGGGGCCTGTTAGAACTCAGCCGGTTGATGCAAACTATGTTGATGACTCGGACCAGCCTCTGGGAGATGCTCTGTCCCAGAGAAAAGACGCCGCTGCTTCAAATGTTCCTGTTCAATGTGGCTGCCGCCTTCTAACTCTTGCAATAACCTTGCCGGACACTAATGGTCAGTCAGTTGAAAATGTAACAACGCCTTAAGTTAGCGCTTATGCCCATCAAGGGGGAGGGAGCCTTTGATGAAGGATATTCCATGTCCGGAGGCCTTTTGGATATGCACCTCCCTTTCTCTCAGGGCCGAAACATCAAGGATAGAAGGCAATATCCTGGTCAGAGATGCCTTGTGAGCAAAAATCGCGCCGGACAGCCCTGCCCTTCCCCCTACTTCTTCCCGCCCTTCTTCTTGGGTGCGGCCTTTTTCTCCTGTCGTTTCTGTTTCTGGGCCGCCAGTTCGATGACCTTGTCCCGCTTCACCTCCACCCGTTTGACCTCTTTGCGGAAGGCGTAGATGATGGGGCTGGCCACGAACACCGAGGAGTAGGTGCCCACCGTGACGCCCAGAATCATGGCCAGGGCGAAGTCCTGGAGGACCACCCCGCCGAAGAAATAGAGGGCCACCACCACCAGGATGACGGTGGTGCTGGTGACGATGGTGCGGGACAGCACCTCGTTGACGCTCAGGTTGATGATCTCGCCCATTTTGCCGCGACGCCGGGCCAGGTTCTCCCGGATGCGGTCGAAGACCACCACCGTGTCGGTGAGGGAGTAGCCGGCGATGGTGAGCAGGGCCGTGACCACCAGCAGGGTGATCTCCTTATCCAGGAGGTAGAAGACGCCCAGCACGAACAGGACGTCGTGGAAGGTGGCCGCCGTGGCCCCGATGCCGAAGATGAATTCGAAGCGGAAGGCGATATAGGCGATGATGCCGATTAAAGACAGGATGATGGCGATGACGGCCCATTTGCGCAGGTCTTGGCTGATGGAGGCGCCGATCTCCGAGGTGCCGGACACGGTGAATTGATTCCGGGGCATGGCCTGGTTGAGGATGCGGGTCAGGTGATCCGCCATCTGGCCCACGGACTCTTCCGACTTCTTGAGCTTCACCATGAGCCCGCCCTCCAGGGGCTGGATTTCGGCGTGCCCCCACCCCTCCTGGTTGAGGGCGGCGCGCACCCGGTCCACGGTGAAGGGTTGGGCGGTGTTGAGCTGCACCATGGCGCCGCCGCTGAACTCCACCCCCAGGTTGCCCTTGCCCATGAAGCCCAGTTGAATGAAGGCGAAGATGCCCAGGGCGCTGAGCAGGCCGGAGGCGATGAAGGCGTATTTGCGGGGGCCGATGAAGTCGATATTCGGCTTCTCGAAGAGATGGAAAAAACTGAGCTTCTTGAGCCAGCGTTTCAGGATGAGCCAGTCATAGACCACCCGGGTGCCGAACAGCGCGGTGAAGAGGTTGAGGGTGACGCCCAGGCTCAGGGTGACCGCAAAACCCTTGATGGGCCCGGTGCCGAACAGGAAGAGCACCAGCGCGGTGATCAGGGTGGTGACGTGGGAGTCGATGATGGTCCACAGGGCCTTGTCGTAGCCGCCGTCGATGCCCGCTTTGAGGGGTTTGCCGGCCGCGAATTCCTCCCGCATGCGTTCGTAGATGAGGACGTTGGAGTCCACCGCCATACCGATGCTGAGGATGATGCCGGCAATGCCGGGCAGCGTCAGGGTGGCGTTCAGGAGGGACAGGGCACCCAGCAGCATGATCACGTTGAGGATCATGGCATAGTTGGCCACCACCCCCGAGAGGCGGTAGTAGAAGATCATGAAGAAAATCACCAGGGCGGTGCCCAGGATGCCGGCGATGATGCCCTTGCGGATGGAGTCCTGCCCCAGGGTGGGCCCGACGGTGATGTTCTGGACGATCTTGACGGACGCCGGCAGCGCCCCGGCCCGGAGTACGATGGCCAGGTCGTGGGCCTCTTCCGAGGTGTAGGAGCCGGTGATCTGGGCCTTGCCGCCGCCGATGCGCTCCTGGATCACCGGGGCCGAGCGCACCACGTTGTCCAGGATGATGGCCAGGCGGCGCTTCACGTTTTCGCCGGTGATCTTGCCGAACTCATCGGCGCCCCGGCGGTTGAAATCAACGGAAACGTAAGGTTCGTTATAGTCGCCGATGCGCACCGAGGCGCCCTTGACCGCGTCGCCGCTCAGAAGCACTTTTTTCTTGATGAGCAGCGGCACCTTTTGGCGCCGGTTGGTCTCCCGGTCGATGCGGTCCTCAAAATAAATTTCGGTGTCCGGGGGCAGCTTGTCCGCCAGGGCCTGGTTCAGCTCCTCCCGGGTGTAGCCGGGCTTGAGCTTGCCGCTGGCGGTGGCCTGGTCGATGAGCTCCGAGAGGTTGAGGGAGGTCTGGTCGTCCACCAGCTTGAATTCCAACTGGGCCGTCTGCCCGATGAGGTCCAGGGCCCGCTGGGGGTCCTGGATGCCGGGCAGCTGCACCACGATCTGCTCGGTCCCCTGGCGCACGATGACGGGCTCGGTGACCCCGAACTGGTCGATGCGGTTGCGCATCACCTCCAGGCTCTGTTCCAGGGTTTTGTTCTTCAGGTCGGCAAGCTCATCGGGCTTGAGGCGCAACAGGAAGACCAGATTGCCGCCCTCCCGCTGGGGCGACGCGACGGTCTCCAGGTAGGGGAATTCATCCTTCAGGAATTTGAAGAAGGCGCTCTGCTCGGACTCCCCCACCAGGGTCACGGGCAGCTCATCGACCGCCACCTCGCCGATTTTGACGGGCAAACCCCGCTTTTCCGCCACTTCCCTCATTTCCGTGCCGGCCCGGGTCAGCGCGTTGGCGGTCACCTTTTTCAGGTCCACTTCCAGGACCAGATGCATACCGCCCTTGAGGTCCAGCCCCAGGCTCAGACCCCGGCTGACGTACTTCTCCCACCAAGCGGGGAGGCTGACCCCGGGCAGCGAGGGCAGGATGAAAACCACGGAAATGACGGTCAGAATGAAAAGCAAAAGAAACTTCAGGCGGACGGTGCGCAACATGCGGACGACTCCTCGGACCCGACAAAGACCGCGGCTGATGCCGGCCTTCTCTGCGGGGCAGTAAGTTCAATAAAATCCTCGCTCCCAAGCTCCGCTTGGGCACCCTTAGCGTCTATCATTCCCGACGCCGGTCTTCTCCACCGAGTCATGGCCGGCGAAATAGAAGATTTCCTCGGGCAGTTTCAGGCAGGTCAGGAGGTTGCCGTACACCGCGCCGGTGTCGATGCCGATCTTGTTGGGCATCACCAGGGGCCGCCGGAAAGGGGTGTGGCCGAAGATCACCCGGCGCCCGAAGTCCTCAAAGGAGGCGATGAATTCCCCCCGGATCCAGAAAAGGTCCTCCTCCGCCTGCTCGGCCAGCGGCACCCCCGGTCTCAGGCCCCCGTGGACGAAGATGTAGTCCGGCGGCTCGTAATAGTTCCTCAGCCCCCGGAAAAAGGCGAGGTGGTCCGGCGGCAACTCCAGGGCCGACCCCGGGTCCCCCCTTCGGCCGCCGTACTCCCGGATGGTGGACAGCCCCCCGTTGAAGAGGAACAGCTCCATCTCCCGGTCTGCCAGATAGTCCAGCAGCATGGCCTCATGGTTACCCTTCAGACAGATAATATGTTCAGGTGGATTGATTTTTTGCAAGCCCAAAATGTAATCCACCACCCCCCGGGAGTCGGGCCCCCGGTCGATGTAGTCTCCCATGAAGACCAGGCGGTCCCGGCTCAGGTCCGGCTGCACCACGTCCAGAAGCCGCTCCAGATGCCCCCGGCAGCCATGGATGTCGCCCACCGCATAGATGGTGTCGCTCATGGCGGGTTAGAGCCAGCGGAAGAGCTTTTCCCGGCGGTCCAGGCGGGTGAGGCCGGCCTGCCGGGCCAGCTCCTGGGCCTGGAGGAATTCCAGGGAGTTCAGGTGGCGGCCCAGGGACGGGTGCTCAAAGGCCCGGCCGCAGGGCCGATACTGGGCCATGACATTGACGTAGGTGTGCGGCGAAATCTCCCGGGCCAGAAACTCCATCACCTCTTTGGTCCCCGCCAGGCCGTCGGGGAGCACCAGGTGCCGCACCAACAGCCCCCGGCGGGCCACGCCGTGCTCGTCCAGCACCAGGTCACCCACCTGGCGGTGCATTTCGCGGACGGCCGCTTGCGCCACCTCGGGGTAGTCCGGCGCCTGGCAGAGCTGCGCCGCCACGGCCGGGTCCCAGAACTTGAAGTCCGGCATGTAGATGTCCACGATGCCGTCCAGCAGCTTCAAAGTTTCCACTGAATCGTAGCCGCCCGTGTTGTAGACCAGCGGCGCGTTCAGCCCCCACTCCATGGCCTGGGGCAGGGCCGCCAGGATCTGATAAACCTGATGGCTGGGGGTGACGAAATTGATGTTGTGACACCCCTGTTTTTGCAGATGCACCATGATGCCGGCCAGGTCCCGGGCGGTGATCTCCTCGCCCTGGCCGCCGTGGCTGATCTCCCAGTTCTGGCAAAAGATGCAGAACAGGTTGCAGTGCGTGAAGAAAATGGTGCCCGACCCCCGGCTGCCCACCAGGGGGTCCTCCTCGCCCCAGTGGGCGCTGTATGACGACACCACGGGCTGGTCGCCGGTGCGGCAGACGCCCAACTCCCCCGCGTGCCGGTCCACCAGGCAGCGGTGGGGGCAGAGGGTGCACTGGCTGAGGATGTCATAGGCGGCCTGGATACGTTCATGGAGGAGCCCAGAACCGAGAGCGCTCAAATAGGAAGGTTCAATTTTCATAGGGGTTGATTATTCTCAGTTTATTGGTTTGGCCTCGGAAGCTACTGATACAATAATATCCAAAACATCTGATATTTCTGGGTCGACAGCTTCAATGGGAACATATTCGGTTAAAATATGATAGTCTGTTTTCCTGATAAGGTTGGGAAGGCCAAGTTTTTGAAAAAATGTTTCAAATAGGCGATCCAGGAAATCATCACTACTTTTTGTATCTCTCCACCAACGGTCTGATAAATCTCGCAAAGCAGCTGGAGGGACTAAATCATTAATGCATTCTTCCATAATATTTCTTCTATTTTCTCGCTCCACATTTTCAAAAAGAGGGCCAAGACCCAAATCAAAGGCCGATGATTCAGCATAAGCTATCAAAGCTGTTGGGAAACAGATATAATTTTCGATTTCCCGTCTCCCCCACATATATTCTCTTAAACCAGCAGTATCTCTAATGGTCTGTTCCAGTCTATCAAAAATTGCAATTGCGACTAAATCATTCTTTGCTTCTCTCAATCCGCAAAAATGATTTCTAGCCTTCTGAGGTTGGTTTTGCACATAATGCACAAAAGGGCGCTCAAGAAATGCCATGGCCGGATGGTTTAGTTTTTTGGAAAAGGAATATAAAATTGCCAAATCCGTAGAACCTTCAAGATATAGTACCCAACCTGTTTGTTCAGCTTGGTAATATTGTTCATAGCCAATTTCTTTTAGAGATTTTAAGACCTGACTTCCCCTATCATCAATTCTGTGTGGTTTCCCCAAGAAAGCAATAACAACATCACGATCTGCAGCTTCGTTCAAAATTACCTCTGAATGGCTGGCTGCAATAATTTGACTATTTTGTTCTCGGGCTGCGTCTGTAAGAACCTGATATATCTGCCGTTGGCGCAATATCTCTAAATGAGCATCTGGTTCATCCAAAAGTAAGATTGATCCAGGATTTAAAGAGAGATGAGATAATAGTAATAAAGTCTGTTGTAATCCGCGTCCAGAAGCAGAAAGGTCTAACCGTACCCCTGTCTGATCACGGTAATTCATTGTAATTTCGCCTCGTTCTGGGCTATACTGAGGATCATCAAGCTTTACTCCAAAAAGATTATCGATCTTGTTACAAACTTTTGTCCATTTTTCATTACCATCTTCCCCTTGGATTATTTGATAACATAAATTGCGCAGGACTTCTGCTGTCCGACCTTCTCCAAGCCGGACATTTATTGCACCAATATCAAGACGAGTTTCATTAGCCGCCAAACCAGACATTGGAGGCAAGAATGCAATTCGGAGTCTTGTAGCTTCCTCAGGGACTTCCATTCGCTGGGGGTTAGAGCCTTCAGATATGCGCAAAGGACGGCAATAAAATGATTCCTCATTTGCGTAGTCAAATTCAAGTCCACATTTCCAATATTTATTGTAGGTTATTCCCTCTACTTCAATTTCTATCCTAATATTTCTCGTTTGTTGCCTCTTTTCGTCTTTTTGTACGTCGCGAACATGTAAATCTTGCCAAAGAATTTTCGCGTTAGGTACAGGGATAGTTATCAAATCACGTCGGTTAATTGTTACCCCCGGCCTTTCCCCCATTGCTTTCCTTTTTCCTCTTTTTTCATTCCACCGCTTGATTCCTATATCCCAAAGAGCAAGTGCTTGCAACGCAGTAGTTTTTCCAGAATTATTAGGTCCGATAAATACAACCGGGTTTCCTAACTCTATCTCAACATCATTAAATCTTTTAAATCTCCTAATTGTTACCTTGGTAATCATATGGTATTTCCTTGCCAAGAAGATTGAAATATTTTAGCAAGAAATACTGAAAAGAGGGCGAAGAATCTCAACCTACTACCCCCTCTCCACCTCCACCCGCCAGGGCTCCAGCAGTTTCCGGGGCAGGCCGGCGATGAAGCGGGAGGGAGAGTTGGCGGTATAGCCCAAGCTTCTATTATATCCTGCCGCCGGGAAAATGATAGCCAGATGACGTTTGGCCCTCGTCACGGCCACGTACATGAGGCGGCGCTCCTCCTCCGTGTCGTCCTCCCGCTCCTGCATGGTGAACACGGGAAAGCGCCCCTCCGCGGCCCAGATGATGAAGACCGCCTCCCATTCCAGGCCCTTGGCCGAATGCACCGTGGACAGGGTCAGGTAGTCGTGGGCCACGCCGGTAATGTCCGCCATGCTGGCCGGCGGGTCCAGGGTGAGGTCGTTGAGGAAGCTCCGCAGTTCCTTGTAGCGCGCGGTGATGGTCAGCAGGTGCTCCAGGTCCTTGGCGCGCTTGGGATAGTCGTCGAAGCGGCCCGCCATCAGGGGCTCGTAGTGCTCCAGGGCCCGGTTGAGCCGGGCCACCATGGTCTGGGAGGGGCCGGCCAGCTCCTCCAGCACCCCGGCCAGCTCTTTGAGGCCCGCCTGGCGTTGACCCTGCAACAAGCTCCGAGCCTCCTTCAGGGTGAAGCCGTCCCCCATCTGCCCGGTGAGCCTGGCGCAGGTCCGGCGGCCCACCCCGGGGATGAGCGACAGCAGGCGCGTCCAGCTCAACGTGTCCCGGGGGTTGGCCACCACCCGCAGATAGGACAGCAGGTCCTTGATGTGCGCGCTCTCCATGAACTTGAAGCCGCCGAACTTCATGAAGGGAATGGCCTGGCGCACCAGTTCGATCTCCAGGTCAAAGGAGTGGTACCCGGCTCGGAAGAGCACCGCCATCTGGCGGAGCGGCAGCCCCTGGCGCCGGAGCTCCTGCACCTGGGCCACCACCAGCCGGGACTGCTCGTTTTCGCTGGCCGGGCGGAAGAGCCGGGGTTTCAAGCCGTCCGGCCGGCGGCTGAAGAGGCACTTGGTGTATTGTTCCCGGGCCTCCACCATCATGGCGTTGGCCAGCTCCAGCACGGGCTGGGTGGAGCGGTAGTTCTCCTCCAGCTTGATGAGGCGGGCGCCGGGGAACAGGGCCGGGAAGTCCATGATGTTCCTGAAATTCGCCCCCCGGAAGGAATAGATGGACTGGCAGTCGTCGCCCACGGCCATGACGTTGTGGTGGGTGTAGGCCAGCAGGCGCACCAGCTCGGCCTGCAGGTGGTTGGTGTCCTGGTATTCATCCACCATGAGGTAGCGGTAGCGCTCCGAGAGCGCCCGGCGCACCTCCTCGTGCTCGGTGAGGAGCCGCGCCCCCTGGACCAGCAAGTCGTCGAAGTCCATGAGGTTGAGGCGGCGCTTTTCCTCGTCGTACGCCTTAGCGATGGCGTCCAGATGGCGAAGCTGGGGCAGGAACTGGGGGTAGTCCCGGAGCACGCCTTCCAGGGTCAGGCGCTTGTTCACCACGGCGCCCAGGATGTCGGCCACCGTGTCCTTGCGGGGAAAGGGGCCCTGCACGGTCTTGAGGCCCAACTGCTCTTTCAGCAGCGCCAGCAGGTGCCCCTGGTCGTCCCGGTCCATCACCGTGAAGCCGTCGCCATAGCCCAAAAGCCCCCCATAGCGCCGGAGCCAGAGATAGCACACGCTATGAAAAGTGCCGCCGGTGACTTGGGTGAGCGGCTGGTCCATGAGCTCCGCCGCCCGGCCCAGCATCTCCCGGGCGGCCTTGCGGGTGAAGGTGAGCAGCAAAATGGCCCCCGGATCCACGCCCTGGTCCACCAGATAGGCCAGGCGATAAACCAACGTCCGGGTCTTGCCGCTCCCCGCCCCGGCAATGACCAACACCGGCCCCTCGGTGGTAGTCACGGCCCGATACTGGGCCGGATTGAGCTCGGCCCGGTAGTCGATCTTCCGGTGGCCCGGTGCAGACGGCAAACGATGATCGTGCGGATTCGGCATGATCTTGGGAATGAGATTATCCTGGGGATGGTGGGGATTTTGGAGATTTTATCATGGCCTGAAAAAATGTAGAACAGCTGCCCCCGGCTGTTCCCTGAAAAGAGCAGGCAAGGGCGCCTGCTCTACATATAATTCCTGGTTCCCAAGCTCCCGCTAGAGAACGAGAAAAAAGAATGCCCTAACGCATATTGCAAGGGGTAAAGCGGCTCCCAGCATTATCAGTCATGCCTCTTAAATGCTGTCTGGCTTTCAAGCAGGTTATTTTACATTAAATAGTCGTTTAGCATGAGCTACAATATCGTTGGCAATTTGTGCACAAACATCTACAGGCACACCGCTACATTGGAGGTTTGCTGATGACCAATTACATCCATCCTGGTCATATTCTCTCAATTGTAGAACTGAGGTAAACCGACAATCATCACAATTGTCATAATTAGAAAGCTGCGAATTCATCCACTCCAATAATGCAACCATCGAAACATCATTTCTTTTCATAGAATCTTCATCCTTATTATTCATAGTTTCGTGATATTAGATATTATCTATTGTACATCAATTATATAATAGATCAAGAGCAGCAATACGCGAATATGTAACCATCTTCGAAGGCTCTACCGATTAAAAAGCCAGTGCTGGGTCCTCAGGGTGTCATAGGGGTTGATGTTCATTCGGCTCACGGAATGGTAAGGGATTTTACGATCTTGCCCTTCTCGTCCAAGAAATACAGTCCCGGCTCACCGTCCTTGCTCACGTTCAGCAAGGCGCGTAGCTTGCCCTTCTCGTCATACAGTTTCAGACTTGCACCATACTCGTCTACGGCCAGCCAAGCGGCTCCTTTGCTCTTCTCCCCAGACAGTCTCAGACTTGAACCATCCTTGTCTACGGCCAGCCAAGCGGCTCCTTTGCTCTTCTCCCCAGACAGGTTCAGGCTCGTACCATCCTTGTCTACGGCCAGCCAAGCGGCTCCTTTGTCCTTCTCCCCAGACAGTCTCAGAATTGAACCATCCTTGTCTGCGGCAAGCCAAGCGCTCCTCTTAAATCCAAGCTCGTCACACAAGTGAAGAGTCGCGCCGTCCTTATATGCATCCAGCTGAGCGCCAGTTATTAATCCCTCCCGGCCATACAGGTGCAACGTCGTATTGTCCTTGTGTCTGAGCAGCCAAGCGAACATCCGGCCCTTATCATCCAGCAGCATAAACTGATTAGCCCGAATATTCTGGTGAACTGCGGACGCCCAGACAAAGGCCAGAAGACCCGCCATCAGGACCGCGCCTCCCAAAAGCCAGAGATTGCGATGGTTCACCTTGCTCAGTTCGGCTTTAGTCTTTGCCAGTTCCATTTCCAGGTTTTCAAAGCGGTCTTCGATTTCCTCTGTCATGATTTCCTCCGAGGCTTAAGCGGGCGGAGCACGCCATGCTCTGCACCGGCGGGACGCCGGTGCCACCAGGGGATGGTAGGGTGCACACCGCGCACCATGATCTCAGCCCTGGGAAAGCTCTGGGCGCTCCTCTGATGTCTGATAAGCCGAGGCGGGACACCCGGGGGCGGGTGTCCTACACCAACATTCCATGATGGCAGCACCTCACGAGTCTGCCAAAACCCCGGTGGCACCGGCGTCCCGCCGGTGTGCGGTGCGCTGGCCCAACCTGCGGCACTGAGTTTAAGGAGATAATACTTGACAATTTCCAGGGTGGCCATTAAATTAAACTTGAGCGGTGAGACCTCTGCAGGTCCCTGGGGCACGGTCCTTCCATCGGTGGGACAAACCCCGGGACCATGGCCTGCAAGGCGCGCTCGTTTTCTTTTGTAGGGCAGATACAAGTCCTCATAGTGGTAGCACTCATACAGGGCCTTTTGTGTTTGCCGGAAGTCCCTCCATAAAACTAATGGCCTTTGTAGACATCTCCTCTTGGCCCTATCTCATAAACCGTTACCGTTTTCTTTGCCTCGTCCACCTCATAGAGGATACGCCAGCCCCCCACCTGGTATCTGTAGTTCCCCGGAAAACCCTTGAGCCTCTTGACGTTCGGGTTGCTCCTGGGGTCGGCCTCCAGGTGGACAAAGGATTTGTCAAGGCCGGCCTGGAGCTTGGGAGGGAGCCTGCCATAGACCTTTTGAGCCGTCTTGGTGAGCTTTACCTCATAAGGCATTTTTCTTGATATCCCTCCATCTCACCACTTCACCCCTGGCTATCTCCTCTTTGCCCTTGGCTATGGCCTGACGCTCCTCCTCAGAAGGCTCCACTTCCTCAGGTTCCTGGATGAACCTGGCATACTCCAGGACGGCCTCCAGGGAGTCCTCCGGCAAGCTATCCAGGACTTTATTAAGCTCCTCCCGGATGTTCATGGCTGTTCCTCCCCACGGTGTTGCAATGCTTGGCTTCAAGGCCTTTTCCTTCGGCGGGCGGAGCCCGCCCTACATTAGGCCCCACCATTGATCCCCGGCCAGGGAGCGCCCCTAATCGAACTTAACCTCCCCCGCGGGCGGCTCCAGGTCCGGGGGGAAGTCGCTGAAGGGGAAGGGCCGGTCGTTGTCGTTCAGGGTCAGGTAGCGCATCAGCCGGTAGGCGTAGGCCGTCAGCTGGTTGGCGAAGCGTCGCACCGGCTCGCTGGGGCTTTGGGTGATGAAGAGCAGGATGTACTGGAACAGGACGGTCAGGTTGATGAGAAAGTGGACCACGCCGAAGACGATGAGAAAGAGCACGGTGTACAGCAGCCGGACGGCGATGCGGGTCCGGGAGGGCGGGGCCGGGGTGGGGGCCGTTTCGGGCGAGTTTTCCATGTGAACATCCCTCCTGGGCAGGGGCCGGCGGCCGGCGGGGTGCGCCTGCTCCGGCGAATCAGAGATTCATGCAAGATATTTTACCATGAAACGTGGGGTGGGGGAGGAAAAGTAGGGTGTGCTCTGCCCACCATATTCCCGCTGATTATCAGAGCAGTTCCTCATGGTCCTTGGGCTCACCCATAAATTATGAAAAGTTAAGCATGGTTACGGTGCGCAGTGCGCACCCTACAAAAAACTTTTCGAAGCAGGGGAAAGGCAGGACACCTGCCCCCGGGTATCCACCCTCGCTGCGTGGGCGGCGTTGATACACCGGGCGAGGACACCGGCACCACCAAGCCTTGTCCTGGTTCGAAAGCATGCGCGCATGAATGAGATGCCCATGCTCGCCACCATGGCGGCGGCCTGCCGGTCCGAAAGAAAAGGGGCACGGTTCAAAACCGTGACCCCTTGAATTTGCTGGTAGGCGGTACTGGATTTGAACCAGTGACTTCCACCGTGTGAGGATGGCACTCTACCACTGAGTTAACCGCCCTGAGTGGTAATTTATGATAGAGGAAAATTTTCCTTTTGACAAGTTTTTTGTTCCCCCGCAAGATGAAGCCAGCGGCGGGCCCTTGGGGGTCCCGGAGCAGGGCAGAGGAGGACAAGCCATGAGACGGCTGGCTCTGTGTGTGTTGGCGGCAATGTTTCTGTTCGTCCTGCCGGCGGCGGCGGAGGAGGTGTCCCCGGAAGCGGCCACCAGCTTTATCAAGGCCAAGAATCTGGTGGCCCAGGGCAAGCTGGACGAAGCCATCAAGGAGTTGGACACCACCATCAGCCTGAACCCCAAGCTCTACCTGGCCTATTTCCTGCGGGGCATGCTCTACGAGGGGAAGAAGCGCTATGACGAGGCCATCGCCGATTACAGCAAGACCATCGAGCTCCACGCCTTTGTCGGCCCCTATATCCAGCGGGCGCGGTGCTACATGTACAAGGGCCAGGCGGCGCCGGCCCTGGCGGATTTCGCCAAAGCCGAGGCCATGAGCCCCAATAACGGGGACATCTATCTCAACCGGGCCGTCCTCTATTTTAGCCTGAAGCAGTACGACAAGGCCCAGCAGGACATCGACAAGGCCCGGAAAGCGGGGAAAAAGGTCCCCGAAGAGTTTGCCCAAAAGGTGAAGGAGGCCGCGGGGGGCGGCGGCACTTCCCCCGGGGGCACCTCCGGGGCCACGGAAAAGGAGGAGGGCGGTGTCGAAAAAGAGAGCAAGCCTCAGCCCCCGCCCCCAACCACCCCCGGCGCCACCACCACCCCGACGGCAGAGGGTCTGCCCCAACTCATCAAGCGGGTGCTGCCAGGGGTGGTGAAAATTTATGCCTATGACATTTCGGGCAACCTGGCCGACACCGGCAGCGGCTTTTTCATCAATAAGCAGGGTTGGCTGATCACCAACCACCATGTCCTGGAAAACAAGACCCACGCCAAAGCGAAGGTGGGGAAAAAGCTCTATCCCATCAAAGGGGTGATGGCGGTGAGTCGCAAAGAAAAATGGGATCTGGCCCTGGCGCAGGTGGACGCCCCCCCGGGGTCCTATAGCGTGTTGCCCCTGGCCCAAACCATCCCGGAGGTGGGGGAACGGATCGTGGTGGTGGGGGCGCCGCTGGGATTTGAGCAGAGCGTCAGCGAGGGCATCGTGGCCGCGGTGCGGGTGGTCTCCCAAGCCGACCTGCCCAAGATTCCGGTGCTGCAGGTCACCGCGCCCATCTCCCCGGGCTCCAGCGGCGGGCCGGTCCTGAACTTAAAGGGCGAAGTGGTGGGGGTGATCTCCTTCCTGTTCCCCCATGGCCAGAACGTCAACTTCGCCATCCCGGTGGAATACGTGCGGAAGCTGGAGGCCGCCTCGCCCCAACCCCTGGCCAAGGTCATGCTGGACCAGGAGACCATCCAGGCCCAGGCCTTCTATGAATATGGCAAGAAGCAGTATAACGCCGGCAACTACGAGGAGGCGTTGGCGGCCTTCAAGAAGGCGGTGCAACTGTACGACAAGTACGCCCGGGCCTACAACTACCTGGGGCTGACCTACCGCAAACTCAAGAAATACCGGGAGGCGGAGAAGGCCTACGTCACGGCCGTCAAACTCAATCCCCGCAGCGCCGTCTACGTCTATAATCTGGGGTTCCTTTATTACCTGGCCGAATCGTACAAGGATGCGCGCCAGGTCTTTGAGGTGGCCCTCAAATTGGCGCCCAAGGATGCCGACGTCAACCTGATGCTGGGCAAGACCTGCGTCCACCTGAAGGACCGGGTGGAGGCGGCCCGGCGGTACGAAGCGCTGAAACAACTGGACGCGGCCAAGGCCCAGGAATTGTATCGCCTCATCAACCGGTGACGCCCCACCGGATTCCCACCCCCTAAGGACATTGATGCAGGCGTCTGCCCTGCACAAACCTCCTCGAGACAACCCAACCGGGGCTTCGGCCCCACATTTTTGCCCACCCGGGGGCGGCCCGAATCCTCCATGTCGGTTTCATCTGGGAATCGGCCATCGATGGTGGTAGGATAACAGTATAAAACCAACCGGGTGCAAAAAAGGTGGAAGCCGGACAGCAATCCATGATCTGCACCGGGTGCGGCTGCCTCTGTGACGACCTCGATTTGACCGTGGCGGAAGGTCAACTCCTGGAAGTGGCCAATGTCTGCCTCTGGGGACTGAGCCGGTTCTTTCCCTGCAAGAGATCCCATCCCCGCAAAGAGCGCCGCCGCATCCTGAAACCCTTGGCAAGGCTGAACGGCCGGCCCCGGGAGGTATCGTATGAGACCGCCCTGGAACAGGCTGCCGAAATTCTCGGCGCCGCGCGGCGGCCCCTGCTCTATGGCCTGACCAACACCGGTTCCCGGGCCCAGGAGGCGGCCCTGCATCTGGCCCGCAAGCTCAGGGCCCGCCTGGAACCGGCCGACCTGGCCTTTACCGCTCCCTATTACCACAGCCTGAGAAAGCACGGCCTCTATTGGGCGCCCCTGGAAGTGATCCGGGATGAGGCCGACACGGTGCTGTTCTGGGGGGCCAACCCGCTTCACTCCTGTCCCCGCCACCCGGTGCGCTACAGCGTCTTTGCCCGGGGGCGGTTCACGGAAAGGGGCGTGGAAGACCGGCGGGTGGCGGCCGTGGACCTCTACCGGACGGAGGTGGCCAAATTCTGCCACCTGTTTGTCCAGGTGGAACCGGGGCGGGAATTGCAGCTCCTCTCCGGAATTAGAGAACATCTTGAGGGCGCTCCGGGGCCGGGGCCTGCGGTGAAGGGGACCCGAAAACTGGCGGGATTTCTCTCCCAGGGCGACTTCGGGGTCATCTTCTTCGGCCGGGGGGCCACGTATAACCAGGGGTTCGCCCTGCTCGACGAACTGGCGGGCCTGGCCGCCCGCTTGGGCGAGGAGCGGCCTTTCGTGCTTTTTCCCCTGTCCGCGGATTTCAATGCGGCCGGCCTGTATCAACTGCTATTCAACGAATTGGGGAGCCCGGAAGCGCCGGATTTCGGCCATGAGAGCGGCCTGCTCACGACCTACGCCACGGCGGATTGGGGGGAATTCGACGCCGTTCTGGTGGTGGGGGCGGACCCGTGGTGGTTTCTCCCGGAGGAGCAGGCCCTGGCTTTGCAGGCCCGGCGGGTGCCGGTGGTGTCCTTGAGTCCCTATGCCAACCGGACCACCGCCTCCGCCCGGGTGGTGTTTCCCACGGCCCTGGCCGGCCTGGAGGCCGCCGAAGTGGCGTACCGGATGGATGGGCTGCCCGTGGTCCTGAAACAGGTGCTCCCCGCAGCCTGGCCCACCGATCGGGAGATACTCCTGGACCTGGCGAAGGCGATTTAGGGATGTGACTCACGACCTGAAAAGTTGTTTTTTTGAGGTGGGGGCCGGGGGAGCCGGCGGCCCTGGCCCCCTCTCCCAGGGCAAACTTTCAGAACAGCACCCCATCGGCTGGTATGGCATGAAGATCAAAATCACCGGAGGGCGCCTGTACGATCCGGCCCAGGGCATCAACGGGGCGGAGCAGGATCTCTTCATTGCCGGGGACCGGATCGTCGAGAGTTTGCCCCAACCGGACCGGGTCATTGAGGCCCGGGGCCGGGTGGTGGCGCCGGCCGGCATTGAGCTGCGGGGTCAGGTGGCCACCTATGGCCTCAATTTTTTGCGCCTGTGGGGTCGCTTCCCCTCCCTGACGGAACTGGGGCGCCTCTATGCCGCGGCGGGCTACACCCATGTGCATGAACCCTTGCTGACGCTGTACACCGCCGGTTACGTCCACCGCCAGTTGGCCGCCCTCCCCCTGGTGGACACTTCCGCCTCCCTGGCGCTGAATTTGCGGGACCTGGATGACTCGCTGAAATCTCCCAACCATTTGGAGGAATTGGGGCAGGCCGTCAAAGCCCTGCAGGAAAAAACCCGGGCTCTGGACCTGCGGCTGCTGGAACCCTTTGTGCGCTACCGGCAACCTTTTTATTCCCACCGGACCCTGGACGCGGCCCAAACCCTGGAGACCCTGACCCGGCTGGCCCTGCGGTGCGAATTGCGCTTTAGCCTGGAAGCCGCGCCTGAAGTGCTGGAGGCGCCTTTGCCCGAACCCCGGGTCTTTCATCTGGCGGCCCTGGGCCGGGCCCTGACCAACCCGCGCCGCCTGGACCAGGCCCTGGCCCACCTGGACCGGGGAGGCACCGCGGACCTGGGGTTCCCCTGCCAGGCTGCGGGCGGGGCTGCGGAGAAACCAGTCAAGGTTGACCTGGGTTGGTATCACCCCCTGAACCTGACCCCCGACGCCGGGGCGGACGCCGGAGCTGCGGCCCTGCGCCTGGCCCGCCAATATCAGGGGCCGAACCTGGCCTTTTCCGTGGACGGACCGGTGCGACGCCCCGAAGCGGCCTTGTCCTCATGGTGGGCGCGGCTCCGGGACCGCAGGCCCGGGGCCGGGGCCGATGAGCCGCCGGACCGGGAATTTTCTCTATGGGACTGGGTCTGGGCCACCCGCACCCTGCCCGCCCGGCTCTTGGGCCTGGCCGACCGGGGGCATCTGGCGCCGGGGGCCCGGGCCGACGTGGCCCTGTTCGACCTGCCCCCGGACACGCCCCCGAGCCGTTGGGCCGACTGTATCGCCCGCTGCCGCACCCTGCTCAAAGCCGGGACCGTGGTCATCGAGGATTTCGCCCTGGTGCAGCCCGACGCCCCCAAGGCCACCTATTACCGGCGCACCGGTGCGGCGGCGGGCCCGCTGCTGGCGGAGATCTGCCAGTACCGCAGCTTCCGGCCGGAAAACCTCTGGGTGACCGATGAACTGGGGGGAGACTGGGTGGGGCTGGATTGATGGCGACGCCGGATGAGCTTCTGGAATTTCTGCCCGGCAGTGACTGCGGCCAATGCGGCCTGACCTGCGCGGAGTTCGCCGCCGCGCTCAGCCGGGGGGATTTGGCCCCGGAGGACTGCCCGGTGCTGCACGAGCCCGATTTCGCCGGCTTTATCGACGCCCTGCACGAACTGCTGGGGCCGCCGGCGGCTCCCGCCCCGGCCATGCACCTGGACCCGGACAGATGCAACGGCTGCGGCATCTGTGTGGCCATGTGCGAATATCATCTGGGCAACTGCGACGAAGCCCGCCTGGGCCGCGGCCCCCGCCCGGCCGACCGGGTGGTCTTCAAAGTTGTCAACGGCGCGGTGGTGGTGCTCCGCCAGGACCTGTGCACCCGCCTCATCCAGGCCGCGGAAAAGTGCAACAAGTGCGCCGACCATTGCCCCACCGGCGCCATTACGTTAACCTGAACTTTGCGTCCCGGCGTCTGGGCGAGCAAAATGAATCATGCTGAGACGCCGAGACCCAAAGGGATGCTTTTTCTCCCTCCCCCTTGATGGGGAGGGCTGGGGTGGGGGTGAATTTCTCGGATAATGGGCCGCCTCCCCCTCCCTCCCACCCCTTCCCACGAGGGGAGGGGGTGATAATGTAGGGTGCGCACCGCGCACCAAAGATAATGTAGGGTGCGCACCGCGCACCAAAGTTATCTCGCATGCCAGACAGGGACCTCCCGCTCCATGGATGAGAAACTGCGCCTGCACGATCTGGACCCCCTGTTCAAAGAGGAAGTGGCCCGGGAGCCGGGCTGCGGCCACCTGCTGCGCTGTTTTTCCTGCGGCGTCTGCACCGCCGCCTGCCCGGTGAGCGAGCTGGAGCCGGAGTTTTCCCCCAGCCTGATCATCCGGCAGATCATGTACGGCCTGCGCACCGAGCTCCTGTCCTCTGCGGCCCTGTGGCACTGCGCCCGCTGCGCCCGCTGCTCCTTCCAGTGCCCCCAGGATGTGCGCTTCCTGGACATCATCGAAGGCCTGCGCCGCCTGGCCGTCCGGGAAGGGATAATCAGCCCCGCCCGGGCCGCCCTGCTGCAACAAGGGGAAACCCTGATCCAGGACCTGCGCCGGCGGCTGATCAAGCGAATTTTGGCGGAGGCTGGAGAAGATGGTGACCCTCAGGAAATGCTGTCTCATTTGATGAAGGGGACGGACAAGCCTTAAGGATTCAGGCATGGTGTCATTCAGTTACCGTAGGGCGGGCTCCGCCCGCCAGTAAGAAATTTACAATGAGATGATGGGCAGAGCCCAACCTACATGACTTTTTAACTCATTCCCACGTTGAATTTGGTGATGAAAATAAGTGTAAACCTCAGCTTGGCGCATCATGACATCCCAAAGTAAAGCTTATGAATGAGATCTTTAAAAAATTGTTTGGAGGATTCTAATTATGAAAAACACTAAAGAACCGCCTATTCCTGTTACCCACGATGCTGTTGCAAGAGTCTTCAAAGACAATTATTCTGAGCTTGCTGCTACCCCAACATTTACCACAACACAATTTTATCCTTTGTTTAAGAAACAATATCCCGACCACGAGAGAATAATGGAAGAGCGGAAAAAATTTAATCCAAACCGTCATGGGCTTGAGCAGCACTTGAATGGGTTTATGTGGAATTACTCGCAAAAAGCCGACAATAGTCCTGCCATACAGTTTTTGGGAAAAATGACGTATCGTTTCCTATCTAACTAAAATGTATAAAAAAGGCTGTCTAACTCTGTTCTCAACTCGTTCCCAAGTTGCACTTGGGAACGATAATAAGTGCCAAGCTAAGCTTGGCGGATAAGTGCGTTCCCAAGCACAGCTTGGGAACGAGCCAAATTACCGGACTGGCATGGACTCGCTGACGGCTGCACCGTTAACCATCACCGACTTTATGGGACGGATGGACCAGGAAGCCCACCAGGCCCTGGTGCAGCCGCTGGGGCGCGTGGTGAGTGCCCGGGTGCTGGTGGTGGGGGGCGGGGTGGCGGGGCAGCAGGCGGCGTTGGACGCGGCGGCGTTGGGGTTGCCGGTGACGTTGGTGGAGGCCGGGCCTTCCATTGGGGGGGTCATGGCCCGGCTCGACAAGACCTTCCCCACCAACGACTGCGCCATGTGCATCCTGTCGCCCCGGATGCTGGAGATGGCCCGGGCGCCCGGCATCGACATCCTCACCCTGACCCGGGTGAGGCAGATCCAGGGGGAGCCGGGGGATTTGCAGGTGATGCTCAGCCGCCGGCCCCGCTATGTGGACGAGGCCCGGTGCACCGGCTGCGGCGAATGCGTCCGGGTCTGCCCGGTGGGGATGCCGGACCCCCACAACCTGGGCCTGAGCCTTACCCGCGCCATCCACCTGCCTTTTCCCCAGGCCATTCCCCAGGCGGCGGTCATCTCTGCCGAGGCCTGCCGGCTGTTCCGGGGCAAGCCCTGCGAAGCCTGCGTGCAGGTCTGCCCCACCGGGGCCATTGATTTGCAGCAGACCCCCCAAAACCGCCTGCTGCACGTGGGCGCCGTCATTGTGGCCACCGGCGCCTCGGCGGGCGAGGCGGAGGATTTCCCCGGGGCCGGGGCCGGAGACGTGGTCACCAGCCTGCAGTTCGAGCGCCTCTTGAGCGCCGGCGGGCCGCACCAGGGCCGGGTGCTGCGGCCCTCGGACCTGACCGAACCGTCCCGCCTGGCCTTCATTCAGTGCGCCGGCTCCCGGGACCTGCACCCGGGCGCGGCCTCGTACTGCTCCTCGGTGTGCTGCCTGGTCAGCCTCAAACAGGCCCTGGTGGCCCGGGAGTTGTGCGCCCCGGGGCTGGAGACCGCGATCTTTTACATGGACCTGCGGGCCCAGGGAAAGGGGCACGAGGCCTATCTCCGGCAGGCGGAGGAGCAAGGCGTGCGGCTCATCCGCTCCCGGGTGAACCGGGTGGAGCCCCGGCCCGGGGGCGGCGTCCGGGTGCGCTATGCGGACGCGGGGGGGCGGCCCCGGGAGGCCGCCTTCGACCTGGCGGTGCTGGCGGTGGGTCTGCGGCCTCCCCATGATCTGCAGCACTGGTCCAGGGTGCAGGGCCTGGCCCTGAACCGGCACGGCTTCATCCGGGCCTGGACCGGCAACCCGGCGGCCACCCGGCGGCCGGGGATCCTGACCTGCGGCGCCGCGCAGGAGCCCATGGACATCACCCAGTCCGTCACCACTGCGGGCGCGGCGGCCCAGGCTGCGGCCCAATTGCTGGCCGTCAGTTCCCGGACCTTTCCCCCGCGGCGGCCCCTCCCGGCCGCGGAACCGACGGCGGCGCCCCGGATCGGGGTCTTTCTGTGCCACTGCGGCACCAACATCGCCCGCGTCATTGATCTGCCCAGACTGGGCGACGGAATCCGCCAACTCCCCGGCGTGGCCCACGTGGAGGACGAGATGTTCGCCTGCGCGGTGGAGTCCACCCAACGCCTGGCCGAGACCATCCGCACCCTGGGCCTCAACCGGGTGGTGGTGGCCGCGTGTTCGCCCCGCACCCACGAGCCCCTCTTCCGGGAGGTGGCGGCTGGCGCCGGCCTGAACCCCGGCTACGTCACCATGGCCAATATCCGGGAGCAGTGCGCCTGGGTCCACCAGGAGGAACCGGAGGCGGCCCGGGAGAAGGCCTTGGGGTTGGTCGGCATGGCAGTGGAGCGGGCCCGGGTGTTGCCTCCCCTGGTTTCCCGGCCTGTGCCGGTCATCCCCCGGGCCCTGGTGCTGGGAGGCGGCGTGGCCGGCATGAGCGCCGCGGTGTGCCTGGCGGACCAGGGTTTTCACACCTACCTCATCGAGCGGGAGGACCGCTTGGGAGGGGTGGCCCGGCGGCTGCACTTCACCCTGGAGGGACTGGACCCGCCGACCTTCGTCCAGGAGTTGGAGGTCAGGGTTTACCGTCATCCCAACATCGAGGTGTTCACCTCCGCCGCGCTGGTCGGCTGCACAGGCTTTGCGGGCAATTTCCGCAGCACCGTCCGCCGGGAAGCAGGGGGCCGCGTTCAGGAGCGCCTCCTGGAGCACGGGGTGGTGCTGGTGGCTACGGGAGGCCGGGAATTCCAGCCCCAGGGCCTCTATTTATACGGCGAGGACCCCCGCGTCCTCACCCAGTTGGAGCTGGAGGAGCTGATCGCCGGCCAGGCCTCCCGGCTGGAGAAGGCCCGTCACTTGGTGATGATTCAATGCGTGGGCTCCCGGGAGCCGGAACACCCCTATTGCAGCCGGCTGTGCTGCAGCGAGGCCATCAAGAACAGTCTGGCCCTCAAGGAGCGTTACCCGTGTCTGGATCTCACCATCCTCTACCGGGATGTCCGGGCCTACGGGTTCCGGGAGGATTATTACCGGGAGGCCAAGGAGCGAGGGGTGCGGTTCCTGCCCTTCACTCCCGAGAGGCCGCCCAAGCTGACCGCAGCCAAGCGGCGCCCCCTGTCCGTGTGGGTGTGGGATGAACTGCTGCAAAGGGAACTGGCCCTGGCGGCGGACCTGGTCATCTTGAGCGCGGGCATCGAGCCGGCCCCGGACAATGCCCGCCTGGCCAGGCTCCTGGGCATTCCCCTGACCCAGGAGGGCTTCTTTCTGGAAGCCCACCAGAAGCTGCGCCCGGTGGAAACCCACACCTACGGCATTTTTCTCTGCGGCCTGGCCCACTATCCCAAGAGCCTGGGAGAAACGGTGGCCCAGGCCCAGGCCGCCGCCGGCCGCGCCGCGGCCATCCTCTTCCAGACGGAGTTGGCCGGCGGTGAAATCACGGCCCGCATCGACCAGGGCAGGTGCCGCCGCTGCCTGACCTGCCTGCAGCTCTGTCCCTTCGGCGCGGTTAGGGCCAAGGCCGACGGCCGCCTCGAAGTGGAGGAGGAGCTCTGCCGGGGCTGCGGGACCTGCACGGCGGAGTGCCCGGCGGAGGCCATCACCCTGAGCCGCTTTACCCATGAGGAACTGGAGGCCCAGATGCGGGCGGCCTTGTCTTAGCGGGAAGGAGAACCAGGCATGATCAGAGCAAGTTTTTGCGGCTTGTGCGACGATTGTCAGTTGGGCAATCCCGCCTTTCTGGAGACGGTCGTCCGCCTCCAGAAATATCTGTTCCAGTTTCGGGCCAACTGGTGGCTGCATTGTTTCCCCGTCGAGGAAGGTTTCAGCTTCGCGGAACTGAGCAAGGCCCTGGAATGGTTCCGGAATCATTCGGAATGCCCGGGATGCAAGAATGGCAAGGGCCATGAGGATTGCCCCATACGCCGCTGCGCCCTGGAGCGGGGGCTGGACCAGTGCCACCAATGTCCGGATCTCGCCCCCTGCCAAAAATTCGATTTTCTGCTCAGCGAGTTCCCTGACCTCAAGGCCAGACTGTACCGCCGACAATTGAAGGACCGGGCCCGGGAATTCCACCGCCTCCTGGAGGCGAAGAAGATGAAGGCATAATCGTCCGGCCGGCCGTCGCGTCGGCAGGTTATGGAAAAACACCGCTCTCTTTAGAGAAGCGGGATGAGCAGGCCTATTGCCCCACCGTTGGCGAAGCCCGACCCCATTATGGGGTTCTGGGGACAGGGGTCGCTGATTCCCGGCCCCCTCCCCCGAAAGGTTTTTTCAACGCCCTGTCAGGGGGCCGTCATATAGCGATCGGGAGAGACGTGCGGTTCATATGATTCCCCAAGTGAGAAAACAGGAAACCGCCGACAGTCTGGTGCTGACCCTCCGGATGTACGTGGAGCAGGTGCAGTTGCACCTGGATAAACAGGTCTGCATCAGATGCGACATCTGCTCTCTGGTCTGTCCCCGGCAGGCGGTGGCCGTCATTCCCGGCGAAACCGACCTGGACATCGACATCGACCCCCGGCGCTGCGTGCTTTGCGAGGTCTGCGCCCATTTCTGCCCCCTGGGGGCGATCACCCTGACCCTCAACGGGCAGACCAAGGCCATCCTCACCGAACACCAGGGGCTGGCCCCCTTCCTCCCCAAAATCCGCATGGACAAGGGCAAGTGCCCCGAGGCCTGCGCGCCGCTGCCGGAAGGGGAAATCCATTGGTGCCGCCAACAGTTGAAGCTCATCGCCAATGCCCTGGAGGAGTGCCCCAAACATTGTCACCGCTGTCTGGAGGCCTGTCCGCGCCAGGCCATCGTGCTGGATGAGGCGGGGCTGGGGACGCTGCCCCAGGTCGACCTCTGCCTCCGGTGCAGCCGGTGCCTGGAGGTCTGTCGATACGACTCCATCGAGGTCAATCCCCAGTTTGTGGGTGAGGTGATTATTGATGACCGCAAGTGCCCGCCGGATTGCCGTAAATGTATCGATCTCTGTCCCGTCCAGGCCATCGTCCGGGAGGGGGACCGGGTCTTCCTGCGGGTGGAGCGGTGCAGTTACTGCGGGGTGTGCCGGAACATCTGCGATGAGGACGCCGTCACCCTGATCCGCCGGGAGGTGGTGGCCCTGCCGGGAACGTTTTCCCAGGCCTGGGCAGCAGCGTTGACAAAATTGTTGGGGGACGAGCAGCCTCACGTAGCCGGACCCGGCAGGCCGCCGGATGAGACCCTGTAACAATGACCGAAGACATCCGCCTGGGAATTTATGTTTGCCATTGCGGTCTGAACATCGCCGCCGTCCTGGACCCTGAAGCCCTGGCGGCTCAAGGGGAGAACCTCCCCGGAGTGGTGGTCTGCCGCCATCATCTTTACACCTGCTCCGAGGCCGGCCAGCAGGAAATCAAGAAGGATATTGAGGAGCACGGTCTGAACCGGCTGCTGGTGGCGGCCTGTTCTCCCAAACTCCATGAGGCCACCTTTCGGCGGCTGTTGGCCGAATCCGGTCTGAATCCCTACCTCCTGGAAATGGTCAACATCCGGGAGCAATGCTCCTGGGTGCACCTCCAGGAACCCCAGGCCGCCCAGGTCAAGGCCCTGGAATTGATCAAAATGGGCCTGGCCAGGCTGAGGTTGGCCCAACCCCTGCCCGAGCGCCGGGTGCCGGTGACCCGCCAGGCCCTGGTGATAGGCGGCGGCCCCGCGGGTTTGCGGGCCGCCCTGGATATTGCCGACGCGGGCTTTCCCGTGGTCCTGGTGGAGCGTCAGTCCATCCTGGGGGGCATGGCCAACCGGCTGAACCGCACCTTTCCCCGGGGGGAAACCGCGCTGAGTCTGATCAACCCCATGATGGCGGTGGTCATGCTCCATCCCCGCATCCGGGTGCTGACCTCCGCCGAGGTCACGGAAGTCACGGGTCATCTGGGGAATTTTCAGGTGACGGTGCGCCGGGCTCCGGAAATGGTGAACGCCGACTGCGACCTGTGCGGCCAATGCGCCCAGGTCTGCCCGGTGGCCGCGCCTGCGGAGCTGGAAGAGGGCCTGAGTCTCCGCAAGGCCATTTATCTGCCCTCCCCCCGGGCTTTTCCGGCGCGCTACGCGGTGGACCTGGACCATTGCGACCGCTGCGGTCTGTGCCTTCAGGCCTGTCCCCGGCAGGCCGTCGATTTGGCGGCGGAGGAGACCCGGCAGACCATCCCCGCAGGGGCCCTGGTGGCGGCCACGGGCTTTCTCCCCTTTGCGCTCCAGGGGAGCCGCTATGAATCCTGGGCGGCGTGCGAAAACGTGATCACCACGGTGGCCCTGGAGAGGCTGCTGGACCCATATGGACCGACGGGTGGGAAGCTGCTGCTCTCCGGCGCGGAGACGCCCCCCCGGGACCTGGCCTTTGTCCTGTGCGTGGGCTCCCGGGAGGAAGAGGGGAACCGCTACTGCTCCCGGGTCTGCTGCCCCACGGCCCTGAAGCAGGCCCTGGAACTCCGGGCCCGGTTCCCGGAGGCGCGCCTCCGCCTTTATTACCGGGACGTGCGCACCATCAAGAAGGACTGGGAAGACCTGTATAACCGGGCCCGGGAAGCAGGCATCCACTTTATCCGGGGAGAGGTCACCGACGTCGCCGCCGGGCCGGACGGCAAACTGCTGTTGCAGGCCCGCAACGAACTTCTCGGCGTCGACACGGAGGACCGGCTCGATCTGGTGGTGTTGGCCGTGGGCATGACCCCGGGCAATGGGCAACCTTTGAAGGAAGTGCTGAAACTGCCGGTCAGTCATGACGGCTTTTTCCTGGAAGCCCACCCCAAGCTCCGGCCCCTGGAGACGGTGCTGGACGGCGTCTATCTGGCCGGGGCCTGCCAGGGTCCCAAAGACCTGGCCGAGACCCTGTCCCAGGCCGGCGGCGCGGCCGCCAAGGTTTTGGGCCTGTTCGCCCACGAAGTCATCACCCTGGACGCCGTCATCTGCGCCGTGGACCAGGAAAAATGCGTGGGCTGCGGCGCCTGCGCCCAGGAATGCTGCTTCCAGGCTGTGCAACTGGTGGGCCGGGGCAAGGAGCAAAAGGCCCGGATCATCGACGCGGCCTGCAAAGGCTGCGGAGTCTGCGCCGGCGCCTGCCCCAACGGGGCCGTCATCGCCCTGGGATTTACCGACGAGATGATTCTCCAGCAGATCGACGCGGCCCTGGCGGATGAGCCGGAAACCAAGATCCTGGCCTTCTGCTGCAACTGGTGCTCTTATGCCGGCGCGGATTTTGCCGGGGTTTCCCGGCTCCAGTACCCCGCCGCGGTGCGGATCATCCGCGTCATGTGCGCCGGCCGCGTCCACCCCAAGTTCATTCTCCACGCCTTTGCGCGCGGGGCCGGCCAGGTGCTGGTGTCAGGGTGCCATCCGCCGGGGGATTGCCATTATCTTTCCGGCAATCTCCGGGCCCAGGCCCGCATCGACAAACTGCGCCCCAAGCTGGCCCAAAAGGGCATCGATCCGGCCCGCCTGCGCCTGGAATGGATTTCGGCCACCGAGGGGAGGGCCTTTCAAAGGGTGCTGCTGGAAATGGCGTCGCCATTGACCAGGGAAAAATGAGGCGAACAGACGCGCCTGGGCCTCCGGCCCACCCGTAACACAGGAAAAGATTTTTTGGTGGGGAGGGGGTAAGGGGATGTGCCCCTTATCTCCCTCCCCCACCCCAAACTCTTAAGGACACCGGCCGATTAATGGGCGACTGACAAACGGAAACCTATGAAACTGCTGATTTGCACCTGTCCGGAGATTCGCTTCGATCTTGAGGAGTTGGTCCGGCAGCTAACGGACGCGGGTCGGCGGGCCCATCTTTGTCCCCCCCTGTGCACGCCCGCGGGGCTCAAACAGGCCGCCGCCCTGGCCCGGCCGGGGGAGCCCCCGCTCGTGGCGGCCTGCGGCTCCGCCCGGCATGCCGGCCTGTTCGGGCGCCTCGGGAAAGCAGCAAACGTCATCGATGTGCTGGGGTGCGCCGAGGCGGAAGAGGCGGCGGCGGCCATCCTCCTGGCCCTGGAAGCTCCGGCGCCCGCACCGGAAACGGGGCCGCACTCCCGGTCCGTCCTGGTGGTGGGCGGCGGCATCGGCGGCTGTCAGACGGCCCTGGACCTGGCCAACGCCGGTTGCCCGGTTTACCTGGTGGACGCCTCCCTGAGCCTGGGGGGCGCCATGGCCCAGCTCGACAAGACCTTCCCCACCCTGGATTGCTCCATCTGCATCCTGGGCCCCAAGCTGGTGGAGGTCGCCACCCATAGTCACATCGAGGTGCTGACGCACGCCCGCCTCGACCGGATTTCCGGCCGGGCCGGCAATTTCCGCGTCGATCTGACCCTGCAGCCCCGCTATGTGGACATGAGCAAGTGCGTCGGCTGCGGCGCCTGCACCGAAGTCTGTCCCGTCATTGTCCCCAGCCGCTGGAACCTGGGGCTCAAGCCCCGGAAATGCATCCGCATTATCTTCGCCCAATCCGTGCCCCTGCGGGCCACCATCGAAAAGCAGTACTGCATCGACTGCCGCATGTGCCTGGAGGCCTGCGAACGCCGGGCCATCAACCTGGAGGACGTTCCCCGCTCCCGGCAGGTGCAGGTGGGGGCCATCGTCCTGGCCACCGGGGCCCGACCTTTTGACCCCGCGTTGAAAAGCGAATACGGCTATGGGCGCATCCCGGCGGTGATCACCAATCTGGAGTACGAGCGGATTGTCTGCGCCACCGGTCCCACCCAGGGAGCGCTGCTGACCTGCCGGGGCCGGGCCGTCCAGAGCCTGGCCTTCATCCAGTGCGTGGGCTCCCGGGACCGCCGCTTCCTGCCCTATTGCTCGGGCTATTGCTGCACCGCCTCCATCAAGGAGGCCTTGCTGGCCCTGGAGCACCACGCCGAAGCCCAGGTGACCATCTTCTACAACGACATCCGCACTTCGGGCAAAGGGTTTGAGGAAATGTTCCGGCGGGCCCGCAAGGCCGGTGTCCGCTTCATCAAAGGGCTGCCGGGCCTGATTCGCGAGGACGCGGACGGCCGGGCGGTAATCTGTTATGAAGACCTGGCCGGCCGGGGCAGAAAGGAACTGACGGTGGACCTGGCGGTGCTGGCCGTGGGACTCGAGGCCCCTTCAGAAGGCCTCCCTTTTCAAAACCTGCCCCCGGAAAGGGACGCCTCCGGGTTTTACCGGCCCCGGCACCCCATCCTCCGCTCCCTGGAATCCACCACTCCGGGCGTCTTTCTGGCCGGGACCAGCCAGGGCCCCAAGGACATTTCCGAAACCGTCTGCCAGGCCAGCGGCGCCGCAGCCTGCGTCCTGAGCATGTTCGCGGCGCTGAGACAAAATTAATGAAATATCCCCGGCCCCATCGAGGCCGATCACATGCAGGAAAGATGTGGGACCGCCGCCCCCGGGTGGTCTGGGAAGCAGTCGCGCCTTGGCCTGCGGCCCACCCGTAAAGCATGAAAAGATTTGGTGGAGGGAGGGCCGGGGGAGCGGCGGCTTCCCGTGGCACCGGCGTCTCGCCTGTGGTTCCCTCCCCCCACACCCCCTCCCCCACAGCAAACTTTTACCGTGAAAATCCCGGTTCTGTAGGGGCGGGTTTGAAACCCGCCCCTACCAAAGGTTTTTCATGCCCGGGGGTGGCCCCGTTGGGGCCATGAGCATTTCAGGGCAGTTACTCATGGGCCTTTGGCTCACCCATAAATTATGAAAAGTTAAGCATCCTTACGGTGCGCAGTGCGCACCCTACAAAAAACTTTTCGAAGCAGCTTGCAGTGTCATGCTGCCGCAGCGCCCTTGATAACGCGGGGCCCCTCCCCCTCCCCACCGCCTTTTCCGCCTCTTCAGGCCGTGATATGATGCAACCGGGGCCGGGCGGCACCCCCCTCCCCGCCCTTTCATCAAAGCCCTGTGGAGCCGCCATGAGCCACGATTACGACACCCTGGCCCGCTGGGACCGGGACCACCTCTGGCATCCCTTCACCCAGATGCAGGTTTTTGTCAAGGAAGACCTGCTCATCATCACCCGGGGTGAAGGCGTTTACCTCTACGACCAGGCCGGCCGCCGCTATCTGGACGGCGTCTCGTCGCTATGGGCCAACGTGCACGGGCACCGCCGCCCGGAGCTGGACCGGGCCGTCATCGGGCAACTGCATCAGGTGGCCCACTCCACCCTCCTGGGTCTGGCCCACCCGCCCGCCATCCTGCTGGCCCGGCGGCTGGCGGAAATCACCCCCCCGGGCCTCACCCGGGTCTTCTTCTCCGACGACGGCTCCACCGCGGTGGAGGCGGCCCTGAAGATCGCTTTTCAGTACTGGCAGCAGCGGGGCCGCCCGGAAAAGCGCCGCTTTTTGAAGCTGGCCCAGGCCTACCACGGCGACACCCTGGGCGCGGTGTCCGTGGGGGGCATCCCGTTGTTCCACGAGATTTACCATCCCCTCCTCTTCCCAACCCTGGAGGCCCCCACCACCTATTGCTACCGCTGCGAACACGCGGGCGACTGCCGGGAGCAGTGCCTGACCCGGCTGGAGGAGCTGGTGACCGCGCACCACGCCGAGTTGGCCGCGCTCATCCTGGAGCCGGTGATGCAGGGGGCCGCGGGCATGATTCCCCAGCCGCCGGGCTACCTGGCCCGGGTGCGGGAGGTCACCCGGCAACATGACGTGCTCCTCATCGCCGACGAGGTGGCCGTGGGCTTCGGCCGCACCGGCGTCATGTTCGCCTGCGAGCACGAAGGCGTCGCCCCGGACCTGATGTGCCTGGCCAAGGGCCTCACCGGAGGCTACCTGCCCCTGGCCGCCACCCTGGCCACCGAAGAGGTCTACGATGCTTTCTTGGGTAAGTTTGAGGAATTCAAAACCTTCTTTCACGGCCACACCTTCACCGGCAACCCCCTGGGTGCGGCCGCGGCCCTGGCCAGCCTGGAGGTCTTTGAAAAGGACCACACCCTGGAAAACCTGGCCCCCAAGATCGCCCTCCTGAGCGACTGGTTAGGGGACCTGGCGCACCATCCACACGTGGGCGACGTCCGCCAGCGAGGTTTCATGGTGGGGGTCGAACTGGTGGCCGACCAGGAGAGCAAAGAGCCTTTCCCCATCGCCCGGCGCACCGGCCACCGGGTCATCCTGGAGGCCCGCAGGCTGGGAGCCATCCTGCGCCCCCTGGGGGACGTCATTGTCCTCATGCCGCCCCTGTGCATCAGTGCGGCGGAACTGGACACCCTGCTGGATATCGCCACCTGGGCCATCGAGGCGGGGACCACAGGGTGAGGGAATAAGGTCAGGGGTGCCCTCGGCCGGGAAGGTTTGCTGTTAGGGAGGGGGCCGGGGCGCATCAACCCCTTCTGGGGGAAACAGAGAGGATGAACCGCAGCACAGGAGGGCGGGAAAGCGCCGCGCCTCCGGCCTGCCGCGGTTCAAAGGGGGAGTGGTACTCCCCGGACGTCGACCATGGAGTCAGGCTCATGGCGGGATGCGCTTCCCTTTCCCGCCCCTGTATGGACGTGGCGTTAATCCTTTACTATCTCCCGGAGCGCCGCGGCCACCCGGTCCACCTGGGGTTCTGTCATGGCGGGGTAGAGGGGCAGGATGATGCCCCGGTCCTGCAGGTACTCGCTCACCGGCAGGGGCTCCCGGGGGGGGCGGTCCCGGTAGGCCGGCTCCCGGTGGGAGCACATCACGCCCCGACGGCTCTGGATGCCCCGGGCCGCCAGGGCCTCCATCACCTGCCGCTGGCTCAAGGGGCAGGCCGCGGACAGGACCACCCAGAAGGACTGCCAGTTGCTCCGGGCGTAGGCGGGCTCCCGGGGCAGGATGAGCAGGGGGTGGCCCTCCAGGGCCGTCAGATACCTCGCCGCCAGCCGCCGCCGGGCCGCCACCATCTCGGGCAGGCGCTTGAGCTGCTCCCGGCCCACCGCGCCCTGGATATCCGACAGGCGATAGTTGTACCCCACCTCCCGGTACTCCTCGAAGACCACCTGGCCCGCCCGGTCCCGCTCGATGGTGGACAGGGACATGCTGTGGGTGCGCAGTCGGGCCAGGCGGGCCATGAGCTCCGGGGCGCAGCCGGTGAGCATGCCGCCGTCGCCGGTGGTGATGATTTTCCGGGGGTGGAAGGAAAAGGCGGCCAGGACGCCGTGGGGCCGGCCCACGGGCTCGAACTCGCCGTTGATCCGGATCTCCGAGCCCACCGCGCAGGCCGCGTCCTCCACCACCATGAGGCCGTGGGCCTGGGCGAAGGCCAGGATGCGGGCCAGGTCGCAGGGCATCCCCAACTGGTGCACCGCCAGAATGGCCCTGGTGCGCGGCGTCACCACCCCCTCCAGGCGTCCCGGGTCCAGGTTCCCCGTCTCCAGCTCCACGTCCACGAAGACGGGCTCCGCGCCCACGTAACGCACCGCGTTGGCCGTGGCGATGAAGGAGTGGCTGACGGTGATGACTTCATCCCCCGGCCCCACCCCCAGGGCCACCAGGGCCAGGTGCAGGGCCGCAGTGCCGCTGGACACCGCCACCGCCAGGGGGGCGTGCACCGTCCGGGCGAATTCTTCCTCAAAGGCCGC
>Ga0194111_10001300_pt1 | contig 30793 bp, 24 predicted proteins | sample TA2KigC300mmetaG_FD_146194 | JGI IMG/M metagenome (GOLD analysis project Ga0194111, IMG submission 146194) | Freshwater microbial communities from Lake Tanganyika, Tanzania - TA2015033 Kigoma Deep Cast 300m | ecosystem: Environmental > Aquatic > Freshwater > Lake | place: Tanzania: Lake... | reverse complement strand
GTTTAGAGTAAGCGCACCATGAAGCGCAAGACGCCCTGGTTCGAGAACGACGCCTTCTGGGCTGCGTTCCGGCCATCGATGTTCGGTGAGGAGCGATGGCAGATGGCGGCAAAGGACGCGGAGCCCCTGGCGAGGCTGTTGCACCTTGAACCCGGGGCGAGCGTGCTCGACCTCTGCTGCGGGCCGGGCCGGTTCAGTCTCGAGCTTGCCCGGCGCGGGTACAGAGTCACCGGCGTTGACCGGACGCGCTCCTACCTTGCGGAGGCGCGGCGGGCAGCCCGGCGCGAGAAGCTCGAAGTCGAGTTCGTGCAGGAGGACATGCGCCGATTCATGCGGCCGCGTGCCTTTGACGCCGTCATCAACGTCTTTCCCTCCTTCGGCTACTTCCGGAGGCAGAGCGATGACCTGCGGGTCTGCCGCAACGTCCACCGGTCGATGCAGCCGGGCGGCAGGTTCCTAATCGAGACGCTCGGCAAGGAAGGCCTGGCGCGGAGATACCAGTGCCGCGACTGGCAGGAAGTCGGTGGTGAACTGGTGTTGCACGAAGTGGTACCGGTCGACGGCTGGAGCGCGCTGGAGCAGCGGCGGATTCTCGTCCGCAAGGGCAGGACGTACGAATTCCGGCTGTGGATGAGGCTCTACTCGGCGGCAGAACTGCGCGGGTTGCTGGAGCGGGCCGGGTTCAGGAGCGTCAGGATGTACGGCGGGTATGACGGCTCGCCCTACGACAGCGAAGCGCGGAGGCTGGTAGTCGTTGGACGCAAGTGACGAATCGCGAATGCCGGATCGCGACTGAACCCAGAGCCGATGCTGAAGCCACGAAAGCACGAAAGACACGAAACGAATGGATGCGGGTTGTTTGGGTCCGTTTCATTCTGTTTTCGTGTCTTCGTGGGAATCAACTCCGGATTCGGGACTGAAGCCCGAATGACCGAATGACAGAATCGGGCAGGCAGTCGGGACTCACCTCGGTCGCGGTCGTCAGCGCCGCATACATCGCGGCGCAGATGCTCTCGGACATCGCCAGCCTGCGCATCGTCACGATTGCCGGGTTCAGCGTGGACGCGGGCACGCTCGTCTACCCGTTCACCTTCACCCTGCGCGACCTGGTGCACAAGACCGGCGGCATCAGGACTGCGCGCTGGCTCATCGTTGCCGCCGCGGTCATCAACCTGCTCATGGCCGGCCTGTTCTGGCTGGTGACGAAGCTCCCGCCCGACATGAACGTCGGGGCGCAGCTTGAGTTCGGCCGAGTACTCGCGCCGGTCTGGCGCATCGTTATCGCCTCAATAGTCGCGGAAGTCGCGTCGGAACTGGTCGACGGCGAGGTCTACCAGCTATGGGTCAACAAGGTCGGGCAGAAGCTGCAGTGGATGCGGGTGCTTGCGTCAAACTCGGTCTCGGTGCCGCTCGACTCGGCCCTGTTCTGCGGCCTTGCCTTTGTCGGCCGGATGCCGTTCGCTGTCGTCATCTCCATCTTCGCCGCCAACATCATCGCCAAAGGCATCACGACCCTGATCAGTCTGCCGTGGATCTACCTGGTTGGAGAGAAGAAGGCCGCGGCTTAGGGATTCTCACCACCAAGACACCAGGACACCAAGACACAAAGCTGCCGGATTGCGACAATAGCCTGCGCCCGCTACAGACCGGCGCTCAGTTGGAACCGGACGTTCCGGGTCGGGAAATCGTAAATGTTCTCATCCACGCCCACGTCGAACTTCAGGCCTATGAATTCAACTCCGACGCCCCAGCAGATTCCCAGGCCAACGACCTCGCCCGAGAGCGGCTTGGTCAGTTGCCGGAGCAGGCTGATATGGCGAGTGGCTCCGAAGTTCTGGACAACGATTCCGCCGCGCTGGCCGACGATGTCCTCGAAGTAGCCAAGTCGGATACTCGCGAGCCTCGCGAACCGTAGCTCCAGCCCGACTCCGTGCTCCACCTGTTCCCAGCGGTGCACGAAGTCGCCGGCTCGCGGCATGGGCCTATCGAGGTCGCGCCAGGCATCGCTCACCAGGGCGACTTGTACCGCTCCCGGAATCCTGGGGCTGAACGCGAACCCAACTCGCGCAATGGCAGGCAGCGCGTCAGTTCCCCCATCGTCCATGTAGTTGATGCCCGGCCCGAAGTTGCTCAGAGCGGCCCCGATACTCAGACACTGAAACGGGCGATACAGGGCGCCGCAGTCCAGTGCGATTGTGAAGCCTTGGCCACCGTACTCAATTCCCAGCTCCGGCATGCGCTCCCAGACCCAACTCGGCACGAGTAGCGAGTAGATGGCCTTCAGGGTTCCGCCCGCGGACAGAGAGGGCAGGATGCGGTAGGCGCCGGTGACGCTCGGAGATAGATCCCACGGACGGTATCGACCAAGGGTCTGACCGTGCTCGTCTATCACATCCGTCTCACCGGTTGTAAGGTAGATGACATTGGCAGCGAGGGCGCGCCGTTCATCCAGACGGTACGCGACGCCGGCGTGTTCGTAGCTCATGCCGGGGTAGAGACCGGGAAGCCAGTTGATGTGAGTCCACGTCGCAGCGACACGCGTGCCGAGTGCGATGCTCGCCGGGTTATAGTAGGTGTTCGCATCGAGGTCGGTCAGCGCCGTGCCACAGCCGCCGAGTGCGGCAGTACGGGCATCGGGGAATATCATCAGGAACACGGCGCCTCCAGCTTCGACACGCACCGACATCAAGGCGACGGTGACCAGCACAGGGAGTCCAAAGCGTCTCATCACTTGAAGCCCATGATTCTGACACCAATGAACCACGTGCTGCCATGCCGCCAAGCCAGTTCGTAGTCGTGTATCCAATCCCACCCGGGACCTTGGCACCAATCGCCATACCAGCCGCCCTCCAGGCCGAACGCAACCGGTAGACTCGTAACCAGCATCGCGCCAATTCCAGCTCGCGCCCGCCATCCCAGGCGCTTCCATACTAACCCATAGGTCGCGCCTGCGCCGGCCGTCACGTAGGGCCGAACAATGTCCAGGTTCGGTACGAGGTAGTAGGTTGCGGCCGGGCCGAATGCGATGACCGGCGTGCTTGTGAACACGTTCCCGCTCTCAGGGAACGTGTTGAAAAGGGCTAACTCAGCGCCCACGGCGAGGTCCGGGAGAACGGCAATGCCGACGCGCAAGATTGGGTCTGACCAGACGTAATCTGTGAAGCCGCTATAGGAGTACACTTGGCCGGAGGAGAACCGCGTGTCGAGCCCGACCGTGCCGAATCGTGTGCCGGTCGCGAACGGCGCAGCCGCCGCGACCATGGCAAGGAGAAGAATGACTGCTGCTGGTCTCACGACAGACCTCATGGCTCTGATACCACTATAGGTGCCAGGAGAACTGGAACCTGACGCTCCGGGGGCGGAATGTCTGGTCGTAAGTGTCAGAGTCCACGCCGACGTCTATCCGGATTCCTCGGTGTTCGATTCCCACACCCCAGGTGAGTCCTCTGAGGCTGTGTTCGTAGCGGTAGCCGAGCCGGATGAAAGCCAGGTGCGCGGCTCCGAGCTCAATGCCGCCTCCGAGGTGCCACGGGTGCGGGTTTGAACCAACAGGGTACAGGTTCCGAGAGACGTCTGCCGCAAGAACAGCCGAAATCGGGGCGGGAAGCGATGGCCGAATCGCGAAGCCGAGGCGAGCGCACCGCGGCAGGTAGTACCCTGCATCGGTGTGGTCGCCGATAATCGGCCCCAGGTTGGCGACCGCGAGGCCGAGCGTCAGAGCGTCTAGCGGTCGGTACTGGACGCCCACGTCACACGCAGACGTGAGGAAGTCGATGACACGTCCCCCAGACCAAGCGATGCGTTGGTAGATTGCCTTGACGGTCAGCCCGGCAGAGATGGCAGGCTGGAGTCGGTAGGCGGCAGAGACGCTTGGCGCCACGTCGTACCAGCGAGTTGTCCCGATGGTTCTTCCACGTTCGTCCGTAGAAGCGAAGCTAGTCTGAAAGTACTGGACGTTGGCGGCGAGGCCTAGACGTTCGTCCGGTCTGTACGCCACTCCTGCATGGTCGATGCTCATGTTGGGCCACAGCCAGCGCTCGTGGGTCCAGGTAGCGGCCATCGGCGAGCCGGAAGCGATGTTTGCCGGGTTGTAGTAGGTGTTGGCGTCAAGGCTGTCGAGCGCCACACCGGCACCCCCAAGCGCCGCCGTGCGAGCATCAGGTATGATCTTGAGGAATGTGGCGCCGGGACCTGTCGGACCCAGTTGCGCGAGCCCCATGGCTGCGGCGAGTGCTAGAGGGAGCAGAGTTCGTTTCATAGTCTCAGGTCGCTCAGACGCAGACCGAAGAAGAACGACGATCCCGACACCCAGATCGGCTCCACTCGCCACGGCGGGCCGGTGGCGCCCAGCACTGTTATCCAATCCGCGTACCAGCCTATCTCCGTCCCGACCGTGACTGGGCCGGCCTCCAGCAGTGCACCTGCGCCAAGGCGGAAACGCCAGCCTTGGTGTCTGAGGAAGTCATATGACACGCCGGTTCCGACCGTGCCATATGTCTGGATTCCGGAGAACTCCGAAGGAAACCAGGTCGCCACCGGGCTGAAGGCAAAGACGGGAGTGTTAAGGAACATGTCGCCGTGTTTAGGGAAGGTGTTGAGCAATGCCAGGTCAGCGCCGAGTGCAAGGCTCGGAGTTACGCATATCCCTGCCCGAAAGAACGGGTCCACGCTTGAGAACGCAGAATCGGGGTGGTATGAGTAGATGGCGCCGCCGGAGATGCGGCAGTCGATCCCGACCATGCCGAATCGCGTGCCGGGCGCAAACGGCACGGCCGCCGCAACTGCGACGAGGAGAAGAATGACTGCTGCTGTTCTTCCCACAGAAGTCATCGCGGAATCATACATCAGTAGCATGACCTGTCAAGAGGGGGCGGGCGGGCAGGAGGCATGCAGTTTGGCGGCAGCAGGCGGCGGTCTGTTTCACCCGAGAGCGGAGCGGACCCGATAGGTCATCACTTGACGCCGGCACTCACCGGGCTTATTATCGCCACGGCGGTCTGAACCATGAGACTCCGATTCCTGCTGTCCGTGTTTGGGGCGATGGCCTCGGTTGCGTTCGGCCAGTGGCTCGATACTACGCTTGTCCTGCCGGACTCGCTCGGCGGGCTGCAGAGCCTGCGCTGCCTGGCCGTGAACACAGTGAACAACCGGGTCTACGTCGGTGGGCAGTATGGCGAGGTCACCATCGCTGTGGACGGCACGACGAGCGAGAAAGTGGCCCGGATTCCGACCGGCTACTTTGCTATCGACATGGCGTACAACCCGCTCAGCAACAAGATATACAGCGTCAACTACTACGACGACAACCTGACCGTGATTGACGGAGCGACCAACCAGGTCGCGGCCAGCGTGAACGTCGGCTGGGCCCACTACTCGGTCTGCTTCAACTCCCGCGACAACCGCGTCTATGTTGCGAACTACGTCGACAACAACGTCGTTGCTGTCGACGGTGTTACCGACCAGATTGTCGCCACGATACCGACCGGCGAGCGGGCCTGCTTCGTCACCTACGACTCGCGCCGCAACCGGGTCTACTGCGCGAACGAGCTGGGCAACTCCGTGAGCGTGATTGACTGCTCGACGAATGCGGTGGTGGCGACGGTCGGCGTCGGCGCCAACCCGCGTATCCTCCGCTACGAACCGGCGGGTCACAAGGTCTACTGCGCGAACGCGATCAGCAACACGGTGTCGGTCATCGACTGCTCGACAAACGCGGTGCTCGCGACGCTGCCCGTACCGAGCATGCCGAGCGCGCTTATCTGCAACCGGGTGACCGGCAAGGTCTACTGCAGCAGCCTGACCACTGACAACGTGACCGTGATCGACGGTGCCGGAGACAGCGTGATACGCACCATTGCGGTAGGAGATCGGCCGACCGCACTCTGCTGGGACTCGCTCGACAACCGGGTTTTCTGCGCCAACCAGTCCGGCAGCAGCGTCAGCGTCGTGGACGGCGTTACCGATTCCGTTATCGGCACGATTCCGGTCGGGAACTACCCGTGGGCAATCGCCTGGAACCCGGTCTCCAACCGCGTGTACGTGGCGAACTGGCGCGGCTGCGACGTTTCGGTTATTGACGCCGCGACGATGGCCGTGCTGGATACCGTCACCGTTGGCTGCTGGCCCGGAGCGCTGGCCTTTGGAGGCTCGCCCGGATTTGATGGGCGGGTCTACTGCGCGAACCAGTGGAGCAATTCGGTTTCCGTCGTCGACCCGGCGACGAACGCGGTCCTCGGGAACGTAGCAGCCGGTGCCTACCCGTCAGCGATCTGCTCAGGCACCGGGATACGCCGGGCATACACGGCGGACCGCGATGGCAACACCGTTACTGTGATCGACGGTCGTGACCTTGATGTCGTCGCCACGGTGCCGGTTGGTCTGCGGCCCGCGGCGGTGATGTGGTACAATGGCGAGGTCTTCTGCGCCAACAGCGGTAGCAACACGGTGACCGTGATCGACGGCCAGAACTGCACGGTGGACGCCACAGTGCCGGTGGGCAGCAACCCGCGCGCCCTGTGCGCCTCGTCGTCTCTCGGTCAGGTGTACTGTGCCAATACCAACAGCAATACGGTGTCGGTCATCGGGTACGAATCGCTGAATGTGCGCAAGACCCTTGCGGTCGGCGCCAGGCCGGTCGCGTTTGCCGAAGTGCCGGGTCTGTACGTACTGGTTGTCAACTCGGGCAGCAACAGCGTCAGCGCAATCGACCCCTTCAATGACACTGTGGTCAGAACCTATCCGGTCGGCACATCGCCGGTGGCAGCGGTCTGCTACGCGGGCGGACTCGACCAGCGCCTCGTGTACGTGGCGAACTCGGCCAGCGATAACCTGACCGTGATCGACGTGATCCTCGACAGCGTCGTGGCAACTATTGCAGTCGGTGATATGCCGGTCGCGGTGGCAGTGGACTCGTTCAACGGCAAGGTCTATTGCGTGAACCAGCTCAGCGACGACGTCAGCGTAATCGACTGCTCGACCAACACGGTTACGGCGACATTCCCGGCAGACTACACCCCGGTTGCCGTGCTGACGACGCTCTACGGCCGTACTTACGTCGCTGACAACGGTGGGTCGTGCCTGACCGTCATCGGCGATAGCGCGGCAGTCGGCATTACGGAGGGCTTCAGGCCCCAAGCCAGGAACCACATGCAGGAGGCCACGGTCGTGCGCGACGTGCTGTTCCTGCCTCAAGCCTCAAGCCACAAGCCGCAAGCCTCAAGCTTGCTGGATGTCGGAGGTCGGAGGGTGATGGAACTGAGTCCGGGCGCGAATGACCTGCGGGCGCTGGCGCCGGGGGTGTACTTCTGCCGTCGGACGGCAGGCTTCGCATCGTGCGACCGGGCGTCGAGCGTGAGGCATGATGCGTCAAGCGTCATCAAGGTCGTGATCGCGCGGTAGCGAGCCGGCCGAGGAACTCCCCATAGAACCTGCCGTGCGGTTCTCCCAGCTATTCTCCGTGCAGGTCTCCGAACTGCGTGTCGGATTGCCCTACGGATTACGTCCTGAGCGATTCGGCGGACGATCTGTCCGGCAGCTTGGAGAGCTGATCTCCCGGCAACTCGCCGGGCCGATCGCCGAGTTTCTTTCCGGATAGACCTCTGAGCAGCCGACCGAACAGCAGTCCAGGTAGCTCTCCAGACTCCTCTCCGGACAGCCGGCTGAGCAATCACCGAAACTGCCTTCCGGGCAGCCTCGGCGATTGCCTCCAGAACAGCCGGGGGGACGGGGTAGGGGAGGAGAGGCAATGCCTAATAACCAATTACTAATGAAGAAGTTAGAACAACTCGGGGGGTTGATTCCAGGAGGACATATTCGAAACTGGACGTGAGCGATCAGCGTCAGATGAGCCATCAGATCATCTGTTACTTCCGAAGGAAATGGGTAAGCGCCAGCGGCCGCGGTTGTTGCGCGGGCAAATCGGGCCGCCTCAGGATGTCCGCCTCTGGACTGAGCCGCGAATTGGCAGCGGGGAGAACCGTCGAACCGGCATAGGGTTCGCGCGGTTGCGCGGGTTTGACACCGGCAAGGTACTCGGCATTATCTTCCACGTGACAGTCAGGCCGATGACCGAAGCCGACCTCGACCAGGTGATGGATCTGGAGAAGGCCATCTTCGCCAGCCCGTGGCGGCGATCCTTCTTCCTGTCCGACCTAGACCGGTCGCAGGGGCTTTCCGTCGTGGCCGAGGATGAGGGCGTTATTCTGGGCTACGCCGTAGCCTGGGGCGCGGAGGAGACGCACCTCGCCAACCTGGCCGTGAGCGAGGTTGAGCGCGGCAAGGGAGTCGGCGGCAAGCTGCTCGACGAGGTCGTGGCCTTTGCCCGGCGAAGCAAGGCCGGATCCATGTACCTCGAGGTGCGAGTCTCGAACACAACTGCCCGCAAGTTCTATGCCGAACGCGGGTTCGTGCCGACCTACCTGCGCAAAGGGTACTACGAGAACGGCGAAGACGCGGTGATAATGGAGAGAGAGCTTGACGGAGAGAGCCAGCCGAAGTCAGAAGTCAGAAGCTAGATGTCAGAAGGCAGAAGTCCCGACCAGATGCTCTCCGCAAAGGCACCAGGACACGAAGATAAATCCAGGAGACGGTGCAGGGTCGCTGGTCTGACGTCTCTGGTCTACTGGTACTGGTCGTAGCAGACGATCTCGGACAGCGGTTTGCGCGGGCGCGGCTTGGCCTCGACCGCGGGATAACCGAGCGGAGTGAGGGCAATCGGCTTCACTCCTTCGGGTATCGCCAGGACCTTCCTGACCTCGGCCTCAACAAACGCGCCAATCCAGCACGTGCCCAGGCCTTCGGCCGCGGCCGCAAGGATCATATGCTCGATGGCTATCGTCAGGTCAACTGCCTCGGCTGACCAGTAGCCGCCCATCCCTTTCCACACCTGCGCGTCAAGGGCGCAGCCGCAGATGACGACCGGTGCCTGGCCGACTGAGCCCTGGCCTCTGCAGGCCGGGACGAGCGCTTGGCGGATTGCAGGGTCTTTGACGACGATGAACTTCCACGGCTGGTAGTTCTTGGCCGACGGGGCGAGGCGACCGGCCTCAAGAATGCGGTTCAGCACTTCTTCGGGAACGGCGTCGGGCTTGTAGGCGCGGATGCTTAGTCGACTGCGGACAACATCGTAGAAATCCAAGGGACCTCCAGTAGGAGTCAAGGGGTCAAGGGCTCAAGGTGTCGAGTGTCCGGACACTGGAATCCCAGAATCCTCGAATCCTGGATTCCTGTTCCGGCAGAGCGCCCGACGCGAATTGAACGCGTGGCCTGCAGATCCGGAGTCTGCCGCTCTATCCATCTGAGCTACGGGCGCGTGGCGAGAATCTAGCACAGCCACGCGTTCTAGTCAAGCCAAGAGGATAGATGGCCCTAGGGCGCCATTCGCGTACGCCAGGCGCGATTCGCGCTTGACACGCGTCAGCAGCGAGGTATTATTCGGCGACCGCAAAGAAGAGGAGGCGTATGCGACTCACTGTCCTGTTCGTGGTTCTATGCGGACTGGCTGCGGCCTATGTGCCCAGTTCGTTCCGCAGCCAATCAACCGCGGGTCTGTGGGCGGATGACTACGACCTGCTGTTCGAACCGGCTCGCATCCCGCTCATCAGAGGAGACAGGGTCTATACCGCGCTGTCGAACCTTGTGTCCGGCAACGACCAGCAGTTCAGGGGCTCGACAAACGATTTCTTTCTCCTCGGCGGCTCGACTTCGCTCACGGCGCCGATCTACCCCGGGCTGCTCTTCGATCGCTTCGCGAACCATGACCCGCTCGCCACCGGACTCACCAACAGCGCGGGCGACGAGTTGCTGGGAGAGGGGAGGGCGATCCACACCGAACTCCTGGACCTTGATTCGAATGGAACCTACGACTACAAGCGCGAAGACGTGACTTCTGCCGAAGCCTGGAACGAGAACGAAACCACCCATGGCTATTTCGGCGTCGGTTACAAGGCCGGCAGTCTGCGGCTGGGTGCGGCGTTTGCGCCCAGCATTTCCTCCAGCCAGTCCGTTGATCCCGCACGCAACTACACCTTCGACCGGCGCGATTCCAGCCTCGTCGACCGGATGCTGACCTACCGCGAGAATGACACTTTCGTTGGTTTCGACCGCAGCCGGGTGACCGAGAGTAACATCATAGTGAACGGCTGGTACGACTTCAGCACTGTCCGGCTCGGCGTGCTCGGCAGCTTTGCGCCACTCGTCAACGAAGAGAGGCATGACTACCGGGGCTGGTCGAGTAGCGACCGCAGTCCGGCCAATCCGTCAATTGTAGACTTCAGTCGCGAGCAGATGCTTGATACCGCCGACATACCCCACGCCGGCAGTCGAATTGGCGGAGTGGCATCCCTGTTCTACTTGCCGAAGCCCGAAATCGAGAGCCGGTTCTACCTCCGCGCGTATACGCAGAGCCTGGCAGTTGGGGCCGACGCCGGCGGTCTTGAGGCAGGCCGGATTGACAGCTTCTGCCACCCGGGCACGGCGAGCGGCTACGATACGACCCTGCACAAGTATCGCGGCCGGGAGATGCGCCAGGGCATCTCGGTCAGCACCAGGCAGCTTTTCACGGTGACGCCCCGGCTCAGGCTCGGGCTGGGGCTGGGATTTGCCGCCGACGCGTGGCAGGACTCGCTTGAGGACAGCACGGCCCAGCGCAGCTACTACGCATACGACAACGGCGACTCGATCTCCGGGCGCGAGGATTTCCAGAGCACCACGACCTTCGCCGAGGAGTGGATGACGCGAACCACGGGCACGGACCGCGTGCTCACCGCGCCGGTTGGAGTTGAGTTCAAGGTCGTGGAGCCGCTGGCCCTGCGGCTGGGCGCGAGTCCGACCATGACCTGGAAGGACGAAACGACGGTTGAGGAACTGACCGCGTCTTCGCCGCAATACACTCATACGATCTACGGCGACAGCACGTTCTCGGATCGGCTCGGCGACGCGCAGCAGAACCCGGGTTCGTCCGAGACCCGAAAGAGCGTCACCTACTCTACCGGCCTGACCTACGGGATCGGGTACAGCCCGATAGACAATCTCCAGATTGACCTGATGGGCTTCTCCCGGTTGACCGACCTGCGCTACTGGCGGCTTTCGGTCACGCTCAAGTTTTAGGAGGCGACCATGAGAATGACGAATGACGAATTCCGAATGACGAGTAGCCGGAAGCGGGCAACCGACGTTCGAGGGCCGTCGAGAAGGGTGATACTCGTACCGCTGCTCGTGCTCGCCATCCTCGGATGCAGGAAGCTCGACAACCCGCTGAACCCGGACACCAACCTGCCATTGGGAACCGGCGCGGGCAACCTGCCGACAGTAGCGCAGACTGAGCCGGCGTACCGGGACGAGCTCGCGGACGACGAACCGGAAACTACCGGGATTCAGGCGACCGTGGTGGTCGCATTCTCGGATTACATGGACCCTGACTCGGTCGTGAAGAGCGCGAAGGTCACGAACACGAGTACCGGCCAGGTCGTGACCGGTCTCGACGTGAGCTATGACGCGGACGCGCGCAGGCTCTACATTCGGCATCTCGCCTGGACCGCGAACTCGGCATTCCTGTTGACCTTGTCGTCGAGCCTCGCCAGGAACCGCTGGGGTACATCCCTGGATGGCAACGGCAACGGCAAGGCCGACGGCAGCCCCTACGATGACGCACTGACCACGTTCTACACCCAGGGCTCAAGCGCGAACTCCTGCGTCCCGACCCGGCCTCCGACCATCGACTATGTAGACCCCGACACGGTTCGGATGGCGGACACGCTCATTGCAGTCGCGGTGTGGTTCACCTCGGAGATGGACACGACCACACTGGTCCTCTCGAACTTCAAGCTGGTGCGGGACGACGGGGCTCCGGTCATCCTGACTCCCTTCTCGGTCTCTCCCTACCATGTGACGTTCATGCCGGCCGCCGGCCTTTCGTACGGTCACCGCTACACATTCACCATCCTCGAGTCCACGGTCAAGGGCAAAGCGCCGGCCAACACGCCTGCCTATCTGCTGAACCTCGATACCGACTACGATGGCCCGGAGGCAGCAGAACCCACCTTGACCTCCTACTTCCTCTGCGACACGGTGGCTCCGCCCGAGGTAGAGGCGTGGGACTACGCGGACCGCGTCGAGTTCAACTTCACCGTCCTCATGGATACCGCTACCCTCACCCCGGAGAACGTCCGCGTCTTCGACGACCTGGGGTATGTCCCGGGTAGCCTGGTGCTGACGAACGACGCGCCCGGCAACTACACGAGGGTCTACTACTACTTCTCACGACCCCTCGAAGGGAGACTGAGGGCCTTTGTCAGCCGGGCGGTGAAATCGCTGGTGGGCGTACAGCTTGACGGCTCGGGCAACGGCATCGGCGGTGAGCCATGGGACGACCATTGGTGGTAGCCGCGGAGCGGTAGCGCAGGACCGGATTCGGATTGAGCGCGGCTCATAGTCACTTCTGAGCCGCGCAGTTCTTCGGCCAGGACCGGGCAACACGCAGGCCCGTCAAGCTGTGAATCTTGACCTTGGCGGCTTCGTGCCGGTAGGATTGTGGGCATGAACGGTGTGATGCCTGTTTCTCTCGGCATGATCAAGGTGTTTCTCCTGACCGGGAAGCGGCCGGTGCTGGTTGACACCGGCACCCGAGGCAACGCCAGCCGGATACTGGACGGGCTCAATCATCAGGATGTGAAGCCCGAAGATGTCGGTCTCATACTCATCACTCACACGCACGGGGACCACATCGGCAGTCTGGCCGAACTGAAGAAGGCCATCCCTGCGCCTGTCGCAGTGCATCGGCTCGATGCGGAGTCCGTGCGTGCAGACGCGTGCGTGGAGCCGGATGTCCTGCTGGAAGACGAGTCCGACCTGCGTCCCTGCGGGGTCGCGGGCGAGGTAATCTGGACGCCCGGTCACAGCCGGGGTTCAGTGTTGGTTACGCTGGAATCCGGCGAGGCGATTGTCGGTGACCTTGTCCTGCCGCGGTTCATGGCCTTCGGCCCGCCGGCAATCGCGTTCTGGTCGGCAAGTCGTGAGGACTCAATCGCAAGCATAAACAAGGTCATTGCGTTCAGACCCTCAACCATCCTTGCGTCCCACGGCGGTCCATACACTCCGGAGTCCCTTGTACACCTTGCCCGTTCATGAAGCTCGAAGCACCAGGCCGTCGTCCCGTCGTTGTCGTCAGTCGCTGTCTGCTGGGCGAGCGTTGCCGCTACGACGGCAAGACGGTATCCTCGCCCGCCGTCCGGAGGTTGGGGGAGATGGTGAGTTTCGTGCCGGTGTGTCCCGAGATGGAGATCGGGCTTGGTGTTCCTCGTGACCCGATCAGACTGGTCAGGACGTCTGGTGGCGTCCGGCTCGTACAGGCGCGAACCGGGCGCGACCTGACCGCGAAGTTGCGGGCTTTCGGTCAGCGGTTCCTCGCCGGACTCGATGTGGATGCGTTCCTGCTGAAGTCCCACTCTCCATCCTGCGCCGTTCGCGACGCGACGGTCTGCGACCCCCGTGGTCGCGTCCTGTCCGTCAGGCTGGCCGGCCGGTTTGCCGCCGCGGCGCGCCGGCGGTTTCCGTCAGTGCTGCTATGGGACGAACAAATGCTCGCCGAGCCGGGTGCGGGCCGGCAGTTCGGGCAGGAGATCCGTCTGCGAGCAGCAAAGTAGTCAGGTTCTTCGATCCACCTTTTCACGAGCAGGAATCGCCGGGTCATTGCTGCGCAGCTATTGCACAGCGCCGCGTCTGCGTCGGGCGACAGTCGGCCGGAGTCCGGTCCAGTCTCAGGCACGGCCGAGACGCGAGCCGGTTGGCACGGTGCTTGCTCACATCCGATGGTAACACAGCCGAGCTCTCCGGGTGCCACGGAACTGGCGACGCTGAAACGGGCACGCGGACTGTACCGTGCGAGTGGACGACGCCGGTCGGGCCGGACCTGGGTAGAACTTGCACGCGGATAGCCGCCGTGTATTGTATTCGGGTCTTTTTGCCGGTGCGGAACTGCCCGGGACCGGACCGCAGTGACGGCACTACGGAAGGCTCGGTCAGGAGGATCCGGCTGCAGGGCTGGCGACGGCGGCAGTCGGTCCGCTTCGGCACATCAAGCAGCAGCAAGGTAGGGAGGACAGATGGTTCGTCAGTATCGTAGTCCGGGCAGCGTTCGCGGCCGATGGTACGCGCCGCTCAAGCTCGCGACCATTGTGTTCGCAGTGGTCTGTATCGCCGGGCCGGCGCTGGGACTTCAATGGAACGTCGGCACCAGGAGAATCGTGATCCCGGCCGGGACCGTAGACTCAGGCGCCATGATCGAGCCGAGTGCCGTGGTGGCCAACTACGGCGACAGCACTGCGACGTTTACGGTGCTATACTCGATCGGCACCTTCTACTCGTCCACCAGGACGGTGACGAGTCTCGCCCCCGGAGAATCTCTGGCGGTTGCTTTTGACACCTGGCCCGCCATCCAGCGGGGATCTCAGACGGCCAGGTGTTCGACTCAGCTGGCGCCGGATGAGAGCACGGCGAATGACCGTGCCACCCGGACGTTCACCGTCCGCGTGCGCGACATGGGGGTGGATTCGATCATGACGCCCAAGGGAAACGTCAATCTCGGCGTGACGGTCACGCCCCAAGCGAGAGTGACCAACCATGGTACGGGCAACGCCAACTTCCAGGCGAGGCTCCGCATCGGGACGTTCTACAGCGAAAGCTCCTTCGTCAATGGGATGGCGTCAGGTACATCGCGCACAATCAGCTTCACCAACTGGACTCCGGACTCGCTCGGGACTTTCGCGGTTAGCTGCACCATGATGCAGAATCTCGACCAGGTGCTGACCAACAATCTGGTTCTTGATTCCTGTCATGTGATTACTCTCGCGAAAGATGCCGGGACGATGCGGGTCGTCGCACCCACGGCTATCGTTGACTCAGGTGCTGTCTTTCAGCCGCAGGCCATGGTGCGCAACACCGGGACGGACACGATCTCGTTCCCGGCGATTTTCACCATCAGCGGCGGGTACGCCGACACTCAGCAGGTCACGAACCTCGCGTCGCTGGACTCGGCGCTGGTGACGTTTGCCGACTGGACAGCGAGTCCGCTGGGAACACTGGTGACGCGTTGCAGCACGGCCCTGGCCGCCGATTCAAACGCGACCAACAATGCGCGCTCGGATTCCGTGAAGGTGATAATCCGTACGACCGATGTTGGCGCGGTGCGCTTCACGGCTCCGCCTGACACAGTAGATTCCGGCACCGTCGTTCCGGTCAAGGCCTGGGTCCGCAATTTCGGGCTGGTGATGCAATCGTTCCCGGTCAGGGTCAGGCTCGGCAGCTTGTACAGCGACACGGTGCAGGTAGATTCTCTTGCTGCCGGCGATTCGCTCGAGGTCACGTTTGCCGACTACCCCGTGGCGGTCCGCGGCTCGCAGACGGTCAGGTGTAGTACGATGCTGACTGGCGACCAGATTGTGACCAACAATCTGTTCTGGAAGTGGGTCTTCCGACGTGTCCGCGACGTGGGGGTACAGAGTATCACCGCGCCACCCGGTGTCGTGCCGGAAGATACCGTTGTGATTCCCGCCGCCACAGTGCGGAGATTCGGCAACGCACCCGACAGCTTCCCGGTCATCTTCCGCATCGGCACGTTCTACGAGGACACCGTACGCACGAATGACACGTTGGGGTTGGTCACATTCAAGCCCTGTACTTTGAGTGTGTCTGGCACCTACAGCGTCGTGTGTTCTACTGCGATGAATCTGGACGTGATTCCGGCCAACGACGCGGTGTTCGATTCGGTCCAGGTCGCCGACGTCGGCATCAGCGCGACCGAGCAGGGACCCGGGTTGCCGCGGACAGTGACCTTGACGGGCAACGGCCCGTTCGCTGGTCGAGTGGCCATTCAGTACGGTCTTCCCAGGAGCGCGGCTATCCGGCTCGAGGTCTACGATGCCTCCGGCAGGTTGGTCCGGGTCGTAGCCTCAGGTCCCTGTCAGGCAGGCTATCACAATGCGGACTGGAAGTGCACGGATGAACGCGGCAGGACTGTGGCGCAGGGCACGTATTTCGTGCGGCTGGTGGCCGACGAAGTGACCCTTACCAGCAAGGTTGTGAAGGCAGAGTAGATCCACCACCGATTTCAGAGAGGCCGGCAGGCGCTATGCCTGCCGGCCTTGTGCTACCGGACGTTTGCGGAAATCTCCGAGCGAGTCTGGCGCTGGACTGCCCGCCTGCCGGGCCCCGATGGTTTGCTAACCGGCGAGGGCGAGAGCCCGTTCGAGCACGGCCCGCCGTCGCCATCGGTAGGTACCGGTTCCGCGCAGCGCCCTCAAGCTGCGCTCTGCCGCCGGCGCGGCCCAGCGCAATTCCCTTCGAGCCTCGGGCGGGTCCATTTCGCTGAGGGCCAGCAGGGTATAGAAGAAAGGGAACCGAATCCAGCGGCCGTTGTCGGAGCGGCAGTCAGCCAGCACGCGCAGGCCGTCTCGGAACCGCGGCACCGCACTATCCAGCCCGCCCGCGGCCAGGTGGCGCCAGAGCGACACCGTGCAGATGCCGCAGCAGTAGAAGCCAACGTGTCGGGCGTGAATCCGCTCGCATGAGTCCAGCCGCTCCTGCATCCCTGCTTCGGCGCGAGCAAGCGCCGCCGAAACCTGCCTGTCCTTGACGCCGAGTTTCAGCAGGAGCCGGCAGCATTCCTCGCCGAGGATGTGGGAGGTTGCGGCACCGGAGCGGACTACCTCACCTGTGAAGACGCGGATTCCGTGTCGGAAGTCCTGCCTGGTCGGAGCGAACATCCCGGCATATGAGCCAGGCAGGCCTTGCCGTGAGGCGATCTTCCGCTCCGCGGCAAGGAGTTCGCGGGCGGTAATCCTCAGTCCGAAGTACCGTCTCTGCTCGACCCGGTCCGCAAGCGCTGCGAGGCTGTTCACGGCTGTCTCCTTTCTCTCGACTGCGGCGATAGCGGGGATGCTGGTAGCCAGAGACTACCGGCTACTTGAGCATTGCCGCAACCGTGCGGTTCAGTTCACTGATGTCGCCCGCTCCCGGCCGGGTTTTCCGAAAGACGATAGCGCCTTTCTTGTTGTACAGGGTCAATATGTCATCGGTGTCGAGCACGCCCGTTCTGGTGTTGGGTTCACATGCGATGGTGAAGGTGAGTGCGTTCTTGGTCGCGAATGATCTGGCTGCATCCAAGGGGGCGTGCGCGATGCCGAGTACGAAGAGGCCTTCTTTCTCGTACTTCTCGTGGAGTTGCTGAGCCGCCTTGAACGCCGGGAGCGCGACCGACAGGGCTGGGTCGAAACGGATGACGACGCCCGGTCTGTCTTTGGGAGGAAGAGTGGATGAGATGCCTCCGGCAATGTTCGGCAGGAGGTTTGTGAAGTCCGGTGTTCTGGAGTAGACGGGCGCGGGCGTCACCGGCACGGTCAAGTCTAGAGTGATATCCACTGCCGCATAGGGTTTGACCTCCAGCTCCCGCGTCACCACGTAGGGGTCACCGCGTGGGTCGCGCTGGCCGGCGATCAGGAGGAAGTTTCCGTTGCCGAGGTAGCAGTCGAACTTCCCAAGAGAATCAGTTACCGTGTTGAGCTCGTCCATTGGCCGCCATGCACCGGCGTTGAATACGTTGACGGCGAAGCCCTCAAAGCCGGGCAGCGGAACACCCGCTGCGGTCAGGCGGATGCGAACCCGGGCGCCCGCGGTGTAGCTTGGAGTGACAAGTTGCTGGCCGAATGCCGACGTCGCGACTGCAACGGTGACATTGTTGCCATGCTCGCGCTCAAGCCAGCGGAAGTCTCCGAATGCCTTCGGCTCAAGCGGGTAGCAGGGCAGCCAACTCCCGTCGCTGTAGACTTCGAGCCAGCTTGCATCACTGTCCTGCGCACCAAGCCAGGGAACCTTGACGCGGCGGCTCGGGATTCCGAGTGACTTGAGGATGGCCGCGGCCAGCACCGCTATCTCCTCGTTCGTCCCCGATCCGGATGAGAGCACAAGTTCGGGCGACTTCATCGGGCCGAAGAAGCCGCGTTTGACGGGGCGGATGTGCCCGGCAAGCCAGAGATTGACGATTCGAGCCGCGGCGGCGGGCGTCCTGGATTTCTTCACCGCGCGGGCGAAGCGGCCATAGAGGAGCTTGCGCCAGGCCGTGACCGGCTCGTCGGAGATCCGGTAAGTGAGGATGTAGTTGCGGAACAGCGAGTCGGGTGCGCGATACTTGAAGGCTGTCATGCCGATATGTGAATACTCGATGTGTTCGACCAGCACCGCGCGGGTCATCTCAAGCCGGTCGAGGTGTGGCATTGAGTTGATGAGCCAGACCGCCTCTGCGCGGCGGTCTGGCTGCACGGTCGCGACGGCGAATGCCAGCTCGTCCCAGTTCTGACCGGCGTCGGCCAGCGCCTCAGCAAAGGCAGGGCGGAGCGAGTCGGGGGCCAGCGCCAGCAGGGCAGAGTCCTGCGGCGAGGCGAACGGCTGGGCAACTGCGCTCATCGCGAGCGGCAGCAGAATGGACAACCACAGAGGCCACAGAGCGGATGGGGTCCGGAGTCGGTTCCCTGCGCTCAGTTTTTTCTGTGTGCTCCGTGGCACAAATCCGGGGTTCACGGTTCGGCATCGGATACCAGCCGCCGATACACGCCGATCGACGCCGATGGGTGTCCCAGATTCGGAACCATGCCTGCGTCTATCTGCGTTCATCCGTGGTTCACAGAATCATGGTTCGGGCAGCGGATACCAGAGCCAGAACTTCGGGGGCAATTGCTGTGGGTCGTCGAGGTCAAAGCGGATGTCCGTAGTCTCGCGGGCTACTATCCGGGCGATTGCGCCGCACGAGTCTGATCGGTAGCCGGCGGTGACGCAGACTTCGCCGACACCAGTCGGTATCGACCACCAGCCGTCATCGCCGGTCGTGTCGCGCGCCACCGGCCGGAGCGCGCCGCTGTTGAACACTGAGACACAGACCGGCACACCGATAGCCACCTCGCCGGACCGAGATGCGAATACCCGCAGCAGGCCGGTCGGGGTGTAGTCGGACGTCACGTTGATAACGGCACATCCCGGCTCGCGGCGGTAGACGCCTTCAGCGTTCTCCGGCACGCCGTAGCTGACCGCGAATACGTAGGCGGTGCGGATGGTGTCCTTCTTGAACCGGAAGTGTAGCGAGTCAACCGCCTCAAACGCGTGCGCCGGAAACCACTGGCCATCAATCCAGATCTCGGGCCAGGCGTGGTTGCCGTCGCCCGCGGTCCAATACGGCGTGTACGCCTGACGGACCGGGATGCCGATGGCGCGGCAGGCATCGGCGTACAGAATGACGAGTTCCTCGCACCGGCCCCAGCCGGAGAGCAGTGTCTGCAGCGGCCCCTGGTCGCGCGGGGCATTCGGCTTGTAGGTTGCCTTGCGCCCGGTCCAGGTGTTTACCTGCCTCGCCGCTTCGGTCATCGTGGTGCAGTTCCGGACGAGCGGGTAGAGCGAATCGAAGAACATCCTGCGCCAATTCGACAACGGCTCCTGCGTCACGCGGTGTGGGAGTACGTAGTGCCGGAACAGCTCGTCAGGCACACGCCGGCCCCACGGCAGTAGCTCGCGCGCCTTGAACGCCAGCGCGACGTTTTCCTCCAGCATCGGAGCCGGCATCTGCGCGAGGTCCACGGCGGGCATGTTTTGCAGCAGGAACTCGGCTGCCGGACGTTGCTCGGCAGGCAGGCGCGACAGGGCCAGCTTCAGTTGTCCGGCATTGCTTCCCGCGAGCGCATAGCTCGATCTGAGACTGGAGTCGGCACCCGGCAGGGCCAGCAGGCAAAGCAGCAGGCAGATGGTGTTCATCCAGGGAGCCGGGACAAGAATACGGTGCTGTGGGGAGGAGTCAAGCTGGCTAGCGCGGGAAGCGTTGATCAATGCGACGGTGGAGGTTCTCTGTCTGGCTCTGCTTGCCCGGCCTCGACTTGAGCTGGATGGCTCCGCAAGTCTGCCGTGCCCCAGGGTGCTTCTGGCTGCAAGTCAGCACGGTGGGCTTGCGTGCCGAGATCCACACTCCCATGTCAGTTTCCAATTCATGCAGCAGAGAGGCGGTGCGCAGCAGGGATGTCGCACCGCCTCTCTGTGACCGAGCCCTCTATGAGTAGAGGTGCGAACTACCTACCGGACTTCGAGGACTGGGCGGGGTCCAGTTGGTAGGGAAAGACACCGAGGCTGGCCGTCTTGCCACACACACCGCTGCCGTATCGGGTGCGGCAATTGACTGCCATCTCTTGGGAGGCGAGTAAGTCGGTGTCGTGCCTGTGTTAGTAGCAACTCGCATGCCAGCCGGAACTGGATTCCGGTCTCAGGCACAGACATGGCTGCACGACTGTAGCTGGCAGCAGGTGGGAGGGCCGTGTGTGCAGGTGTTGCACACGGCCCGCAAGTTACTTCACGGGGAGCGCAGCGCAGAAATCAGGCCGACCAGCCAGAAAGCCACCGACGTCCCGGATAGGACTATCCGGGCGTGCGACCAGTTGTTCGCGTCTTGATGGCGGTCGGCGATGTCCTGCGGCGAGGAGGCCTGCAGGTAGTCAGCGCGGGCGTCGTTGTACGCGAAGTGGCTGAGCACGAGTCCGGCGAGGGACAGCGCTGTGGCGCCGGCCAGTGCATAGCCCGCTGCCGGGCGGCCGGTCTGCATCTGGCGCAACCCGGGGACGATCACCGACAGCGGCACCGATTGCCTCAGGTAGACGGTCTCGGCCAGCACGGGTGTGGGCGGCGGTGTCGGCAGAGCTGTCTGCGCCTTGACCGCCTCGAACACGGCTCGGATCTTCGGGGACACGGCCTCGGGATCCAACGTCAGATTCGGGTGTTCTAGGAGGAGTCGGCGAAACACTGCGGCGGCCTCATCGGCGCGGCCCAAGGCGACGAGGGCAAAGGCGTAGGTCTGATTGACAGCGCTGGAATCCGCTGCGCTGCGGGCCGAGTCGGCAAGGACGAGAGGCGTGAGCTCAGCGACCCGTTCGTAGTCGCCGGCCAGATAGAGGCTGTCCAGCGGCCCGGTGGCCGCGAGGAGCAGCAGGAAGATCATCGGACGACCGTGACTGTGCCGGTCACGGACCGGTCGTCTTCGCCCATCACGCGCGCGAAGTAGACCCCAGGAGCCAGCTGGACGTCAACCGGCCCGGTGCCGGCGAATACGAGGCGGCCTGACCCATCGTAGATGGAAGCATCACGGCAGGTTATGCGCACGTGCCCGCACGCGACCGTCGCCCAACCCGCAGTCCTCTGTACCGGCCTCGGGGCCTGCGGTTCTTCAACACCGGATGGGAAAAGCGATGCGTCAGCTTTCTCAACCGACGGCTCGGCACCGCGGTCACTCCGGCCGCCGATGACTATCACGTTGGTGTCCACAACTGCCGCTCCGCAAAAGACCCGCGGGACAGACATCTGCGGCAGGTACTGCCAAGGATCGAAGACGCTCACCATACTGGCTATCTCGACCGAACTCAGGGGGCCGTCCTTGTTTTGACCACCGATGGCGCAGAGCCACTCACCATAGCCGATTGCCGCGGCTCCGCTGCGCGCGGTGCGCATGTATCGCATGGATTTCACCCAGCCGCTCCCCCCGTTGAACTCGAAGCTCGATAGATTGCTGAAGTACGCTCCACCGAGCGCGCACATCCAGCCTGCGGCTACAGCGGCCGCCGGGTTGGCCCGTCGTGAGATGAGAGAGTCAACCACGTCCCAACGACCCAGGCCAGAGTCGGGCGTGAACCGGGCAACTGACTTCTGGAAACCCAGTGTCATGGAGTATCCGCCGATTGCGTAGATGCGGCCCTCGTATTCACAGCCGGCGAGGGATGACCGAGGCCAGGGAAGCGGGGCTACGGTATCCCAGGTGTTGGTTGAGGGGTCAAAGCGGTCGACCCGGCTCAGGTCGGTGTTGCCGTCGGTGCCGCCCATCAGGTATATCTTCCTGTCGAACGAGGCGCAGCCGGCGAACCACCGCGGTCCCGGAGGCGGGGCGAAGTCCAGAACCCAGGAGTCAGCCGGGACGTCATAGGCCTCTACCAGGTTCCGCGGCACCGAGTCTGAAACCAGCCCGCCGATTGCGTAGACTCGGGACCCCACTGCTGCGCAGCCGAAAGCGTAGCCGGGCGTGTTCATGGGCACGCACGGCTGCCAGCTTTGCACCAAGACCAGCGTCAGCAGACCTAGCATCTCACTCACCTCCTAGCATGTTCCGTGCCGACCTGGAATACAGGTCGTATGTCAGTCGGTAGATACGGGCGGAGTCAATATGAAGCGACTCGCGTCTGACCCCAAGTTCCGGGTGGGTCAATGTGATTCCATGGTTGCCAAGGACGACCCGGATGGGGCGGTCCATGGGTGTGGTGTCAACAACCTGGCCGTCAATCGCCAGAACCGCCCAAGGGGTGACGCGGATGTCAAGCTCGGCTACCTCACGGTCAAGGTTGACGGCCAGCGTGCAGTTCGGGCGATCCAGCTCTACGGTCCGGCCTACCTCCGGGTAGCGCGGATGGCGCAGCGTGACGGTGTGCCGGCCCGGCGCCAGGATCGGCTCGGTCGCAAGCGGAGTAGTGCCGAGCGAACGGCCGTCGATAGCGACGTGGGCCCAGGGTGTTACCAGGAGCCGAAGCCGGCATTCATTGGGGAGGGGTCGAGGATTCGAGAATTCGAGAATTCGAGTGCCTGACACCCGCGTCGTTGGATCCTCTGTTTCCTGTGTAGCTGCCGACGACGTCTCCGGCACGGTGACAAATGCGTTTGGCAGCACGGATGCCGTGTTCTGCGAAGTGTCCGACATCGGCCTCGCTGCCACCTCGAGTCCTCGGGGTCGTCGCTGCGTATGGGCAAGGACTATCGGGACGACCACGGCTGCCACAATGGCCGGTGCAAGCACTGCCGCCAGAACCGCACGCCGCTGTGGGCGCACTTGTCGGGCTGCGGTCGTCGGTGCGGAGAACAGCCGTACGAGTTCCTGGGCCGACCCCGGGCGGTCGGCGGCGCGCTTGGAGAGCATCCGTCCCACGAACTCGCTCAAACCACCCGGCAACCCGGGCACGAGTTCCGCCAGCGCGCGGGGTTCGTGGTTCAACACCAGGCTCAGCGCGTCGGCATAGGTTGCCGCGGCAAACGGGTTGTTCCCGCCGAGCGCCTGGTAGATGATGATGCCCAGGGCGAAGATGTCGGTGGCCGTGTCTACCTTCAGTCCCCGGGCTTGTTCCGGCGACATGTAGGATGGAGTGCCGATGACGCATCCTTCCTGCGTGAGATCCCCGAGGTCGCGGGCGCAGGCAAGTCCGAAGTCGGTCAGTTTCACCTCGCCGGAGTCAGAGATCATTATATTGGCCGGCTTCAGGTCGCGGTGGACTACGCCTTGGTTGTGAGCGAAGGCCAGCGCGCGCGCGACTTCCCGTACGATGGGTGTGAGTACGGCGAGCGTCAGGCGTCCTTTCTCCGTGAGCAGCGCCTCCAGGGTCCGGCCTTCGATGAACTCGGACGCGATGTAGAAGTCATCTTCGGTTCCGTAGTCGTAGATGGTCACGATGCCGGGGTGTTTCAGTCTTGCCTGCAACAGGGCTTCCCGGCGGAACCGCTGGACCAGGTCTGAGTCAGCCGCCAACCGTGGGTTCAGGACCTTGAGGAGGACCGGCCGGTCCAGGACGCGGTCATGGGCTTTGTAGGTGACCGCCGTCATCCCTTCCTGGATGGTCTCCACGACTTCGTACCGTTCAGCTCGGGTCATTGCGCCAGGCTCAACACCGTGAATGACGAAACTCGAAGCTCGAAGCCCGATTGAAGCCCGAATGAGGCATAATACCCAATTGGGATTTCGGAATTCGGACTTGATTCGACATTCGTCATTCGGATTTCGGAATTGGCTTCTGGCCTGCTTCGTCTTCTCGCTTCCACTCGGCCAGCTTGTTGAGCAGGGTCCGGCGCGATATGCCAAGGCTGGCCGCGGCCCGCGTCCGGTTGCCGTTGAACGCCTTCAGCCGGTCGAGGACCACGCGCTTCTCGATCTGGGCGGCGGTGCCCTCAATGGGCATGCCGTTGTCAGCGGGCTGTGGGAGCATTATGTCGCTCTCGGTCAGCTTGTCGCCCGAGCAGAGCACCACCGCCCGCTCCATGGTATTCTCCAGTTGGCGGATGTTGCCCGGCCACGAGGAGTTCACCAGCTTGTCGATTGCCGGCTTGGCGATGCCGGCCACCTTCTTGTTCTGGCGCCTGGCGCTGGCCGCAAGGAAATGGCCGGCAAGAAGCGGGATGTCATCGCGGCGCTGGCGCAGCGGCGGCAGCTCAATCGGGATGACGTTCAGCCGGTAGTATAGGTCTTCACGGAACGTACCTTCCCCGGCAAGCTGTCCGAGGTCGCGGTTCGTCGCGCTCATCACGCGCACGTTGACGTGGTGGGTCTCGACGTCACCTACCCGGCGTACCTCCCCGCTCTGCAGGGCGCGCAGGAGCTTGGGTTGGAGCGGCCGCGGCAGGTCCGACACTTCGTCCAGGAACAGGGTGCCGCCGTTCGCCGCCTCGAACAGCCCCTGCTTGTCGGTCACCGCGCCGGTGAACGAGCCCTTGCGGTGCCCGAAGAGCTCGGACTCGAGCAGGTTCTCGGGTATCGCGCCGCAGTTCACAGCGACGAAAGCCGCCTCTTTGCGCGGTCCGGAATAGTGGATCGCCCGCGCCACCAGTTCCTTGCCCGTGCCCGTTTCGCCGGTGATGAGCACGGGCGCATCGGTCGGGATAACACGGGCCATCATCTCAAAGACGGCCCGCATGGCCGCACTCCGGCCGACAATCTCGGGGAACTGCTGCCAATCACCGAGGGCTGAACGCAGCTTCCCGGTTTCGGCGGCGAGGCCGGAGCAGAGCCGGGCGTTCTCGATCGCCAGCGCGGCGATGCTGGCGAACGGCCGCAGGAACAGCAGCGCGTCATCGCTGAAGACGTTGTGGTCGGTGCGGCTGTCCACATAGATGGCCCCGACCAGCCGCTCGCGGCTGATGAGCGGGGCTACCGCTACCGAGCGCACATGGGCGATTATTATGCTCTGCGCGCCCGGGAACGATGCCGGCGCGTCCACGAAGACCTTTGCCTCTTTCTTCGATACGACCTCGTCGAGCACGGTCCGAGACACCCCGCTCAGCTCCTCTTCCACCGGGCCGTCGATGTGTCGGGCGACGCGTACCGCCAGCTTGCCCGTTTCCGCGTCGGCGAGCAGGAGCAGGCCGCGCTCGGCATTCATGGTCCTGAGCGCTTCGTCCAGCACATCTCCGAACAGCGCATCCGGATCCAGGATCGAATTGAACAACTGGCTGACGCGGAACAGGGCCTCGTAGACGTCACCGGGCATAGAACAACTCCTCGGCCGACCGGGACGAATTGCCGAATCCGTCGATGGCCTCGATTGTCCAGTAGTAATCACCGGAATTCAGTTGGGCTGAGCTAACCAGTAGAGTCGTGTCGGGGGTGTCGAACTCGGCGGCCACGCCGGCCGGGTTCCCGCCTTCAATTCGGACTACTTGCCCGTGGTAGCGCACACCGAACCCGCGGTCGAACCGGCGCCACGCAAAGAGTGTGTCGCTGGACAGGGTATCCAGCCCCCCTGACGGGAAAGCCGGCTCCGGCAGGTCGGTGATGATACGGGTTACTCCGGGCAGGGTGCAAGCCGTGACCGCCGACTCCAGATCAGCTACGTAGAACCGTACCTCCTGGCCGACCAGCGTGTCCAAGGCTTGACCGGGCAGGTTCTCGGCCCGGAGTGTCTGCATGAACAGCTTCTCATCCGAGTTGTAGGGGAGACGCTGCGAGAAGCCGATGGCCGGTATCTCTACCCATACCGAATCCACGTCCGATGCGCCATCGACGTCGCCCGCAGTCGCGGTCAGCGTACAGAACTTCAGGGGCTCAGGCGGCCAGCCTCGTCCGTACACGTGCGTTGTCAACCTGCAGTTTTGGAGGTACGGAAGGCCGTCCAGATAGGCGTTCACTGTGTCCACCACTCCTCTGGTCAGCGCCACGCGGGCCGACTCGGACGAATAGCCGTCGGCTGTGATGCAGACCCACGCGGTTTCCTCGGGCAGCCCGTGCAGGTCGAAGCTTCCGTCGGAGTCCGTCTGAACGGAACGCCCGGCGGCCGGCACACTGACCCTGGCACCGGCTATGGGGGTCGCACGTCGCGTCAGCACTCGGCCGCTGATGTTGCCACCCAGCCACGGATCGAGGGGGTTGTCCCGAGGCGCGTCCCAGGAGCACCGTGACGCCGCGAAGACCGCGAGCGCGACAAGGAGTCGTATCCAGCGGGACCGGCGACGCATAGTTGTGGTTACCAGCTTAGCTCAGGGGTGGCTTTGGTCAAGAAGAGGCCCATTCAGCACTTGAGAATGGCATAGGACAACGCAGCTGCCGTTCCGGTGACTAGCCGGCGCAGGCAGCTGGCGAAGCGGCCTCTCGTGGTGTGAAATTACTGCACACCCGCAGGGGCCGAGCGCTGTGGTCTGGACATGACTTCTCTGTCTGATGCGAGTCTGATGTTGGTTTGATTCCTGCGGTAGGATTGGCAGTGCACATGAGAAACACGACGATTCCGCGTTCCACTGCATCGACGCGTGCTCGACCTTCACGTCCGACGTGCAGTACGTCAACCTCTTCTTCGACGAAGAGCAGATCTAGCTGCCCCTGTTCAGCCAACGCCCCGGACGGCCCAGGTTTCTCGCGCATACTTGGTTCACAGCTCAGACAGCGCAGTCGCGTCCCAGAGATCTGCAGCCTGGTATCGTCGCTGGTCGCGGCGGCCCGTGGAGTGGCGCAGGTTCCCTTGAATGGGTCACAGTGCGGCTCCCGGCCGCGTCCTGAGTTACTCGTCCCGCGTCGGCATTGACTTTCGCCTGAGAGATGCTCATAATCAAACCAGCCCCGAGAGCAGCGAACAACAACAATGTCCTTCGTCACCCGATACATGCGTGGAGGCGTCAAGTCATGAAGTCCTACAGCGGAAAGACCGTCTACATCACCGGTGGTTCGAGCGGCATCGGCCTCGCCGCCGCGAAGCTGTTTGCCGGAGCTGGGGCGAACATCGCCATCTTCTCGAGGAGCCGGACCAAGCTCGATGCCGCTCTGTCGCTCATCGAGGCGGCGAGATCCGCGGCCGGGCAGAAGTTCCTTGCCGTGCAAGTGGACGTCGGCAACCACGCCGAGGTGGAGGCAAAGATGAACGACGCCGTCCGCAGTTTCGGCGTGCCCGACGTTCTGGTCAACTGCGCCGGCGTTGCCTGGTGCCACTATCTTGAGCAGACGCCGTACGAGGAGTTCGAGCGGATGATGATGACCGACTTCTTCGGCGTGCGCAACGCCGTGACCGCCCTCGTGCCCTTCATGAAGGAACGCGGCGGTAACATCGTCAACGTGGCGTCGATCCTCGGGGTCGTCGGCGTGTTCGGCTATTCCGCCTACTGCCCGTCCAAGTTCGCGGTTGTCGGCTTCTCCGAGGTCCTCCGGGCCGAGCTCAAGCAGTACAACATCCGGGTCTCGGTGCTCTGCCCGCCGGACACGGACACGCCCCAACTCGTGGAGGAGAACCGGACCAAGCCGCCCGAAACCAGGGCCGTCAGCGGCAACGTCGGCATGAAGCAACCCGAAGAGGTAGCTCTCGCCATGATCAAGGGGATGGAGCGGGGCAAGCTGATGATCATCCCGGGGTTCATGAACTGGCTGACTTGGACGATGAAGCGGATGTGGCCGGGCTTCGTCTTCTCGTTCATGGACTCGGACGTGCGCAAGGTGCAGAAGCGGGCTGCAGGCAAGTAGGCCTGCACGATGCCGCTCGAAGTCGCTGAGATACGCAAGCGTCAGGAGCTGCGCGAGTTCATCTACCTGCCGGCCAAGGTCAACCGGACCAACCCGCTATGGATACCGCCCATATACATGGACGAATGGAAGTACTTCGACGCGAAGAAGAACCGTGCCTTCGGGTACGCCGACACGGTCCTGGCCCTGGCGCGGCGCGACGGCAAGGTGGTCGGTCGAGTCATGGGAATAATCAACCGCAGGAGTAATGAAATCCGGCACGAAAGCACCGGCCGGTTCGGTTTCATAGAATGCTACGAGGAGCAGGACGTCTTCAACGCACTGATTGCGTTCGTCGAGAACTGGGCGCGCCGGTTGGGCATGAGGAAGATGGTCGGGCCGATGGGCTTCTCGGACCAGGACCCGCAAGGGTTCCTCTACGAGGGCTTCGACCATGAACCGACCCTCGCCTCGCTACACAACTTCCCATACATGGTCGGGTTCGTCGATGCTGCGGGCTACGTGAAGGAAGTGGACTACGTCGACTACCTCATCCGGGTTCCGGACAAGCTGCCCGAATTCTACGAGAAGATAGCGGCGCGGGTGATGCGGCAGTCCGACCTGCGGCTGCTGGAGTTCACCAGCACCGGGGAACTGCGGCCATACATCGCACTGGTCTTCGGCCTGATGAACCAGACCTACCAGGACATCTACGGCTACGTGACGCTGACTGAGGCAGAGATCAACGCGCTGGTCCGGCAGTACCTGCCGGTTATCGACCCGCGGTTCGTCAAAGCCGTGGCGCGAGGCGAGGACCTGGTCGGTTTCATCATCGGCATGCCCAACATGAACGTCGGCCTGCGTCAGTGCAAGGGGCACGTCCTACCGTTCGGCGTCTTCCAGATAGAGGCCGCGACGAAGAAGACGAAGCAGCTCGACCTCTTCCTCGGCGCCATCCATGCCGACTACCGGGGCCGCGGCATCGACGTGATGCTCGGCGGGGCGATGATGCGCTCTGCCATCGCAGCCGGGTTCGAGCAGATCGACAGCCACCACGAGCTCGAGACCAACCTCAAGATGCGGGCCGAGATGGAGCGCGTCGGCGGTCAGATCGCCAAGCGCTTCCGCATCTACCAGAAAGCCCTCTAGACCCCCCGACAGTCAGCCCGGGGCTGCCGCCGTCAGCCGCGAGTTGCCGGCCGGGCGGAATTGGGGCGCGGCCCGATGCCATTGACGCGCGGCGGGGAGGGATTCTGGGTCACCCTTGAACCTGACATAAATGTCATGATGTCATGAAAATCATGGGGGGGGGCGAGAGTCCTGCCTGTAACACGCAGTCTCGGCCGCTACCTGCGCGAAGTGTAATTCTTGTTGACTTGACAGAGTGTACGCTCTACAATTCGGCTGACGTTTGGCATGGCAGGCAAGGGATCTGCCAAACAGGGTGCTACAACGCCGGCTGGTACAAGAACTGAAGTCCTGGAGGCAGTACTTGTCTATTGGAAGACTACGCGGATTGTCGGGACGGAACTCAAGCTCATACAATCGGGCCGAAAGGGCCAGGGTAGCCCTGTGCGCGGCGGCGCGGAGTGTCACGCCGCAACGGAGCAGAGGCCGTCAAGATCATGGTTGTGCTAGGAGGTACGCATGAGGCGCTGTGTCAGTGGCCGTGGTTGGCTTAGTGGTCGTCTAGACTCCCTTCAGAATCTGGCCGTCGGGCCGTTGTTCGCGTGCGCGCTGGTGCTGAGTGCAGGTCTGTGTTTCGGATGGAGCCCGCCGGTTCCCGATACAATCCTGCTGCCGGACTCGCTGGGGCCACTGAGGCCGCCGTACCATCTGGCTTTCGGGAGTTCGACCGACAACATCTACGTCGCGAGTGAGACTTCGGACATCATCGTGGTGGACGGGAATACGTTCCAGCGTCTCAGGCGCATCTACACCAACGCAGGGGTCGGAGGAGCCCTGCTGGTCAGCAGGCACAACCGTCTGTACGTTTCGCACCCGTCGCAGGGCCGAGTGGGGGTCATCGACTGCTCGACCAATGAGGTGGTCGGCTCGATTCTCGTCGGGTCCCGGCCGACGTTGCTCTGCTACAGCTCCGGCAGCGACAAGCTGTATTGTGGCGACACCATCGACAAGACCGTCTCGGTGATAGACTGCGCCACCAACGGGCTGCTGAAGATCATCCCGGTCGGGAAGGGTCTGAAGGATATGGCCTATGACCCGACTACTGGCAAGGTCTATGCGGCAACCAAAGATGCAGTCCGCGCGATCTCCTGCCACGCCGACTCCATTGTTGCCAGCATCGACACGGTCAAGTCGGCGAAGGGGCTACTCGTCAACCGACGCCGCCAGAAACTGTACGCGGTCAGCGGCAAGAGCCTGTATGTCATCAAGACCCCTGTAGACGAATTGGTGGCACGAATGGGGAGCTACAGCGACCCGTCGCCCGGTCTGGCGTGCAACGAGGCTGCCGACCGTCTGTACGCGGCCACAGGAGACCACTCTCTTTCGTGGGTGGAAGAATACGACTGCATCGGCGACACGATGACGCGCGCCACTTTCGTGGCCGATTGCGCAGCGGCAAGAGGTCTGGTCTGGGACAGCGTGCGCACCCGCCTGTTCTACCTCTATGACGTGGACTGGTACGGATACCTCGATGTCTACGACAGTTCATTGAACAGGCTCGACGGCACCAGCGTCGAATGCGAACCCCTATGCCTAGCTTTGGATCCCCTGCGACGCAGAGTGATGTGTGTCGGTAGCCGGTGGGAGGCCGTGCTTGCCGTGTTTGGGTGCGACAGCGATAGCTTGAGCGAAGTCGGTGTTGTGCCGCTTCGCGGCTGGGATCCGGTCTTCGGCCCGACAATGCTGTGTCACAGCGGGACGGTCGGCAAGCTCTACTACCGTTGGGGCAAAGCTGCCGGCGGAGTGGGGATTGTCGACGAGCAGACGAACAAGGTGGTACGCCAGGTGATTCTTCCCCAGGGGTCCGGCGTGGGCTACCTGGCATACAGCCGGACCAGCGACAAGCTGTACTGCGGGGCCAGACCG
>Ga0194111_10001299_pt1 | contig 30797 bp, 20 predicted proteins | sample TA2KigC300mmetaG_FD_146194 | JGI IMG/M metagenome (GOLD analysis project Ga0194111, IMG submission 146194) | Freshwater microbial communities from Lake Tanganyika, Tanzania - TA2015033 Kigoma Deep Cast 300m | ecosystem: Environmental > Aquatic > Freshwater > Lake | place: Tanzania: Lake... | reverse complement strand
GTGCGCTCGAGTGTGATTACCCCGTTTTTGTTTTTCGGCAGTTATTAGCCACGAAGCCACGAAGGCACGAAGTATGAAAGAGAATTTAGAACCATTGTCGGAAAAGGATGAAGTAATAGCGACAAAGATTGTTGATGCCGCCTACACCGTACATTCGCAACTCGGTCCTGGCTTGCTTGAGAAGATATACGAGGTGTGCTTCTGTCACGAACTGGCAAAAAGAGGGCTCAACTACAAACGTCAGGTTGACTTGCCCATTGTTTATGACGGTCTATCGTTCGACGAGGGATTACGCTTAGATGTTCTTGTCGAGGATACGGTCATTTGTGAGTTGAAAGCTGTCGATGAAATGAATCCTGTCTGGGAAGCGCAGGTGCTTAGCCATTTGAAGTTGACGAAGAAACGGCTCGGGTTCCTGATAAATTTCAATGTCCCGGCAATCAAGAAGGGTATCCGGAGGTACATTCTCTAAAAACTTTGTGACTTCGTGACTTTGTGGCTATTTACGAGCCAAAGGAAAAACCATTCCAACTTTCACGTGGTTGCGGAACCTGGGTGATTTCTTCGTCGGAAGCCTAAGGAACGCAAGGCGCTTCGACAGGGAGGATTACATCCGGCAGCTCGCGGAGCAGGGGTTTACGCACGTGACGGTCAATGGGCTTGGAGTAGATCGTCCATTTGAAGCGGGTCCGCCTGGGGATGTCTACTCGTGGTTCTACGATTACAGTCCCGATCTTGACCAATTTGTATCCAGCAAGCTGATCGACGGGTTCTATCCAAAAGACTATCTCAGCGCCAATCTTCAGTTCCTGAAGTCCAATGCGGCCCTTGCCGTGAAGTACGGACTGAGACCAGGACTCCATATCAATTCCCCGCGCAGCATGCCGGAGGAATTCTGGCGCAAGTATCCCTTCCTCCGCGGTGCCCGGGTAGACCATCCTCGCGAGAGCTTCAAGCCGCGCTACACTCTGGCAATGGCACATCCAATCGTCCAGCTACACTACCGGGAACTGATTCAGAACATCATGGCTGAGGTGCCCCAGCTTGGGTTTGTCCATATCTGGACGAACGACAGCGGCGCAGGATTTGAGTTCACAACTTCCCTCTACGCGGGAAGAAATGGGGGGCCGTATCTCATTCGTGAGTGGAAGAGCGACGATGACATTGCACGGAAAGCGGCAGAGAACGTTCTGACGTACTATCGATTGCTGAAGGATGAGGCGCGAAAGGTCAATCCCAACTTCCGAGTCATCTGCGATCTTGGACCATTTTACGCCGAGCGCAAGTATATTGCTCCGGGACTTGGAGACGGTCTGGACGCCGGTGCGTTTGGTTCCTTTGAGGGGACAGAGGTCCAGGAAGAGCGGGACCTGCTGCTCAAGGCGGGCGCGCTCGTGCACAGCAAGCTTGATCTAGGCGATAATAATGTTCTCGGGATTCCCTATCCACGCCTTGTCCATGATCGGCTCCAGGCAGCGATTGCCACCGGCGTAACACACGTGCTTGTCAACGTTACTCCCCGCTCACTTGCACCGTTTGACATCAACGGAGAGGTTCTGCGCTGCCTGCAGCAGGAGCCCGCGAGGAACATGGATAGTATCCTAGGAGATGCCGCGCTCCGATGGGTTGGGAAGAAATACGCTCAGGAGCTGATCGAACTATGGCATCTTGCCGATGAGGCGGTTCGGTCGTATCCACCAGGGATCCCCTTCAGCTCTTTTGCATTTCCGTGGTTCCGCCTGTGGGTCCGTCCCTTCGTGCCGAACATTGATGCGATTGCTGAGCGGGACCGGGCCTACTATGAGAAGTTCTTGCTTGCGACATTCAACAACCCAACACGTGTTGACCTGAACAACGACATGATGTGGAACTTCCTCAGCGTAGAGGAGGCGGAAGAAGAGAAGAACGCTATCGACCGGGGTGTACTTCCCCCACTGGACAAGGCAATCGAGCGCGTCATGCATCTGTTGAAGTCCATAGAGTCATCGGCTTCCGAGGGAAAGGTCTTTCACGATCTCCATGACCGTCTGCGGGCTGCATGGTGCTACTACACCACGATGAGTAATTCGGTTGCCTGGACAGAGTCGGTGCATGGCTACCTTGAGGCAACAAGCGACCAGGAGAAAACTACTTATCGGTCGAAATGCCGGCAAATGGTTGTCAACGAACTGGAGAACGCAAGGCGCTTGCTGAAGCTCTGGAATGAAAGCAGCGTTGACTGGATGCCGGTCTCAAAGACCGGGGAGTCGCTTCACATCTATGGGGAGAATTTCGGCGAGCATCTGGAACGCAAGATCGCATTGATGCAGCAGCACGTCGATGATGAGCCGTATATCGATCTGAGCTATATGTGGCGGATGCCGGAAGAGTGAGTTCACGGTTCCAGGTTCCAAGGCTGAGTTTGCGGTTGTGAGTCTGAAGGTTTCTAAGCAATAATGCACAGGATGAACATCCGGTATCCTGAAACCGAGATGGAAAAGAGCCGCAAGCGGCTTGAGAGCGCATACCGGTTTGAATCCCCCGATCGCGTGCCGGTGCTCCTAGGTATTGAGGCGCGCTACCTCCTGGAAGAGCGCGAGGTGACATTTGCGGAGTATTTCTCTGACCCAAAGACACAACTCATTCACCAACTTGAAAATATCAAGTGGCGGATTGAGAACATTCCCGATGACTGGTTCACCAAGCCGATCCTGAGCATTTCCCCCGATTTTCAGAACGTCACAAACGCCAGCGGCTGCGGCTGCGAGATCTACTGGCAGGAGAACGAAACGCCGCAATCGGTACAACGGCTTTCCACGATCGACGAAATGATTCACTACGAGCTGCCCGACTGGCGGTCGACGCTCTGGGCAAAAAGGTTGGATTGGTATTGGGAGATGAAGAAGTTGGTTCAGGATGTGGACGTAATGCTCAACGGTGACCATGTCCCGCTGCATGTCACCGCAGGAATCAATGCCGATAGCCCGTTCATGTCGGCCGTTGAGCTCGCCGGAGCCCACTTCTATCACTGGATGTTGGAAGCCCCGGAAGATTGCCACCGGTTTCTTGGCAAAATCACGGACCGCTACATTGAGGTTGAAACAGAATATCGGAGAATGTCCGGTAGGCCGATGAACGATGGGTTGAACTATTCTGACGATTCAGCCCAAGTGATCTCATTGGAACAGTACCGGGAGTTCTGCGTGCCGATCGGCAAGAGAATGTACGAGACATTTGGGTGTGAGCGGCACGATGGGCGGATGATGCATCTCTGCGGGAGAAACGTCCATCTCCACGAATCATTGCTGAACGATCTTCACATCACGATGTTGACCGGGTACGGATCGGGCAATGCGCCCAAGGAGATGCTGATGCTTGCCGGGAAGGTTGTTCTCCACGGGAATGTAGATCCGATGACTCTCTATCAGGGAACCCCGTCTGAAATTGAGCAAGAGACACTGAATGTTTTGGAAACGCTGGGACCTTATGGTGGTGTCATCCTCGGGGACGGATTCAACGTTGTTCCTGGCACCGACATTGTGAACTTGGAGATCTTGCGGAAGACAAGCCAGCGGTTTGGGGTGCCGAAACGCAAGAGCACGAGCGTGTGAGCTCATAGCAGGGTGTTGAAAAACCAAAAACATAGTCACACTGAGCGAAGTCGAAGTGTGCTATCTGATGCAAAGTGCGGGGTTCTGAGCCATAGGCTCATGCTCCTGCGGCGCAGACTTCGCTCACCCTGACTTTGATTACTATTTATCAACAACTTGATAGAATGGATTTAGGGAAAGGTTGTTCACAGAGATGAAGGAAACATCGCTTCAATGCGGGCACCCCCAGCTTGACGCTCTCTATCCACGCATCAAAAACTTCCTGCTCAGCGATATCACTGAGTACAACATGCTCGGTACAAAGGTGCGAGGCTATCGCACCCCAGATGCACCGAGCCTGTGGATACGCGACTTCGCCGACATGATGCGCGGCTTCAAGTACTGGGAGCACGATATGCAAAGCGAGGTCAACCACTTTGCGGAGACCCAGACCGCCAAGGGATGGATCTTTGACTACTTCACCATGACGCCGGAGAAGGTGCCATGCGAGAAGGAAAACTGGGCAAAGTATGTCCGTGTCCCCGTTGAAGCAGACGTTGAGTACCGCTTCATCAACGCCATCTATCTTGCATGGCAGGCGACAGGGGACGACAAATGGGTGAAGAGCCTTCTGCCGAATATGGAAAAAGCCCTGAGCTACATACTGACCGATGAATGGAGATGGGACAGGAAGACGAAGCTTGTGAAACGCGGCTATAGCATTGATACGTGGGACTTCGACTACACTGCCGGCCGGCACCCCTGGCTCAACTTTCAATTGAATGAGCACACCTTCTGGGGCATCATGCATGGCGACAATTCGGGCTATTATGTGGCGTTCAATCAGATGGCGGCGTTCTACAATCACCTGGGAAACAAGAAGCGAGCGCAGCACTGGAGGAAGTTCGCCGAAGCCTTTCGCAGGCGGGCAAACAAGCTTTGTTTCAACGGGCGATTCTATACGCACCACGTCCACCTTGTTCCGGTGAAGATCGAGGGTGTTGATGAAAGCGGGCAGTTGAGCCTCAGCAATCCGATGGACATTAACCGGGGCATGCCAACGCACGATATGGCGGTGAAGATCATACAGGAGTATCAAAAGAGAGCTGAAACAACGAAGGCATTCGCCGAGTGGTTCAGCATCGACCCGCCGATGCCGGATGGAGTCTACGGTGATCCAAAGCTGGTTGGTGGGGCGTACTGCAATGGTGGTATCATGCCGCTTGTTGGCGGGGAGCTCGCCCGCGCTGCTTTCGAACATGGCTATGAAGAATACGGTGTCAAACAGTTGCTGAAGTACGAAGAGTTGACGCGCAACAATGAGACGTATCTCTGGTATTTTCCTGATGGCCGACATGCCACCATTGAGACCAGCACAAGTCCTGACGCCTCTTCAACAGATGCTTGGGGTTCCTCTGCCATGCTCTATGCATTGATTGAAGGATTGGCCGGAGTGGTTGACGAACACAAGCTCTTTCAGAGAATCCGTCTTTCGCCTCGCTGGCTTGCCGCCGGGTGCAATGAGGCGAGGGTCTGTGCCGCCTACGGTGCATCGGGTGCATCTGTGGAGTATTCCTTTGCCCACGAGGACGCAAAGAACAGTCTCGAGCTTGAAGTGTGGGGAAAAGCGCAGGTGGATCTCCACCTTCTCCTTCCACGAGGTGCAAGAGCGGCAAAGGTGAAAGTTAACGGAAAGGTAGTGAGGTACAAGAACTCCCAGGTAGAGCAGAGCCGGTATGTTGATACATCCTTCAAGGTAAGCAAGAGAACGACCGTTCAAATTTCCTATCAATAGAGACATACGCTCATGAAACGTCGCGATTTCTTTAAAGCCCCTGCCTACGGGATGCTTCTCGGAAGCGCCCTTCCACTCTCATCTACTGCCGTGAAAAAGCATCCAGCACGGCCTTCGACTGCATCAGGTCCAAATCAGCAGGAAATCGAGCAGCGGATGCACCCGGACTTTGTGACCTATTTAGCCGGTGTCCAGTATTTCTTCTTTGGCAATGGGGAGATCACCGGTGTGGTCCAATACTGTCCGAAGGATCCGCGCGGGACCTTTCTTGGGTTCAGCATCATGAATCCCGGTCTCTTCAGCCGCAAATGGAGTACGTATCTGTATCATCCCGAGCGAGGCTTCACGAACACGCGTCTCGGTGTGACGCTTCAAGAAGACTCTACCCAGCGAGACGCAGCGAGTGGGATGTACTACGGCGTCAGGGGTTATTCCGTCACGCCGGAGAACCTGCGATCCGTTGAATGGAAGTATGTTGAGAGTGTCCCAATCGTTTCTGTGGTGTGGAGCGCGGGGGAATGTGAGGTTGAGGAGGAGTTCTTTGCGCCGAGCGAAGGGTCAATCCTCTTCCGGCGTGCGACGGTTAGGAACCGTTCAGCAAGAGGAGTGCGCGCGGAGCTAGGGCTTTCGCTCTATGCAAACTTCGGTCTCTTCGATCAGATCTTCACCGATGAGAAGGAGAAAGCAGCCTTCGCAATCGGCCTCGCAAGGTTGAAGCTCTTTTCGCTTGAGAAGAGCGTGACGGTAGCGGGCCGGTACGATGTGCGCATTGACCTCGGGCAGATAGGGCCGGGAGAATCAAAGCAGGGGACGTACGTCTATGCATTGAACAACGGCGAGCAGATCTTCAAAAAGAAAAGCGCGCCGGCGCTGTGGAAACAAACTGTAGGCTACTGGAGCAGCAAGAGCAGGCTCGAGACCGGCAATAAGAAGGTCGATGCTCTCTGGAAGATGTCGAAGACGGGGCTTCGGTCTGTCCTTGGCAACAACGGACGCATGGATGCGGGGGTGTGGCAGTACAATATGGAGTGGGTGATCGACCATTTGCTTGCGGCGGTCGGATTCTTGCGGACCGGATTTATCGATGAGGCACGACTCCTCGTCGAGCGAAACCTCAAGACTGCAATCGGTGCAGACGGGCGTACAATCGAATCGAGCCGCTGGTTTGGGTACGATTACACGGAGCTCAATCAGAACGGCAACCTTGTGTACAACGTGTGGGAGTACCTGTGTTGGACAGGCGATTTTGCCCTTGTGAGAGAATATTGGGAGAAGATCAAACTCTGTGCAGAGTTCCCGCTCAAGGATGTCTTCTTCGACAAACAGGCAAGCATGGTTCGGAACAAAAGGGAATTCTGGGAGCGAAGCGACAGCTTCGGCATCGAAGATGGTTTTGAGTTAGCGTATCAATTCTGGGTTGCCATCGGTCTGGAGAAAGGGGCTGAGATTGCGCAAGCGCTGGGCGACACTGCAGCCGCCCGGAAATGGCGGCGCGTATCGGAAGAAATGAGAACAGCGATCCTCTCCCATCCACACTTCAGAATGATAGAAGATGGACATTTCATCAAGCGAAGGAAACGGAACGGGGAGTGGCAGAAATTCTGTATTCCACCCGATCGCGGCACGATGCCGCCCGGTTCTCCATTGGCGACGGAGCAGAATCCTCTGCTGGACCCTGACACCGTTGTGCTCTTCCCGATTATCTATGGCATGATCGATCCGAAGAGCGGGCTGGCTCTCAAGACACTCGAGTGGGTTGATACGCTGTGGAGTCAGCGTTGGGAAGGAGGAGGATATCCGCGCTACAACACGACAAGTGAGCCGGATCCCCCGGCCCCGTGGCCGCTCGCATCGGTGATGGTAGCCCGCGCGCATGCAGAGGCGGGAAACGATGACAAGGTATGGAGGGTCCTCGATTGGGTTTCGGGTCTGCCTGGCGGTCGGTCCGGCTCCTGGTTCGAGCGTTATGGTGCGAGCATCACACCGCCCGCTCCTCCAGTTGGGATCGTTGGATGGATCTGGTACGAAATCATGGCTCTCTGCGTCCATCAGATCATCGGATTGAGGCCGGAGATCCAGCGGTTGGTGATCCGGCCGCGCCTGATCAAGGGGATAGACGAGATTCAGGCGAGCCATATCGTACGGGGGACTACGGTAAACATTTCGATTCGGCGATCGAAAGAGGCAAGCATTGCTTATGTTGACGGTAAGAAGGTAGCGCTACAAAATGGTTCGTTGGTGATGCGGTATCCAAAAAAGAAGAGACTAAACGTGGAATTGATGGTGGCGGGCTAGGTTACAAGTCCGACTTCTGCCGGGGAAACCTTCCGAAGGTTCTCACAGCAGCTCTCAGACCCTCGGAAGGTTCAAGAAGAAGTCGGACTTCTGCCTCGGAAGGAGTTTCGAACATGTACAGCATCGGTTATGATGTTGGAAGTTCATTTGTGAAGGCGGCGATCGTTGACGTTGAGCAGGGCAGCGTCATCGCGTCAGTTTCGTATCCCGAAAAGGAAATGGTTATCCATTCGCCCGTACAGGGGTGGGCAGAACAAGATCCTGCCACGTGGTGGGATGCGGTACGGAAGGTGACGAAGCTCGCGGAATCCAAAGCACCTGGATCGCTTCAGCAGGTACGGGCCATCGGGATCTCTTACCAAATGCATGGGCTTGTTCTGGTTGACCGGAACGGCACGCCGCTTCGTCCATCAATCATTTGGTGTGACAGTCGGGCAACGGAGATCGGCAGAAAAGCTTTTGCCGAGCTTGGGGAGAAAACTTGCCTGGCTGAACTCCTCAATTCACCGGGGAATTTCACCGCCTCGAAGCTGCGCTGGGTCATAGAGAACGAGCCGGCACTCTATGAGAAAGCATTCAAAGCGTTTCTTCCGGGAGACTATGTGGCCCTTAAGCTGACAGGCGATTTCAAAACGACGGTTTCCGGCCTGTCCGAAGGAATGCTCTGGAACTTCCGCGACCACGGCCTTGCTGAACGGGTGCTGGGCCACTACGGAATCCGAAAGGATGTGCTTGCCGATATCGTTCCCACGATGGGTACACAAGGATACCTGACAGCTTCTGCGGCGCAGGAGTTATCGCTGAAGGCAGGAATCCCGGTCTCCTATCGGGCAGGTGATCAGCCGAACAACGCTTTCTCTCTGAAGGTCTTGGAACCTGGAGAGATAGCAGCCACAGCAGGGACTTCGGGTGTCGTCTATGCCGTGAGTAGTTCACTGAACTGTGACCCGCAATCGCGCATCAATGCGTTTGCCCACATCAATCATCAGCGCAACGCACCCCGGATTGGCATTCTGCTGTGCATCAATGGAACGGGGATTTCGAACAGCTGGATTCGGAAGCTGATCGATGATGCCGCCTTGTCGTACGATGAAATGAATCGGCACGCCTCAACAGTTCCGGTCGGCTCGCGTGGAGTAATAGTCCTCCCCTTCGGAAATGGGGCAGAAAGGATGCTGGGAGATCGGGACGTCGGAGCGGCGGCCCTTCAGTTGAACTTCAACGTGCACGGCAAGCAGGAGTTGCTTCGCGCAGTCCAGGAAGGGGTGGCATTTGCCTTCAAGTACGGGCTCGACATTATGCAGTCGATGGAGATCAAGCCGCAAGTGCTCCGGGCCGGGGCAGCAAACATGTTTCTAAGCCCGGTCTTCTGCTCAACGCTCGCTTCTGTAACCGGGATCTCTATAGAGCTCTACAACACGGACGGCGCACAGGGTGCGGCCCGGGCAGCGGCAGTCGGCGCAGGATTAGTCCCGTCCCTCGCTGATGGCTTCAAGGGGATCGAGCACATCAAGACCGTTGAGCCCGAGCGAGATCAAGCCGATTATCTTGAGGCGTACAAAGCGTGGCTTGGCGCGTTGAAGGCAGCGCTCGGTCAATAGGCCATGACGTAGGTCGGCTCGCCTGAGCCGACTGACCGGGCAACGATGGACGGGACCGGCGTCCCGTCCTACAAGGATGGATCGCTTGTCAACAGATATCGTTCAGTTCCAAAATATCAGCAAGCGTTTCGGCGGAACCGTGGCACTTGACGATGTTAGCTTCTTTGCCCGGGACGGAGAAATCCACGCTGTCATGGGGGAAAACGGTGCCGGCAAGTCGACCCTGATGAGAATTCTTTCCGGAGTCCTGCAAATGGATTCGGGCACGTTGCTTCTCAATGGTAAGGAGAAACTCTTTCGATCTCCGGTCGACGCGCAGCGGGAGGGGATCAGCACTGTCTATCAGGAGCCGTACCTCGTTCCCCACATGAGCGTTGCAGAGAATGTGTTCCTGGGGCATGAACGAACGAAGCGGTTAGGAGTTGTCGACTTCGCGTACCTGAATGCCCACACTGAAAGAATCCTCGGAACGCTGGACCTCAAAGTATCGCCGACGGAGCTGCTCCTTAATCTGAGTCCGGCGGAAGTACAGCTTGTCCAAATTGCACGGGCGATCGCATTCTCAACGAGGATCCTCGTCCTTGATGAGCCCACTTCCTCCCTTACCGAACACGAGACGAAGATTCTGTTCGAGCTACTGAAGAAGCTCAATGCAAATGGTTTGACAATCATGTATGTCTCTCATCGCCTCAAAGAGATCTTTGAGCTCTGTCATCGGGCGACGGTATTGCGGGATGGAAAATATGTCGGCACCGTCGATGTTGAAAGGACGAACGAGAAAGAGATGATCAGCATGATGGTGGGGCGGGAGATCACGGAGCTCGGCGTAGCGGCCCGGCCTGCGCGTGCCGATACGCGCCTGGAGGTGAGGGGACTGTCGGTTTCACAAGCGCCTGTGCACGTAAAAGATGTGTCCATTGCTGTCCGAAGCGGGGAGATCGTCGCGCTGGCCGGCCTCGTTGGCTCCGGTCGGAGCGAGGTTGCCAAAGCCATCTTTGGCATCAACCGGATGGATACCGGTAAGGTGTGCATCGACGGGAAAGAGGTGATCATCAATAGCCCGAGAGATGCGATTCGATATGGCATGGCCTTCGTGCCTGAAGATCGCAAGGGGGAGGGGCTTATCTCAACGCAATCAATTAAATACAATATCTCCCTCACGGGCCTGAGACTGCTTTCGAAGTTCGGGTTCATCCGCGGCGCGTCTGAAAGGAGTCTTGCCCGCGCAAGCTCGAAACAGCTCGAGATCAAGTCTTCATCCGAAGACGCAGAGGTCTTCACATTGAGTGGCGGGAATCAACAGAAGGTTGTTCTGGCAAAATGGCTCTGGCTGAAGCCGCTGATTCTGGTATTGGACGAGCCGACCCGCGGGATCGATGTGGGTGCCAAGGCGGAAATTCATGGTCTGATCTTTGAGCTTGCAAAGACCGGAGTAGCGGTCCTTCTTGTTTCTTCCGAGCTTCCGGAGATCCTGAAGCTGGCGGATCGGATCTATGTTATGAGAGATGGGCAAATCGTCGGTCAGCTGAGCCGCCACGAGGCAAGTCAGGAAGCAATTATGCGCCTGGCGGCGATAGGAAACTAGCGCGGGAAAAATCCCGGAACGCTACGAAACTTCAGACAGGAGAGGAATGAAATCGGTCAACATATTCGATCACATTGTCGTTGGAGCATATTTTCTCTTTATGCTCGGCATCGGTCTGTATTTCATGCGGTTCAACAAAGGAGCCAGGGAGTATTTCGCCGGGGGGAACATGATCCCGTGGTGGGCGTCAGGCATGACGCTGTACATGGCGAATTTCACCGCATGGACCTTCTCGGGGGCAGCCGGATTTACGTACAGTACCGGGCCGTTCATGCTGATCTGGTTCTCCATCGGCTCTGTTGCGTACTTCATCGGGTCCTTTCTCACGGCGAAGCGCTGGCGAAGAACCCGGTCCATTTCTCCTGTGGAGTACACCCACGCGCGCTACAACACCACGACGCAGCAATTCCTCAGCTGGGTCATTGCCATCAACTTTACCCTGTCGGCTGGCGTGCAGCTTGCGGCGACGTCGAAGCTGCTGTCACCCGTGATGAATCTCGATGTCAACACGATGACACTGGTTACGGGCGGCGTCATTCTCTTGTACACATTTCTCGGAGGCGTCTGGGCTGTTTCGATCACAGATGTGGTGCAGGGAGTGATTCTCCTCGGAACAACGTTCATCGTTGCGCCGCTGAGTCTTTCACTCGTTGGTGGCGTGAGCGGCCTCTTTGAGCAGCTTCCCCCGCTGACATTTGACCACGTGTACAATGGGGTCCACTACGACGAGCACTGGCTGATATCAATCCTCCTGATTTCGATCATCGGATTTGCTGCGGGTTCGGGTCAACGCTTCTATTCCGTCAAAGACGAGAAATCGGCTTTGCGCGTCGGCTGGCTTGCCGCGTTGCTTGGGCTTGCCGGTCCCCTCACCTTTGGCGTCCCGCCGCTTGTTGCGAGAGTCCTCTGGCCGGACCTTTCACAGGTGGATTTCTTTGCACCCTACCTTGGCAGCAACCCGCAGGATCTGGTCTATCTCGCGCTCTGCGTGAAGTTCCTGCCAAACGGTTTGATCGGCGTGTTCATTGCTGCAATGCTTGCGGCAACGATGAGTACCCTCAGCTACGTGTACAACATGGTATCGTCTGTCTTTGCGCGCGATATGTATCAAGGCTTGTTCCGACCACAGACGAAGGATGAAGAGCTGCTCAAAGTCGGTCGCACGGCGTCGGTCGCCATCGGTCTGATCGTCACAACGCTGGCGCTCATTTTCATTAACAGCCAGTTTGGCATCTTCAACATGATGCAGGTGTTCTTCACGTTGTTCAACATCCCGGTGACCGTCCCGTTGTGTTTCGGCTTGATCTTCCGCAGGGTACCCAAATGGTCGGCGGTCGCAGGCATCACGTGGGGTCTGCTGGCCGGGATTGCGGGGCGCTACGTGTTGGGGTGGGACATCGGGCCGCAGGTGTACCTCGCGTTCGCGATGACATTCGGTATCTACGCGACATCCTACTGGACAGCGAAGCTCTACACCTCCAACAAGCCGGTGCTGTTGCTCATCAGTGTCCTCATCGCAGTTGGTGCAGGCCTCCTGTTCACGCAAACGATGGTCGGGGCTCAAACGGAGCTCTCCGTGGGAGTCGCGTGGCTCTGCGCAATCGCGTTTGGTGCGAGCCTGTATGGTTTTGCCAAGCTGTTCACCACAGACAACGAAGATGACATGCGCGTTCTCGCAGAGTTCTTCAAGAAGCTTGATACACCGGTGGATGTGAACAAGGAAGTGTTCGGTGCAGGGAAGATGCAGATTTCTGCCTTCCCACTCGTCGGCGGTACCATGATGGTCATGGGTGTGCTGATGAGCCTGGTCTTTCTAACCGGACTGCGGCGGGAGGAGGCAATCATTGTTGGGATATTCGTTTCGTTCATGATTCTCTTAGGTGCAACCTTGTGGTACCTCGGGAAGAGGTCTGAGATACGGGGGCCGGTGCCTGAAGCCGCAGACGCCGATGATAGAATTCACAACCCCAAACAGTGATCTGATCCATTGCGCTCGGATCCGGGAGGAGAACATCGGATGAAAGAGGTCAACATCTACGACTACCTCGTTGTTATCGGATACTTCGTGTTCATGTTGGGCATTGGTCTGTATTTCATGAAGATCAACAAGAGCGGAAAGGAGTATTTCGCCGGAGGCAGCATGATCCCGTGGTGGGTGTCCGGCATGACATTATACATGGCGAATTTCAGCGCCTGGACGTTTACGGGAGCTGCAGGGTTTGCCTACGCGACGGGATGGTTTGCCATACTCTACTTCGGGACGTGGTCGATTGCCTATTATGCGGGGTCGCAGCTTACCGCAGCACGGTGGCGCCGGACGCGCTCAATTTCCCCGGTGGAATACACCTACACGCGATTCAACTTCACAACCCAGCAGTTCCTTAGTCTCGTCATAGCCACCAACTTCACACTGTCGGCGGGAGTGCAACTGGCTGCGACCTGCAAGCTGCTTGCGCCGGTGATGGGCCTGGATATTACTATGGTAACCGTGGTGACCGGCATCGTCATTCTTCTCTATACATTCATGGGCGGATTATGGGCAGTCTCAATCACGGACGTTGTTCAGGGTGTGATTCTGCTCAGCATCACCTTCATTGTGATGCCGCTGGCCCTGGGATTGGTCGGCGGACCAATCAATCTGGTCAACGCTCTGCCGCCGCTCTCGTTCGACCACATGTACAACGGGGTACGCTACACCGAGCATTGGCTTGTTTCCATCTTCATCATTATGAGTCTTGGTACGGCCGCAGGGGCGGCCCAGCGGTTCTACAGCGTCAAAGATGAAAAGGACGCCAAGCGTGTAGGCAAGCTGGCGGGTGGATTGTTTCTCACCGTTCCGTTGGTGTTTGGTGTGCCTCCTCTTGTTGCCAAAGTTGTCTGGCCGGATCTGTCGCAGGTCGATTTCTTCAAGCCCTACATCGGCAGCAATCCTCAGGACCTGGTGTTCATCGGTCTTTGTTTGAAGCTTCTGCCGAACGGACTTGTCGGTGTCTTCCTTGCCGCGATGCTTGCTGCTACGATGAGTGCACTCAGTTCAGTGTACAACATGGTTTCTTCGATCCTCTCAAGAGACATCTATCAGGGTTGGATTCGTCCTACAACGACGGACGTCGGGTTACTCACCGTGGGAAGGGTATTTTCCGTCGTGTTAGGTCTGATTGTGACATCACTAGCCGTGATATTTGTGACCAGCCAGTTCGGCATCTTCAACTGGATGCAGGCGTTCTTCACACTGCTGAACATCCCGGTTGTTGTGCCTATAGCGTGTGGGTTGCTGTTCAGGAGAATCCCCAAATGGTCTGCAATAAGTGCGATCACCTGGGGATTGATCGTGGGTGTCACTGCGCGGTTTATCCTAGGGTGGGACATCGGGCCGCAGGTCTACCTCGCGTTTGTGATGACGTTCGGGATTCTCTCCACATCCTATTGGACCGGCCAGTGGTACAAGACAAGAAAATGGCTGCTGAGTCTTGCTTCGCTAGGGGTGACGGTGGCTACCGCTTTGCTGTTCACGCGCACGATCGTCGGGAACCCGTGGGGATTGGATGGGCAGCTTCAACATGCGCTTGCTTATCTTAGTCCCCTCATTCTTGGGGCGAGCCTCATTGGATTTGCCAGGCTCTTTGCATCGGAGACGGAGGAGCAGCGTAAGATGGTCGACGAATTCTTCAAGAAGCTCGACACGCCCGTGAATGTTCTCAAGGAAGTCTTCGGGGCAGGCAAGAGGCAAATTTCTACCTTTCCACTGGTGGGCAGCACGACGATTATCATGGGGCTGCTAATGAGTCTGATCTTCCTGACCGATCTGCCTGAGGGAGAGGCGATCATTCTCGGCGTCATGATCAGTATCATGATTCTTTTTGGGGCAGCGATGTGGTACTTCGGAAAGAAATCTGAAATTCGCACGGCTGCTCAATACGAGCAAAAAGTACACACAGAGGAGTAAGCACAATGCATCCGTTGGTGTGAGACTGTATGAAGATTCATCTTGCATACGGCAAAGAGGGGCTGGACATCGAGGTGCCAGACAGGAATCTGGCGAAAGTGCTGACCCTTGATGCTGTTCCACCACTCGAGAGCCCCGCGGATGCTGTTTGGCATTCACTCGGGCAACCCATGGGTTCGCCCCCGCTCGGTGAGCTTGCCAGGCGGGCAAAGAGAGCTTGTGTCGTTGTGTGTGATGTCACGCGACCCGTGCCGAATTCGATTCTTCTTCCTCCTGTTATGCAAACGCTGGAAGATCACGGTATCCAGCGCCAAGATATTACCATTCTGATTGCGACCGGCCTCCACCGACCGAGCACAGCTGAGGAACTGGAGTTGATCCTCGGCCCCGCCCTGGCAGAACGATACACCGTGATGCACCATCGCGCACGTGTGAAAGAAGAGCAAATATTCCTTGGCGAGACGGCGAGAAAAACACCGGTATACATTGACAAGGCATACTGTGCGGCGGATCTGAAAATCACGATTGGATTCATCGAGCCCCATCTTATGGCAGGATTCTCGGGGGGCCGAAAAATGACGGCTATCGGATGTGCCGGGGAAGAAACCATCAAGACGCTCCACAGTCCGTTGTTTCTTGATGATCCTCGATGCTGTGAGGGCTCGATCGACGGTAATCCGCTCCACCACGAGTTGCTGGAAATCGCTGCGATGGCTGGCCACGACTTCAGCCTCGATGTCTCTATGGATGAAGCAAGGAACATCACCGGTGTTTTTGCCGGTGAGCCGGGCGCAGCACACGCGGCTGGAGTGCACGCTGTCCGCGGCTTTGTTCGCTCAACCGTGAAGGAGCCGGTTGATATCGTCATCAGCACGAGTGCGGGTTATCCTTTGGATCTGACCTATTACCAATCGATCAAAGGGATGACGGTAGCGCTGCCGGTTGTCAAGAAGGGGGGAATGGTGATCCTTGCGGCCGAGTGTGCTGAGGGATTAGGAAGTGACACGTTCTCAGCGATGGCTACCCGCTTTCCGAGTGCGGATGACTTTGAGAGGTGGGTTCACAGCAATCCTGTCGAAATTGACCAGTGGCAACTTCAGGAATGTGCTAAGGCCGCGCAGCATGCTGAGATCGTTCTCATCTCCCGGGGGATGACCAGCGATCAGCTGGCGAAACTGTTTATCCACTCGGCGGAGAATGTGGGAGAGGCGCTTGAGCAAGGCTTCAGGCGATATGGGCCGAACGCTTCCGTGGCTGTAATTCCCAAGGGACCATACACGCTCGTCGAGGTTGTCCGGCCTTCCAGTGAGTCTGCAACATAGCAATAGTGGGAATTGAGGTCTATTGGTGGAGATGGGGAGAAGAGAGGTGACGAGTTCTCACGTATTGTAACGATGTTTTCTTGACATATGAACGGAATACTGCTATACTGGTTTGTGCTTTAGTGAAACACTATTCAATTAGCTAAATGGTAGCGCTATGGCACCGGATTACACGGTACCCGCCATCGATCGTGCAATCAAGGTTCTGGAGCTCCTTTCCGCTTCGCCGCGTGGTATGTCACTTGCCCAGCTCGCTCTGCAAACACGAGTTCCCAAAAGCACGATGTTCCGGATTCTCCAGACGCTCCAGGAGCATTCGATCGTCGTGGAAGATGCAGAGCGGAAGCTTTTCACGCTCGGTATGAAGCTGCTTGAATGGGGACACGCAGCACTGGCGCGAATCGATCTGAAAACAATCGCGCATCCCCACTTGGTGAAACTAGCCCATGAAACGCGGGAAAGCTTCTACCTTGCTCTGCTCGATCGTGATGAGGTCATCCTTGTGGACCACGTCGACACACCGGAGATTTGGAAGATGGTTACCAGGCTCGGCTATCGGTCGCCATTCCATTGCACGGCAACGGGGCTTGTGCTCGCAGCGGATATGACGGAAGACGAAGTGCGGGGGATGATTGAGCGCCAGGGCCTCAAACGGTTCACGGCGAAGACGATGACCACGTCCGCGCGGTTGAAGAAACGGCTCGCAGAGGTGCGCCATTTGGGTTGCGCCGTTGTCGACGGAGAGTACAAGCCCGACCTCTGCGCGATCGCTGTGCCGATCAGGGACTACATGGGGAAAGTCGCTGCGTCACTGATGACGGCAATCCCGTCAGACCGGAGCAGCAGGGACGAGAAGCTCGTGGAGGGTTTGATTGAGGTCCTGAAGAAGGAGGCTGCGCTGATCTCGAAGCAGATCGGCTACGCCGAATGAGAAGTATCGGGTGGGGTGTCGCGCGCGTCTCGCATTCGCACTCATACCGCGCGCTACCGGTGCTGCTTTCCATACACATATGCACCCGGGGTAACAGCTATGCACCGACTCTCTCTCGCATTTGTAAGCGACGAAATCTCCGCAGATTTCCGTGAAGCTGCCCGGTATGGCACACAGTGGGGTATCTCGACGTACGAACTTCGCATGCTGAAAACGGGCCGGGTGCCGGACGTGCAGGCAGATGAACTAGAAAACATCATGGCTGCGGTCAAAGAATATGGAATCAAGATTTCAGCACTGTCTCCGGGAATCTTCAAGCATCCTCTTTCGCAACAATCGTTGCTGAACGATGAGCTCACCGACGTCCTTCCCCGAACGATGGCAATGGCAAAGGAGTTTGAAGCTCCGCTCGTCATTGTGTTTGGCTTTCAGCGTGAACGGGACGAGCCGGCAGAGAATTTCGAAAAGGCGGTTGGATGGATGCGCCGGGCTGCAGAACTGGCCGCTCAGAACAACATCGTCCTTGCGGTTGAGAATGAGCCCGGCTTCTGGTGCGATTCGGGCGCGAACACAGCCAAGATGATCAGTGCAGTCAACTCACGCGCGCTGAGAGCCAACTGGGATCCGTGCAATGGATACGGCACGAAGGAGGTTCCTTTTCCCGACGGTTACCAGGCAATCAAGAAGTTCATTGCCAATGTCCACGTGAAAGACACAAAAGAGGGGTCGTTGGTTCAATGCGTTCCCGTCGGAGAAGGCGCTATTGACTGGAAGGGGCAACTTGAGGCCCTGATGTGTGACCGCATTGTGAATCATGTGAGCATCGAGACCCACTGCTTACCTCTCATTGAAAAATCCCAACAGAACGTTGCCACACTCACGAGATACCTGAACGAGATCCAAAGCCGTTTGGAGGCATAAGCATGAGCATAGAACGCCGTGATTTCCTCAAAGCAGTTGGCGCAGGGGCGCTCGCCGCAACGATCAAGCCCCCATTCACCAATGAACAAAAATCTTCTGGGGAGAACGAGCAGAAGGTTCATCATGACTTCCGCACGAACAATCCGGGGGTGGAATACTTCTGTTTGGGCAATGGTCTTGTCCTAGCAGCGGTTCAAGTGTCGCCAAAACCAGAGGATGGTACTCATTGTGGTATGCTTTTCATGTCGACTGAGCACTTCGCCCGCAAGATGAGCACCTACCTGTTCCATCCTGAACGGGGACTTCAGAACACGCGGTTCACGGCAGTGATCGATGGGAAAGGCTACGTCGCAGAGTACGACAAATCTAAGGTTCACTGGGAGTATCCCGACGGGATCCCCACGATCGTGATGGAATGGGAGGCCGGTAGCTGTTCCGTGCGTGAAGAACTGATGTGTCCTATCAACGACCCGGCTGTCGTGCGGTCCGTGAGTATTCACAACAAGGGCAGGACCGATGTTCAAGCCGGCGGTACAGTCCTCCTCTATCCAAATCTAATGTACTTCGATGAGTATTCCGTCGATCGCAAACGGATGACGCTTTCAGCTTCCGGCTACCAAACGATGCAGTTGTTCACCTTTGAGGAGGCCACAGCTGGTGATCGTCATCTGAACATCCGGCTTGGCGAGATACCGGCGGGCGGGACGAAATCAGCTATTATTGTCCTCACGTTAAACATGAAACGGTTGGCGGTCGAAAAGAAGGGAATGCAGCGGATGCTCGAAGAAACAAAGAGATATTGGGCCGGGCGCGCAGCGTTTGACGCTGGCAACGAGCATTTGAATCATCTCTTCGACTGCTCGAAGACGGGACTGCGGGCAGGTGTGGCCAGGTCGGGAAAGATGGATGCAAGTATCTGGCAGTACAACTTCGAGTGGGTTAGGGACAGCAGCATGGTTGCGATCGGGTGTGCGCTCAGCGGGCACACCGATATCGCTGAAGCCCTGCTGCGGCGTATTCTCGAGCGCTCAGTGGACGACGAAGGGCGAGCAATCGACGCAAGTCGGCACCGTCCCCCCGCGACGATTGAACTGGATCAGAACGGTGAACTCATCTATACCCTGTGGACACATTGGGTATGGACCGGAAGCGACGCCGTCATCAAGGATTATTGGCCCAAGATCAAGGCTGTTGCGGACTACGTTTTGCGGCCGGAGTTTCGTGATCCTGCCACGGGGCTTCTGAAGAACTCGCGTGAGTTTTGGGAGCGTGACCCTTCGTTTGGTGTGAGGGAAGGATATGAACTCGCTTACCAGGTCTGGAATATTGTAGGTCTGCAGGCCGGATCAGAGATCGCGAGCCACATGAAGGATCCGGCTGCGGAGAGAAGGTGGCTTGCTGCCTCTCGCCTAATGAGAGACTCATTCCTGCACCATCCCACCCACTCATTCGTCGATGACGGCAAATTCATCAAGCGTCGTCTCACCGACGGTCAGGTTCAGAGGACGTTCGAGCCACCCAATCGGAAAGCCATGCCTCCTGGTGTGCCGTTGAATGTGGAATCGGTTTCCTATATCAACCCTGATACAGCGAGCGTGCTACCGATGATGCTCGGCGTGTTGGATCCAAGGAGCTCGGTCGCGCTGAAGACGCTGGAGTCGATGGAAGAGCTATGGAATCAGCGATGGACGACAGGGGGTTATGCCCGGTACCATGTGACGTCCGAGCCAGACTCGCCGGGTCCCTGGCCCTTTGCGACAATGTTCCTTGCGCGCGCGTATTTTGAAGCGGGCAATGACGAGAAGGTTTGGCGAGCTCTTGACTGGCTGCTGAAGGCACCGGGCGGAAAAGCTGGCGCGTGGTTTGAGTGCTATGTCGATCGGCCTGTCCCGCCCCTGCCGCCCTTGGGCATTGTGATCTGGACGTGGGCTGAAATAGTCACATTTTTTGTGCATCACCTTCTGGGAGTTCAGCCAACACCGAAGACCCTGGTGATCCGCCCTCGTCTTCTCCAGGGGCTCGATGGGATCAAAGCCAAGGTCGTTGTGCGGGGACGGGATGTCGTCCTTGATCTCAAAAGGACGACGGCAGAGGTGAGCGCAATGGTCAACAGGAAGAGGGTCGATCTCAAGGACGGTGCCTTGATTCTTCCTCTGCCGCAAAAGAATCTGACCGTTGAGATGAACATCTGAGACTTCTCTGAAGACAGGCCCATGGCTATTCTTTTTGGACGTGATCACTCTCGAGAAGATCTCCAGAAGCGGGTCGGTCATCTCCTGCAAGTAGCAGGTGTTCGATTGATGACGCTGACGGAGGGAAGCGAGGCGGGCGTCCACATTGCTGATGTGCGGAGTGGATCCGGCCTGCGTTTTCAGGTCTCACTCGATCGGGGCATGGATATCTCGATGGCGGATTATAAGGGAATCCCGCTCGCCTGGCGCTCCGCAAGTGGAGATGTGCACCCGAGCTACTACGACCCGCGGGGGCTCGGATGGGCGCGGTCGTTTCCCGGAGGATTGCTAACAGGTTGCGGTCTTACCTATCTCGGTGCTCCCTGCGTTGATGAGGGTGAGGAGCTCGGTCTGCACGGCCGACTCTCAAACACTCCTGCGACAGATATCAAGACAGGAACCCAGTGGGTTGATGATCGTTGCATCTTCACCATTGATGGAGTTATCCGGGAGAGTACCCCCTTCGGCTATGATCTTGTCCTTCGCCGGACGATAGAGATCGAGCTTGGCGAATCCACCATCACCCTTCGTGATGTCGTCAGCAACGAAGGATACCGTCGATCGCCGTTGATGATTCTCTATCATATCAATCCAGGCTGGCCGCTTGTTGATGAAGGTGCGAAGTTGCTGCTGGACGCAGCATCAACCATTCCCCGTGATGAAGAGGCAACAAAAGGATTCGACCGCGCAACTACGATGTCGGGTCCCCTCCCTAACTTCAAAGAACAGGTTTTTTTCCACGATCTGAAAGCGGACGGGATGGCGATGGCAACAGCCCTTCTGGCAAATACGAAGCTCAAGCTTGGCCTCTTCGTGCGCTATCGCCAGACGGAGCTGCCGCGGTTCATTGAATGGAAAATGATGGGAGAGGGAGCATACGTGCTCGGTTTGGAGCCCGCCAACTGCTGGGTTCAAGGGCGTGCCAGAGAACGAGAAAGAGGGACGCTGCAGTTCCTCGATCCTGGGGAACGAAGGACCATTTCACTGCAAATCGGAATCCTCGATGGGAACGAGGCAATCGACAATTTCGCTCGAGAATATAATCTGCGATGAAGACAGAGAAAATCAGGATCGGACAGGCCGGTATTGCCAACCATGGGAGAACAATTGTCAATGCAGTTCGCGATGCGGGCAATCTTCAGTTGGCCTCATGTTTTGACATCAACGAAAGCGCAAACCGGGCGGTAGCAAAGGAGTTTGATGCCCGCGCGGCCGCGAGTTACGAGGAACTTGTCCAGGATTCTTCCATCGATGCGGTCGTGCTCGTGACGCCCAACCACCTACACGCTGACCAGGTGCAGATGGCCATAGCTGCCGGCAAGCACATCTTCGTGGAAAAACCGATTACGAATACTGTGAGTGAAGCTAAACGGTCGATCGCCTTTGCTGGGAAAGCCGGCCTTACGTTAATGGTCGGTCACAACACTCGGCGGCGGAGGGTCTTTCGTCGGGCCAAGCAGCTGCTCAGCGAGCGGCGGATCGGCACCGTGGTGGGCGTTGAGGCAAATCTTTCACGCCCGGCTGGCATTCAGGCGGACTTGCCTGCGTGGAAAGCTGATCCGACGAAATGCGCGCTCCTCCCGATGATGCAACTGGGGATTCACTTTGTCGACACCGTCACGTATCTCCTCGGCCCGATTGCGCGTGTAAGTTGCTTCGCTGCCAATGTTGCGATGCCCGGTAACGTCCTTGATTCGACTTCAGCACTCCTCCAGCTAGAGTCGGGTATTCCCGTTGCCCTGAGTTCGTACTATGTTTCGGCGGATGCCTATTTTGTGAGGATCTACGGCACCGAGGGGACAATCCATTGTACGCCGCTGAAGCTGAGGCTGGAGCTCCTTCAGAATGGAGAGTTGAGGGAAGTTCAGGAAGAAGATTTCAGTTCTGAGGGTGCTGAGAGCTTTGTCCTCCAGATGCGCGAGTTTGGCGAGTGTATCCTCAGGGGAATGAAACCGGAAACCGGCGGCGACGAGGGGTTAATGGCCCTCGCCGTTATTGAAGCAATGCTTCGATCGGTCCAGACAAACTCAGTTGTTGAACTAAGAGATATTCTCCATGACTGATCGGACGACCACTTCACGGCGCGATTTCCTGAGCCAAGCAGCGCTGACCGCTTCGCTTCTCGCTGTAAGTCCCTGGCAGCTTCTGATGCGCCCGCCAACCGCAGGTGAAGGTCTTGGATCACGACCTGGGCTCTTGTTCGATGAGTCGGATGTGGCCCGCATACGGGAGACTGCCAAGCATCCGAGGTTTGCGGCGTATTGGAACACACTGAGCAACGCCAATCTAGAGGTGGACAAGAGATTCCTCCGCGAAGAACTTCGGTTGAACAACCACGTTTCCGACTTCCTCAAGGCAAGGACAATTCTTGAGCGGACGTCGTTTGTCTACGCCATTTCGGGAAATCCCAGCCAGCTTGAAGTCGCCAAGCTTGCCATCGACAGGATTCTGGAATACAGGAAGTGGGACTATTTCCTCGAGGGAGGAGAGCACACGATAGGCCTGCAGCGTGCGCCCGAGGCAACGATTGCAATGGCGTTTGCCCGTGAGTGGCTTGATGGGGTGCTCAGCGATGCAACCAAGCGGGAAATTGAAATCCAGATTGCAGAAAAGGGAGCGCCCGCGTGTTACCGTACCCTCTACGGCATGAAATATCCTGACCGTGTGCGGGGATGGGGATTTGATCCGGAGAGCGATTACAAGTTCCGGTTCGACCTGAGCCGGTGGCCGTTTATCCTCAATTCCACAAATCTCAAAGTCATTCCTATTGCGGGCCTTGGGATCGCTGCCTGTTTACTTCATGACAAGCATCCGCAGGCGCAGCGATGGCTGGAATTGGCGTTGCAGAGCGCAAGGGCATTCGCCCCGATGTTCGGCTCGGACGGGAGTTATGATGAGGGGGTCAGCTACTGGGGTTATACGGCGTTGCATTTGACGCTCTTTGTAGAGGTGCTCTATCGGATACTTGGCATCGACGAGCGTTCGCTGATCAACTATCCCGGAACCGTTCGCTATGGGCTGCAGATGTCAATGCCAACAACCGGGAAACGTGACGACTGCGTCAACTTCGGTGACGCAAGCACACTTGGGGATGTTTCCGTCGCGGCCTGGGCTGCCCGGAGGCATCGTGACTCGACAGCGCAGTATGTGGCGACATCCATCGGTGAGGTCAGAACGCACTACGGGCTCGTGTGGTTCGATCGGTCTATTCCATCGGCAATGCCAGGTCGAGAGCTGCATGATGTCCGTTTCAAAAACGACTGGGTCGTGTCGCGCACAGGTTGGGACGAGGAAGGCTCGGTCGTTGCGCTGCGGAGCGGCGGCCCCGCTAACCACGAGCACGCAGACCGCAACAGCGTCATCTTCAAGGCATACGGTGAGCGACTGTTGCACGATCCGTTTAAAGCTGCCTACTCCTACACGCTGCCGCACTGGGTGCTGAGACAGACAGAAGCGCATACGGCGGTTCTGATCGACGGGAAAGGTCATCAATACCATGACGGGCGCGAAGGAACGAACGCGTCCTGGGCAGAGGCGAGAATTCTCCAATACCAGGTGTCGGATCATGGGCTCGTTGTTACAAGCGACGCGACGGAGGCGTATGCACTCGTGAATCCGGACGTTGATCTCATCCGCCGCACCGTGATCTTCCTGAAGCCGGATGTTCTTCTGCTGTTTGATCGAGTACGGCTCAAGTCGATGAAAGCACCAGTTCAAGTCCGCTTTCAAGTATATAATGAAGATGGCCAGGGTAGAGCTGAAGTTGGAGGAGCCGACTTTCATGTCCTTCGCCCGCGTGCATCGTTGCGGGGCTCCCTCTTTTCACCGAATTCACTCACCGTCAGAACCGGCTTTCACGATGTGCCGAAGGATATCGGTGTCTATCCATACGTTGACGTTGGCATGAGCGAGGCGCTTGACCACCAGGTGCTCACAGTATGTACTGCCCAACGGACAGCAAAAGAGCATGGTGTGGTCGCGTCTGCGGTAGGAGATCAATTGTGGATTGTCCAGATCGATCATAACAGACAAAGAAGGAGGGTGACGGTAAGAGCAAACGACGATTTGCCGACGGTGGGAATCAGCTGATCCTGTGGATCTCATGCTCGGCAATGAGTGGAGCTAGCAGTGGGTGTCCAACACCAAATGAGGTCAAGCAAGCGATATGACACGTTCTGACAGACACTTCGAAGAGGCTCTCAAGCTGATCCCATGGGGTACGCAAACCAATGCGAAGCGGCCGTATCCTCAGTTTGAGCATGCGATGCCAAAGTTCATCGAGCGTGGCAAGGGATGTCGGATCTGGGATATGGAAGGGAAGGAGTATATCGACTTCAGACTCGCCCTCGGTCCCGTCACACTTGGTTACTGCTACGATGAAGTGGACGATGCCGTTCGTGAGCAGATGAAGAAGGGTGTTCTGTTCAGTATGGCGAGCCCGCGCGAACTAGAACTTGCCAAGCTTGTACATGAAGTCGTGCCAAATGCCGAGATGGTCCGATTCATGAAAACCGGTGAGGATGCCAACCTCTGTAGTGTTCGCATTGCCCGCGCGTTCACGGGTCGCGATATGATACTGACCAGCGGCTATCACGGCTATCCCGATTGGTTTGCCGTGGATGAAAGTCCAAAGAACGGTGTGCCGGAGATCCTCAAGGACTATGCGAAGATTATCCCGTGGGGTGACTGTGAAGCTGCAGAGAAGCTGATTCGCCAGTACAACGAGCGGATCGCGTGCGTTGTGTCAATCCCCTACGATATGAACGAAGACACCAGCGGCACGTACATCAAGCATCTGCGCAAGCTGACGAGGGAGTATGGAATCCTCCTGGTTCTGGATGAAGTGTGGACGGGATTCAGGCTGGCCATCGGGGGTGCGCAGGAGCTCTTTGGCGTTGACGCCGATCTGGCAAGCTACGCCAAGGCCATGGCAAACGGCTACCCGATATCAGCTTATGTCGGCAAACGTCAATACATGGAGATGCTGAACACCTTCAGGATGACCACCACCTATGCCGGCGAGACGCTTTCCATCGCCGCGGCCATCGCAACGTTGAACATCATGAAGCGGGAGAAAGTGCATCAACACATCAATGCCATGGGCCGGCGGCTGATGGAGGGCTTCGATGCGATCGCCAAGGAACTTGCGCTTGAGGCCTACGCAGCAGGCCTACCGCCAGCACCGTTTTTGAAGTTCAACACACCCGACGCAGGCTTTAATGAGCAGCTTGAGTATCTCTGGTTTCGAGAACTCTTTAAAGAGGGGGTCTTCGTGGTTCTTCGCTGGTTCGTCTGTTATTCTCACAAACCTTCCGACATCGATTTGACGATCGACAAGGCTCGCAGAGCGTTGAAACGGGCGCTGGAGCTCGAGCCGAAGGAACGTAGCACAATACGCCCCTTCTACTGGTAATTTCGCGTCCAAGAGGAAAGAGATCTCACAACGCTGGAAAGTGCGAGGAACTTGCTTTGTTTCAATCGCAGACCCGGATGACAGGGCTATGACAACTGATCGGATCTACATCGACAGCTATGCAATGGTCGGCAAGCGCGGGCCGAAAGATGTAGAGGCTCGCTACGCGACCGAAGACCTGCTGGCAGAAATGGAATGGTGTGGCATCCACGGCGCCTTCGTTGCTCACTCCGTCGCGAAGGAATACGACCCGATGTACGGCAATCGAATGCTGTTGCAGGAGCTGAAGAAAAGCTCTCGTTTGCACGGTGTGTGGGCGGTCATGCCGCATCAGACAGGAGAAATGCTGAAGCCGAAAGACCTGGTGAACCAGATGCGCCATTACGGGATACGAGTTGCGAAGATGTATCCGCGCGCTCATCGTTACCCGTTCACCGTCGACTTCTGCGGTGAGCTCTTGCGGGAGCTTGAACACAGCGGGATCCTCCTGATGGTGGAAGGAGGACATCTCTACAATCCGGACGTGCTCGAACCGAGCAACCAGGTCCTTCTCTCAGATCTTGATGCCGTGCTCACGCAGTTTCCCAATCTGAACGTGCTGCTTCAGGGTTCGCGCTGGGAATCAACGCGGTTCACCTATCCACTAATGATGAAACACAAGAACCTCCATCTGGAATTGTCGAATCATCAGGGCAACCGGGCAATGGAGATACTGGCGGAGTGGTACGGCGCCGAGCGGATCGTGTTCGGGACGGGCGCACTGGAGAAATCACCGGGGGCGGCTAAGGCATTTGTCGACTACTGCATGATGGGTGGCACGGAGAAGCAGAAGATCGCGGCAGGTAACATCATGCGATTGACCAGGCTCGAGGAGTATCCACCGTCAATCAGACACAAGAAGACGAAGGATTCTATCCTCGTGCTTGCCAAGGAAGGTAAGCCCCTCAAGAACATCACCGTCATCGATTCCCACGCCCATATGACGCACGATGAGGCCGCTGGGGTCGGGTTTATCCACCTGCCTGCGGGAGATGCGGCGAGTATGGTTGAGCGAGCAAAGCTTATGGGAATCAATGCTCTCTGCGTCAGCGGGTTCCTGGCAATCTGGACAGATTACGAGGAGGGAAACAGAATTGTCTGGGAGGCGATGAAACGCTTCCCGGGTTTCTACCACGGCTACGCAACGCTGCAGCCGCAATACGTCAAAGATTGGGCCAAGGAATGCCGACTCGTGCACCGTCGATACAGAATGAAGGGGATGAAGCCGTACCATCCGCGCACGAACATTCCCTACAACGACAAACTGTGGACACCCTGGTTCGAATACGGAAATCGCATTAACGCCTTTGCGCTTATCCATCCATCACCCGATGTTGTCAAGGAGATCAACGACCTCGCGCCGAAGTATCCCAACATCGCTTTCATCATTGCACACACGGGCGGGTCATTTCGTGATGCAAGACTCGGCATCGAGATGGCGGAGAAGAATCCAAACGTTTATCTGGAGATTACCCTAACGTCGGTGACCTACGGTGTCATCGAGTTCATGGTGAAGCACGTTGGTGCCGAGCGGGTGCTCTTCGGTACCGACCAGCCGATGCGCGATCCGATTCCACAATTCGGCTGGATGGCGTACTCGCACTGCTCGTTCGAGGAGAAGAAGAAAATGTTTGGACTGAATATGCGGAAGATCCTCAGGAGAGTAAAGGTCTAGCCCATGCGCTGTGGTGCACATTATTTGCCTGCCCTTATGTTCGTGGTCATCCTGAACTTTCAGACGATGGGGGAAAATCCTCCGCAGAAGCTGGAGATCGAGAACGGGCTTATCAAGCTCACGATCGAGCGGCACGGTGAGAGGTACACGGAGTCGTACTCTGTCAGGAGTGGGAACGATTGGGAGCTTCTGCTGGTGAGCGGTAGCCGTGCCAGGGTTGATCCGGCTCTTCGCCAAGATGGTGCGGATGTCCTGATTGGCTTTCGCGAAGCGTTAGAGGTCAAGGAAGTAAAGGGCGAGCGTGCTGTTGAACTCAAAGCCATCGTTGGGTCATCGTTGCTCGTGAGAAGAATAGGCTTGCGTGACGGGGAGCCGTTCGTGAGAGTCACCACTTCATACCGGATAACTGGAGAAACGAGGTTCGGTGGCCTTTTCGCAACGTACTCCTTTGTTCCGGAGGGCAAGGAGTATAAGGCCTATAAGCCGCTCGATTTTGTATTCACGCCGCAGCTACGGCCTGAGCGGGAGCATGTCATCGCTGATCACACATTCAGATCGCCGGCGCTGATGATACAGAAAGGCGGCTACTTTGCCGCGCTCGTGCCTGACGTTCGGACAATCGATGTCAGGGGAAGGGCGATCAAGAGTGTGGCGGATTTGCAGGTCGAAACAGCGGATCGGCCTTTCTTCTCATTCGGTCTCCGGAATTGGTATCCCGAGCCCTACCGGCTGCGCAATACGCATGTCTATTATGTTGCTCCGGATTCTCTGGAGCCAACGCTGCGAGATACAACAGTTTCATTTGGCTATGTTCTTTTCCTGCGAGGCGATGCACAACCTGGCCAAGGATTTCGGGAGGTTGTGCGGTATCACTGGCGCGAAACAGGTGCCGGGAACATTCATCTGTCAAAGGGACCTCAGTCAGAACCGTTCTCCAGGTACATCCACAGGGCGTGGTATGAATTTCTCCCGCAGGTTGCCCTTGAGGGCGGGTACAAGGGCAGGCCGATAACGCTTTTACGCCAGGCGCGTTTAGCGTGGAGCAACAAGCTGCACAAGGAGGCAGATAACGATAGCTGGTTCAACGTCTGGTTCAACTCGCTGCGGACGGCATACGGGATGTACCTGCATGGCCGGGATGTCGGCGATGCGAACCTTATGGAGCAATCGCAACGTGTGCTCAACCTGGCGCTTCTCGCTCCGCAGAAAGGAGGCTTTGCACCGTCAATCTTCTATCTTGACAGCTCCGGCGGTCACTGGATTGCCGATCATGCTTGGGGAGGTATCTCCAACGGGGAGTACCTGCCGATGTTTCACAATGCGTGGACCTGTTACTGGCTGCTGCAGTGGGCAAGTCTCGTCCCGGAGCGCAAGTCTGAGATTCTGAAGTTCACGTCGGCGTTTGCCGACGGCCTTCTCTCGAAACAGCAGGCCTCCGGAGTAGTCCCATCGTGGTACGATCCGGAAACCCTGAGGCCGGCGGAGCCCCTGCGCGATGAAAATGCCGAGACCGCAGGAGCAGCATTGTTTCTTGCTGAATTCTACAAGCACGTGGGGGAGAAGAAATACCTCGACGGTGCAGAGCGCTGCATGCAGTATCTCTTTGGGACCATCCTCCCCGAGCGGAAGTGGTTTGACTTCGAGACCTTTTTCTCCTGCTCGCGCAAGCCTGTTGGGTTCTTTGATAGGTACACGCAGCAGCACCCTCAGAATACTCTGTCGATGCATCAAGCGGCGGAGGCGTGCAATGAACTGTACGCCATTACACGCAATCCTCTCTACAAAGAGCGGGGATGTGAGATAATCGATTACCTTTGTCTCTACCAGCAAGTATGGAGTCCGCAATGGTTGTCGTGCGAGCTATTTGGGGGATTCGGTGTGCAGAACACGGATGCGGAGTGGAGCGATTCACGACAAGGATATTTCGCCGAGACGTTGATGAACTACTACGAGATGACCCGCAAGCGTGAATACTTTGAGCGGGGAGTTGCCGCGCTCAGGGCAATGTTTTCGCTTTTTGAGTCCCCCACATCGCCACGAACCGCTGAGAACTATGCGCATTCAGCCTTCGATCAGTTGGCGGGCGTCACCGGCCTGCATTGGGGGACGGGGAGCTCGGTGGTCTCGATTCACCGCATTACCCGGCGGTATGGGGATGCCTATGTGAACGTAGAGGACGGATGGGGTGTAGGGATCGACGGCTGCAAAATTCCCTCGGTCAAAGTGCGGGGTTCATCCATTGGGGTTGACATATTGGACAACGTTGCGACACCACGGGCAATCAAGTTGAGATTTGACAGGCTTTCGAAAACCACATATGATGTCCGTGTCAATGGACAATCACTTGGGAAGATCTCATCAGATAAACTGAGGCAGGGTATCGATGTTGCGATTTAGCCTCATCGCTGTATTCATCGCCGGTCTCTGCTGTGGAGTTGTCCTGCACGCGCAGCAGGAGACCATCTACATGTCGGTGCTTAATTCGCGGAGGCATCGATTGGGTGCGGTTGACAATCCGACGGTTGGCCTTTTCATTAGCACGGACCGGGGGGCTACATGGCGCCACAGGGGTTGGGAGTATATCAGGGCATTCTACGCCGAGGCGGGTCTGGACGGAGCGATCTGGTCGGCGTGCGGAAACGGCGTGCTTCGATCGACGGATGGGGGAACAACATGGAGGATCACCACAGGCTGGCACATCACCGAGGTGCTCAAAGTGAAGGTGCACCCGCAAGATCCACTCGCTGCATATGCTGCAACAGCGTACGGGATCTTCAAGACGACAGATGGTGGGGAAACATGGCGGGAGAAGAACAGGGGATTTCAAAAACCCTTCACCTCTGATGTCGTAATCGACAGGGCAAAGGGTTCGCGGCTACTGGCTGCGACGGAGGAGGGCGTCTACCGGAGCACGAACGGCGGAGATCGGTGGGTGCTGGTCGGAGCGAAAAACAAGGGCGTGCGGACGATCGCACAGGATCCTCACGACGGAAGAGCTTTCTGGATCGGCACCGAGAACGATGGCCTTTTTGTCTCTCGTGATGAGGGGGCAGCGTGGGAACCCGCCCAGAGCTTTCCGAAACACCTTACGGTCTACGCGATTGTGTTTGATCCATCGGTTGCAGGCGTTCTGTATGTCGGGACACATGGAGGTGGGGTATATCGATCACTCGATGGCGGAACAACGTGGAAGCAGTGTAGTGTAGGATTGAAGAATCTTGATGTTCATTCGCTCGTTGTGGTGCCTTCGAATCCCAGAATCGTGCTTGCCGGGACGCTCAACGGCGGGCTTTACAGGAGCACGGACGGTGGTAACCACTGGGAATTCAACAGTCAGGATGAAGGTCAGGTCTGGGGGCTGTCGGTGCGATGAGAAACTCAGCGGTCATCCTCTTGACGGTTCTTTTTCTCGTGCCCTCGGTTGAGGCCCGAGCTCAACCGTCGTTCGAGCAACGCCGGCAGCGGCTCATTGAG